>Ga0334722_10000131_pt1 | contig 108869 bp, 89 predicted proteins | sample C3_bottom_MG_FD_207210 | JGI IMG/M metagenome (GOLD analysis project Ga0334722, IMG submission 207210) | Sediment microbial communities from Yellowstone Lake, YNP, Wyoming, USA - C3_bottom | ecosystem: Environmental > Aquatic > Freshwater > Lake > Sediment | place: USA: Wyoming | collected...
GGACGGCGCCGAGAACTTCCATTTCTTCCTTGATCATGTCGGCCGCACGGCTCGACATGTTCTTGAGGAACTTCTGCCGGATCTCTTCGGAGGCACCCTTGAGCGCCAGCGTGAGCGCCTTCTTGTCGGCGCGGGACACGATCTCGCGGATGGACTGGTCCTCGACGTGGAGGAGGTCCTCGAACACGAACATCAGGTTGCGGATCGCCACGGCGAGGTCCGGGTTCTCGCCCTCGATGCCGCCGAGCACGCTCTGGCTCATGCTGCGGTCGAGGCGGTTGAGCAGTTCGGCCACCGCGCGGACGCCGCCGTACGACTCGTGCGTGGCGCCGCCCAGGACGCGCAGCCGTTCCTCGAGCACCGACGAAATGCGCCCGATCACGTCCGGCGAGATGTCATCCAGGTTCGCCATGCGGCGCACCACGTCCGGCCGCATCGGCTCGGGCAGCAGGCCCACGAGCTCCGCCGCGCCCGCCGGCTTCAAGTGCGCCAGGATCAGCGCGATCGTCTGCGGGTTCTCCGACAGGATGAACTTCGACAGGTGCTGCGGATCGGCGCGGTTCAGGACCGAGAACACGAACGTCGACTCGGAGGTCTTCACGAGCCGCTCGACGATCTTCTTGGCCTCTTCGGGACCGAATGCCTTGACGAGGAATTGCCGCGCCACGTCGGGGCCGCCCCGGGCGATGTAGTCGGCCGCCGTCCACATCTGGTGGAACTCGTCGAGCACCGACTCGCCGATTTCGGGCGGGATGCCCTGCAGCGACGTCACTTCCTGGGCGATGGCTTCGACTTCGTCCTCGGTCAGTTCCTTGAACAGCCTGCTGGTGTTCTCCTGACCGATCATCAGGGTCAGCATCGCTGCCTTGCGGAGTCCGCTGGTCTGCGTGGCCGCCATCGTCAACCCCTACCGTTTGTCTTCCCGCAGCCAGGCCCGGACGAGCCGCGCCGCGTGCTCGGGTTCCTTCTGCGTCATCGCACCCACGCGCTTCGAGAGCACGGGGATCTTCAAATGCGACGCGTTCTGCGCCGTGGCGGCGTCGAGCTCGGCTTCAATCTGACCCTCGAGATCCGCGATCGTGGGGCCGGTCGGAATCGCCGCGGGCAGCGCGGGGCCCGCCGTGGCCACAGCCACCGTCGGCACCGCCAGCGCCTTCTTCATCATGGGGCGAATCACCATGAAGAACGCCATCGCGCCGAGAAGCAGGACCACCCCCATCCGGCCCACGTCGTTGATCTGGGGCGAGAACTTCTCGATCGTGCTGATCGGCGCGACTTCGTCTTCCGACGCCGGGCGATCGCTGAACGACACGTTCTCCACCGTCAGCAGGTCGCCGCGGGTCGTGTCGATGCCGGCGGCCGCCGTCACCAGGTTCTGGATGCGCTGCAGGTCGTCCTTGCCGCGCGGCTTGTTGCTGTGCGTGACCTTGCCGTCCTTACCGGTCGCCGACACGGGCTGGTCGTCGACGATCACGGCCACCGTCATCCGGGCGATCTCGCCGCTCGGGCGCGTGGTGTGGCGTACCGACCGGCTGATTTCGTAGTTCGCGGTTTCGGAGTTGCGGCCCGAAAAGCGGAGATCGGCCGGCTTGGCGGGCTCCGGCTTCGCTTCGGTTGGGAGGTTCGAGCGGGCGCCGGCCACGGCGGCAATCGTGCCCGCCGCCTGCGTCTGATCGGACTGCGTCACCTTGCTGCGAACCACGGCGGCGTTCGGGTCCCAGCGCTCCTCGGTCTGTTCTTCGGCCTGCGCATTCAGGCGCACGGCGACGTTGATGCGGACGCGGCCCGAACCGACGACCGGCTCCAGCAGGTTGACGAGTTTCGTGGTGACGTCCCGCTCCACGGAGTTCTGCCGGTCGAGCGACGGGCCGGCATTCATCACGTCGCCCTCGTCGGTTGTCCTGCTGAGCGGGCGGCCGAAGCTGTCGAGGATGACGACGGCCTCCGGCTTGAGGCCCTCGACGGCGGCTGCCACCAGGGCGCGGATGCCCTGGACGGTCGCCGGCGGCAACGCCTTGTTGCCGCGCAACTTCACCACCACCGAGGCCTTCGCGCTCGCCTGCTTCGATTCAAAGAGCGACGACTTGGCGGTGGAGATGTGCACGCGCGCGCTGGACACTTCGCTCAGGGTCGACACGGTCCGCGCGATTTCACCCTCGAGTGCGCGGCGGTAGTTGACCTGTTCCAGGAACTCGGTGGCGCCAAACGACACCTGGTCGAAGATCTCGAACCCGATACGGCCCGACGCCGGCATCCCGGTGGACGCGAATTCGAGGCGGAGGGCGTCGATCTTGCGCCCTCGCACGCGGATGGACCGGCCGCCGTCGGCGACCTCGTAATCTTCCTTGAGGGCCTTGAGCTTGGTGACCACGTCGTTGGCCGAGTTGGCGTCGAGGTCGGAGAACAGGAGCACGTAGGAGTCCTGGTTCAGCCAGTACGACGATCCGACAACCAGCCCGACGACCGCGACGAACGCCAGCGCGAGGCTGACCTTCTGGCCTGTCGACAGGGACCCCCCCAGCGCCGAGAGCCGCTTGATGATGTTTTCGAAGTCCACGGTATCGCGTGCTCGATGGTGTCAGGGGTGACGGGTTACACGGGCATCCGCATGATGTCCTGGTACGCCTGCACGAACTTGTTCCGCACCTGCACGGCCAGCTGCATCGTGAGGTCTGAGGTCTGCAGCGCGATCATCGCCTCGTGCACGTCGCCCGAACCGTCCAGCATGCGGCCCACCGCATCGTTGGCCTGGGCGCCGGTGGCCTCGACCCGGTCGACAACCTGCTTCAGCGTCTCGCCGAAGCCCTGGCCGGTGGCCGAAGTCGACGACAGGTTCGCGGGGCTCTGAATCGGGGGAATCGAAACGCCAGTCGGTACAATCACCATGTTCGTGCCTCTCTACTTCGCGAGATCGAGCGACCGGCTCAGCATGTCGCGGATGATGCCAATCGCGGCGAGGTTCGCCTGGTAGGCCCTCGAGGCCGACATCATGTCGACCATTTCCACCTGCGTGTCGATGTTCGGCAGCGACACCCAGCCGTCTTCATCCGCGTCGGCGTGTGACGGCTCATAGCGCCGCTGGAACGGCGCCTGGTCCGCCACCACGCCGGTCACCTTCACGCCGACCGCGCCGCCGAGCACCTGGTCGAACGTATTGCCCTGATCCGCCTCCAGCAGGACATCGCGGCGGCGGTAGGGCTCGCCGTTGCCGCCGCGGGTGGATTCCGCGTTGGCAATGTTCGATACCGCCACCTCGACGCGTGTCTTCTGGGCGGCGAGAGCCGAGGCGCTGGCGGAGATCGCGGCAGACAGGGTAGATGGCATGCCTACTTCCCTTCGTTGATCGCGTATCGCAGCAGCCTGAACTTGGCGGCGAGCACGGTCTGGGCGCGTGCGAAATCGCCCGCCGCGCTCGTCATCGCCAGCAGTTCCCTGTCGAGCTGGACGTTGTTGCCGTCACGCCGCGCATCGCCCTCGCCCGCGCTTTCCTTCGTGCGGATGGAGGCGGACGACGAACTGGTGATGGGGCCGTCGATGTGTTTCGCGTTCGTCTTCGTCAGACCGACGCCTTCATCGACATACTTGGTGAGCGTCTGGTCGAAGTCCACCTCGCGGGACTTGTAGCCGGGTGTGTCGGCGTTGGCGAGGTTCGACGCGGCGACGACTTCCCGCGCCGCGGCCAGCGTCATGTGGCGGCGAAGAGCATCGGAGATGGCGGCGTCGCTGAAGTCTGGCATCGGCCCCTCGGTCGCAAACGGGTCCGGGTCGTACACCGGGCCCACCACGCTTTCGGGGAGTCGGGCTGCAAGAACGGTGCCCCGGTAGACCGAAACAAGGGATCGATGCCAATCGCGGGGTTTCTGAAGAAATCGGCCGTGGTGTGCCGATCTTGAGGATTTGCGGCTTCAGGTCGGCCAGCCGTCGTAATAGACGTCTACCCGACACCCAAAGGCAGGCGCTGGGCGTTAGGCGTTAGGAGTTAGGGAAGGCCGCGTGATCCTGTATTCCCCTCTCGCCTTTCGCCTATCCCCTATCGCCTGGTGGTTAAGTCCTTCAACAACTGCTCGATACGGTCAAGGCGGCCATCGATGGCATCCAGCCGACCCTGGACGCCGAAAGCCCCAGACCCCGCAAAGCTGCCAGGCCCGTGATCCCGGTCTCCCACCTGTTTGGCGAGTTGCCGGTTCTCGAGTTCGAGGGCTTGGCGGTCCCTGATGCGCGTCAAGATAACGTCTAACTGCCCTAAAGAGAATGGTTTAGTCAGATAGTCATAGGCGCCTGATCGCACCGCCTCGATGGCGCTGTCAAGCGACGCGTATCCCGTGATGATTACGACGTTGCACGCGGGATGGACCCGTTTTGCAGCCCGGAGCACCGCCAGCCCATCGGCTCCAGGCAGTTGAAGGTCGGTCAAGATCAGGTTGAACTGCCCGGGAGCACGCTCAATGGCCGAAACAGCCGCGCGGCCGTCAGCGGCCGTCGCGACCCGGAGTCCCCGGCTCCGCAGGTGCTCCACCAGCAGTTCCCGAATGTCCGGATCATCGTCTACAACGAGGAGTTCGCCAATTACGCTGAAATCGTCACTTGTTGGCGTGGACATTGCTTTTCCTCATTGATCGTAGGCCTATTGTGACGGATAATCGACACCGTTGTCGATTTCTTGAATAGGCAACGTTTTTCGATCGTTGCGCTGGTCATCGCAGCGGTCGGCAAGCCGCCCATGCCTCGCGCGGGGTCAGCCGTTCGAGGCCGTAACAGCGGGGAGCCAGCTACGCATGGTACTCTCAACTCTCGTCAAAGAGCCCACCGTACTCGTCGTAGAAGACGAAACCGATTTCCGCGAACTCCTCGGTGAGTCACTCACCGCCGACGGATTCTGCCCCACGTTGGCCGCCAACGGCAATGAGGCGCTCGAACGCCTCGCCGGGTTTGCGTTCGACGCCTGCGTCATCGACCTCCGGTTGCCCGATGCCGACGGCCTCGACCTCCTTCGCGGTGCGATGGATCGGTATCCCGACATCATCGCCGTGGTCGTCACCGGTTTCGGTGGCGTCGCCGAGGCGGTCACCGCGATGAAGGAGGGTGCGGTCGACTTCCTCTGCAAGCCCTTCCAGTTGTCGCAAGTGTCCCGCGTCCTGAAATCGGCCTTCGAGCGCAGGCAACTGCGAGAGGAAAACGCCGAACTGCGCGCCCAGTTGAAGGACTTCGGCCGGACGTTCGGCATCATCGGACAGAGTCCCGCGATCCGTCAAGTATTCGCCTCCCTCGAAGCCATCAGCCGCATGAATAGCACGGTGCTGGTGCAGGGTGAGACGGGCACGGGCAAGGAAATGATCGCGCGAGCGATCCACGAGAGCAGCCCGCGAGCGGAGCACCGGTTCGTGGCGTTCAACTCGGCGGCGATCCCGGAACCGCTCGCCGAAGCCGAACTGTTCGGCCACACCAAGGGCGCGTTCACGGGTGCGATTGCGGCGCGCGTGGGACGGTTCGAGCTGGCGCATCGCGGCACACTGTTCATCGATGAAGTGGCGCTGATGAGCATGCCGCTTCAGACCAAGCTGCTGCGCGCGCTGCAGGAACGCGAGATCGAGCGCGTGGGCGATTCGCGGCCGATCAAGTTCGACGCGCGCATCATCGCGGCCACCAATACCGACTTGCGCAGGCTCGTGAAGGAAGGCACGTTCCGCGAGGACCTGTTCTACCGCCTCAACGTCATCCCGATCATGCTGCCGCCGCTGCGCGATCGGCTGGAAGACATCCCGCTGCTGGCGCGCCACTTCGTGCAGAAGGCGTGCAAGAGCAACAACCTGCCGACCAAGACGCTGTCGCAGGAAGTGGTGCGCGCGTTGATGGCTGCGCCGTGGCCGGGCAACATCCGCCAGCTCGAGAACGCCATCGAGCACGCGGTGGCGATGTCGGGGACCGAGCGCGAGGTGGCGCCGCGCAACCTGCCGGAAGATCTTCGCGGCGGCCTTGAACCGTCGCGCCCGGCAGCCGTCACGATCCCGGACGACGGGCTGGACTTCGCGTCGGTGGTGTCGCAGCTGGAGCGTGACCTGATTCTGCGGTGCCTCGAGAAGACGGGCGGAAACAAGCGCCAGGCCGCGCGGTTGCTGAACCTGAGCCGCACGACGTTCATCGACAAGTTGAACCGGCTCGGCGGGAGCGATGGCAGCGCGACGGCCGCGATTGCCTGAATCGAACGCGGCAGTCAGTCCGCAGCCGCGGACCATTCTGCCTCTGCGCGAAGCGTTACGGCGTGACCTCGACGAGGCGCGAAGAGCGACGCCGGGCAGGTCCGTGGGTAACATAATCGCGGGTCTCAAGACCCGCGGCTACATCCACGTTGGGCGCTACGCTGTCTATACTCCGACTCCGGGAGTGGTTACGGGTTCGTAACCACTCCCGGAGTCGTTTGCCGTCGTGCGGGGTTATGCGGCCGGCAGCGCCAGCTCGAAGTGCGCGCCGGCGTCCGAGTCCGTCAGCGCGAGTCGCCCGCCGTTCGCTTCCGCGATGCTCCGAGACACGGCCAGGCCGACGCCCAGCGTGGCGCCCTTCCGGCCGGTCGTGAACAGCGGCTCGAAGATCCGCTCGCGATCCTCGGCAGGTACCCCGGGGCCATTGTCGACCACGCTGATGACCGCGAGGTGGCCGCGACGCGCCACGTCGAGGATCACCTTGGCACCGGGCTGGCCGGCGAGGGCCTGTTCCGCGTTGAGGAGCAGGTTCAGCAGAACGAGGGTGAGGTCCCGGGAATCGATCGTCGCCACGCAGGCCCCCTGGGCCTCGCCGGTGACGTCGTTCGCGATCTGGGCCCGCGACAGGTCGTACTGCCGGATGGCGAGCGCGCGGGCCGCACCCTGTCGGAGATCCGTCCTCTTCTGGACGTCTTGGCTCTCCTTTCCAAGCGCCGACAGGTCGCGCATCAAGGCCGCGGCGCGGCTGGTCTGGACCGCGATCCGCTCCATCCGCCGCCTGACGTCGTCGTCGAGCGAGGGCCGCTGCCCGAGCAGTTCGGCCTGTCCGCCAATCGTCTGAAGGATGTTGTTGACCGTGTGCACCGTGCCTCGGACGGCACTGCTCACCAGCACCCATCGGTTGATGCGCAACAGTTCGTCGCCGCCAATCGCCCACTTACCGCTCGGGTCGAATGCCATCGTACCACCTGCCTCCGGCTGGGCCCCGCGCGGTGCGGCACGACTCGTGCAGTGCCACGACGGGAGCGACCATTGTAATCCCGGGCGGAGCCTGGGGAACGGGTGGCGCCGATCCGGCTTCAAGTTCGGGCACGCGGGGCCGATTTTCACAGATGACACGGTCCTCCGGACGCGGTGGGACCTTTTTGCGGGTGGACGCATCATGAAGTTTCTAGTGGTCGACGATTCCTCAACCATGCGAAGGATCTTGATCAATACCCTCAGCAAGCTCGGCTATCAGGACGTGGTCGAGGCGGCCAACGGCCGCGAGGGGATTGATCGCCTGTCGGCAAATCAGGTGGATGTCATCATCACGGACTGGAACATGCCGGAAATGACGGGCATCGAGTTCATCCGGTCGGTTCGCGCCGACGGGAAGTACTCGAAGCTGCCGGTGTTGATGGTGACCACCAACGCGGCGAAGGACGACATCGTGGAGGCGCTCCGCGCGGGCGTCACCAACTACGTCGTCAAGCCGTTCACGCCGGACACGATGAAAGAGAAGATCGAAGCCGTCCTGGCCGGATGAGCGGTCCAGAGCGAGGACACCATGAACGACGTACGCAAGAAAGCCGTCGATCTGTTGATCGAGTCGACGCACGAAGTCTTTGGGATGATGGTGGGGCGTGAGCTGGCTTCTCGCAGTCCGATCGAAGGCGATGCGCCGCGGCCAAAGTCGAACGTGGTCGGCACCGTGAGCTTCGCGGGCAGCGAGTCCGGCGTGGTGGTGTTCTACAGCACGACGGCAGCGGCGACGCAGATCGCCGGGGCCATGCTGGGCATGCCGGCCGCGGAGGTCAACGGCGAGATGCCGGACGCGATCGGCGAAGTCACGAACATGATTGCCGGCGCCCTCCGGACCAAGATGACCGATGCCGGGCATCCGTGGGCGATCTCGATCCCGACCGTGACGATCGGTTCGGACTTCTACACGAAGTACGTCTCCGACGTGAAGCGGGTCCTCTGTCCGTTCAAGATGGACGACGAGGAGATCTGCGTCGAACTGATCATGATGAAGAACTGACCGGCGTCGCCAGCGCCGACGCCGTCAGCAGCACCATCGCGATCCACAGCAGGTCGGCCACGAGGAGGTGACCGATCTGCATCGCGACGGGGGCCAGCAGCCACAGGTTCAGAAATCCCGCGGCAAGCTCCACGACAACCAGGGTCACCACGGCCCGGCGCGCGCCGATCCCCACGCGATCGGTCGGCGCGACGCGTGTGCGCCACGCGATAGCCACCAACGCGGCGCCAATGACCATCGCCAGGGCGGGATGCAGCACGCGCAGGCGGATCAGCAGGTTCGACGCCGGCGACAGGTCCGCCGCAAACCCCTCGGCCATTGACGTCACCGGGTAGAGCGTGTCGCCAAGCGCCGCCACGGCGCCGCTCTTGCCGACCGCCACGATCCCGACCAGGCCGAGTATCGGCCAGCCGGCGCTTCTCCACTGGCGGCGAATCGAGAAGTCCGCGCCGCCCGAGAGCCAGTACGCCGTCAGCGTGATCGACGCGATGAGCAGGAAGGTGTTGGCGAGATGCGCAATCATCGCCATCGCGCGGGCGAGGCTTGGGTTGTCGGCCACGAGGCGGAACAGGACCAGGCCCGCACCCAGACCGGCCTCGGTCACCATGAACACCATCGCGAACACGGCACCGCGCCGCGCAGGATGACCGGGCGGCACCGCCCGGAACACCCAGACCAGGAGCGCCAGCACCGCGATGAACGCAAGCCCGCTGGACGCCCGGTGCGAGAACTCCACGATCATCTCGACCGTGGGCGCGCGCGGCACCACCTCCCCGTTGCACAGCGGCCAGTGTGCGCCGCAGCCCGCGCCCGATCCTGTGGCGCGCACGTACGCGCCCCACAACACGACCAGCAGGTTGTAGCCGAGGACGAACCACGCGAACCGCGCGAGCTTGGTGTTCACCAGACGATCATACGCCGAGCCTGACGGGACCTGACGGTCCGTGGCTACGTGCGGGCTCCGGTGTAGCCGCGGGTCTTCAGACCCGCGTCACGGCGTCGATGATGCCGACAATGACGGTCCGGACGGGGCCGTCAGCAGAGGAGAACACTTGCCGGGCGCCACTGCCTTCGTCGTTGATGAGGACGCGCTGGCCGAACCCGGCGCCCACCGAGTCCACCGCGATCACGTAGTCGCCCGTGGGCGCCCCGGCGGGGTCGGTCTTCTCGACAACCAGCATCTTCTTCCCGTCGTAGAACGGGTGGTTGATCGTCGACGTGATGTCGCCGATCACGCGGCCGAGGATCATGACGCGTCTCCCGGCGGCAGGTGCAGCGCGTCAACGATGCCGACGATGGTGTGGTCGACCGGCACGAACCAGGGATCGAGCGCGAGCGCGGCCTCGCGACCGCCCTCGTAGTAGACCATCTCATCGAGGCCGGCCATCCGCGTCGCGTCGCACGCCACGACCGGCGCACCCTTCGGCCCGCCTCGCTGGTCCAGCGGTTGCACGAAGAGCATCGGCACCCCCGCGAGGCCCTCGTAGACGACGCAGGGGACGACGGTGCCTATCACTCGGCCCAGTAACATAATCGCGGTCCTCGTGGCGTCGTCGGCGTGAGGCGGTGGGCGTGAGGCGGTGGGGGAATGCGGAATCACGCTGTCTTCCCTCACGCCTATCGCCGAGCGCCGAGCGCCTAGGAAGCCGTCTCGCCTTCCAGGTCCAGCTTCGTCTGCGAGCCGAACCACGTGCTCGTTTCGATCTGCCTGATGAGCGCCTCGTGCGGCGACGAGATGACCCGGTGGCGCAACTGTCCCCCGGACTCGCTCGAGAACCGCGTGGCGATGTCGATTGCCGCCTCGATCTCGTCGAGCGATCCTTGATAGATGCTGACGCCCTTGCCTGACAGGCCGGTGTCGGCGAGGCGAATCTCCAGCAGGTCCACGCCGGTCCCCTTGAGCGCCGCCTCGGCCGCCCGCACGTTGGTGGCCACCGTGTCCGTCTCGATGATCGCCAGCGATCCGCTGGCGCCAGGCTTCCGCCACCCGAGAATGGCTTCGTAGACCCTCGGGTGCACGTCGGCCAGCAGCAGGTGATCAAGGACGCTCGCCGCGCCGGTCTCGAGGCCTACCTGCACGGACTCCTCGACGGACGCCGTCGATCCGCCGATCAGCGTCAGGTAACGCCCTCCGCTGATCGTGCCGCACTTGACGAACGCGATCGGCGCCTTCTTCAGCATGGCGTCCGTGGCGAACATCCCGGCGGGGATCTCCCCGAACTCGAGAATCGCGATGGCTGGGTGTTTCTTCATCACGTAATCCTGAAGTGATCGACCAGCACGCAGCGACGCCAGCGTGAGAACGATCGCGGCCCGGTCAGCCCTTCCCCGGTGGGGCTGGCAATGGTGAACGAGCAGAAGCCTTCGCCGTCGAGGCCGAGACCGGCCTGCGACCGCCCGTTCTTGACGAAGATGCTGCAGTCGCACGCCTTGGCCATGCGGCTCAGGCGATCGAGGTGCGTCGAGTGCATCACCGCGGTGTGGCGGTTCCCGCCTTCGACCTCGATGGCGAGGGTGATGGCGCGGTCGGCATCCGGCACGCGGCACACCGGGAGGATCGGCATCATCTGCTCGCTCCAGAGGAGCGGGTGGCTCTCGTCCACCTCCACGATGCCCAGGCGGGTCGACGCTGGGACGTTCATGCCCAGCTTCGACAGGATCACCGACGCGTTCTTCCCGATCAGGTCGTGATTCATCGACCCGTGGCCGCGCGGCCCGGGGTGCTTGGCGAACACCAGGTTCTCGAGGGCGGTCAGCCTGTGGCGATCGATGACGACGGCGCCCGCCGCCTGCATCGACGCGATCAACTGGTCCGCGACGCTCGACACCACCAGCGCCTCCTTCTCGTCGACGCAGATGATGTTGTTGTCCGTTGACGCGCCGGCAACGATGTCGCGACCGGCCTTCTCGATGTGCGCCGTCTCGTCCACGATGGCGGGCGGGTTGCCGGGCCCCGCGCAGATGGCCCGCTTGCCGCTGGCCATCGCCGCCTTCACGACCGCGCCGCCGCCGGTGACCACCAGCAACCGGATCAGCGGGTGCTGCATCACCTCCTGCGCCGTCTCGATCGACGGGTTGGCGAGGCACGTGACGACGTTGGGTGGACCGCCCGCACCCTGGATCGCCTTGTTGATCAGCGCGACCGTCTCCATCGAGCAGCGCTTCGCCAGCGGGTGCACGCAGAACACGACGGTGTTTCCCGCCGCCAGCATCCCGATGGCGTTGCAGATAATCGTGGAGGTCGGGTTGGTCGACGGGGTGATGGCGCCGATCACGCCGAACGGCGCCGGTTCCATGAGCGTCAGGCCGTGATCGCCGGTGACCGCGGTCGGATACAGATCCTCGAGGCCCGGTGTGCGCTCGGTCACGAGCGCGTTCTTGACGACCTTGTCTTCGTAGCGGCCGAGGCCGGTCTCTTCGTAGGCCGTCTTCGCCAGCGCGTTTCCGTTGGCGCGCATCGCATCGCGAATCGCCGCCAGGATGGCGCCGCGCGTCTTCAGCGGAAGCCCGGCGTACACGGGCTGCGCTGCGCGTGCCGCCTTCGCGGCCTCGTCGACGGTGTCGAAGATGCCGAGATGCGCCGGCCGCTCTGCCTCGGGTCCCGCCGAAGCCCCTGGCGACTCCCCGGGGCGAAGGCCGACGGCGATCCGCTGCGCGATCTGTTCGATCTCCGAATCGGTCAGGCCCATCGTTGGTCCTTGCTGTCGTCGCTCATCGCCTGCCGAACAACGGCATGAAGAAGCGGAAGAAGAACATGAGCAGGAACGTACCCAGCACGATCAGCGCGATCAACACGATCACCGACTCGAGTGACTGCTCTCCCGGAGCCGGCCCGCCGAGCCGTTTCCTATTTCTTGTATTTCGTCTCACGCCCGATGTCCCACGTATCGACGATGCCCATGATCACCGCATCGACCGGTCGATTGGTGGTGGCCTGGGTCTGCCTGGCCGAACTGCCGGACGCGGTCAGGACGTACTCGCCCGGACCCACGCCGACCGCATCGGCCGCAACCAGGAACCCGCCGGTTTCGTTTCCCTCGGGGTCCACCGGCCGCACGAGGAGCATCTTCAGCCCCTCGAGCGTGGATTCCTTGCGCGTGGCGACGACGGTCCCGACAACCTTGCAGAGTTGCATCGGTGCCTCTCTGGCTAGCGCCTCACGCCTAGCCCCTAGCGCCTACTCTTTGGCCTGTTCCGCGCGCCCGAGCGGCATCACGACGTCCACGTTGACGTGCGGCCGCGCGATGATATGCGTCGTGACCACTTCGCCCACACGGCCCGCGGCCACCTGGCCCGCGTCTATTGCCGCTTTCACCGCCGCCACGTCGCCGCGGACGATGATCGACACGTAGCCGCCGCCGGTCTTCTCGTACGAGACCAGTTCGACCTTCGCCGCCTTCACGGCCGCGTCCGCCGCTTCCACCACCGCCGGGAACGACCGGCACTCAATCATGCCAAGGGCTTCTGTCATGGTGTCTCTCCGTTTCTTCCGTCAGGCGCCGGGGCTGAAGCCCCGGCCTACATCCCATGGACCGACACGGGCCGCCTTCGCCACATGGCTACGGCGGTCCAGGGGGTCGGCCCTTACCCGCCCTGCTTGTTCTTGCTCTTCTTGCCGCTCACGCTCGCGATGGCCTGCTCGGCCGCGCGGTACGCCACGTCGATGTCGCGTTCTTCGCCGCCGAGGTAAATGCGCCCGAAACTGCCGAACGCACGCACTTCCAGGATGTTGATCTGCGCCGCCTTTTCCGCCTCGTTCGCCGCCAGCGCCGCGTACCCCGCCGGCGCGCACTCCATCACGTAGAGCGACTGGCCCGGCAGGATCATGTCGCCGTGCCGCGACCGGTTGATGAGTTGCGTATGGTACGGCGTGATGTTGCGGATGACCTGGCTCGAGAAGACCTCGGGCTTGGTGCGATCCTCTTCCTTCAGGTCGAGCATGTCGAGAATGGCCCGGCCCGCGGCGCGGACGTCCGCCTGCGACTCGGAATGCAGCTCGAGCATGCCGTAGAGCCGCTCGATGATCAGCATGCCTGGCTTGACGTGCGTGGCCTTCAGCGCCACGTCCATCACGCGCATGATGTCCATGCCCGGCGCGATCTCCACGAACAGCGACGCCTCGCCAGGCGTGGGCAGGAAGCCCTGCGATACCGAGCCGAGAAACGACGCGTACTGCGGCTGCAGGCTGTCCAGAATGACGTAACAGCGAAGTTCGGCCACGGTGCTATCCCTTCCGCGAGGCCCGGGCTCGGGCCTCGTCCACGATCTTCACGCTGGCGCTCGCACCGATGCGCGTCGCGCCCGCGGCAACCATCTTAATGGCATCGTCATACGTCCGGACGCCGCCCGACGCCTTGACGCCGAGCTTCTTCGGGGCCACAGTGCGCGCCATCAGGGTGATGTCGTCGGTCGTGGCGCCGCCGCTCGAGAACCCGGTGGACGTCTTCACGTAGTCAGCACCCGCCTTCATGCTGAGTTCGCAGGCGCGGATCTTCTCCTCGTCGCTCAGCAGCGCGGTCTCGAAAATGACCTTCGAGAGCGCGCGGCCGTCCTTGCACGACTCGACGACGGCCCGGATGTCCCGCAGCACGAGCGCGTCTTCGCGGCTCTTGAGCGCCCCGATGTTGATCACCATGTCGATCTCGTTCGCACCCTCGCGGATCGCGCGCCGCGCCTCGAGCGCCTTGGTCTCCGGCGGCTGGGCGCCGAGCGGGAATCCCACCACGCAGCACACCTTGACGCGCGTGCCGCGCAGGAGCGCCTTCGCGTGCTTGACGTAGGTCGGGTTCACGCACACCGAGAAGAACCCGTATCGCCGCGCTTCGTCGCACAACTTGTCGACGTCCGCCTTGGTGGCGTCCGGCTTCAACAGCGTGTGATCGATCATCTGCGCCAGGGCATCGGGCGCGATGGCCGGCGCCGCTGGACCGGCCGAGCCCTGCGGCGACATCAACTGTCGCACCCGCTCCGCGATGCGCTGGAGATCCTCAGCCGACACGTCCACGTTGCCTCCCGCTCCCCCCGCCATCAGGGCCTTCCGTTCCACGGCGCGGATCATCTCGACGCGGTTCCGATGGCGCTTGGCGCTGCACGTCGTGCCCAGGAAGACATCGACGATGGCCTTCGCCTGATCGACGCTGACCTGCCCGGACCCCAGCGTGAGCACGTTCGCGTCATTATGCTCCCGGCTGTTCCGGGCCAGCGCCTCGTTGTAACAGGCCGCCGCCAGCACGCCCGGCACCTTGTTCGCCGTCATGGCGGAGCCAATCCCCGCCCCATCCACCACGATTCCGGCTTCGTACTCCCCGGACGCGACCGCCCGGGCCACTGCCTCGGCAAAGACCGGATAGTCGACAGCCTCGGTACTCGCGGTTCCGCAGTCCAATATCTTGTGGCCGGCACCCTGGAGGTACCCAACCAATTGTTGTTTCAGTTCGAAACCGCCGTGATCAGCGCCCACGGCGATGCGCAGAGATCTATCCATGCCTCGTTAATATGTCGGTTGGTGCGGGCAGACGCAATAGCGAGTAAGCGCGATCACACCGAATTTCCCTCGACGCTGCCCCGGTGGCAAGGATCCTGCTACCAGTGGACACCAGGAGTGGACCGCATGAACCTCTGCGCTGTGAACGGGAAGGATTTCGGTGCCATGGATGGCCTCACCACGTGGGGAGAACTGCTCGACACCCTCGAAAATGGTGCGGGCCAGGACCGCCCGATCGTGACGGCCGTTCGGTTTGGTGGTGTCGACCAGCCGTCATTCCGGGAACCCGAAGTCCTGGGTCAGAGCCTGGCGTCAGCCGGATCGATCGACGTCGACACCTGCGAGGCCCAGGCGCTGGTCGCCGACGCCGTCCAGAGCGGGTTGAACTCGCTCGCGGCTCTGCTGGAGGCGGCCCAGCACACGGCCGATGCCTTCCGCAGCCACGACATCGCGGATGCCAACGGCCGCCTCGTGGAGGTTGTGGACACGCTGCAGTCGCTGGCGCACCTCACCGCGCTGGTCACCGGGGCAGAGACCTCGACCGACAACCCGCCGGACGGCGCCACAACCGTCCTGTTGACCGCGTTGAGGCAGAAGCTGGAGTGGCTCGTCTCGGCCGCCGAGAACCAGGACTGGATTTCCGCCGCAGATGTCCTCGAGTACGACATCGTCGAGCTTGTTCCCAAGTGGCAGGCGGTGCTGGTGTCCGCCGCTGGCGCGACGGCGTAGCGTCCTAGACGGCTGACGCTGGTGCCAGGAACGACGTCCACGCATTGATGACAGTCTCGCATTCCCGTTCCGGGGAATGCCACGCCGCCACGTCGCGTGCGCGCTGCAGCATCGCGTCGAGGCGGTCGTCCCGCGTCGAGTACCAGCCGGCCACGCGCTCGATCCCCCGCACCAGCGCCGGGCAGTCGCCCGGGCGAGCGGTGATCGCCACGTCGTCCGACAGCACTTCGACCAGGGGTCCCGCCGAGAAGCCCGCGACAATCGCTCCGCTCAACATGGCCTCGAGCGGAAGCATGGGCATCCCCTCGTGGAAGCTGGCGAACAACAGGAACATCGAGTGCGCCAGCGTACCTGCGACCTCCGCCTCCGATAGGTTGCGCAGGTGGACCCACTCGACGCCGGCCAGCGTGTTGAGCCCTTGGCGACCACGGACTTCCAGCAAGTGCATCACCTGCGTGAGATCCATGTCGGCCTTGCCTGGCACGCAGGCGATCTGCAGCCGCTTGCCTGCCGGATCTCCGAAGCGGAACCGGCTGGCATCGATGCCGTTGACCACCCGATGCACGCGGAGCGCCGGGAACGCGAAGCGCAGGTAGTCGCGATTGTGGTCCGACACCACCATCGCGCCAATCACGTCGTCGCGCAGGTACGGATACTCGGGCGGGGTGCGGAAGCCGAAGGTGTAGAAGCCGTTGAACACACCCTGGTTGAAGATGACCTTCCGTCCGGGAAAGGTGCCGATGCGCGCGCCCAGGTCCTCCGGCAGGACGATCACATCGGTGGCCGGGTCGAATCGCGCCCTGAACGTCGCATCATCGACGACGGCGGTCTGGTTCTCGAACCACGTCAGGCGATAGCCCGGGGCCGTGTGCCGGATGAAGGCCGTGTGACCGTGGGCCCGCAACGTGTCCACGTGACGGTACGCCACCTTCTGGCCGCCGCGCGGCTTCTGGTGGTCGTAGGCGTAGTAGTAGATGGCGGCCATGTCGGTAGACCCATGCTCAGGCGGTGTTCGCCTGCAGGATCCGCACGATGCGCCCGGCCGCGTGGCCATCGCCGTACGGGTTGATCGCCTTCGACATGCGCGCGTGGGCCTCCGCATCGTCGAGGAGTTCGCGAACAGCAGCGACGATGCGCGTCCGGTCGGTGCCCACCAGCTTCACGGTTCCGGCCTCGACGGCTTCCGGGCGCTCGGTCGTGTTCCGCAGCACCAGCACAGGGATGCCGAGGCCAGGCGCCTCCTCCTGGATGCCACCGGAGTCGGTCAGCACGACGGCCGCCTGCTTCAGCAGGGCCACAAACGCGGGGTAGTCGAGCGGGGCTGGCAGATCGACATTGGGTATGCCGCCCAGCAGCGGATACACCGTGTTCTTGACCCGCGGGTTCAGGTGGACGGGATAGACGATCCGGAGATCGTCCGGGTATGCGCGCGCCAAATCCGCAATCGCCGCGCAGATACTCTCGAGCGGCGCGCCCCAGTTCTCGCGGCGGTGCGCGGTGATGAGCAGCAGGCGCTCGGCCGGATAGGCCCCGCCGCCGCCCGGCCGCTCGCCGACGCGGGCCGCCGTCCAGCGTAGCGCGTCGATTACGGTGTTCCCGGTGACGTGAATCGAGCCGGGTGTCACGTTCTCGCGCAGCAGGTTCTGGCGTGCGGACTCGGTCGGTGCAAAGTGCAGATCGGCGACGACGCTCGCAATCCGCCGGTTCATCTCCTCGGGGAACGGCTGGGCTTTGTCACCAGTGCGCAGTCCGGCTTCGACGTGGCCCACCTTGACGCGGGTCCAGAACGCGACGAGCGCCGCGGCCATCACCGTCGTCGTATCGCCCTGCACGAGCAGCCAGTCCGGCCGCTCGCGTTCGACCACGGGCGACAGTCGTTGGAAGATCGCCGCCGCCACGCCGGCCGGCGACTGCGCCTCCTGCATGACGTCGAGGTCCTGATCCGGGCGGATGCCGAAGAATGGCAGCAGGTCGGCCACCATTTCCCTGTGCTGGCCGGTGGTCACCACGACCGATCGGATACCGGCCGTTTCCTGGAGCCGCAGGATGACGGGGGCCATCTTGATGGCCTCGGGCCGGGTTCCGATCACGGACATGACCTTCATACGGGAGATCGACTCATGGCGGCGGCGCGTACCGGCACCCCGGAATGGTGCGTATAGATTAGCCTAGCTGCCGCTTCAACCCGGAACAGCTCGGACCGGGACTTCTCCAGCACGTGGACCGGCATCTCCTTGAACGCTGACTGGCTCTGGCTGTTGCAGGCGCGCATGATGCTCCGCAGTTCGGGGTCGTGTGACGCACCGGCCATGTTCGTGAGCGCATCCTTCGCCACGCGCGCGGCATCCTCGAACCGTCCGGCCCGGCCGTAGGCGATGCCCAGGTTGATGGCGACGTGGCGATCGCTCGGCGCCAGCCGGCGGCTTTCTTCCAGGCACCTGACGGCGGCGGCGATTGGGTTGAACGGCGATCGCAGCAACGACGATCCGAAGTCGAAGAGGGCTTCCTTGGCCGCGCGGGCCTTGTTGGTGCAGTGCGCGATGTCCGGGTACACCCGCATGATGTCGAACGCGCTCTTGTTCCGCGCGTAGAGGTTGGCGATCGTCTCGCGGCTCTTCTCCATGATCTTCGGGCGGATCTGGCCCGACATGCTGTTGGCATGAACACGGTAGTAATAGAGCACATCCGGCACGTAGACGAACTTGTAGCGCTCGTGGATCCGCAGCCACATGTCCCAGTCCTCCGCGCCCTCGAGCTCCGGATCGTAGAAGCCGACCGCGTCGTGGCAGGCACGGCGGTACATGAATGACGCGGTGCCCGGGTTCACGCTCATCATGCTGTGGAGGCTGTAGTCTGGATTCCGGTGGATGTTCAGAATCCGGCCATCCTCGTCGATATTGGCGTACGCGGATGACACGAACCCGGCATCCGGGTACGCGACGAACGCCGCCATCAGGGTCTCGAGGAACGTCGGCGCGCACCAGTTGTCCGAGGAGATCCACGTCACCAGGTCGCCCGTTGCGGCCCGCATGCCGGTGTTGAGCGCACCAGGCAGCCGGGTGTTCTGCTGGTGGATGACAGTGATCCTCGGGTCCTTCAACCGGTCCAGGAACTCACGCGTGCCGTCCGTGGATCCGTCGTTGACGATGATGAGCTCGAAGTCCTGGTACGTCTGCGTCAGCACGCTCTCGATGGCGAGCGGCAGGTACTTCAAGTGGTTGTAGGTCGGCAGGACGATGGACGGCCGCACCCTCGGCTTGAAGGGCATGACCTTGGCGCCGGTGGCCGGCGCGGAGGTGTCGGCCTGGCGCGGGGCGGCCGCGGGCCGGACCCGGGCGCGTTCGACGAATTCGACAATGGCGTCCGCCGCGTGACGTGCGGCTGTGCCGTCCCGGAAGGACACGAGGTCGTCTGCCAGTTTCGCGCGGGCCTCGGCGTACCGATCCGCCGTCAGCATCGCGTGCGCGAGGTGCGGCAGATCGGCCGGGTTCGCGCACAACGGGGCGGCCGCAAGGGCGCGTGGGTCGAGGTGCTTCGCCGTGTCTGCGGGGTTTGCCGTCAGGGCCACGACGGGGACGCCGAGTGCGATCGCCTCGTAGAAAGCGCCGCTGCGCACGTCAGCCATCACGAGGTCGCTGAGCGCGTACATGATGGTCAGTTCGGAGGCGTCCAGGATGACCTTCGCGCCGCAGTCTCCAATCCGCTTCAGGCGCTCGCCTTCCCGCCGGATCGTGCAGTGGTGCGGCTTGATCAGCACGTCGTAGCGATCGTGCAGACCTGCCACGGCCTCCAGGAAGAGATCGATCGACGAGGCGTCGGCCCAGGTCGGCAGGTACGACACGATGGGCCGCCTGCCGGGATACTGGGACCGGTACTGCGCCTTGTGCCCTTCGTACTTACGCAGGAAGAAGTCGTCGCACTTGGGATGCCCGCCGATCAGGACCCCGCCGTCCTTCATCCACCGGGCGACGCGCCGCTGCGAGTACTTCCCGTGCACGAGGACGGCGTCAAAGCGTTCCGAGGCCTCGCGGCTGTGCGAGAACGAATCGCTCAGCATGCTTGGCCCGTACATCATGCGGATCTTCAGGCCGCGGTACGGCGCCAGGATCTTCGGCGCCTGCGTGGTCACGGCGAGGTCGCAGTCGTAGTCGGGATCGGTCGAGTACTCGACGCCCTGCTGCCGGTAGCGGCTCGTGGTGGCGTCGAAGTCGAACCAGCCTCGGCTGGCGGTGTTGTGCGGGTCCGGAACCGTGACCAGCCTGGCGTCCACGCCCATCCGCCGCAGCTCGCGCCACACCGGCACGTAGTTCGGCGCCTCCATTCCGTCGATGTGGTAGAAGTCGATTCGCATCGCTACTTGCGCCTCCGGAAGATGACGATCTTCTGGCACGTTTCGGGTTTCTCTGCCGTCGAGGGCAATGACGTGTCCTCGTGCACGCACGTGAATGCGCTGCCCATCCGATCCGCCAGTTCCTTCGTCGTCCGGTACACCGCGTGGTACTCGGCCTGAAGGACCGTCGAGTAGAAGCCATGGAGCTCGAATCGCCGGTCGCAACCAAAGCTCTCGCGGAAGATCGCCAGGCCGCCCGGCGCGGTGCTCAGGCGGACCAGGTCGATCGCCTTGTCCCACTGCTCGTCGTTCAGGTAGTGCAGCAGCGCGATCGACACGACGTGGTCGTACTGGCGCGCCGGCCGGATCGCCTCCACCGGCGCGCAGCGGTAGGCGATGTTCGGTGTATCGCGTGAGAGCTCCCGGGCCTGCTCGATCAGCTCGGCGGAGTAGTCGTAGGCATCGACGTGCGCCACGTGCGGACTGAGCGCCCGCGTCCACCGGCCCAGCCCGCACCCGATCTCGAGCATTGTGCCATCGGGGTTCAGCAGGGGCGTCAGCACGCCGAACAGCGCCGCCTTCTCCTGCTCGTCGCGCGCGGTGGCCTCGTCCTCGCTCGCCGTCAGCATCGTCGACTGCAGGACACCCAGTTCGCCGCTGCGCAGCCGATCGGCGCGCGATCGCCAGAAAGCCTCGATGGTCTTCACGTCCACCGGCAGCGGTTTTCCGCGGACGGCAAAGTCGACGACGAGTTGCGCGAGCGCGGTGCTCGAATCCACGAGGCGGACGCCGTCCACCGCGAGCGTCCTGAATTCCGTGAACTCGGTGCAGCCCAGGATGACGCCGTCAACCCGCTCGTCACGAGCCAGGCGCGTGATGACAGCCGTCATCTCGCCGGCGAGACCGCTCGCCGACCCGCTCAGCTTGATGCGCTCGATCAGCGACACGATGGTTTCCTGGAGATCCTCGGGCGGCTTCACGCAGGTGGCGCCAAAACGCTCGATCTCCGCGGGGTACAGGTCGGTCAGGTACGGCACCATGCCACCGAGGATGGCGACACGCGAGACGGCATGCCCCTCGAGCAGGACGCGCGTGGCCACTGCGGCGATGTTGGCGATGGGTGTCTTGATGGCGCGCCGCAGTTCGGGCACCCAGTGACACGCGCTGTTGCACGGAATGACGATCAGGTCCACCGGATACGCCTGCAGCCTCCGGCAACTGTCGAGCATGGCCGGCAACGGCGACTCCTCGCCGTACAGGACCGCGCGCGAGCGGCTCGGCACGTGCGTGTTGCTGTCGCACACGGTTCGGACATGGTCCCAGTCCTTCGCCGCGCCGGTCAGGTCGAGGACGTTGCGCTGGAACAGCAGGGTGGCGTGCGGCCCCATCCCGCCGAGGATGCCGATCACCTTGTCGTTGCCCGGATTCCCAGGTTGGCCCATCGCCTGCTCTCTCTACGCCGCGCTCGCGTGGACGAACGGCGGCACCTCGACCCGGTACTCGCCCGGCTGCAGAAAGGCGTCCATGAACTCGTAGCTCTTGAGCGGCATGCGCCCCGACGCGGCGGCTTCGGCCTCGGTGAAGGCAACGGCGCCATCCGCCGCGACGCCGGCGCCATACACGACGTACGGCACCGGTTCGGTGCCGTGATGGCCATCCTCGAGCCGCGTGTAGTGGTCCGGCAGGATCGCAATCCGGTAGTTGCCCGGGTACCGTTCGTCCAGGAACGCCACGAGCGGCTGGACGATCTCGTGGTCGATCCGCTCGATGGCGCGCACCTTGTTCTCGACGTGGTGCAGGTGTGCCTCTTCGTCCGGAGCGTTCACGTGAATGAAGACCAGGTCGTTGTGCTGCAGGAAGTTCTTCGCGTAGCGCAGCTTCTGCTTCAGGTCTGTGTCCAGGTATCCCGTGGCCCCCGCGATCTCCCGGGTGTCCATGCCGATGGCCTCACCGATGCCGCGCATGAAGTCGAGGCCCGCGATGATGGCGCCGCGCTTGCCGTAACGCGCGGTGAAACTGGGCATCCGGGGCGTGCTCGACGGGCTCCAGAGCCAGAGCATGTCTGCGCGCGTGTGGTAGCGATCGTTGACCGCCCGGATCTGCGCCACCGAGTCGCGCATCAGCGCGTTGAGCTGGTTCACGAGGGGCGCCGCCGAGGGATCGGCCGCCTGGAGCAGGATGTCGTCCGTCCTGACGCCAATATGCGTGTGGGGTTCGCGGCTCGTGATGTGTCTCGCCAGGTGGCCGGCACCGCGCACGATGAGGAGGTTCCGGTAGCTCTGGCCCGCGTACAGCTCGACGTCGGGCGTCTCCAGCGCGAGGTTGTTGATGATCGTCAGCGCCTGGCCATTGGAGATCTGGTCTGACGTGAAGTCCGTGATCTCCCGGTCCGCGCCGATCGAGATCAGGTTGCAGCGGAACACCAGGTCCCGGTCTTCGAGGAAGAGATCCTGCCCGAGCGCCTCGAACGACGCCCGGCCGTACGGGTAGTAACGAGCCGGGTTGTAACCCAGGATTCCCATGTTCGCGACGATGCTGCCGGCCGGCAGGCCCTCGTAGATCGTCTGCATCAGCTCGACCCGGCCACGTGCCGCCAGTCCGTTGACGGCTGGCATGTCGGCCGCCTCGAGCGGCGTGCGCCCGTCAAGCTGCCGCACGGGCCGGTCCGCCGCGCCGTCCATCACGATGATGCAGTGCTTCATCGCCTGGAACAGGCGCTCGGCCTTCCTGAGATCCTCCGGTGTGTCGATCTCCGCCCACCGGGCGTGGCCGACGTGACAGGCGTAGAGCGGCACGTCCTGCAGATGCTTGGCGATCACCAGGTCGTAGTAGACGTTGACGTTGCCCGCGTCAACTTCGTCCGTGAGCCAGCGCGACAGGTTGCGGCCGTACCCGGCGTTCAGGGCGAGGACGCCCGTTGACTTGAAGTAGTTGTCCGGGTACTCAACGAGCGGCTCGCGCTGGATCCGAAGCTGGACGATCCGTCCGTCCGCATCCGTGATCGACATGCTGCCCTCGGATTCCGGCCCAAACCGATCGAGCAGCCAATAACTTCGGCCGTCGGCCCGGTCGAGCGCCTTGTCCAAGAACGCATCGTCGAAGATGACGTCGCCCTCGACGAGCACCGTGCCCTCGGACAGGTAGTCCCGCGCCAGCCAAAGCGAGTACATCGAGTTCGTCTCGCCGTACGATTCGTTCCAACGGTACGACACCCGCAGTCCAGCGTAGCGCCGGCCGATCGTGTCGACGATCACCTGGCCGAGGTGACCGACGACGATGACCACGTCCTCGATCTCGGCTCTCGCAAGACACCGGAGCGTCTGCTCGAGGATCGTCGTTCCGTTGACGTCCGTCAGGCACTTCGGCCTGTCGTTGGTCAGCGGCTTGAGCCGGCTCCCCATCCCGGCCGCCAGCACGATCGCCCTGGAGATCGGCGCCATGCCGCTACCTCCCGCACGCTTCGTCGCACGGCTCCGGTGCCGCGCTCGCGGCGCCGGCCGGCCGCCGCCCGGACCACAGCAGGAACAGGCCCTGCGGGCACGCCCGGCCGTCACCTTCGATCTCGACGCCCGCGGCCTGCAGCCCGCATCGGGCCATCGCCTCGACCAGTTCGTCGCGGCCGAACCATTTCTCCCAGTCCGGCATCTGGAGGGCGCCAAGCCGTGTCTTGTTCTTGTCGATGACGATCAGTTGCCCGCCCGGCGCCACCACTCGCGACAGTTCCTGGATCCCCGCGTCGATCTGCACGACGTGCTCGAGCGCCTCGATGCACATCACCAGATCGAACGCGCCCGCGGCGAACGGCATGCTGAGGATGCCGTTCTGCACGGTGCGGATGCCGGCCGGCACGTGCTTCAGCATCTCGCACGAGATGTCCATGGCGGTGATGTCCGCGCCCGGGTAGCGCTGCTTGAGGAGAGCGGCGAAGCGGCCCTTGCCGCACCCGGCGTCGAGCACCGTCCTGCCGTTGAGGTCACCGGCCTGCTCGATCAAGGCCAGGACTCGCGCGTCCTCGGTCGCGATGTCGTTGCTGTACTGACCGACCGTCACGTCGAAGTGCCGCGCGATCCGCATCAGTTGGGCATCGACGTAGTACTTCGCCGCCCACGCGATCTCGGTGCTCGGAAAGTAGTTGGCCCGCACGCCGTAGGACCCGAAGAACCCGCCGCTGGCGTTCTGCAGTTCCGACATGAAGGCCAGGGCCCGGTCAGCCCGGTCTGTTTCGCCGATCGCGTACCAGGCCTTGGCCAGCTGCGCCAGCGCCGTCGAGCAGATCCACGGCACGTCGAAGTACCCGGGCACCGATCCATCGGGGCGCTGATACTTCGCGATCGATGCGAGGCCGCGCCGCGCCACGTCGAGATAGCCCAGTTCGGCGAGCGCCTCCTGGATGTAGGCAAAGAAGTGCCCGAGGGCGTTGGGCCGCTCGAACGTCGTCAGGTCGACGCGCTTGAGGTAGTACGACGCCGACCGGTCGGCGAACTCGACGTACCGCCGCTCGTTCAGCAGTTCGCCCGCCTGTCGAATCGGCCACAGACAGTAGAGGTGGATGCCCTCGTTCACCTCCCCGCGTTCACCGAGACTCCAGTCGCGGCCAGGCGGCGGGACGAGCAGCCGGCCCGTCTTCGCGTCGGCTGACCCGATCAGCCAGTCGCACGCCCGCCGGAGCGATGTTTCCACCTCGGGCATCTGGGGAAGGATGGCGACAAATCCGCGAACGACCTGTCCTGTGTCAAAGGCGAACCCGTACGTGCCAGAAGGGGCCCCAATGGACCCGTCCGGCAGCTGGACCGAGCACAACCATGAGGCATACTGGCGCGCCAGATCCCGTTCGCCGATGTCGATGAGCGTCGGGATGTAATAACCGCTGACTTCCGGGTAGGGAATCCGCTGGCGGGAGTGGACGATGATGCCCTTCCCGGGAACGGTGCTCCGTCGAATCCAGCCCACCGCAGAGTCGATCATGCCGCTCTTGCTCCTCGCTCGTCTTCCGGAACCGCTGGGGGTCCGCGCGTCCATCCCGGGGCGTCCGGCGCGTGTGAAGACACCACACGCCAGCACGGGGTCCGGTGCAAGGGGCGTACCGCGACGCTTCGCGTTCAGCCAGACGAACCGGCCGTTTCTGGCACGTTTCTGGCGTTTCGTGGGACGCATACGCCTGGCCCCTGTGCCGGGCGCTGGCCCGATCTCCGGGAAGCAGGGTGGATTTCCCTAGGGATCTGGCTCAACCGGAGGAATGACGGTCCGGGCATCCCTGGTCCGGACGGCAGCCGGAGTGATGGCCGCCCGACACAATCGTGTCGGCGTGGCGTCCTGCGGGTATTGGCGATGCCGCCAATGGTGGAACGGCGACACATGCAGACGACAGGCCGATGATCAAGGTCGTGACCCCGTACACCGGGCCCGGAGGCTCTACGGTTGCGTTCGCGAGCCTCTGCAACCTGTTCAACGAGAACGGGTTGCGGTGCGAGTTGTACGGCACGTCCGAATGGGTCCGGCCCCGGCTGACGAAGGACTGCTACCGGCCGCAGGCGTCGTTCGCGCTCACGCCGCATGACCTCCTGATCTGGCACATGCTCAAGCCGCCCGCGCCGCGCCCGCGCGTGCGGAAGTTCGTGCTGTCGTGCCACGAAACCAATCTCTATCCGGTCAAGGACTTCAAGGATGGGTTCGACGCCATCCATTTCGTGTCGCGGTACCAGCAGAAGTGGCACGGCGTCGACGGGGTCGTGATTCCCAACGTGATCGGCAAGTTCACGCGGCGCGAGAAGCGCACGCAAGGGAAGGTCGCCGGGATCATCGGCAGCGTCGACAAACACAAGCGCGTCCACCTCTCGATCGAGCGCGCGCTTGGCGAGGCGGATATTGCCCGTGTCGAGATCTGGGGCCTAGTCACGGACTACGCGTATTTCCAGGAGCAGATCCTGCCTCGGCTCGGCAGCCGCGTCTCGTACCACGGGACGTCGGTGCACATGCAGGAGGTCTACGACCGGATCGACGTCGTGTACGCGTCATCCGAGCGCGAATGCCTGCCGATGATCCAGGGCGAATGCCTGCAGGCCGGTGTCGAGTTCCGCGGCCTGCCTGAAAGCACGCGCGATCCGTCGGACTACATCTTCGACGACCAGGTGATTCTGGGCCGCTGGCGAAGTCTGCTCGGACTGGGCCGGGCGGCGGCTACGGGGCACGCGGCATGAGCGCACCGGCCGCGCCTGGCACTCGCCGGCGTCCCCGCGTGCTCGTGGCGGGTCCCATCTACGGCGGGTCACTCGAAACGGCGCGTTCGACGGCGCGTGCGTGCGAATCGATCGGCGCCGACACGCGGTTGCTCGACTTCGACCCGTTCGGTGGCGGCTGGCGCGCAATCGAGCGCCTGCTGGCCAGCGCCGACCACCGCACGCGAATCCAGGCGGGCTACGCGCAGGTCCTCGGCGACATGGTGGTGGCATCGGCGGCTGACTTTCGCCCGGACCTCGTCCTCGCCCTCGCGCAAGCGCCGCTGAACGCGTCGGTCTGCACGAAGCTGCGCGGCGCGGGTATCAAGGTCGCCTTCTGGTTCGTCGAGAACTTCCGCGTGCTGCCGTACTGGAAGCACGTGGCGAAAGACTACGACGCGTTCTTCGCCATCCAGGATGGCCCGTTCCTCGAGATGCTGCGCGCGGCGGGGTCGCCGAAGGCGGTCTACCTGCCGACGGCGTGCGACCCAGAGCGACACAAGCCGGTCCCGCTGACGCCGGCCGAACGTCAGCGGTTTGGCGCCGACGTCAGCTTCGCGGGCGCGCCGTACCTGAATCGCCGGCGGGTCCTCACGAGCCTGATCGATCTCCAGCCGCGAATCTGGGGCGACGGCTGGATCGGCACGGAGGTGGAGCGCTTCGTCGCGGAGCGGGGTGCGCGGTTCACGCTCGACGAGATGATCCGCATCTTCGCGGCGACGAAGATCAACCTGAACATTCACTCGGCCAATCACGTGGACGGGCTCGACCCCGACCCGGACTACGTGAACCCGCGCACGTTCGAGCTGGCGGCCTGCGAGGCGTTCCAGTTGGTCGACGCGCGCCTGTGCCTCCCGGACATGTTCGGCGCCGACGAGATGATCACGTACGGCTCGATCGCCGAACTGCGGTCGCTCGTCACGCACTACCTGAAACATCCCGACGAGCGGGCGGCCATCGGGCGGCGGGCCCGGGCCCGCGTGCTGGCGGAGCACACGTTTGCGCACCGCGTCCGGCGGATCCTCGCCGAGACGCTGCCTGCACACCTGCAGCCGCCGCCGGCACCAGGAGGGTCGCAGCCGCACGCGCACATGTCAGCGACGCCCGGCCTCGCGGCCGCGATCGGCACGCTCGAACGCACGTCGTCGAAGATGTCGCCCGACGAAGCGCTGCTGCGCCTCCTGAAGAACGTGCAGGACATGAAGCTGTGAAACGCGTCCTCGTCGTCCAGTTGTCGCGGCTCGGAGACATCCTGATGACCGTGCCGCTCCTGCGCGGCCTCAGGCGCGACCATCCTTCGGCCGAGATCTCGCTGATGGTCATGGATGCGTTTGCGGACGCGCCCGTTCCCTCGCGGCTCTACGACCGGCTGCTCCGCTTCCCGCTCCAGGGCCTCACGCGCACGCTGGTGGCGAACGCGCCGGAATGGTCCCCGGCGCTCGAGGAACTGCGGACCTTCATCCGCGAGTCGGTGTCGCAGCCGTTCGACCTCGCGATCAACCTCGACCATACGGACACGTCGGCGCTGGTGATGGCGCTGGTGCCGGCCGCGCGGCGGTCCGGGCTCTTTCAGCGACCCAACCGCGCCCGGAGCATCAGCGGACCGTGGATGACCTATCTGCGCGCCTCGGCGCGGTCGCGGGAGTTCACCGCATTTCACCTCGTGGACCTGTTCTCGTGGGCGGGCGGTGTGGCCCGTGACTCGGCGGGACTCGACATCGAGTTGGCCCTCGCCGAACGTAACTGGGCCAGTGAATTCCTCGCGGCGCACAGCGTGTCGAGCCGGCCCTTGATCGCGATGATGCTGGGCGCGAGCAGCGAGTCGAAGCGGTGGCCGGCTGACCGGTTCGCCGCGCTCGCGGACGCGCTTGAACCGGACCTTGGCGACATCGTGCTCGTCGGTGGACCCGGCGAGCGCGAACTGGCGTCGGTATTTCGCAAGGCGGTGAGGCGGCCCGTGGTCGACGCCACCGGCGAGACCACCATCCGTGGCCTGGCTGCGCTGCTCGAACGGTGCCGGCTGCTCGTGACCAATGACACGGGGCCGATGCACATGGCAACCGCGGTGGGTACGCGGGTGATCGACATCTCGTCGGGCCCCGTATCGGCCCATGAGACGGGGCCGTACGGCGACGGCCATCTCGTCATCGAGCCGTCGCTGGCGTGCTTCCCCTGTCCGTTCGGCTCGACGTGCCATCACTTCGCCTGCCGGTTGACGCTCTCGGTGCCCGACGCCGCGGCCGTGGTGCGCTTCGCGATGGATGCTGGACCGGTGCCGGCGCTGACGGACGCACGGGTGCTGCGGGGCCAGCGCGCGCGGGCGTCCGGTCGAATTGAATTCGTTCCGATCGGCTCACGGCGGACGCTGGCCGACCATGTCCGGTCCGCCGCCGCCACCGTCTGGGAGCAGTCGCTGGGCGCGCCCGGGCGGGCTGGCGCTGGGTGGAGCGACGCGCCGGTCGACTCCCGGGCGAACGCCGGCGACGCCGAACGCGTGGCGGCGATTCGAGAGATCCTTCACGGGGTCGCGAGCGAGTCCAGGGCCGCTGCCGCGGCGTTGAAGAACATCCCGCGGTCGTCGCCGGCCCGGTGCCAGGCGATCTCCGACAGCGTGCATGCCGGGCTGCTGCGCCTGCTGGCGGCCGGCGAATCCGATCGTGCCGTTCATGCCCTGGTGGCGTACCTGCGGAATGAAATCGAATCCCTGGCCCCGGGCGATGCAATGGCGATGAGCCGCGCCCAGACCGCCGCGTACACCGGCACGGCCTTGCGTGCCGCCCGGCTGGCAGACGTTCTGGCCGCATAGTGCGGTATCTTCTTGCACCATGAAACGCTTCGGATCGATCTTCCCGTTCCTCGAGGCCGGCGCCGGCGACCACCACATTGGCCGCCTGGTGGCCAACCAGGATTTCGTGAAGGCGGTTCTGCGTTTCGGCAACTTCGACGAGTTCGTCTTCAGCAATACCTCGGTCTCGAACCTGAAGGCGTTCCAGGCCGCCGCGGAAGGGTGGGGACTCCCCGCCGGGCGGATCGATCGGATCCGCGGCGTCAGCTACCAGCAGTTGCCGGCCGTGCTTCGGCAGGACGACTTCCACGTCTTCCATCTGGGCGGCTGGGGCTCGATGATGGCCGGCCTGCACTACATCCGGGCGACGCACGCGCGGACGCCCTGGCCGATCACCGCCGTCATCCACTCGCTCAACGGGCGCGAGGTGGTCGATCACGCGGTGCGCCTCACGCACGCACGGCTCGCCCCGCAGGACGCCATCTTCTGCACCAGCCACGACGGCCTCGACGCCATGCAGCGGCTGCTCGACGGCGGCGAGCGCATCACGGGCAGGAAGTTCGCGGGCCAGCTTCGTCACGTGCCCCTCGGTATTGACGACGGTCTGTTCGAATCGGGCGGCGACCGGGCGCGGGGCCGGGCGCGTCTTCGCATCGCCGCCGACGCCGTGGTGCTCCTCGCGCTGGGCCGCATGACGCCCGCACAGAAAATGGATCTGGGCCCGCTCTGCCGGCTGCTCGCCACGCGCATCGTCCCGTCGAGCCAGGTGCCCGTGGTGCTGCTGATCGCGGGGGGCGCGAGCCAGAGCGATCTCGCCGGCGTCAGGGACCTCGTTCGCCGCCACAACCTCGACGCGCACGTCAGGCTGTTTGCCAACTTCCCGATCAAGGACAAGCCGGACGTCCTGGCGATGTCCGACATCCTGGTGTCGCCCGTGGACAACACGCAGGAGACCTTCGGCCTCAGCGTGGTGGAAGCGATGGCGGCCGGGTTGCCGGTTGTGGCGTCGAAGTTCGACGGCTACAAGGATCTCGTCGAGGACGGCGTCGATGGGTTCCTGGTGGACACATGGTCGAGCGATAGCGACCCGGTAGCCGAGTGGTTCGACCTGATGGATCGCGATATCACGCAACTGTTCCAGTCGCAGGGCGTGGCGGTCGACCTCGAACAACTGGGCGACCGGCTGCTGACCCTGATCGCGGATCCTGCGCGACGGGAAGCGATGGGCCGGGCCGGCCGCGCGAAGGCTGAGCGCGCGTACCGCTGGAGTCACGTCATCGCCCGCTACGAACAGGAGTGGGACCGTCTGCGCGCCTCGGCTGCCGCCATCCCGCGGTCGGCGGCTCCGGCCGACAATCCGTGGGCCCTGGGCTCGACTCAGATCTTCGCCGGCTACGCGTCTCGCCGGCTGGCGCCCGACACCGTCGTTCGGGCCGCCTCGGCGCGCCTGGACGAGACGCCCTTCAATGAAACGGCCGCGGTGCTGACGCCCGCGTTGTTGACCGCGGTGCTCGCCGCCGCCGCGCGGCCAGCGCCGGTGCGGGCGATCGTCCAGTCGGTGGATGCGCCGCCCAGCCACGTGATGTTCGCGCTGCTGTGGATGCTGAAGTACGGCGGCATCCGGGCCGAGTAGTGGGACAGGAAGAAAGGCACGCCCGATGTACGAAGAGGTCACGCTCGCGGCCGTCAAGGCAAACTCGAACAGGACTACCTTTCCGTGCGACGTGCTCGACGGCTGCCGGACCGCGGCGGCGTTCTTCAGCGCGAAGTTCTTCGGCGCCAACGACGTCATCCACCTCTACACGCACGGCCTCGCCCACATCTGGCTCAACGACCTCGATGTCGAACGCCTCGACAGGATGGAGCAGGTCTACGGTCCGGCGGTGCACCTGCTACCCGGAGACGCCTTTGACGTCGGTACGGCACTCGCCGCCGAAGGGGGCCGTTTCGATGTCGTCGTCTGCGATCCGTTTCCGGCCCTGATGCGAAGGTGCGCGGCCGATGAGTGCGGGACGTTCTTTGCGCTGGCGGCCCGCTGGGTGATTGCCGGAGTCTCCGGCAGCCTCTTCCACGACCTGGGCATCGAACCCACCGCGCAAACGTACGAATCCTGGCTTCGCGACCGCGGCCATGCGAGAATTCGCGTCGACCGGCTTGTCATGCGCAATCCGACCACGAACCAAGGCATCTACTGGGCTGTTCTGAGGACCGACGGTTGACCCGGCGAGGTCCGATGCGCGTTTCGGTGTACATACCGACGTTCAACCGCGCCCGCTTCCTGGCGGCCGCCGTCGAGAGCGCGCTCGCCCAGTCCGAACCGCCCGACGAGGTCCTGGTCGTCGACGACGGGTCCGAGGACGACACGGCGGCCGTGCTCGCGGCCCTCCGGTCTCCCTCCCTTCGGATCGTCAGGAGGCCGCACGAAGGTCTCCCCCGAACACGAAACTTCGCCATCAGCGAGTCCACCGGTGACGTGCTAATCGCGCTGGGATCGGACGACGCGCTGACCCCGGGGGCCGTTGCTGCCCACAAGCGGAACTTTGCACGGGATCCCGGCCTCGACGTGTCGTATGGCGACTGGACGGTCACCGACGAGCACATGGTTCCGCGAAGCCGAATCCGGTTCCAGGAGTGGCGCGGGCGCTCGATGGCGCTCCTGGGCCGACTGGCGCTCGAGAACGCCATGCCTGATGGCGGCACGGCCATTCGCCGTGCCGTGCTGGAGCGCGTGGGCGGGTACGACGAGTCGTTTCCCCGCGCCCAGGACTATGATTTCTGGTCGCGCGCCCTGCCTGGCGCAAGCGTGGGTCACTGCGGCGAGACGACGCTCGCCTATCGCTGGCACTCCGGGAACACGTCGGCGCCAACGGTCAGGTACGACGTCTCCTACGAGGCCCGCATCCGGGAACGCCTGGTCGAGTCGTATCCGCCCGCTGATCTCTTCCCTGACGTCGATTTCGACCGGCTTCGCACGCTCGCCGCGGGCCGCGGGATCGTGATCTGGGGCGCGGGCAGCCTGGGCCGAACCATCTTGCGGGTTCTCGAACGCGCAGCGGTGCCGGTCCGTGCCGTCGCTGACGCAAACCCGGCACTGGTGGGAACGACCGTGTCGGGCGTTGGGGTTGTGGCACCCAGCACGCTGACGAACGCGCCGGCCGAGCAGCGGCCGTTCGTGCTGCTGGCATCGGTGAAATACCCCGAGATGGCACGTGAGCTCGACAGCCGCGGCTGGCTGGGCGGCAGCGACTTCGAGCCGTTCGCCGAGTTGACGTACGCATGAGGATCATTGCCATCAGCCCCGACGGCGAACGGCTCAGCGGCGTCGCCACGTACGTCTGGACACTCGTCAAGCACTCGGCCGATGTCACCGCGCTCTCCCTGGACGACAATCGGGCTGCCGGCGATCGTGTCGTCCGGCTGGGTTCCAGCGCACTGGCGCTCGCCGCCGATGTTTCGCACCGGCCTGCGGCCGTTGCGCACGCGCTGGTGACGATCGCCCGGGATCTGGCCGATCCGGACATCGTCTTGCTGCCCAACGTCGGGGAGCCGGCGTACCTTGGCTGCGCGCTCGCGGCGGCGACGCTGAACGCCGATCCTGGCTGTCGGGCGCGCATGATTGGCATCGTGCACTCCGATCAGGACAACCAGTACGACATGGTACAGCGCTACGCGGACTACTGCGCAGTGTTCGTTGCGGTTAGCCCGGCCATCAAGGCGCGTCTGGCGGCCGCAATTCCCCTTCGGGCGGCAGACATCGCGGCGTTGCCGTACCCAATTGCAGTCGGCGATGCCCAGAGGCGCGGCGGCGGCAGCGACGACCCGTTGCGGCTGATCTACGTGGGCCGCCTCGACGAGGAACAGAAGCGCGTTGGTCGACTGGCGGAACTCGCATCAGCGCTCGCTGCCCGCGGCGTGCGCTGCTCGATGACGATTGCCGGAGGCGGCACCGAGGAGGCCCGTCTGCGCGGGGCGCTGGCGCGCCTGTCCGGGTCGAGCGTGGCGGTGACGTTCCTGGGCTGTCAGCCCCACCTCGCGGTGACGGACCTATTGACCCGGCACGACGTCTGCGTGCTGGTGTCCGCGTACGAGGGCCAGCCGTTCGCGCTGCTCGAGGCGATGGCTGCCGGCGTATGCCCGGCAGTGATGGCCATGGCCTCCGGCATCGACGACCTCGTCTACGACGGACGCACCGGCGTCGTGGTGCCCCAGGGTGACGTGGACGCCCTGGCGGACGCCATCGCCGGCCTGGATCGCGACCGCAGGCGTCTGACGGCACTCGGCCTGGCTGCCAGACGGCTCGTCGAGAGTCGGTTCGGCGTCGAGCGGCATCTGTCCGGACTGGAAGCGGCCGCCCGCACGGCACTCGGCTCGGCGGCGCCGCCGCCGCCAGCGCACCACTCCCTGCAGACCGTCGAGCCGGCCGTCCGCCAACTCCTCGCCGGCTTGCCGGCCGACCCCGGCCGGCTGGTGATATACGGCGCCGGCATCATCGGCCGGACGCTCCTCGACGAGTGCCTCGACCGCGGATGGCAGGTCGTCGGCATCGTCGACTCGGACCCGTCCCGCGGGCGCCACAACTACCGCGGAATCCCGGCGTTTCTGCCGGACGCGCTCCGGGCCCTCAAGCCGGACCGGGTTCTCATCGGGTCGGTTCATTTCGTCCGGGAGATCGAGCAACGTGTCCGCGGCCTGCTCGGCTCGTTCGGCAGCCCGCAGGTGGCCGTGCACCGGGCGGCGGCTCGAGACTGACCGGCCGGTTTCTGGTCCGGTTCTTGCTTTTCTCCCGTTAGCACGCCAAGCGGTGGCCGGAAATCGTGGCGATCTGCGCCGCGACGGGCCGGTCGCTCGTCAGGGATGACGCGATGCCGACACAGGAGGAGTGCGTGAAACTCGGGGACCTCGATTACCTGGAATTCCTGCGGTCCATCGAGGGCACGCTCTCATCCTTCCCGGGGTCGCCCTGGGTCCTGGCGCCTGACCATTTCGTGCTCCGCCACGACATCGACGACAACCTCGATCGGGCCGTCCAGATGGCGGAAATTGAGGCCGCCCACGGCTTCCATTCCACGTTCTTCATGCTCGACACGATGCCGTACTTCGAGTCGGGTTTCGACAAGATGCGGCACATCCAGTCCCTCGGCCACGAGGTTGGCTGGCACAACAACGCGATCGCGGCCGCGGTGCTCTCTGTCGGAAAGGACGCCGCTCGTGAGGGCGCGCCGTTGGACGAAGCGCTCCGGGACGCGATCGAACGCCCGCTGCGGGCCATGCGTGACCACGGGCTGGTCGTGCGGGGCACGGCGTCGCACGGCGATTCGCTGTGCGGAGAACTGGACTTCGTCAACTACCAGGCATGGGACTGCTACCCGAAGAAGAACGCGCTCAACCACAGGCAGCACCGCTTGGCCGACTTCGGTCTCGATTACGAAGCCTACTACTGCAAGGGGCGCCGGCTCTCGGACAGCGGCGGCCAGTTCAACACCGACCCGGCAGCGATGATTGCGCAGTGGAACGACGCGCACGAATGGCCGATCTACATCCTCGTGCACTGCCAGTGGTGGTCATAGAACGGCGGGGGATGGGCATGAGTGCAGCAATGACGGCGCTCGGACACAACGACAGTCCTGTTACGGCGCCCGGACGCTTCGACGTGCAGGTCCACCGATGCCCGCATGGCTGCCGCCGTGATGTCGACACGCTCGTGCCCCACTACGTCGGCCGTGACGCGGATCCGAAGACGATTTCGGCCATCCTGCCGCTGCCCGCATTCGGCTCGATCGACCAGTACGAACGCGTCGTGCTTCGCAAGCACAAGGGCGTGTGGAGCGATATCACGCGAGCCCAGCGTCACGGGTACACCGTGCGCCCGTTCCCATGGCGGCGCCATCTCACCGATGTCGTCGCGATCAACGGCAGCCTGCCGGCTCGGCAGGGACGCGCGATGGGACCCTCCTATTGCCGGACGGTTGACGAGATGGGCGGCGAGGATCCCGCCGCCGAACGTGCGCCCATCGTGTGCGCGGCGCATTGGCGGCAGATCTTCGGCGTCTTCGCGCCGGATGGCCATCTCGTCGCATACTGTTCGCTCATCCGCTCGGACAACCTTGCGATATACGGCATGTGGCTCGGCCACGCCGACCACTTCGCCGCCGGCATCATGCACCTGCTGCACTACGAACTCATGACGCACCTGCTCGCCGGCGACGCCAGGACGTCCGGGATCGACGGGCTGCTCTACGCCGGCTGGAACGACGGCCAGGCTGGCCTGCAGGCATGGAAGGCGCGACTGGGGTTTGGCCCGGTTCACATGTATGAAGCGGGCGTGGACGCCGGCCCGCCGGAGGGCGACAGCCGTGGCTGAGGCGGCTGGGCCGATCGTTCAGCGTCAGGCCGATCGCGATACCACGGCCGATCGTTTCGACCTGCGGCACCGTCGGTGCGGCCTTGGATGCGCGCGATCTACCGATCCGCTGCGGCACAAGTACGTCGGGATGGACGTGCCTCCGCCGATCGTGTCCGCCATCCTCCCATTGTCGTCGTTCGACGCGATGGAGGCATACGAGCGCATGGTGCTGCGGAAGAAGAAAGGCGTCTGGAGCGACGTGACGCGCGCGCAACGGCTCGGGTACAGCGTCGGGCCGTTCCCGTGGCCGCGCCACCTGACGGACGTGGTGGCCATCAACCGGAGCCTGCCGGAGCGCCAGGGACGATCCATGGGATCCTCGTACCTCATGACCGTGGAGGAAATGGGTGGCGAGGATCCGGATGCCGAGCTCCCTTCCATCGCGTGTCCCCTGCACTGGAGGCAGACCTTCGGCGCTTTCGCGCCCAACGGCCGGCTCGTTGCGTACTGCCGGCTGATCCGCTCGGACAACCTGGTGATGTACACAGCCTGGCTCGGCCACGGCGATCATCTGGCGGCCGGCATCATGCACCTGCTCCACCACGGTGTGATGCATTACCTGCTGGCGAGGTCGGTCGAAACGCAGGGCCTCGACGGTCTCATGTACGCCGGTTGGAATGACGGTCTTGAGGGGCTCAAGGCCTGGAAGGCACGGCTGGGCTTCGCGCCCCGGCGCACGTTCGATGTGTGCGAGGTCCCGGTTGCGTTGCCTCACTCGTCCACGGTTGATACATGTCGGTGCTGAGGATCGAAGTTCCCGAGTCCCGCCGCGCGGAACGTGAGTACGCCGCCCGCCTGCTCGTGGAAACGTGCCTTGGCCTCGCCTGCCAGGTCGAGTCCACCAACCGGACCGACACGCTGATCCACGCCGGAGATCCGGCGTCGGCCTCCGTGCGGGTGGCGGATGGCCTGCTCGGCGTCCCGGCCGACGACTGGCTCACCGAACGCAGTCTGCCGCCGGGCCCAATCCTGAGGTGGGACGCGAGCGCCCTGGTCGGCGCTGAGTGCGCGTGGGGACACGCGGTGCCGGTGCTCTACACGGCGGCACCACGGAGCGGCGCGTGGCTGACGGGCGGCGGCCTCCATCAGGCCTGCCGGGCCGATCTGTTCGGCAGCGCGTTCTTCATGGCGACCCGCTACGAAGAACACGTGCTGACCGATCGCGACGCGCATGGCCGGTTTCCCGGATCCGCGTCACTGGCCGCCCGCGAAGGCTTCCTCGAACGCCCGGTCGTCGATGAGTGGGCGGACGTCCTCGGCGCGCTTCTCCGGGCGGTCTGGCCTGGTCTGCCCAGTCCCGATCGCCGGTACGGCGTGCGACCCACCCACGACGTCGACCGCGCGCTGCGCGAGTTCGGCCACGCCGGCGCGGGCCGGAATGCGCTGCGCCAGGCATGGCAGACGCGGACGCTGACGCCGATGGCCCGATGGCTCCAGTTCGAGCGCGGCCAGCCGGGCGTCGACGACTACGATCAGTTCTCCTTCCTGATGGACGCCAGCGAACGCTCCGGCCTCCAGAGCGAGTTCTACTTCCAGGGTTATTGCACGAGCCCGGGGCTCGACGCTGAGTACCGGTTGGATTCGCCGTTCATGCAGCGGACGCTTCGGCGGATCCAAGCGCGCGGCCACCGCATCGGCATCCACCCGGGCTATGGTGCGCCGCGCGACCCGCAGGAGATCGTCTCGAGGACGCTGGCCAACGTCCGCTACTTCGCGTCGAAAGCCGGTGTTCGGCAGGAGCTCTGGGGAGGCCGTCACCACTACCTGCGGTGGATGGGATCCTCGTCGTGGCGAGCCTGGCAGGACGCCGGTCTCGATTACGATTCGTCCGTCGGATTCGCGGACCTGCCCGGGTTTCGCTGCGGGCTGTGCCGCGAGTTCCCGGTGTTTGATCTGCTGGCCGGCGCGCCGCTCCGGTTGCGGGAGCGGCCGCTCGTCGCCATGGATGCGACGCTGACCTGGCACCTCGGCCTGTCGCGTGCCGCCGTGGCCGATCGGTTGTCGGCGCTGGCAGCAGCATGCCGCCAGCACGGCGGAGAGTTTGTGTTCCTGTGGCACAACAGTCGTTTGCAGTCCGACGTCGATCGCTCCCACTACTCTGAGGTTGTCCAGAGGGTCGCCGGCCATGGATGACGCGCGCCAGCCTCAGGTCGAGACGCGTGCGCGGTTCCGCGAGCGCGTGGTGCTGGCGATGCCCGCGCCGATGGCTGCCGTCTACACGGCGGTCGCCGGCGCGAGGTACGACGCGGTCGCGATTTGCAGCGCCACGATGACGCCGGATCTCGGTCTGCCCGGATGGACGGCGGAAGAACTGGCGGAGCGCTCGGGCTGGGATTTTGCCATCATCCCGGATCTCCCGCAGGAGTCCTGGCGTTTGACCGCGGCAGGCGTGGAGCCGGACCGGTTGCTTCGCGTGCCCGTGACGCAGTTGGTGACGGCGCGTCGCATCGGCCCGGCAAACCGCATCCGGCGCATCGGGCGCGCCGTCCTGTCGCGATTGTTCCGGGCCAGCGCCGCGCTCCCCCGCCGGCTGCCGCCGCTCCGGCCCGCGTCCATCGGGCCTCGTCTCGTCGTTTTCGGAACGGGCGTGGTGGGCCGGCAGGTGCTGCAGACCTTCGAGGGTTGGGCCACGCCTGTCGCGTTCTGCGACAACGATGCCCGCAAGTGGCGTTCGGTGATCGAGGGCGTGCCGGTCATCGGCCCAGCGGATCTGCGCGGCCTCGCGTATGACGGAATCGTCGTGGCCAGCGCGTTCTGGCCCGACATTTGCCGGCAGTTGCTGGAACTTGGCATCGACGCCAGGCGAATCGATCTGGCCCGCACGCAAACCGTCCTGAACACGAAGCCGGGCCCGGCCGGGAGCGCCTACCGTACCGCGGCCCGACACGAGAGAGCCGTTCGAACGCCGTCTGTGGCGCAATCGACTCCCCCCGGCGGGGTGCGTCGATGACCGCTACTGCCGGGCGCGTGATGGACCGAGAGTGGCTGGCGGAGGCCCGCCGACATCGATTCCAGGTGTGCACCACCTGCCTCATGGACACGTCGGATCCCGGGATCTGGTTCCACGGGGACGGCCGCTGCGTTCACTGTGAGCGGCTGAGCGGCGTGCTCGCCGCCGAAGCGTTTGGACCGGCAACGAGGGTGTTTCTCGAACGGCGGCTGGACCGGCTGGCCGATGCCGCGGCCGCGGCCGGACGTGGCCGGCCGTTCGACTGCGTCGCCGGTGCGGATGGCAGCCTGACCAGTACCTATGCCATTTGGCTGGCGTGGCAACTCGGCCTCAGGGTTCTTGCCGTCCACGTTGACACCGGGTGGACGGCTGCCGCAGCCGAACGAGCGATCCGCCAGTTGCAGGGCGTTGACGGCCTCACCCTCGAGAGCGTCGCCCTCGACCAACGCATCCTCAACGATCACCTGCTGGCGTTTCTGCGCGCCTCCACGCCGGATGCCGACTGCGCGGTCCGGCACGCCGTGACCGCGGTACTGCTCCGGACGGCCCGCCAGAAGCGGATCGGCTCCGTGATCGTCGGCAGCTCCCGGCCTTCCGCCCGCATCATGCCTCGCCTCTGGGGCCAGGGCGATGATGACTGGCGCTACATCCGGTCCGTCCGCCGCCGTTTCGGGTCCGGACGCGGCGGCGAACTGCCCCACTGGGGCTGGTTTCGCATGCAGTGCTGGCTGCACCAGGGCATCCGCTATCTGCCACTGGCCGATCTGGCGGGTGATCGACTCGAAGTTGCCGCGCAATCGATCGAGCGCAGTTGGGGATGGGCTCCGCCGGCAGCCACCGACAGGCCCTCGGTCTACGAGGCATTCGTCAGGACCGACCTGCACGTCACGAAGTTCGGTTTCGAAAAGGCGCGGGCCGACCTCTCGACGGACATCGTACGGGGCACGTTGACGCGCGCAGAAGCCCTCCGGGAACTGGAACGGCGGAGACCGTCAGCCGAGGCGCTCGCGGAGCAGCGCGCACGGGTGGCCGCGACGTTGGGAATCAACGTAGATGAACTCCGGGCGATGATATCGTTGCCTCCACGGACCATTCACGACTACCCGAACGATCGGGATGATCTGGATCGCGACGATGCCACGGCGGCCGTCCGATGGATTGGGGAACCTCGTGACCCAGCCTAGTGCACCGGCGACTCCGCCTCCGCGGATGCTGTTCTTCTGCGATGGGTATCCCGACGCGTTGCCGCACCACCGGCAGGGCCACGTGGAGTCGATCGAACGGGGGCTGCGGGCCCACTTTGACGTCGTTGCCGTGTCAGGCGACTGTGACTACCGGGAGATGGTGGACGCGCACAAGCCGGACATCGTCCTGTTCTCCGGCGGGGGCGACCTGAGCGGAGGGCGGTTCCAGCGCGTCTCCAACATCGACCCGCACTGCAGCATCCCCAGGGCCGGACTGGTGGGCATCGACGGCCAGTCACCGGCCCGTCGCGCCGTGATCGATCGGCTCGATTCGTACGGCGTGCAGATCGTCTTCACGTACAACACCGGCTTCGGTGCGGCCTGGCCGGCGATCGCCGATCGGCTGATCTACTGGCCCTGGTTCGTCGATGGCGAGATCTTCAAGGACTACGCGCTGCCCAGGGACATCCCGGTCGCGATGATCGGCGCCGGGTTCGACGGTGTCGGGGGATACCCGTGGCGTAAGCGCGTGTCGCCGCTGATCCTGTCGCGGTTCCCGGCCTTCGTGGCGACGCGCCCCCGGCGTGAAGTCGCCATCGCCTTGCATGGCGAGGCGTATGCTCGAATCCTGAACCGGTCGTGGGTCGGGCTGGGCTGCGGCGGCAGTCCGCGCATCCTCGTCCGGAAACTGCTGGAAATACCCGCGTGCCGTTCGCTGCTCGTGACGGAGCGGACAGAGACGGTCGAGGCGATGGGGTTCGCGGATGGCGTCAATTGCGTCTTCGCCGACGCCGACACGATCGTCGACCGGCTGAACCAGTTGTTTGGCGACCCGGACCACTTGAGGCTGCTGGCCGACGCGGGCTACCGGTTCGTCCACGCCCGGCACACCGCGGCGCAACGGACGCAGATGCTGGAGTGGCTGCGGATCCACAGACAGCTGCGTCCGGGGCAGCGCATCGTGCAGCCATCTCCAGTGGGTCCGCTCGCAATCGCCGAGCAGGGGCATTCCTCGCCTGCCACGGTCCACCTCGGGTCGGACGGGCATATCGTCACGCTTCGCCGCGCCGCGCAGGAGCGGCTTCGTGTCGCCGACTACGAGGGGGCGAAGGCGTCCTTCGATCGACTCGTCGGACACTACACGTATCTCAACGAGGCGCACGTCGGACTGGCCGCGGTCTGGCTCGGGCTTGGCCGGCCCGGGCGCGCGCTCGCTGCCCTCGGCCGCGTCGTGCGGCACCACCATGGCCCGGGCGGGAACGCGGATCCCGTCGAGTGTGCATACCTGGTGGTCGCGCTCCTTGCGCTCCGCCGGCCGGCGATCGCGCTGGATGCGGCGTCGGGCCAGACCACCACGCATCCCGCGTTCGAGGCGGCGCTCGCGGTGCTGGAGCGGCGCATCCCCGGCGCAAAGCAGCAGGCGGCCAGGCGCCCCGTCGCTTCGATCTACACCGCGCCGTTCGAGTCGGCAGGCGAGTGGCAAGCCCATTTCGAAGCGCTGTTGGGGGTTGCCGCCCGGATGGTGTCCCGGTCATTGCCGCGGCGCAGGAAGCAGGACGGATCGTCGGACCGGCCTCTCGCGGCGGTGTTCGGCGCAGGGCCGACGTCCGCGGCGTTCCGGCGGGCGCACGAGGCGGAATTCACCTGGGCAGGCTACGTCGACAACAACGCCGAACTCGAAGAGACGACGATCGACAACCTTCCCGTCATTCTGCCGGAGGACCTCGAAGCCGACGATGTCGATGTCCTTCTCGTGTGCGCGGCGAGTCATGCCGCGATTCTGACTCAGCTGCGCTGGCTGGGCTGGCCGTTGGACAAGGTCCGCGTCCTCGACCGCGCCTCCGGTGCGCTCCGTTCTCCCGCCGAGGCCACGGCCGACCAGCGCGGATCCGGTGCGTCTGGAACCCGGCGATGAGCCCGCCGGAAGGGGTCGACCGCGGGAGGGCGGCGCCTCGTGCGGCCGATCTCCACACGGCCGTGGGCGATCTGCTGAGAAGTTGGTCTGCCGGGAATGCACCGGCGGTGATCGCCGCCTGGATCAAGTTCGCGGCGGGCGGATGTGACGAGGCTCGGTTGCGAACCGCCCTGGAAGTCGCCGGCGCATCAGTTGGTCACCAGCGTCCGCTCGTGGCGGGCGCGAGGCCGGTTCCTGCGGCCCGTCTTGCGTCCGACAGGCTGGAGCGGCCGGCCGGCCTTCGGCGGATTCACGTGCCCGAGCGGGTCGCATGTGTCGCGGCGACGCGCCACGGTCGAGCCGTGCCGCCGTGGGCCCACGAAGCCGTAGTCGCGGCCTGGCCCGCAGACCTACAGATGGAGACGGTCATTCGGTGGGCTGATCGTGCAGCTGATCGGATGCTCACGTGCTCCTCGCCCGCGCTCGAACCCGCATCGGCGGATGCCCTGGACGGCCTGGGCGACTACCTCGGTAGCCGGTCGCCGGCCTCGATGCTCCGGTGGACCTCGTGGGCCGCCGAATGCGTGGACGCTCTCGAGACGACGCTCGTACTGGCGGGCCACGTTGACAGCGCGCCACCAGCGCCGGTGAGCAGCGAGACCTTTTCCGAAGGCGACGTGGCGCCACTCTGTACGAGCGCCAGCAACGGGGGCGAACGTCCCGGCCTTCAATCGCGCGTGGCCTGGGTCGATGTGGCGCTCCGCCTCGACGTCGTTGCGCAGTGGTGGCTTTCGCGGCCCGGGCTCAACCGGGAGACGGATCGCGCATGGCGTCCGGGCCTGACGAGGGCGATGAACATCCTTCGGGCGGTACTCCGGCGAATCGCCGATCCGCGTTGCGCCGATGGTGGCGGATCAGGAGTGACGGTCGGCGTTGAGGTCGCGGATGCCGGCCTCCGGGAGTCTCCGGCACCGTGGACCCGTTCAGTGACCGTCGGAGCCGACGCCTTGATGCGCGTCCTGACGGGAACCGTTGCGGTCGGCGCGCCGGAACCCCAGCCGCACACGATCCTGGCGTCTGCCATTCGGGCGCCTCACGCTGGCGACTCCTCGCCGCTGCGGCCATTCAGAGTGTTCGTAGGGGCATCGGCCCGTGGCTCTGACCCGCGGTCCCGCTTCATGCGCGATGGTCTGGCGGTCGTGGAGCCGGAGTTGCTCAGTGCGCGAGGCGTGCCGCTGTCGTCATTTGTCGCGTCGCTGGATGAACAGTGCGCAATTGTGACCGGCCCCGAATCGACGTCGAGCCTTCGCGTCTTTGGCGACGGCCGGGTCGAGCCGCTCGGTTCCTGGCCGCGGCCGATTCGAGGCGAAGTCCCCTGGGGCACGGATGGCTCTCGCATTGCGTGGACGACCCGTGCCGCCGGCGACTGGGTCATGGTCCGCGGGTCGGACGGCGTCGTCACGGGGGAGGTCCAGGCGCCGTGTCCCGTGCTTCGGGTGTTTCCCCAGGCTGGCGGTGACGCTCTGATCGCCGGATCGCTCGGCGGGCTTTGGAGCTGGCGCCCTGGCGGGACATTCGCGAAGGTTGCGCCGACAGCGCCCATCCTCTGGCTCGAACCCTGCGGCATCGGCGTCCGTCTCGATCACTATCACCGGGGGGCGTCGAACGCGGTGGAGCGCCGGGTGGAGCCGGTGGCTACGTACTGGATTCCGGGAAGCCTCGGAGCGGATTCGATCGCCTTGGACGAACGGGGTGCCGTCGGTTCCCGATCGACACAGGGAGGGTGGACGGCCACGGCCTATCCCACCGCGGACCTCATCGAACTGGCCCATGATGACGGCCGGATGATCAGCCTGGCGTGCTACTACCCGAGGGACGTGGCCTGGGCTGGCAAGTCCCTGCTCGTCGGCCCGTGGGACGGGGAACGGCTGCTCTTCAGGGACTTCCTCACCGTGCTCGAGGGTCGAGCATGAGTGCCACACGCCGCGGCATCCGTACCGTCGTCATCGTGGATCAACCGCATCGCCGGGATCCGATGCAGTACGAGCTGTACCAGTTCCTTGGCGCGAGCACGCGAATGCGGTTCCTGCACTACGACGGCGCATCCCTGCCGCCGTGCGACGCGCTGTTCCTTGGGTTCAACTACTCGGAGCATCTGGACGCGCTGGCACCGGCAATGACGCGGGTGCCCGTGATCCTGGACAACAACGACATCGAGTGCCTCGTCGCGGATCGACGAGTCGAGGCGCTGTTCAGATCCGGCTGCGTGCACCTGCTGTTCACGAAGTACTACCCGTCGGCCGTCCTGGATGAGTTCGCCCGGTCGGTTGGTTTTTCGCCGTCGCGGATCTGCCTGGTCCCGTGGGCATGCGACCCGGCCACCTACACGGCCGGCGGCGAGAAGGACATCGACGTGTGCTACCCGGTGACCGTGGCGCCGACCTGGAAGTTCCACCGGCACCGCCCGCTCATCGCCGAAATCGTGCGAAACACGCCGAACAGCTTCGTCGGGAATGTGTACGGCGCGGAGTATCTCGAGATCCTGCGCCGGTCGAAGATCCTCGTCGTGGACGGGTCCGATCGGCACGCGATGACCCAGAAGTACGTCGAGGGCGCGATGTCCGGATGTCTGCTCATCGGCGACGTGCCCACCGTTCCCGAGGTGGCGGCCCGGTTGTTCGTCGGCGGCAAGACGATGGCCAGCACGCACGATGACTGGTCGACGCTCGGCGGGGTGATCCGGGCGATGATCGAGGACGACACGCGCCGGTTGGAGATGGCGTCGGCCTGCCGGGCGGCGGTCGCGGCCGAATTCGTGCTCGCGCGATGGGGGGAACGCATGCAGGACGACATCCTCCGGGTGCTCGAATGGTAATTCCCTCGTACTGGTACCTGGACCCGAAGTGGCCGCGGGCCGGAAACTGGGGAGACATCGTCGCCCCCGAGATTATCCGGCATGTCAGCGGCCGCGAGCCGGAATGGCGGCCGCTCGGGGGTGGACGCCTGCTCACCGTGGGGAGCATCGCCGGCAAGATTCAGGAGAACGATGTCGTCTGGGGCAGCGGTCTCATCAAGCCCATGATGTTCAGCGTGCCAGCCGGCATCGAATGGCGCGCCGTCCGCGGGCCGCTGACGCGGGCGATCCTGCTGGCTCACGGGTGTGCCGTGCCGGCCGTTTACGGCGACCCCGCGGCGCTGATGCCGGCGATCCACCCGACGGCCGGCATCGCCCAGGAGCACGACATCGGCGTGATCCCGCACTACGTGGACCGCGAACACTTCGAACGGGTGGACGACGAGGTGCGCGGTCGCGTCCACGTCATCGACGTCATGGGCGGAGTACGACACGTGATGGAAGCGGTCGCGCGGTGCAGGATCGTGTTATCGTCGGCCCTGCACGGCGTGATCCTGGCCGAGGCCCTGGGCCGGCCGGCGGCGCCCATCTCGATGGGGCCGCGGGTAATCGGCGGGTCCTTCAAGTTTGACGACTATTACCTGGGTTCCGGTCGCATGCCAGTCGCACTGCGCGACTGGAGCGAGCGTGTCTCCGGCGCGGCGCTGGAGGACGCGGTGAACGCCGCGCTCAACGTACCGCCGCCGCGGTACGACCTCGATCGACTGGTCGCGAGCTTCCCGTACGAGTTCGCGACGTGATGGTCCGCTGGCGGGCCACGGACGGAGGCCGGCATGGTCGCCTGTCCGGTATTGAGCACATGGAGTGGCTGCAATGAAGGTCGCGTTGGTCAATCCCCCGCATCCGTATCTCATCAAGCCCGACAGCCAGGCACCGCTCGGACTGATGTATCTGGCCAGCGTGCTCCGGACTCACGGCCACGATGCCTCGATCGTGAACTTGTCCCGCTACGACGAAACCGAGGCGGCCGAACACGTGCCCGCCGATGCCGAGCTCGTCGGACTCACCGCCACGTGCATCGACTACCCGATCTGCGAGCGGCTCGCCAGGCGGATCCGCGCACGGATCCCCGGCGCACGCATCGTGATCGGCGGGCCGCATGCGACGGTCGCGCCGGCGCACGTGGATCTCGAGGTCTTCGACGCGCTGTGTTCGGGCGAGGGCGAAGAGGTCGTCCTCCAGATGGTCGCGGATCTGCAGCGCGGAAGTCTGCAGCGCCAGTACGAGTCCGTGCGGATCCGGGATCTCGATGCCCTGCCGCTCCCGGCCCGCGACCTGATGGACGTCCTGGGTGGAGAGGTCTTCGCCGGGGGCCAGCACTACAGCGGCAATGTGTCGTCGGTCATCATCACCGCGCGCGGCTGCCCGTTCGATTGCTCGTTCTGCGGATCGGGCGAGATCTGGGACCGGGCCGTCACGAAGCGGTCTGTGCCGAACGTGCTGGACGAAATCCGCCTCGTCCGCGATACCTACGGCGTCCGCGAATTCCGCTTCTCCGACGACACGCTCAACATGAGCCGTCCGCGCCTGACGGAGCTGTGCGCGGGCCTCAAGCAGCTCGAGGTCTTCTGGCGCTGCTCCGTGCGCGCGGGGCTCTCGGAACCGGACGTGTTCCAGATGATGTTCGACAGCGGATGCCGCGAGGTGAGTCCGGGAATCGAATCGGGCGACCAGCGCGTGCTCGACTTCCTGAACAAGGGCACGAGCGTCGACGCCAACCGGCGGCTCATCGAAATGGCGACGCGGGCGGGCATCAACGTCCGCATTCTCCTGATGAGCGGCACGCCTGGCGAACATAGGGACACGCCCGAGGTCAACCGCGCCTTCCTGCAGTCGCTCGATTACAACCTCGTCTCGCTGACCCAGTTCCGCCCGATCCCGGGATCCGCCATCTGGGAACATCCCGAGCAGTTCGGGTGCCGGATCTTGAATCGAGATCTTGAACACTACAATTTCTACTTCTGGCGACGCGCCGAAGACGGCACCCCGGAGGTGTCCCCCATCGAGGCGGTCATCGAGACGGATCTGCTCACGAAGGCGGAGCTCGAGGAGAACATGCGACGGATGCGTCAGTACACCCTGGAGACCGGGAAGTGCAACACCGGCTGAGGCCGGCGCCGCGGGAGACGCCTGATGAAGTGGTTGTATCTGACTGACGACTATTGCTGGCACGAGTTCGGCGTCAAGCGCTCGCTCTACGAAGAACTCTCCCGCCGCGTGCCAGTCGAGTTGTGCTTCTACGATGACTTCCATCCTGAGGCCCGCTACGGCGCCCGCATGCAGCGGATGGGTGCGGGGCCGCTGTTCGAACGCGCGCAATCGGGCGGCTACAGCCACGTGCTGTTTGCGTCGTCGGGCCTCGCGTTCGATCTCCCCCTGATGGCGGCGCTCCGGGAGCGCGCCGTGCTCGTGGGATTCGGGTTCAGCGATCCGCGATTCGTCGAGTTCAGCCACCAGCATTGGCACCTGTTCGACTGCTATTTCAGCCTCAGCAGCGCCGTGGCGCAGCAGGCCCGGCAGGCGGGATTGCGGGCCGGTGTGATGTGGCCCAGCGTGCACCCGGGGTTCCACGACCAGTTCCGCGTCGACCCGGCGCACGCGGAGTACGACCTGATCTTCATGGGAAACCTGGCCACGCACCCGGACGCCGCCTTGCGCCGCCGGACGCTGGACACCCTGCGCGAGGCCGGCCACCGGGTGTGCACGATCGGCCAGGGCGGATCGGCCGGCCGCCTGGGCGGCGAGGATCTGATTCGGGCGCTGGCCCGTGGCCGCGTGGGGCTCAACATCATGGATGAGAACTCGACGCTGCCCCACCGGTTGTTCGAGTACGCCGCCGTCGGATTGTGCGTGGTCACCACCGCGACGCCGGACATCGCCGACGCGTTCTCCGTCGGCGACGAAATCGTGCCGTACGAACCGGCGGCGCTCGATGCGCTGCTGAAGGACCAGGACCGCTGCGCCCGGGTTGGCGCGGCTGGCCACGAGCGGTGCGTGCGCGACCACACCATTGCCGCGCGGGTCGACGACATCATGCGCACCGTCGATGCCTGCGGACAAAGGTGATGAGCGGGGCCAGGCGACGGCACGCATGACCGACATCACGATTGCCATTCCGGCGAGAAACGCGTCCGCGACCGTCGCCCGCGCCATCCGTTCGGCGCTGTCGCAGGGCGACTGCCCCATCCTGCTCGTCAACGACTGGTCGGACGACGACACCGAACGGATCGCGAGATCCGAGGCCGGCTCACGCCTCACGGTGGTGAGTCCCCCGGAGCACCGCACCGTCGGCCTCGCACGGCAGACCGGCCTCCTCGCCGTGGAGACCCCGTACCTCGTGTGGCTCGATGCGGACGACGAATTGCTGCCGGGACGAGTGGCCCGTATGCGGCAGGCTTTCCGCCAGGACGCGGCCGACATCGTCTGCGACGGCGTGGAGATGATCGACGGCTCGACCGGCCGGCGGATGCACGTGGCGTCGATCCCGCCGTTTCTCGATCGCACGGCGCCGCTCACGCGGCAGTTCGAGCGAAACTACCTGCCGGGCGTCTCGATGATCGGCCTCTGCGTCGCGTTCGCGCGATCGGTGGGCTACGACGGCGATCTGCACGGCGGCGAGGATTCGGACTTCCTGCTGCGCTGCGCCTTCAAGACTCCGCGGGTGCGGCTGCTCCCGGATACGGGGTACCGCATGTACGCCTACCCGACGAGCCTCTCGCGCGGGATCGAGGCGCAGCACGCCGGGGTCCGGCGGTCATTGGAGAAGTACCGGTACGAGGACGTGCGCCAGCTGTTCGAGGACACCGGGTACCCGCCGGCCATTGCGCGGTGGTCGCTGGTCTCCATGGCGGTCTTTCGTGACGACTTCGCCCGGGCGTTGCTGTTCCTGGACGAGATCGAAGCCGCGAGCGCAGATCCAGCCCTCGTCATCGAGCCGGACGGACCCAGCCCGTACCAGGAAGGGTGGCGGCTGGCATTCCACCGCGGCACGCTCGAGTTACTGGTCGGCAGGAACGAGTCGGCAGGCGTCCATCTTGAAACGGCGGAACGGATGCGGCCCACGGCCGAAGGTGCGAACAACCTCGGCGTCGCCCACGCCAGAACCGGGCGGATGCAGGATGCAGCCGCTCAGTTCGCCCTGTCGCTGGATCGGTTTGCGGGATTCCTGGACGCCCGGCTGAACCTCGAGGGCCGGCAACCGCTCCGCATCACGACACACCCGCTTCGGCGGCATCGCATCCGCGACGACTACGTCCCGGCGAATGCAACCCCGGGCGCTGCCGGCAGCGCGCCGCCGTCCGGCTAACTGGCCGCGCCGCCCGGCTGCAGCACGGGATTCGGTCCGGTTGACGAGGCATACATGGCCTGGCACGCCAGGCAGGTCGCCTGCGCGGGCACGTCTCGGCCGGACGCCAGCTTGACGCCGCAGTGGCACATCCAGCCCGAGACGCGCGCCGGATTCCCCACCACCAGCGCGTAGTCGGGCACGTCGCGGGTCACGACGGCGCCGGCCCCGACAAAGGCAAACCGTCCGATCGTCACCCCGCATATGATGGTCGAGTTGGCTCCAAGGCTCGCCCCTTTCCTGACGACCGTGCGGGCGTACTCGTGCCTCCGGGATACGTGGCTCCGCGGATTGACCACGTTCGTAAAGACCATCGACGGGCCACAGAACACATCGTCTTCGAGCGTCACGCCGGTGTAGACCGAGACGTTGTTCTGGATCTTAACGTTGTTGCCGATCACCACGTCCGGCGAGATCACAACGTTCTGGCCGATGTTGCAGCGCTGGCCGATCCGCGCACCGGTCATGATGTGGCTGAAGTGCCAGATCTTCGTGCCGGCGCCAATCTCGCAGCCGTCATCGACAAAACTCGACGGATGGGCGGTGTAGTCGGCCATCAGCGTCCCTCGGTCGCCAGCGCGCCGGCCAGCGCCGGGTGGGCGGCCGACGGGTGGGCGGGCGTGATGCCAGCGTTCCGTACCATGTGACAGAGTTCGATCGACGGCCTGGCGTCGTCGATCCCGAATCCCCGGCCCGCGAGAATCGCTTCGTACGTCCGGGTATGGAGGTCGGTGAATCCGTCGGAGAACTCCGTCTCCTGCCCGTCAATCGTGATCGAGCGGTACGTCGACTTGCCAGCCTGAACCGGGAAGCGGACGAGGTCCGCCGAGTCCGTCGAGAGATACCACCGGACGCGCGCGCGCGGACACTCGAGCAAGCCTGACATCCGCCGCCGGTCGTTCAAGTGCACTTCCAGCCGCTGCAAGCCTCCAAACAGCCACAGCATCAGGTCGAAGAGGTGGACGCCGATGTTGGTGCCGACGCCGCCGGACCGTTCCATCGAGCCCTTCCACGACACGTCGTACCACCGGCCGCGCGCCGTCACGTAGCTGAGGACGACGTCGTGCCGGGGCGACCCGACGGGCTCGGCGGCGATGCGCTCTCGCAGTTCGCGCAGACTCGGCTGCAGCCGGAGCTGCAGGACCGTGTTCACCCTCCGTCCCGCCTCTCGCTCGAGCGCGGCCAGGGCATCGAGATTCCAGGGATTGATGACGATCGGTTTCTCGCAGATGACGTCGGCGCCCACCCGCAGCGCCGTCCGGATGTGGGAATCGTGGAGGTAGTTCGGGGCGCAGATCGAGACGTAGTGCACCCGGCCCGACTCCGGTCCCCGGCGCAGCTTCTCGATGTGGCGGTCGAAGCGCTCGAACTCCGTGAAGAACGGAGTGTCGAGCGAGTAGCGATCGAGGATGCCCACGGCGTCGTGCGGATCGAGCGCCGCCACCACCTTGCCCCCGGCGTCGCGGATCGCCTGCAAGTGGCGTGGCGCGACAAAGCCTCCCACACCGGTGATCGCGAAGTTGAGCCCGGATCCGGCTGCTGACATGGCGCCCATGATAACTCATGGGGAATAGCGGGCGCACGGCCGGGACCGGCACGTCAAGCCGTGTGGGATGCGGCGGACCGGGTCGCGGATCCGGGCGCCGACGCCCGCCCCAGATCCGCGATGCGACGTCTCACGCCGGCCGCCATCGGAAGCCGCTGCACGACCTCCGTCAGGGGGACCTGTCTGACCGCAGGTCCAGCCAGGCAGCCGGCTCCTGTGGCATTGATGAAGGAGCGCGACGGGTTCGCCTGGCACTGTTCGAGCAGCCAGTCCCGGAAGGCCAGCAGCTGCGGTGCGGTGAGCGTCGGGACGCCATGCAGATCCGGCGCCTGAAGCCCCTTGGCCGGGGCGATGTGCCTCGCCCAGAGATCCGGCAACTCCGCGCCCGATGCCACCGACCGGGCCCAGTTCGTCTCGAACGTGGTGCCGCGACAGTATGGCCGGCCGCCGGTGTACGCGAGATCCTGCCCGGCGAACACGATTGGGTCGCACCCGGCCTGGAGGGCCAGGTCGAATGCTGTCGTCGCGACCGAACCCCATGCCCTGAGCTTGCCCCGGGTGAGGCCCTGCGTGGCCAGCCACGGCCACGGATGATGGTCGCTGACTTGGAACACGAAGATGCGGCCGGTGAATTGCCTGAAGGCTGCCGGATCGATGCTGCCCTCCGCGACCAGCCAGGTCCCGACGGGATCGGGCAGGTCCCGCAGGTGACGTCCGTTGAGTTCGCTGGGATCGATCGAGACCGCGAGATGCGGCGAGATGTCAGCGCCAAGCAGCGGGCGGACCGCGGTGTCGGCGGCGATGATGAGCGCGCGATCGCCGACGGCGGCTAGGTCCACGAGGTTGCGATCGAGCGACGGTCCCGCCGAGACGACGATGGCCGGAACGCCTGCGAAGGCGCCGTAAAAGGACCGAACGTCGGCCGATTCCTCGATGACCGGAAGATTCTCGATCGTATTGAGCAGGTAGCGGCCCGCGAACTGGCGCTGCGCCTCCTGGTTGGCCTTCGCGCCGTACACGACCTGGTTGGCCACGTTCCGCGCTCGGGCCACGTCGGCACCGAACTCCCGCCCGATGACCGGCGAAACCACGATGGGTGGCGCCTGGGCACCCGGGTCGACCAACTGCCACGCGCCGGTGTGGCCCTGATACTCGGGGCCGATCAGGATCGTCAGCCGTCCCGATCCGAGCCAGTCGCGCCAGTCGCGCCGGGCGAGGAACGGCTTGATTGCCGAGGGCGTGGGTTCGAGAGCCAGCACCGTGGACGACGGAACGTGACGGTCGAGGGCGTCGAGCACGTACCCGAGACCGAGACCGATGACCACGACCAGCGGCGGCCGCGGCTCAAGTTGCACGGCGTCCAGTAGGCGCTCCGCCTCCGCTATGGGGTCCCGCTGGCTATGCAGGCGCACCCACCGGCCGTCCGACGTGCGGATCGATGCCTCGAGGCCCGGACTTGGGCCGTCCACCCGAATGCGGCCAGCCGCATCGTCGGGCAACGCTCCCGCATCGACGCGTTCAATGGCGGCGCGCAGCCCGGGCGGCAGCAGCGCGAGATTCGCCTGGAACCAGTCAGCCGGCCGGTCCTTCATGTGGCTGAGTGTGGCACAGTTCACCGGCCGCGACCACCGCGGGGGAGCCGCGTGCCGAGGCGCGGCCGGACGGTCGAATTCCGCCCCGCATGTATACTCCAGCACGGCCTGTTGACTCCTTGACATGGTCTCGAACGGCGAAGGACGATTCGCGCAGCAGGGATGGCCGGCCCGTGCGCACGGTGACGCGCCGGACGCGCGGTCCAGGAGGTCGGATGATGATCGATGGCGCGGTTCGCTGGATTCGGGCGAACACGATTGGCAAGCAGGGTGTCATCCTCCACACCCGCCACCGGGTATGCCACCCGGAGGCGACCGGCTATCTCATCCCGTCGCTCGTGGCCGTCGGCAGCCTCGATCTGGCGGCCCAGTACGCGCGGTGGCTGGCCGCGATCCAGCGGCCGGACGGTTCGTTCGGCAATGCCGCGGGCGAGAAGAGCCAGGCCTTCGTCACGGCGCAGGTGGTGCGCGGATGGGTGGAGATGCTGGCGGACCTGCCGGAACTGGAAGGTCCGTTGCGGCGCGCGTGCGACTGGATCGTGGCAGCGTCGGAACCGGCGACGGGGCGCCTGCCCGTGCCGGAGGCGGGAACCGCCTGGAACCTGTGGCAGCGCGGCGAGGTCAGCGAAGCCATTCACCTGTATGCCCTGCGCCCCGTGGAGCGGGCCGGCGAACTGCTCGGTGAATCACGGTACCCGGCCTTTGCGCGAAAGGCGCTCGACTACTACCTCGCGAACGTCCCGACCGGCGACTTCACGTCGCCGCATGCGCTGACGCACTTCTATGCGTACGTCCAGGCGGCGCTGGTCGAACTGGGCTGCGAGGAACGGGCTCGCCGCGGCATGGCCGCGCTGGAGCCGTTCCAGCAGGACAACGGTGCCGTCCCCGCGTATCACGACGTGAGCTGGGTTTGCGCGCCCGGTCTCGCCCATCTTGCGCTGGTCTGGTATCACCTCGGGCAGCACGAGCGCGCGGATCGGGCGATGGGCCACCTGGTGGACCTGCAGCGCGAGAGCGGCGGGTTCTTCGGATCAGCCGGCCCTGGCGCCACCTACTTCCCGGACGCGGAAGTCCCGTGGGCAGCGAAGTACGCGATCGATGCGTACCTGGCGCCAGCGTCTACGAAGTTCTCGCGCGGGACCGCTGGTCCTTCCGGCCTCGCGGAACGCCGTTCGATCGACGCCCCGGCCGTCAGCCGTCGGCGCAAGCTCCGCATCGTGTACTACGCCAACTGCTGGATGACGAACCTCGGCGAGGCGTTCATCGACATCGGGGCCGAGCAACTCCTGAAGCAGGCAGCGCCCGACAGCGAGGTCATCCTGCTGACGCCGATGTCCTTCCACTACAACAACGCGCTCAGGGTGGCGGCGAAGTCCTCGATCACCAAGGAGGAGTGCGACAGCCGGACAGCTCACCTCGGACGGTACATGGACGCCGACGTCTTCGTGATGAGCGGCATGTACGCCACCGAGGAGTACCTGGCCGTCGGCAGCGCCAATCACTGGGTCAACCCGTTTCTCGAGTCGCACCCGCACACGAAGGTGCTGTTCATGGGGGTCGGGGGCGAGAAGTACACCGAGCAGGAGGTCGCGGCCTTCACGCGGTACATCCAGGCGAAGATCAATCTCGCCGGGTTCATCTCGCGCGATGACGACATCTACGGGCTGTATCGCGAGCGGATCCCCGACTGCCATCCCGGGATGGACTGCGCCTATTTCTGCGGTGACATCTACGCCCCGAAGGGTTTCGCGAACAAAGAATACGTGGTCTCGACGTTCCATTCCGGGCCGGAGCCGGCCCGCGTGAAGGATCTGGCGTGCGACGTGATCCGGCCGGAGCACATGTTCCATACGGCCGCGTACCGGCCGAACCGGCAGAACACTTTCATCTCCGACACGCCGCACGAGTATCTCTCGCTCTACGCCAATGCCCGCGAGGTGTACACCGACCTCGTGCACGCGACGATCGTCAGCCTGACGTACGATGTGCCCGTCAGGTACTCGGGGAAGTCCAAGCGGTCGCAGGCGTTCGACGCGGCGGGTGCCGCCCCGAACGCCGCGGGATTCTTGACGGTTTCCCGCGAGGAGTTTTCCCGGCGCAAGGCACGGATGGTCGACGCGGTCAGGCATGCGCTCAATCGCGTGTAGGCCGCAATGCTCTCGGATCGCCGGGCACGCGCGATGCTGGACTGGAGCCTCTGATGTTCGAAGCTGCTGAACTGGGCCGCAAGGTCTCGAAGGAAGAGTACAAGACGCGCGAGATCGAACTCCGCGAGGAATTGCTGAGTGTCCAGAATTCCCTCCGGGACGCGCGTACGTTCCCGGTGATCATCGTGTTCCAGGGGGTGGACGGCGCCGGCAAGGGCGAGACGGTCAATGTCCTGAACGCGTGGATGGACCCGCGCTGGATCATGACCAACGCGTTCGGCGACCCTTCCGACGAGGAACTGGAACGGCCCGAGTACTGGCGGTACTGGCGCGTTCTTCCGCCGGACGGGCGGATCGGTTTCTTCCTGAGCAGCTGGTATTCCCGCCCCATCCTCGATCGCGTCAACGGCCGCCTCGGCCGCAACCACTTCGAGGAACGCCTCACGCGCATCGTCGAATTCGAACAGATGCTGGCGGACGGCGGTGCGCTGGTGCTGAAGTTCTGGATGCACCTCGGCAAGGCGGCGCAGGAGCGGCGTCTGAAGGCGCTGGAAAAGGACACGCTGACCCGCTGGCGCGTCAACAAGCTCGACTGGAAGCACTGGCGGATGTACGACAAGTTCATCGCCGCCGCCGAACGCACGATCAGCCTGACCAGCCGCGGCAGCGCGCCGTGGATGATCGTCGAGGGCGAGGATGCCCGCTACCGGAGCCTGACCGTCGGCACCGCGATCCGGGACGCCATTCGGAAGCACATGGACGAGCACGAGGACCGGCGTACGGTGAAGGCGGTCCGCCAGGCGATGGCCGAAAAGGCGGGCAAGCCCAGGGGGGCCCGCAGCAAGGTCTCGTCGATTCTGTCCAGCCTGGACATGACCAAGTCGGTGGGCAAGGACAAGGCCCGCCAGGAGTTCGAACGCCTGCAGGGCGAGCTGAACGTCCTCCAGCGCAAGGCCGCGGAACAGGGCGTCTCGACAATCCTCGTGTTCGAGGGGTGGGATGCGGCCGGCAAGGGCGGCGCGATCAGGCGGGTGACCGCCGCGCTCGAAGCGCGGCAGTATCAGGTGATCCCGATTGCCGCGCCCACCGATGAAGAACGGGCCCACCACTATCTGTGGCGGTTCTGGCGGCACCTGTCGCGATCCGGGCGCCTGACCATCTTCGATCGCAGCTGGTACGGCCGCGTGCTGGTGGAGCGGGTCGAGGGCTTCGCCACCGAGAAGGAGTGGATGCGGTCCTACGCCGAGATCAACCAGTTCGAGACCCAGCTGGCGGAGCACGGCATCGTCCTGGTGAAGTACTGGCTGCACGTGACGAAGGACGAGCAGCTGAAGCGTTTCAAGGAACGCGAGGGCACGCCGTATAAGAAGTGGAAGCTGACCGACGAGGACTGGCGCAACCGCGACAAGTGGGATGCCTACGAATCGGCCGTCAACGACATGATCGAGCGGACCAGTACGCGGGAAGCGCCGTGGACGCTCGTGGAGAGCAACGACAAGAACTACGCCCGGGTGAAGGTGCTCAAGACGGTCTGCGCGCGGCTCTCGCAGGCAGTGTCGTGAGTCGCAGGCCGGCGCTGGCATGCGTGATGGCGGTCGTGGGGGCGGTCGTGTGCGGAGCCGCGGCCGCCGGGCCCGCGCAGGCGCCGCCGCAGTCCCCCGTCCCGGTCGCACAGGACACGCCGGCCCGGACGTTCCCGGACTGGCTGGATGGCGTCCGCCGGGAGGCGCTCGAGCGCGGCATCTCGGCGGCCACCGTCGAGGAAGCGCTCGCCCACGTGGACCCGCTGCCGGTGGTCGTCGAACGCGATCGCACCCAGGCCGAGCTCACGCTCTCCCTCGACCAGTACCTGAAACGCCGGCTGACTCCGCGCTTCATCACGCGCGCCCGGGAGACGGCCCGGACCCACGCCGCCGTATTGAGCCGGGTGGCTGCGCAGTACGGCGTAGGCCAATCCACGCTGGTGGCGATTTGGGGCATCGAGTCGAACTTCGGCCGCTTCTCCGGCACCTGGCCCACGATTCAGGCGCTCGCGACGCTGGCGTACGATCCGCATCGGCCGGCGTTGTTCCGGTCTGAGCTCTTTGCCGCGCTCCAGATTCTCGACCAGCGGGACATCGATCTCCCGTCGATGAAGGGTTCGTGGGCGGGCGCCATGGGCCAGCCGCAGTTCATGCCCTCGAGCTACCTGAAGTATGCCGTCGACTTCGACGGGGATTCCCGGCGCGACATCTGGACCTCCACCGGAGACGTGCTGGCGTCGATGGCGAACTACCTGAAGGAACACGGCTGGGTGACGGGCTACCGGTGGGGTCGCGAGGTGCGCGTCCCGGCCGCCGCGGCCGCGCGCATCGCGGCGGGCGTGCCGCTGCGGCTGACGGGATCGTGCCAGGCGGTGCGGCAGATGACCGACGCCAGGCCGCTCGCGGATTGGCGTTCGATGGGTGTGACGCAAGTGACCGGCGCGGCCCTTCCCGTCGCCGACGTGTCCGCATCATTCCTGCGCGTCGATACGCACACGTTCCTCGTGTATCAGAACTACGAGGCGCTGCTCGCCTACAACTGCGCGCATGCCTACGCGCTCAGCATCGGGTCGGTGGCGGACCTGCTGGGCGGAAACTGAACGCTACGGATGCGTGTGCCTGCCGGGCAGGCCGAAGCGTTCTTCCGTCTGGCCCTCGAAATCGACTTCGATCATCACGGCCGGCTCGTCGCCCACGACCCAGCCCTCGTGGCCCGGTTCGATCACGAAGAACGCCGGCGCCGCGAAGTCCGCCAGGCAGCCGTCCTCGTACCGCAGCTGCACCCGACCTCGCGCGATGAACCCGACGTGCGTGTGCATGCAGTGGCTGGTGCCGATGAGCGGCTTCATGTCCTTGTCCCAGCGGAACCCGACCGGGTAGACCACGCGCTTCATGCGGCCGACACCAGCGCTGGCTATATCAAGCTCGACACCGCCCACCACGCGATGGTCCGTACCTGTCATGGGAGCGATCAGGGAATCGTGTGCGGCCATGGATGGTCCTCCTGACGCGGCAGCGTACCATACGGGGACGGGTTAGCGGGGCCAGAGCCAGCCGAATGTGCCCGCGGTCAGCAGCGCGTAGACCAGGCTGTCGAACACGTCCAGGCAGGTCGTTCGCCAGCTCCGGCGGTACCAGATCGCCATGTGGATCAGCCCGAAAGCGTAGGCCATGAACGCCGAGCAGCCCACGAAACGGAAGACGGCCAGGTAGTGGGCGCCGGTTCCGAGCGCCCGGCTCGCGATGTACCCCGCGAACAGGCTGATGACGATCGCGTAGACGAACCACTGCGCCAGTGCCGTGCCCATCGCCGGCGGGCCCGATGGCCCCACGGTGATGAACGCCACCGGCCCCTTCGTCATCTTCTCGATGAACGCCGGGTTCTTCATGTCCTTCGGGCCCGACCCGCACGGCAGGGCGTAGTTGCCGGGCGCGATGTTGAATCCGCGGAGCGCGGTCTGCACGTCATCTTCCCGCGGCAGCTTCTTGAAGTCGCCGTGATGGAACGGCACCACCATGTGCAGGATCGAACTCGCGATGAACACGAAGACCGCCGAGATCACGATCGGCAGTACGAGCGAGAACAACGACACCATGGATCCTCCTCGGGGCCGCGAACGGCCACCTGGCTCGGATGTTCAGCAACACCGGTCTGACGGTTTCAGCCAGTATACGGCCGATGGCGCCTGGACGGGAGGGGCGTCCCGACCGCTGCCTCAGGCCGCCGGCCAGATCCGGCCCAGCACGCGCACGGGGCGTTCATCGCGCCCTCCCGGCCGCCGCGTCGAACACGATGCGGCCGTCCTTGATCACATAACGGATCCGGCGCGTGTTCCGGATGTCCTGAACCGGGTTCGAGTCCAGCAGGACGAGATCGGCGGCCTTGCCGTCCGCGATCGTTCCGCGGTCGGCCTCGGCGCCCATGGCGTGCGCCGCGCCGCGCGTCGCCGCCACGAGAGCCTGCATCGGCGTGAGGCCGGCGCCCGACACCAGCACCTCCAGTTCACGGTGCAACAGGGGCAGTGGATCGACGCTCTCGTCGTACACGTCGTCGGTCCCGGCTGCGATGGTCACGCCGAGGGCCTGCGCTCGCCTCGTCACCAGGTTCATCCATGGCGTGCGCAACGGAGCCAGGTCGTCCTTGCCGTGGCCTTCGGCAAAGATCCAGAGCGTGGGGTTGAGCGCCACGTCGCGGTCCCGCATCGCCACGAGCACGTGTTCCATCACCGGCCCGTCGGCGGGCACGCCGGCGAAGTCCCCGCGGGCGCGCTTTGGAAACTCGGTGGACGCCGGACTTCCCTCCCACACCAGGTAGGCGGCATGGGCCAGCATGTTCACGCCGGCGGCAATCAGATCGCTCGGCTTTGCCGGGAACACCGTGGCGTGGGCCACCAGCCGCATCTTCTGCTTCCGCGCCTCGTCCGCGATTCTTCGCACGGTGTCGGCATCGAGCGCCGCGTAGAGTTTGATCGCCGTGGCACCCGCGCCCCTGGCCGCAGCCACGGCTGTCACGAGATCCGTCTGCGGCGTAATCTCGCGGTTCCACGGCGCCTCGCCGGGCGCGAAACCGCGGGACGCGCCGACAACCCGCGGGTCCGTGAAGAACGCATGCCCGGCCATCAGGGCGCAGTAGTAAATCGTGGGCGAGGCGATCTCGCCCGCCATCGCCGCGCGGGCCACGTCGCTGACGTTCCGGATGTCACCGGCGACGTCGTAGACCGCGGTCACGCCGCCTTCGAGCACGTGTCGGAGCCGATCGACCTGCTCAGCCCACGGCGTCGGCGACAGGTGCACGTGGGCGTCGATGAGTCCGGGCACGGCCCACAACCCGCGGCCATTGACGATGATGTCTGCCGCCGGGGCCACGCTTCCGGCCGGCGCCACGTCGGCGATCCGCCCGTTCCTGATCAGGATCGTGACGCCGTCGCGCGGCGCCGCGCCAGTCCCGTCGATGAGGCTGACTCCCTGGACGGCCACGGTGGCGGCCGCCGGTCGCCCGGGCCGGGCCTGGGGCACAGACGGCCGGGCTGCGAACAGGACGGGGCCAAGCGCACACGCGCCACAGACCAGCAGGAGAGGCGTTCGGCATCGATGCAGCATAAAGCGCATGCTAGCACTGACCGGGGAGCTAAACCTGTGGCATGATCCGCTGCATGGAACCTGCGTTCGATCTGCCCGAGTACCTGCAGCGCATCGGCATCGACCAGGAACCGCTGCCCGACGTGCCGACGCTGCGGTTACTGCATCGCGCGCACCTAGGGGCTATTCCTTTCGAGAATCTCGACATCCAGATGGGCCTGGCCGTCCGGATGGATATGGAGTCGCTGCAACGAAAGATGGTGGACCGTCGCCGCGGCGGCTACTGTTTCGAGCAGAACACCCTGTTTGCTCACGCCCTCCGGGAAATCGGGTTCGAGTGTCACCTGTGCGAGGCACGTGTCAGGCAGAACGCCGGCGGCGTGGTCCGGCCGCGCACACACATGGTGTTGAAGGTCATCTGTGCCGGCCGCACGTGGCTGGCCGACGTCGGGTTTGGCGGAGAGGGTATTCTCGAGCCCGTCGCGATCGATGCCGGGCCGACGGCCCAGTACGGCCGGACGTTCAGGATCGAAAACGAAGACCGCCAGTGGGTCCTGAAAGTCGAGACCGCTGATGGCTGGGATGATCTGTACGCCGTCGTCCCGCAGCCGGTGTTCGCTGTCGATTTCGAGGTCGCGAACTGGTACACCAGCACACACCCCGACAGCCCGTTCGTGCGGACACTGACGGCTCAGGTGTCAACGCCGGCCGTCCGGCATGTCCTGCGAAACCTGACGTGTACGACGTACACGGGCGAAATCGTCGAAAGCCGGGAGATCGCACGCGCGGACCTGCACGCGGTGCTTCGGGAGATCTTTCAGATCGATGTGCCCGCGACGGCCACGTTCCGCGCGCTCGACGAACACGCGCCGACGCCGCTTCCCGCGGCGGGCCAGTCGCACCACACGCTGCCGTTCCGGCCGAAAACTCAGTAACCTCTGCCGCCGAGAGCGGCTACTCCCTACACCGGAGATCACTCGAGTTGAACCTCTCTCCGATGTGGCGCAGGGCTTCAGCCCTGCGGAGAGAGGCAGGCCTGAAGGCCTGCCCCACATCAACGCACGTGAGCCCGGGGACTAGATCGCCTCCAGCGCCTGGTTCAGGTCCGCGATCAGGTCGTCCGGGTGTTCGATGCCAATCGAGATCCGCAGCAGTGCCGGCGTGATGCCCATCTCCATCTGGCGCGCTGCCGGCACGTCGGAATGCGTCATCGTCCCGGGGTGTTCCATCAGGGTCTCGGTGCCGCCGAGGCTCACGGCCAGCTTGATGATCTGGAGGCGGTTCAGCACGCGGAACGCCTCGTCCTCGCCGCCGTGAATCTCGAACGAGAACGTGGAGCCCGGCGACTTGCACTGCCGGACGTAGAGTTCGTGTTGCGCGTCGCCCGCTTCGAGGAAGCCCAGGTAGCTGACGGCCTTCACCTTGGGGTGGTCCGCCAGGAACTCCGCCACGTAGCGGGCATTCTTCATGGCGCTCGTCATGCGCAGCTTGAGCGTCTCCAGGCTGCGCATCAACAGCCAGCCCGTGTGCGGGTCCGACATCGTGCCGAGGATCGTCCGCATGCCTCGGACCGTGCCGATGAGCTCCGCGCTCCCCAGGCACCCGCCGGCGATGAGGTCACTGTGACCGCCCGCGTACTTGGTGAGCGAATACAGCACCAGGTCGGCGCCCATCTCCAACGGCTGCTGCCACAGCGGTCCAAGGTACGTGTTGTCGATCGCCACGAGCGGGCGCTTGTCCTGAACGGCCGCCAACTGATCGGCCACCCGCCGGCAGTGCGCGATGTCCACGAGGCCGTTGGTGGGGTTCGCTGGCGTCTCCGCGTAGATGACGGCGACGCGCCCCATCCCCTTGGCCGTCTTCACGGCGTCGTCAAGGCTCGGCGTCATCGTGCCCGATCCGAACCAGACACGCTGAATGCCGAACTGCGGCAGGATCTGCTCAACCAGGAACTCGGTCCCGCCGTAGATGGGCTGGCTGCAAATCAGCACGTCGCCCGGCCGCAGAAAGCTCAGCAACGTGGTCGAGATCGCGGCCATCCCGGACGAGAACACGAGGCCGGCTTGCGCGCCGTCCCACAGCGTGAGCCGATCCTCGAGGATCTCGAGATCGGGGTTGTTCACGCGCGAGTAGATGAGACCCGGCTCTTCCGCGGGCCGCTTCTCGCGGAGCCCATATGCCAGTTCAAAGAAGGCCTTGCCGTCTTCCGCCGTCTTGAACGCGAACGTCGACGTCTGGAAGATGGGACACTTGACCGACCCCTCCGAGAAGCGAGGGTCGTAGCCGTAGCTCATCATCAGCGTCTCGGGGCGCAGCGCCTGTCCCCCGATATCGCGGTGCCGGTACTTCTTGTCGCTGGTCGTCATGGCGTCCCTCGAAACACGGGTGTGAGGCGGTGGACGGAGGGGCCGTTCAGTCCTACTTATACCACTCGCGCGGTTAGAGCCTGTCAGCAAACAACGCCATCCACGCGTTGTTTGCTGACAGGCTCTGATGGCGGGCCCATCACGTGAACTTGTGCCCCTTATTCACGCCCAGCGCCTTAGAATACGCGGGCACGCGGATCGTGCCCGGTGCGATCGAAGGAGAACGAGATCATGATGAAACGGCGCTGGATCTTCGTCGTCATGCTTGCGATGACGGCCCTGCTGGTCAGGCCGCTGACGGCCCAGAAGGGCCAGCTTGGGTACTACCGCTACCCGTCGCTGTGGAACGACGTGCTCGTCTTCACGGCGGAAGGCGATCTCTGGAAGGTCGGCGCGACCGGCGGCATCGCCGAGCGCCTGACGACGCATCCGGAAGAAGAGAGCCGCCCGGCGATCTCGCCGGACGGCAAGACGGTGGCGTACTCCGCCACGTACGAAGGCCCCGGCGAGGTCTACACGCTGCCGCTCGACGGCGGCGTCCCGGTCCGGCAGACACACGACGCCAGCCGCGGTGCGGTGGTGGGCTGGACACCCGGCGGCGACATTCTCTACGCGACGCGCCGGTACTCCACCCTGCCCAACACGCAGTTGGCCCGGGTGAATCCGAAGACGGGCGCCCGCACGCTCCTCCCGCTGGCGCAGGCCAGCGACGGCGCGTTCGCAGCCGACGGGACGACCCTCTTCTTCACGCGGCTGCCGTTCCAGGGCAGCCACACGCGGCGCTACAAGGGCGGCACGGCGCAGAATCTGTGGAAGTTCACCGGCGCCGGCACGGAGGCGGCGCCGCTCACGGCAGACTACGAGGGCACCAGCAAGACACCGATGCCCTGGAGCGGCCGCGTCTACTTCGTCAGCGATCGCGACGGCTCGATGAACATCTGGTCCATGGATCAGAACGGCAAGGACCTGAAACAGCACACGAAACACCGTGAGTTCGACGTGCAGTCGCCGTCGCTCTCGAACGGCCGGATCGCCTACCAGCTGGGCGCCGACATCCGCCTGCTCGACATCGCGTCCGGCGCGGACAAGGTGGTCCCCATCACCCTGGTGTCTGACTTCGACCAGATGCGGGAACGCTGGGTCAAGAACGCCATCGAGTGGATCTCCTCGGCGCACCTCTCGCCGACCGGCGACCGCCTGGTGCTGACCGCGCGGGGCCAGGTGTTCGTGGCACCAGCCCAGCAGGGCCGCATCGTCGAGGCTACCCGTAACAAGCTCGTCCGCCATCGCAACGCGCGGTTTGCGCCCGACGGCCTATCCGTGTTCTCGCTCTCGGACGAGAGCGATGAAGTCGAGTACTGGCGCGTGCCGGCCAACGGCGTCGGGCCTTCGACCCAGTTGACGACGGGTTCCACGGTGCTGCGCTGGGACGGGCTGCCCTCGCCGGACGGCGCCTTTATCGCGCATCACGACAAGAACCAGCAATTGTGGCTGCTCGATCTCGCCAAGAAGACCCAGAAACAGATCGCCGTCAGCGCGGACGGCGGGTTCGATGATCTCGCCTGGTCGCCGGACAGCAAGTGGCTCGCGTACACCGCCCCCGCTGCCAACCTGCTGACGCGGATCTACCTGTTCGAGGTGGCGTCCGGCCGCGTCGTGGCGGTCACGACGGACCGGTACGACAGTTCGAACCCGGTGTGGAGCCCGGACGGCAAGTGGCTGTACTTCCTCTCGGACCGCAACTTCGAATCGCTCGTGGCCAGCCCATGGGGCTCGCGGCAGCCCGAACCGTTCTTCGACCGCCAGACGAAGATCTACCACCTGGCTCTCAAGCGCGGCGAGCGCTCGCCGTTCCAGGCGGACGACGAGCTGCAGCCGGCAGCGAAGAAGGAGACGGCCGGCGACGCAAAGCCGGCGGAGACCAAGCCGGCTGACGCGAAGCTGCCGGCGCCGAAAGCGACGGATACGAAGACCGCGGACACGAAGCCGGCAGATGCAAGGCCGGCCGACGCCAAGGCGGCACCGCCGTCCGTGCCACCGATCGTCGTCGACACCGAGGGCATCGAGCAGCGGCTGCTGGAAGTCCCCGTTCCCGCCGGCAACTACAGTGACCTCGCCACCGACGGCAAACGCCTGTACTTCATCTCGCGGCCCACGGGCCGTGACGGCCGACCCGCACTCAAGACGCTGGCCATCGACAACAAGAAGCCCGAGCCTGAGACGTTCACCGAAGATCCCCGTTCCTACGAGCTCTCGCTGGACCGGAAGAAGATCCTGCTGAGGAAGGCCAACGAATTCTACGTGGTGGATGCGGCGGCGAAGGCGCCGGCGGACCTGGCGAAGCAGGCCGTCCCGCTTCGGGACTGGACCTTCCACCTGGATCCGCGCGCCGAGTGGCGGCAGATGTTCACCGAAGGCTGGCGCCTGGAGCGTGACTACTTCTACGACCGCGGGATGCACGGCCTCGACTGGCCCGCGATCCGCACGAAGTACGCGCCTCTCGTGGACCGCGTGACCGATCGCGCGGAGCTGAGCGACATCCTCGCCCAGATGGTGAGTGAGCTCTCCGCCATGCACATTTTCGTCCGCGGCGGCGACATGCGGCCCGCCACGGACAGCGTGTGGCCGGCGTCGCTCGGCGCGTCGCTCGTGCGCGACGAGAAGAGCGGCGGGTATCGTGTGGACCACATCATCACCACCGATCCGGATCGACCGGAGAGACGCTCCCCGCTCACGTGGCCGGGCCTCGGCGTTGTCGAGGGTGACGTGATCGAGATGGTGAACGGCGTCCCGGCGCTCTCGACGCCAGACGTGTCCGCGCTGCTGCGCGGGCAGGCCGGGAAGCAGGTGCTGCTGCGCGTGAAGCCCAAGACCGGCGGGGCGTCCCGCGACGTGATTGTCGTGCCGTTCAGCGCGCAGGCGGAGGATGACCTCCGCTACGACGAGTGGGAATACACGCGGCGCGTGGCCGTCGAACACGCGGGCCAGAACAAGATCGGGTACCTCCACCTGCGGGCCATGGGCGGCAACAACATGGCCGAGTGGGAGCGCGAGTTCTACCCGGTGTTCAATCGCGACGGACTCATCATCGACGTGCGCCACAACAACGGCGGCAACATCGACAGCTGGATCCTCGAGAAACTCCTGCGGAAGGCGTGGTTCTACTGGAAGGATCGCGCCGACAACCCGACGTGGAACATGCAGTTCGCCTTCCGCGGGCACGTGGTGGTGCTGGTCAACGAACGCACGGCCTCGGACGGCGAGGCGTTCGCGGAAGGCTTCCGCCGGCTCGGGCTGGGCAAGGTGATGGGCACGCGCACGTGGGGCGGCGAGATCTGGCTGAGCTCCAACAACTTCCTGGTGGACCGGGGCATCGCGACGGCCGCCGAGACCGGCGTCTACGGCCCCGAGGGCCAGTGGCTCATCGAAGGCCATGGCGTCGACCCCGACGTCGTTGTCGACAACCTGCCGAACGCGACATTTGGCGGGAAGGACGCGCAGCTCGAGGCCGCGGTCAAGTACCTGCAGGACTTGATCAAGACCAAGCCGGTGCCGGTGCCGCCGCCGCCGCCGTATCCCATCAAGCGCTGAAACCAATCCGGGAGTGGTTGCAGTCCTGTAACCACTCCCGGACTGGGCTACCGCTTCATGTCAATGATGGTGGGCGTCCAGGTCACCGGGTCATTCATGATGTTGTTCATGGGACTGAGCACTTCCACCCGGTCCGGGACGACTTCCACCAGCACATAGGTCTCGTTCCGATCCGGCCAGAACGCCTCGAAGCTCGTCTTCCAGTGCTTCGCCTTCTCGGCCGGGTCCGTTACGATCCGGGCGTGGCCGAGGACCGTCACGTAGCCCTGCCCGATGTCTTTCACATCGGCGTAGTACAAGGTGACCCGCGGATCCTTCTTGATCTCCGCGATCTTCCGGCTCTTGGGTACCGTGGCGAACCAGACGACGAGCTGCTCGTCCGGTGGGAACGCGTCAACCTCGCGAGCCTGGGGCCTGCCTGACGCGTCGACCGTGATCACCGCGCAATAGCGCACGGCCTCCATGATGCGGCGCGCCACGGCCAGCGCCTCCTGCCGGCCTGGTGCGGCCTGCGGCGTGGCGGTGGCCTGGGCGGCTGGCTGGGGCTTGGCTGTCTGGGCGACGACCGCGCCCCCGAGGCCGAGCGTCCACGCCAGCACGACGAGAGACAACGAAGGGCCGAGCGTCCTGGTGCCGAAGCGCATGGGGGCTCCTTGCCGGTGGGGAAACGCGGGGTCAGTACATCGCACCGATGACGGCAGCGGCGGCGGTGAGCGCGATCACGGTGCGCAGATGGTTGGCGTAATGGTAGATCGAATCCCGGCCGGAGGCGATCCTGGCTCCCAGCCAGCCGAGCGCGATCACGGCTCCCGTGGCGGCCATCACGCCCGTCGACGGCAGGACGTTGACGGCGTAAAGGCCGACACTGGCGGCGCAGGGGACGGACGCAATCACGCTGGCGCGGAGCCACGCGCGGAGCGCGCGCCGGACCCGCCGCCCGCGGCCACCTGGCTTTCGGGCTGCCGCCGGCTCGCGCATCATACGCGTGCCGATTCCCCACACCAACAGCCAAGCCAAGCCCGCCAGGACAATCGCTCGGCCGTACTGCCAGGCAGCTGCCAGCCAATACGAAGCCCGGAGTGCCGTGACCAGGTAGTTCTGCCAGGCTCCGGCGTCGTTCGCTGCAGGACGGGGCCGATTGAGTCGGGCCACCATCCGCGCGCGCATGTCCTTGAAGCGCGCCAGCAACTCCGGTGTGACGCCGGGCACGTTCACCACGTCGTCGACGGCACCAAACCAGCCACGTCGGTCCCGCGCCGCGATAATCGCGCTGGCGAGCGCAGAGTCCACGCCGCTGACCTGCCGAAGGTCTGCCACGTCGGCGGCGTTCAGATCGAAGGAATAGGGATTGGGGATCGGGAAGTAACGGAAGAGTCCCATGCCGAGCCGGAACCCCGGCACGGTCACCCAGAGCGGCGCGCCGAGACCGGCATCGAGCGTGGTCGATCCGGCGAGCACGCTGTCGCGCAGTCCAGTGAGGTACCCGGGCTCGTGGCTTCGCGCGCCGGCGTCCGGCGCCACGGTCACGCCGTGCGTCACCGCCAGGAACACGTCATACACCGCGCCGGCCTCATCCGGAAATCGCTCGGCATAGGCCTTCACGAAACTGACCGCGGGCCAGTCGCTCCAGGCGAACGTGGTGTGGAGCACGTCGAACATCTTCAGGTAGACGTTTTCCGCCGGAGAGAATAAGGCTGCGGGCCCGCGCGCCATGAGATCGGCGGCTGCCCCGGGCGGCACGAACCGTTCGTAGAACCCGGTATCGCGATAGTGGGCGCGCAGGCCTTCGTCGCTGGCCAGGCGGTAGAACAGCGTCGCGATTACGCCCTCGCTCTCCAGCATCTGCTGGCCGTTCTTCAGTCCGCTGCCAAACCGCGGCACCACGTCTCGGTACATGCGGACCTCGCCCGCGGGCCGGCCGTCCCCAGTCAACGCCGACGGGAGCGTGATGGGCCGCGCGAACAGGTTCACGCGAACCGGGCCGTCGCGCAGCCACGATTCACCACGACCGTGCCAGCGCAGAAATGCAAGGTTCGCGGGACAGATCCAGCAACCGGCGACCTGCTCGCGGACGAATCTCTCGTACTGCACGACCACGGCTGGCGGCATCGGCGCCGTCCGGGCAGCCTGCCACGCGGCGCGCGGATAGTGGTCGAGCGACATCGGCTGCATGTGCTCGCCAAAGCCCTCGACAAATGCGGTCCAGGCGTCCGTGCGCACCGTGATGAAGTGCGTTTCACTGGTGGCACGCTTCGGTGCCGGCCCCGCGAGCGCCGCCATCAGCAGGTGCGCCAGTTCGTGCGCGTAGATCGCTTCGACGCCGTCGGGCGTCCCCGGAACCAGGTCACGCTCGCCGACGACCGTGTCGACGAAGGGGACGTCCTTCTTCTCCTGCAACGACCCATCCGGCATCTCGAGCCAGAAATGCTCGGCGGGAAAGCCGCCCTGTCTGTCGGACAGGAACAGGTAGGCGGGCTCCGAGAGCACACGGCGGCGCGCGCCCTGCACTTTCGGATCCGACGTCAGGTATGTCCTGACGGCGCGATCCAGGCGCAACGCGAACTGGGTGAACCCGTTGGGGTCAGACGCCAGCACCGCAACCCGCTTCGCGATGTCGTCGCTGGTCGGGTTGGCACGCACAAGGACATCCGCGGCACTTCCGTCCGGAGCGGGCTTGGCGCTTCGCCTCAGGAGCACCAGCGGAATCGGGGATGCCCCGTCTCCGCTCACCTGTTGCTGGGCGAAAGCGGGCGTTCCGAGAACCGCCCACGCGCACACGGCCACTGCTGCCTGTCTTGCGATCCTCATGGTGTAATAGACGGCCCGACGGCCGGTCGGGTTCACGTCGACGCGTGCGCGGTCCGACCCCTGGGAATCGTGGTATTCTCACTGAAATCGACTCTGTCTGATGGGGGTTGCGCGTGACGGCTGTCGCGCCCGGCCCTGCAATACCCCGGGAGGCACAAGGTGGCCACAACTGTTCGACAGATGCTAAGGGCTGGCGGGGACGTGTATTCGGTGACGCCGGAGACGACGGTATTCGATGCGTTGAAGTTGATGGCCGACAGGGACGTGGGCGCCGTCGTCGTGTTGAGCGGCCGGGAGCTGGCCGGCATCTTCACCGAGCGCGACTACGCGCGCAAGGTCATCCTCCTCGGCAAGACGTCGAGAGAACTGGCCGTGCGCGACGTCATGTCACCACATGTGATCACGATCGATCCATGCTGGACCGTGGAGCGGTGTATGGTCCTGATGGATGAACGCCACATCCGTCACCTGCCCGTCGTGGAGGGCGACAAGGTCGTCGGCATCGTCTCCATCCGCGCCGTCGTCGGCGCGGTTGTCGCGGAACAGAAGTACACGATCACGCATCTCGAGAACTACATCTCCTCGGGGTCGTAGTCGCCAGGAAATTGAGTCTGACCCTGATGGCTTGCGGCGGACGCGGGGCTCAGACGGCGGGCGGAATCACGTAGAAGAACACGGCGACGAAGTGGCAGGCGCTGCCGCCGAGCACGAACAGGTGCCAGAGCGCGTGGCTGTAGCGCAGGCGTTCCCACGCATAGAAGACGACGCCCGCGGTGTAGACCACGCCGCCCGCCGCCAGCCACGCGACGCCTGCCGGGGCCACGTGCGCCATCAGCGGCTTGACCGCGAGCACTGCCGTCCAGCCCATCGCGATGTACAGCACCGTTGACGCGACGGGCCAGCGCGGGCCGAAGACGGCCTTCAGCGTCACACCCAGCGCCGCCAGACTCCACAAGAACGCGAGCAGCGTCCAGCCCCAGGGACCGCGCAGGTTGACGAGTGCAAAGGGCGTGTAGGTCCCGGCAATCAACAGGAAGATGGCGGAATGATCGAGCTTCTGCAGCAGGTGGCGCGCCCGGGTCGACGACAACGCGTGATAGAGCGTGGAGGCGGCATAGAGCACCACCAGCGTTGAGGCATAGATCGCGCAACCCGTGATGAGCCAGGCGTCGCCGCGGCGCGCCGCGGCCGCCATCAACACCACGAGACCCGCCACGCTGGCCAGCAGGCCCACGCCGTGTGTCACCGCATGGGCAGTCTCCTCGCCCAAGCTCCAGATCCGATGTTCGCTCATACCCATCGTGTGATGTCTGGATTTTCGTATGCGGAGGGCAGTTGTGTCTACCTGGCGTGGCGTCGGCGGGTCCAATTCGATAGCGATGTCGTCGGAGTTAGTCTTAATTTATTACAATTTAGTCTTAACACGACATGGCAAATGTTAAAATCTCAAATTGTTAGTTCTTGGAACCGCGCCACAGGAGGAACACATGGATCACACGCCGCTGCGAGACTTTCTGGAAATCCCGTACGACCGCCTCGAGGAACTGAACCTCCAGGCTAAACAGCAGCGGCTCGATCGCGTCCCGGTGGGCCAGGTCCAGGAAGAGCGCACGAAGTACCTCGCCGACGAGAAGCGCATCAAGGCCGTCACGGTCTGCTTCACCGACCTCGAGGGCCGGCTGCACATGCTGGACTACGACAAGAAGTTCCTGCTGAAGTCGGTCGAGAACCTCACGTTCGATGGGTCGTCGATTCGAGGCTTCTCGCAGCAGGCGGAATCGGATCTGCGGCTGGCGATCGACTGGCCGGCGTTCTACTGGCTGCCCTCGGACATCTTCGGGCCCGGCAAGGTCCTGGTGTTCGGCGAAGTCCGCGAGCGCGACGGCGGGCCGTACCACGCCGACATGCGCGGGCGCCTGAAGCGGCTGGCGGCCGATCTCTACAAGAAGGACGGGACGGTGGCCAACGCGGCCAACGAGATCGAGGGCTTCATCTTCAAGGGCCGTGATGCCGAACGCCAGTACTACCAGAACGGGGCGTTCGACCTGGTATCCACCGGTGGCTACTACCACTCCTTGCCGGGTGACGCGCTCCGCAAGTTCATCGATCACGCTGCCGAGGCGCAGCGCGCCCTCGGATTTGCGAACGAGAAGGACCATCCCGAGGTGGCCCCGTCGCAGTTCGAGATGAACTACTCGTACACCGAGGCCTGCATCGCGGCCGACCAGGTGCAGCTCTACAAGCTGGTGTGCCGCCAGGTGGCGCAGCAGATGGACATGTCGGCCTGCTTCCTGCCCAAGCCCCTCACCGGCGTCAACGGCAGTGGCATGCACACGAACCTGTCCATCATGAAGAACGGCCGCAACCTTTTCCACGACGCCAAGGGCGAAGAAGGGCTGTCGGAGCTTGGCTGGAACTTCATCGATCGCATCCTCGCGAATGCCAACGACATCTGCCTGATCCTGAACTCGAGCGTGAACTCGTACCGCCGGCTGGATCCGCACTTCGAGGCGCCGAACCAGATCAAGGCGTCGGCGATCAACCGCGGGGCGATGGTCCGCATTCCGCTCGGCAACGAGAAGTCGGCCCGCATCGAGGTGCGCTCGATCGCGCCGGACGCGAATCCGTATCTCGCCATCTTCGCGTGCCTCAAGACGGGGCTGGAAGGCCCGCTGCCCGAGGACGCCGAGAACGAGATCCGGCGGTCGCGCACGCGCTTCCTCCCCGACAACATCTACGATGCCATTCGCCTGTTCAAAGCCAGCCGGTTCGCGATCGACCTGCTGGGCGAGGACGTGCACGGCAAGTATGCGGAAGTGAAGCAGGCCCAGGCCGATCGGTGCCCGAAGGCCCTCGGCTCCATCATCAAGACGGCCGAGGTGCAGTTCCACCACGAGGTGACGAACCAGCACTTGTGGAGCAAGTTCTAATCAGAGCCCATCGCGTCAACATGTGACCGATGTCCACTTACGGCGCGTGAGCCAGACGAGCCCCGCCAGGTAGATCCCGAGCGTGCCGATCGGTTTGGTCCATTGCAGGGCCATCCGATCGGCAAAGCTCCAGAACTTCGGATTCGGATCAATCAGCGCGTACGTCGTGGGCAGCGCCAGGAGGATGGTGCTGGCGGCGGCGACCCAGCCGCACCACCAGTCGAGGCGCTCCATGGCTTCCGCCTCGCCATTGGTCCCACGTCTGGCAACCTCCCTCTCGATCGCTACGATCAGCATCAGCCCCGCCAGCACCTCGGCGCTCGCGTGGTGCTCCCAGATCTGGTACGACGCCAGGATCAACGCGCTCAGCATCACGGCGCCTTCGGCGAGGATCGCCCGCCGGCGGGCCAGCACGACGGCCACGACCGCGGTCCCGCCAAATAGCAGCAGCCCGATCTTTGTCGCGAGGCTCCACCAGTCGAGAGGCCAGTGCGGGCCAAACCCCTCCGCCGTCAGAAGCACGGCGTACTGCAGGCCGAAGTTGCCCGCGCCAGGCAGGACGATGGCGTTGGCGTCGATGAAGTTGTACCAATCATCCGGGTGGAGCACGAAGCCCGGGACGATCGCGACCGCGAGGACCACCGCCACTGCGGCAACGACGCCCCACAACCTCCGCCGTCTGGCCAGCGGGACGAGCAGCGCCACCGGAAACAGCTTCATCAGGACCGAGACAGCCAGGAGGGCGCCGGCGGCCCATCGGCGCGCCGTCTCGCCGGGACCGGCGGGACGATCCCCGAACAGCAGTAATCCCATGACGCCAAGCGCGGCCGCCGCAAACGTGAACTGGCCCATGTGCAGTTCGAGGAAGAACGGCGTGCTGAGCATGTACGCCAGCCATCCGGCCCGGTGGGCCCGGCTTCCTGTCCGGCCAGGGCGGAACACGAACGCGAGAAGGAGACAAAGCCCCTCGACGAGCAGCACCCACAGGCGGTAAGCCCAGATCGCCGGCAGCACCGTCAGCAGCCGGCCCAGCGTCTGCCCCACGATCGGCAGGTAGCGGTACTCGAAGTAGTACGGCGTGCGGTTCGTGCCGACCTCGAGCATCCGGTACATCGAGATCCCGACGTCCGCACTCCTGCCGGCATGGTAGACGGAGAAGAAGTCCACGCCCGGGCCTTCCATGCGCGTGCTGTCGTGGTGCAGACGCCAGCCGAGGTAGCGCGGCGCGCCGGGCGTCGACTGGGACGCCAGGGGCTGGCACAGGATGCTGCCCACCATCACCAGGTGGATGCCGATCGCCACGCCGACAAGGACGGATCGCAGGTTCATGAGAGATGCGCGCAGCGCGGCAGGATCACCAGCGGTACCTTACACGATTCGTTCCCTGCGGGTACAATGCGCGGCAACCTGGCCTGAGACTGGAGGATGAACATTCGCGCCCACGGCAACGCGCTGGAACGATTCGCGGCGAAGGCGACGGCACTGGCCGAGCGGTGGATGCCGGACGCCTACGTGTTCGCCCTCGCCGCCACGGCCATCGTGGCGGTCGCGGCGTTCTCGGTGGACCCGTCGGTCCGGTCTGCGCCGTGGAGGATCGTCGATAGCTGGGGCGACGGCTTCTGGACGCTAATCCCGTTCACGTTGCAGATGGCGATGATCATCGTTGGCGGCTACGTGCTGGCCACGGCACCGCCGATCTTCCGGGCCATCGCCCGCCTGGCCGGGTGGCCGCGAACCGCCAAGGGCGCCGTCACGCTCGTGGCGCTCGTCGCCATGCTGTCCTCGCTGCTGAACTGGGGTTTCAGCCTGATCGTGAGCGCGATCCTGGCGCGCGAGGTCGCGAGACGCATGCCCGCCGCCGATTACCGCGCCCTGGGCGCGAGCGCATTTCTCGGCCTGGGAACCGTGTGGGCCCAGGGATTGAGCGGGTCGGCGGCGTTGCAGATGGCGCGGGCCTCCTCCATGCCTGCGCGGCTCGCCGAGATCGTCGGCGGCAGCATTCCCCTGACCGAGACCATCTTCCGCTGGCAGAGCCTGACGGCGGTCGCCATCGAGGTCATCGTGGTCTGCGGCGTGGCCTATCTGTACGCACCTGGCGAGGGGCGCGGGCGCAATGCCTTGGCCCTCGGCATCGACCTGGGCGCCTCGACGGCTCCAGCCATGGCGCCGCCGGCGGGCCCTGGCGATCGCATCGAGCAAAGCCCCTGGCTGATGCTGCCCTTCATCGCGCTCGGCGCGCTGTACCTGGGCCGGACGATCGTGTCGAGGAGCGCCACGGCGTCGGACATGCTGAACGCACTCGACCTGAACACCATCAACCTGCTGCTGCTCACGGCGGGGGCCGCGCTGCATCGCACGCCGGCGTCGATGATGCGGGCGGTCCGTGACGCCACGCCCGCCACCTGGGGCGTGCTGCTCCAGTTCCCCTTCTACGGTGGCATCTTCGGCATCATGACGGGCACCGGGCTGTCAGCGGCCATCGCGGGCCTCTTCGTGCACGTGGCCAACGCGACGCTCTACCCCGCCATGATCGTCAGCTACTCTGCCGTGCTCGGTATCTTCGTGCCGTCGGGCGGGTCGAAGTGGGTGATCGAAGCGCCGTACGTGCTGCAGTCCGCTCGCGTGCTGGGTGTTCCCGACGGCTGGATGGTGGTGACGTACGACCTGGGCGAAGCAATCGCCAACCTGCTTCAGCCCTTCTGGATGCTGCCAACGCTCGCGTTGCTCGGCCTGAAGGCGCGCGACATCATGGGCTACACCTACCTGGTGGCCATGGTGATGATCCCGCTCGTGCTGGTCCTGGTGACGGTGCTGGCGCCCAGGTAAGCACGGACCTGAAGGTCCGTGGCTACGTACGTGCTCAGGTGTAGCCCCGGGGCTTCAGACCCGGGTACACCTATCGCTGCTCGAAGATCGCAATCTCGGCGACCGACCACGGCACGCCTGGAACCGGGCGCGCCTGCCTCAGCCACAGGACGCGCGTCCGGCCGGCCGGGAGGTTCACGCGAATCCGTGAGTCACGACTGTCGCGCCCGATGCCCTCGATCAATTGCGTGACGACGGGGCCGTCGAACACGACACGCTGACCGCCTGCGCCATCGTCTTCCGCGACGATCAACTGGCGCGGGTACTCGCCCACGCGGTCCTTCCCCATCGCCAGTTCCACGCAACGCACGTCGTGTTCGCGGTTGAACGTAATGCGGATCCACTCCGTGCCCGCCTGCGCGCCAGGAGTCGACCACCACGTGGCCAGCCGCCCGTCGAACGCGAATCGCAGGTCCTCCGACTGGGTTGAGGATGCCGCGACAAACTGCCTGACGGGAATCTGCGCAAATTCGGGGCGATCCGCCGGCGGTGACGGCTGCGCGTCCGCAAGCTGCCAGGACCAGATATTGTTCTCGTGTCGCTGGCTCACCACCTGGCCTGTCATCTTCGACAGCGTGTCGCTCAGCACCCGGGGATCCGGGCTCCACCACCGCGAGTACCGCGCGTACAACACGTCGTGCAGCACGATGTAGCGGACACCGAGGCTGCGCAACCCGGTCACCGCCGCGGCAATGTCGCCGGCGGTCCCGTTGAGCGGCGTCCACGCATCGCCGAGCAGACGCTGGAGTACCGAGTCGTAGCCCGAGTAGCCGTTGACGACGGGGTGCTGATGGATCAGCGCGTTGAACTGATACCCCACCGTGAAGTCCGCCGGGTTCGCCGCGGAGACGGGCAGTTCGAGCACGCCTCCCGGCGGGCTCATCTTCAGCCACGCGTTCACCTGTCGTCGGCCCGGCTGGCTCGCGTCGAACCACGCCATCGGCACCGGAGCGGCTGCCCCCTCCAGAACGATGGCGACCGACAGCAACGTCGCTGCCACGATCGCGGCGCGCTGGCCCAGCCGGCGCAGGAGCCAGGCGGCGCCGCCGGCCGCCATCACGGCCAGTGCCAGCGAAACGACGACGCTGAAACGCGCAGGCACACGGAGGCCGTCGAACCCTGGCACGAGCTCCATCAGGCCCCGGTAGGGACCGCGAGAGAAAGGCCCGAGGCTCAGCCAGGCCGCCAGCACACACACGGTGCCGTAGAGACGGGTCAGCCTGCGCTCGGCGGCGGCGCCCGTCGTCCTCGCGCGGTTCAGCATCGGCACCAGGGCCGCGAGCGACACGGCCGCGAGGCCGACCGTGACGGCTCCCGGAAAGAGGCAACGCTCCGGCGCGCCGGAGTCGAGACGTCCGACCCAGAGCGACAACGCGGGCGGGATCTTCAGGTAGTCCGCCACCGCCGCGCTGTAGCCGCGCAACTCGCCAAGCGGGCGATGGAGGCCGAGGGTGTCTCGGACCCGCAGGTAGGCGGCGGCGATAGGCAGGAAGGCCAGGCCGATGGCGGCGCCGGCGATCGCCAGGTCGGCGATCGGCCGGCCGAGCACGTCGAGCAGTGTCACGCCCTCCGTGTGCGCCCGCCGCCAGAGTTCCGCGACGACCATCACGGTCACGGGTAGCGCGAAGAAGTACAGAAAGTACCCGTTGGACATGCCCAGCAGGATGAAGGCGCCGGTGAACACCGCGAGGGCGCGACGGGACCCGGTGGCGAAGTAGCGGTGCAGGCCCCAGAGACTGACGGGCATCCAGCCGGACATCAACACCTGGAGATGGCCGAGGTGCATCGCCCGGTGCGGCGCAAACGCAAACGCCAACGCGGCAATGACGGCGGCGTCCCGCCGCTTCCACAGGGAGAGCGTCAACCCGTACATCCCGACGCCGGCGAGCACGTACGACAACAGGAACGCGATGTTGTAGACGACGACCGGACTGCGCGTCACCCATTGCACCGGCGCGGTGAGGATCCCGATCCCGAGGAGGTGCTCCGACAGCGCCAGTGTGTCGTGCCACGGGAAATAGAACGGCGCGTTCCACAAGCCTACCAGCCCGTGCGCCAGGCGGTCGGCGTCCCACGCCAGGATGAATGTACTCAGGAGGGGATCGCCAAGATCGCTCGGCAGCGCACCTCTCGCGTCGCGTGCCACCGGCCACGTAGCGGCAATGGCCAGCGCAAGCATGCCAAGTGCCACGACACCGTATTCCCGCAGCTTTGTCATCGGCGGCCAGGGAACGGCAGGAACACGTGCGGCATCGATCAGTGTGGAAGGCCGAAGACGTAGTACGTGAGACAGAGGGCCGCCAGCACGAGGGAGCCCCAGCTCAGGTCGCGGCGCCGCCCACCCACGATCTTGGCTAGCGGGTAGATCACGAGGCCGGCCGTGAGTCCGTTCGCGATGTTATACGTGAACACCATCAATGTGATGCAGGCAAACGCCGGCAACGCCTCGGTCAGGTCGTCGAAATCGATCTTCCGCATCGATCCGACCATCAGCATCCCGACGGCCACCAGGGCCGGCCCGTAGGCGTACCGGGACTGCTGCAACGGCGCCACCAGCGGCAGCAGGAACAACGCGCCCAGAAACAGCAGGCCCGTGACGATGGCCGCCAGGCCGGTTCGCGCGCCCTCCCGGATGCCTGTGGCGGATTCGATGTACGCGCCGCTCGTCGACGTGCCGACCAGCGAGGCAAACACGCACGAAATGGCGTCGACCATCATCGGGCGTTCAACGTCCGGGAAGTTCCCATCCTTGTCGAGCATGCCGCCCGCCGCACCCACGCCGACGAGTGTTCCCAGCGTGTCGAGCAGCGACATGAGAACCAGTGTCAGCAGCACCGGGAGGAAGCTCAGCCTGAAGACGCCGGCGATGTCCAGATGAAAGGCGATCGGGTCGAGCGAGTACTGGCCCACGAACGGCATCGCCGTCAGCCCGGCCGGCGGCTGGGCGAATCCGAGTGCAAAGCCCGCCGTGGCGGTGACGGCGATCCCGATCAGGATCGCACCCGGCACCTTGCGCATCAGCAACAGGGCGATCAGCAGGAACCCGGCCACGGCAAGGAGCACGTGCGGATCGTGCAGCGCGCCGATCTTGACGGGAACGTCCGGCGCCCGCAGGAGCGCCTGCCCCGGCGCCAGCAACGCGGCCGCCGGCATCCCGGCCGCGCCGCTCGTGACGATGCCCGTTTCGTAGAGCCCGATATACGCGAGGAACAGGCCGATGCCGGCAGCGAAGCTGTGCTTCATGCTCGGCGAGATCGCGTTCGCCAGTTTCGAGCGCACCTGGAACGCGGTCAGCAGCACGAAAATCACGCCCGCAACAAACACCGACCCCAGCCGCTGTTCCCAGGTCGCGCCGAGCGTGGCCAGGCCGAACGCAATGAACGCGTTCTCGCCCATGTACGGCGCCACGGCAATCGGCCGGTTGGCGTAGAGGCCCATCAGCACGCACCCGAAGGCGGCGGTCAGGATGGTCGCGACGGTGCTGGGCCCGATCGGGATGCCGGCGGCGCTCAGGATCGCCGGGTTCACGACGATGATGTACGCCATCGTCACGAACGTGGTGACCCCGCCCAGGATTTCGCGGCGCACCGTGGAGCCGCGCTCGGTGACGCCGAAGAACCCGGCCGTCACGTCACACCGTCCCGCGCCTGATCTTTTCGATCTTCGCGTCCCGGTCAGACGTGAAACGGTCGCGATCGCGGTGGTAGTCTTCTTCGAGTACCTTGAGCGCCTCCGGGTCTGGCGTGCGGCGCACCGTGGACTGGTGGAGCACCTCGCGCTCGGCGAGCTTGGAATCGTAGAAGTTCCGGGCCTCGGCGATCTCGGCCTTCTGCTTGTCGGTCAGCGGCGTGTTCTTGACGCCGGCGTCGGCGTCCTTCTGCTTGAGCCGCGCCATGGCCAGTTCGTACGCTGTTTTCGGCGATCCGTCTTCCATGGGCACGATGATATCTCAGTCGGAGCAGCGTGACGCGCGCTCCGGAACGCCGCGCAGTACGTACCCGCGGGTCTTCAGACCCGCGTCCGCGGAACGTGGCCGCGGTACTTCCGCAGCAACTCGTACAGCACCACGCCGCCGGCCGTGGCCACGTTGATGGACTGCTTCATGCCGAGCGTGGGTATCCGGATGTGCGTATCCGCGCCGTCGAGCACCGACGCCTGGATGCCCTCCACCTCGTGGCCAAAGACGATACAGACGGGAAAGCGCGGCTGCCAGTCGAAGATGTCGACCGCCCGCACCGATGTTTCGACGGCGGCAATCTCGAGTCCCTGCTGGCGCAATTCCTCGATGGCGTGGCGCGTGTCCGCCGTGCGGGTCCAGCGGACCGTGCGTTCGGCCCCCAGGGCCGTCTTGGCGATGCGGGGATCGTCCGGCGTCGGCGTGATCCCGGCGAGGACGATCTGATCCGCCCTCACGGCATCGGCCGTCCGGAAGAACGACCCGACGTTGTAGAGACTCCGCACGTTGTCCAGGATCACGGTGACAGGCAGGCGAGCGATAGCCGCGTACCTGGCGCCAAGCGCCGTGGCCTGAAAGGCAGGATCGTCGCGCACGGGGACGATGGTAGCAGAAGCGTTCGCGTGGCGGGGGCGGAACGCGAGGCGTGCGAGGCGCTGGGGACGGTCGCCCGCACCGCGGCGTCCAAGAGACGGAGGGTCTCTGCATGACTGCTGGTAAGCGATCGACACAGATGGTGCTGCCGGAACAGGCGTTGACGGGTCGCACGTCGGTCATGCCTGTGGCGTCTCGACATGCCGTGCTCCGCAGCCCGATGGAGCCGCCGTTCGCGGGTATGTGGCTGGCCACTTTCGGACTCGGGTGTTTCTGGGGCGCGGAGCGGAAGTTCTGGCAGGCGCCAGGCGTGTTCTCCACGGCGGTCGGATATGCGGGTGGATTCACGCCCAACCCCACCTACGAAGAGGTGTGCTCGGGCCTGACCGGCCACGCCGAGGTGGTCCGGGTGGTCTTCGATCCGGCCCGTACGTCGTATGACGCCCTGCTGAGAATCTTCTGGGAGAACCACGATCCGACACAGGGGATGCGCCAGGGCGCAGACATCGGCACCCCGTATCGGTCGGCGATCTACACGCACTCCGACACCCAGCGCCAGGCAGCCGAATTTTCACGCGCGGCATACCAGGCGAAGCTGACGGCGGCCGGCCACGGTGCGATCACCACGGACATTGCACCGGCGGGTCCGTTCTACTACGCCGAGGACTACCACCAGCAGTACCTGGCGAAGAACCCGGACGGTTACTGTGGCCTGGGAGGGACAGGCGTGTCGTGCCCCGTCGGTCTCACACACGGCTAAAGCCGTGTGCCACGTACGGATGTCGCACGGGGCTTCAGCCCCGTGTGTCAGCACCGCAGGAAGGCTTTCCCGAGCGCCTGCCTCACGCGGTTGGCGCGTCCAAGTCCTCGCGTGCCCACACCGGCAGGGCGCCGCCGAGCACCACCGCGGTCGCGACACCCTTCCCGGGAACGATCACAGCGTCTTGTGCGTGCCGTCGCAATACGGGGGATTGGCGGTGTGCTTGCACTGGCACAGCCAGGCGTCCTTGGGCGCGTCCACCGTGAAACGAAGCGGCCGGAAGTCCGTGTCCCGGTGGCTGCCGTCGCAGAACGGCTGCTTCGCGGACTTACCGCACGCGCACCAGGCGTAGTTCGTGCCCGGCTCGAGTTTCACGTTGCATGGCTGCTTGGCCGCAATCTTGGGTTCGGACATCTGAGGCCTCCTGAGGGGACCTCACGATCATAGCCCGTTCACCAGAGGCCGTGACTCAGGGATTCCCTGCCGCCGTCAGCCACTCGCGCAGCCTGGACCACCGCTTCACGGACCGGGTCCCTTTGACGGCCATGGCCAGCGCCTTCTTCTGGCCGACGATGACCACCAGCTTCTTGCCTCGCGTCAGCCCCGTGTAGATCAGGTTCCGCTGCAGCATCGGGTAGTGCTGCGTCGTCACCGGCATGACAACCGCCGGGTACTCGCTGCCCTGGGCCTTGTGAACCGTGGTCGCATAGGCCAGCACCACCTGGTCGAGATCCGCGGTGGCGTACATGACGCGCCTGCCGTCGAATTCGATGTCGAGATCGCCGGTCGCCTCGTCGATGGCGCGGATGAACCCGATGTCGCCGTTGTAGACGTCCCGGTCGTAGTCGTTCTCGATCTGCATCACCTTGTCGCCAGCCGCGAAGGTGGACCCGAAGCGCTGGATCGAGACGCGCGCCCCGGGATTCAGCACGCGCTGCAGTTCCACGTTCAGCGAGCGGGCCCCGGACACGCCGCGATTCATCGGACACAGCACCTGGATATCCCTGACGGGCTGCAGCCCGAAGCGCTGGGGAATGCGCTCCGACACGAGCTGGACGATCCTCGACGCGCATTCCTCCGGTGTCTCGGCTTCGACGAAATAGAAATCGGACACGTCCGCCGGACGGTTCTCCAGTTCCGGCATCTCGCCACGATTGATGCGATGCGCGTTGACAATGATGCGGCTCAGGGCCGCCTGCCGGAACACCTCGGTCAGGCGAACCACGGGGATCACGCCCGACGCGATGATGTCGCCAAGGACGTTGCCGGGGCCCACCGACGGCAACTGGTCCACGTCGCCCACGAGAATGAGCGACGCGTGATCCGGCAGCGCGCGCGTCAGGGCGTGCATCAACGGCACGTCCACCATCGACACTTCGTCCACCACGACACAATCGCCGTCGACGGGGTTGCCGGGCCCGCGGCGGAATTGCCCGTCGGCCGGGTTCACCTCGAGCAGGCGATGGATGGTCTTCGCCTCGATGCCCGTCAATTCCGACATGCGCTTGGCGGCTCGCCCGGTGGGGGCGCAGAGCGTCACGCGGATGCGCTTGGCGTTCAGGATGGCCAGGATCGCCCTGACGATCGTGGTCTTGCCCACGCCCGGTCCGCCGGTGATCACCAGGACGCTAGCCGCCACGGCGCGGCGCACGGCCTCGTGCTGCAAGTCGGCAAGCGTCAGGCCCAGCTTGGTTTCGACCCATTCGAGCGCCTTGTCCGCCGCGATGGGCGGCCAGGCGGGCGCGCGATCGGCCAGGAACCTGAGCCGTCGGGCCGTGTGCTGCTCGATCGTGTGGAGCCAGGACAGGAAGACACAGGGCTGGCCCTCGACCGTATCGGCCACGACGGTGCCGGCGCGCAACTCGGCCTCGAGCGCCTCGGTCACCAGGTCCTGCGGCACGTCGAGCAGCTCGCGCGCCTTCTCCACCAGTTCGTCGCGCGGCAGTCCGCACTGCCCGTCGTCGAGCGCCTGTGCCAGCGCGTGGCTGATGCCGGCCTGCACGCGGATGGCGGCCGTCTGTTCGATCCCGAGCTTCTTCGCCAGCGCGTCGGCCGTGAGGAACCCGATCCCGCGGATCTCGCGCGCCAGCCGGTACGGGTTCTCCGTGATCCGCGCGATGGAATCCGCGCCGTAGGTCTTGTAGATCCGCACGGCGCGCGACGTGCCCACGCCGTGACCGTAAAGGAAGACCATGATGTCGCGGATGGCCTTCTGCCCCGTCCACGCGTCGGTGATCTGGGCCGCGCGCGTCCGGCCGATGCCTTCCACGTCGCGAAGCTTCTCCGGCGTTGCGTCGATCACGTCGAACACGCGCACGCCGAAGGCCTCGACCAGGCGCTTGGCGAAGTGCGGGCCGATGCCACGAATCATGCCGGAGCCAAGGTAGCGTTCGATGCCCTCTTGGCTGTTGGGCGGCGCGGTGTGCAGGCTGGATGCCCTGAACTGCAGCCCGTGCACCAGGTCATTGATCCACTCGCCGACGGCGCTGACTTCCTCGCCCGCGGCAATGGTGGCGGCGTGGCCGACGACGGTCAGCGGTTCCCGCCTGCCCGAGAGCGTGATCCGCAACACGCAGAACCCGTTGTCCGGGTTGTGGAACGTCACGCGCTCGACGGTGCCCTTCACAGACGTGGGATCGAGACCGGCCGCGCTGATCCGGGCACTGCGGCGCTCGGATCCGAACGGGAGGCGGTGGTGGCGAGGAGCGTCAGCCATTGATGCGCGATCTTAGCGTGACTGCGGCCTTGTGGCAGAATCCCCCCATGACCAACCGTGTCTCCGGCTTCTGGCGCGTCACGGCGGGCGTGGCGCTGCTGCTGACGGTCGCGCCGTCCGGCCCGCTCCCGCTCCTGGCGCACCAGCAGGACGCCCGGACGGACCTGGCGCTGCCGACGGCATTCCTCCAGGGCTACGTCAAGACGATCAGCGGGGACGTCCTCGTCTATCCGTGGGCATATCCCGGCCAGGTCGACACGCTGCTCAGCCGGGCGACGGACGGCGCGATGGCCGTCGAATGGGAGGGCGAAGCCGCGACGGCAGGCGCGGCGGACGAGCCGGTGACCTACCTCTGGCACGCCGGCATGGCATCCGGCTACGGTGCCCATGCGTTCGCGCTGACCGTCAATGGCCAGGCCTGCGCCACGTTCCGGACGGGCCGCACGACGAACGATCGCGAATGGGACCTGCGCGGCACCAACGCCTGTGAACTGTCGTTCAAGACGACGAGGGTTGGCACATTCAGCGAGCTGTTCGGCTTCATGTGGTTGAAGGCGCCGCGCTCGCTCTTCGGCGCAGGCCCGCCCCGGTTCCGGATCGTCGGTGAGGCGGCCGGCAACCAGGACTACTATCTCGGCCAGAAGTCGGACGTGCGATCGTGGGTGCGCGTGCAACCCGAGGAGGCCGTGCTTGCCGGCGGCCAGCGCGCGTTGCGCCTCGAGGCCAGCACGATTGGCCCGGACGCCGCACTCACACTGGCGACGGGGTCACGCACCCTGTGGTCGGGAACGGTGCAGACCGGCTTTACAAGCCAACTCGTGCCGGCCGGCCCCAACGCGGACGTGTCGCTCCCCGTGCAGGTCACCCTCAGTGGCCGCACGGCGCTCACCGAGACGCTCCCGTTGACGTCGGTGCGGTCGCGCGAGGTGCACCTGCTGCCGCACTCGCATGTCGACATCGGCTATTCCGATCCGCAACCGGACGTGGAGCGCAAGCAGTGGAAGAACCTGCGTGACGCGGTCGAGCTCGCGCGCAAGACCGCGGCTTATCCGCCGGAAGCGCGGTTCAAGTGGAACGTCGAAGGACTGTGGTCGGTTGACAGCTACCTGAAACAGGCGTCCGCGGACGAGCGGCAGGCGTTCGTCGAAGCGGTCAATTCCGGCAGCGTCGGATTGCAGGCCAACTACACGAACGTTTTGACGGGCCTCATGAGTCCCGAGGAGTTGCGTCACTGGACGGATGCGGCGAGACAGTTGCGGGCCGCGTACGGGTTCGGCCCGATCCGGTCGGCGATGCACAGCGACATACCCGGGTTGAGCTGGACCGTCGTGGGCGCCCTGGCGCAGGCCGGCGTCCGCTACTTCAGCAGCGGGCCGAACTACATGCCGGGCCTGCCGGACTCGGGCGACCGCATTGGCGGCGCGCTCAAAGCCCTTGGAGACAAACCGTTCTGGTGGACGTCGCCGTCGGGTGAGGAGCGCCTGCTGTTCTGGATGGCCGGACACGGCTATTCGTGGTTCCACGGATTGAACACCGGCAAGATGTCGGACAACAGCCGGGACGCCATCCTGGACTACGTGCGTGAGCTCGTTTCACGCGGGTACGCGTGGGACCTGATCCAGGCCCGCTACACGATTGGCGGCGACAACGGGCCAACGGATCCGAACCTGCCGGACGTCGTCAAACACTGGAACGAGCAGTTCGAGACGCCGCGCCTGGTGATCAGCACGACCGAGGCGCTGTTTGCCGAGATGGAGAAGCGCCACGGCGCGGCGCTGCCTGTGATGTCGGGCGACATGACACCGTACTGGGAAGACGGCGCCATCTCGACGGCGGCCGAGGAAGCGTTGACGCGCGCCGCGGCGCGACGGCTCGCCCAGGCGCAGGCGTTGTTCGCGCTGAAGCGGCCGGCCTCGTACCCCGCGGCCGACCTGTCCGAAGCCTGGCGGAACGTCCTGCTGTGGCACGAACACACCTGGGGCGCCGCCGACAGCATCACGCAACCGGATCGCCCGGATGTCGTGGCGCAGTGGGAGTACAAGCGAGCCTTCGCCGTGCAGGCCGACCAGCGGTCGCGGGCGCTGCTGGACCGGATGACCGCCGGGACCGGCGAATCCATCGACGTCGTCAATACGCTCACCTGGAAGCGCGCGGGACTCGTGCTCATTCCCCAGGCGCAATCGCGGGCAGGCGACCGGGTGCGTACACATGACGGCCGTCTTCGGCCCTCCCAGCGACTACTCGACGGCAGTCTGGCCGCGTGGCTCGACGAGGTGCCGGCACTCGGGTCGCTGCGCCTGACGATCGAGCCTGGCCCCGCCACGCCGCCCACTCGTCCGATCAGCGCCGCGCGCACGTCGCTCGACAATGGCCGCATCCGCGCGGACATCGATCCCGCGACAGGCGCCATCTCGACACTCACGTGGCGCCGGCAGATCGCCGCCACGCCTGCGCCACGAGGCACGGCGGACACCGGTGACATCAACGTCGGCCGGGATCTGTTCGGCTACGTCTACGTGCCGGGACGCGATCCAGCCGGGGCCCAGAAGGTGAAGAGCGCCACGTTGTGGCTGGACGACAAGGGGCCGCTGGTCGCCACGATCAGGGTCGGCAGCGACGCGCCCGGCGCGACCGCCCTGACGCGGACCCTTCAGCTGGTGGCGGGGTCGGATGCCCTGTTCATGACGGCCGACCTGGACAAGCGGAAGGTGCGCACCAAGGAAAGCGCGCACCTCGCGTTCCCGCTGACGATCGACGGCGGCGTCATCCGGCTCGACGAGGGCGAGGCCCTCATCGAACCTGAGAAGTCCCAGTTGCCAGGCTCCTGCAGGGACTTTGTCGGCATCCACAGCGTTCTCGACGTGTCCGGCGCTGACGTCGGCGTGTCCATCGCGTCGCTGGACGCCCCGCTCTTCGAGTTGGGGACGATCACGGATGAACGCCAGAACCCGGCGCGCGTGCGCAGTTGGCCCGGACACGTGGCGCCTGGCACCTCGGTGTTCGCCTACCTGCTGAACAACTACTGGCACACCAACTACAAGGCCGACCAGGAGGGCCTGCTCAGGTTCAGGTTTGCCCTCCGACCGCACGCAGCGTTCGACGCGGTTGCCCTGAGGCGCTTCAGCGAGGAACAGGATCAGCCGCTCCTGCTCGTGGCGGCATCCGCGAGCGATCCTCCGCTTCGCGCGCCCTTCACGGTGGCGGGCACGGGTGTCGTGGCGTCGCTCGTCGAGGCCACCGAAGGCGGAGCGGCGTTGACGATTCGACTCTACAATCCCGGCACCATCGAGGCGTCGGCGATCGTCACGCCGGTTCAGTCCGGGGCGCGGCTGTTTGTCGTGGACACCGCGGCGGGATCGCAGACGCCGACGGGCGGGACGGTGAGGCTGCCGCCCTACGCCACGCGGACGCTGCGACTGGAGTCGCAGAAGTAGAGTCCAAAGAACGGTCGGTGCGAGACGCAGGGCTGAAGCCCTGCGCCACGTACAGACGCAGTGCGTGGCACAACGCTTCAGTCTTGTGATGACCACGCCTTCGTGGACGCGGAAGGGTCCGTAGCTACGTACGGCCGTCGCCGCGGGTCTTCAGGTCCGTCGCTGCGCGGCCGTCGCCGCGGGTCTTCAGACCCGCGTGTCGGGTGTCGTGTCCGGCGCGTCGGCCCTGCGCTCGGCGAGGTACCCGCCGATCAGGTGCATCGCCCGCTCGCGCGCGGCGCCAGACATGTCGCCCGCGAGGTCCTCGAGCGCGGTGCGGACGACGTCGCGATGGTGGACGTCGAGGCCGTACTTGGCCACGGCCTCCAGCCAGAGCGAGTGAATGAGCGCAATGTCCTCAGGCGTGAGCGGGGGCACGTGCGGGCCAAGCTGGAACATCTCCACTGACAGGTCGCGCCGGCACACGACGAGCCGCGATCGAAAATCCGCCGGCTTGTCCGTGCGATCCCACGATTCGCCCATCATCTGCGACAGCTGGGCCGCGTTGAACTTGGGCGACTCTCCCACCACGATCTCCGTCGACTGCAGGCGGACCGCCGTCTGGGCGATCGCGTCCCCGGCATTGCTCGACGGGACGACGAGCAGCTTGACTGGCCGCCCCTCGCGCTCGGCCACCGCGACCACGCGCGTGAAGAGCGTCTGCTCGTAGTCCTTGAACAGGCGGGCGCTGTCGAAGTCGCGGTACCCGGTGTTCGGGCCGCGCAGGATCCGGACGGTCATCACGATGATGTCGCGGGTGGACGTGTCCGTGGTGTCAAGCACCCACTTCAGGTGCGCGAGGCCGTTCGGATCGCGGACGGGCACCAGCACGTTGCCGGGCCGGACGGCCATGTCTTCCTGGCTGACGTCGGCCGACGGCTGGAGCTGGAACTGATCGAGCTTGTGATCCTCGCTGGCACGCCGACGGGCTGTTGCCCGCTCAGACACGACGAACGCCACGTACAACACCAGCGTGAACGCCGCGCCGGACACCGTCGCCACCTGCTTCGTGAACAGGTTCACGAGCGCAATCGACAGGAGCGCCATCGTGATGGCCACAAGCCCGATGGGCAGTTCGATCGAGCCGATCCGCAGGTTCAGCGGCACGCGCCATTCCCGCTTGCCCGGCGACGTGTAGCGCAACACGATCAGCGCCACGGCTTGCAGCGTGAAGCTCCAGATGACGCCGAAAGCGTACGCCTCGCCCAGGATGTAGATGTGGCCGCCGCTGGCGACCACGGTGGCCAACTGCAGGATGAGCACGAGGTTCAGGAACCTGTACGTCGTGCCGAACGTCCTGTGCGGCTCGCGGAACCAGCCCGGCAGCACACCGTCTTCAGACACGCGGTTGAGCACGGCGTTCGATCCCACGATCGCCGTATTGACGGCGCTCGCGAGGATCAGGACGCCCACCAGCACGACGAAGCCCTGGAACAGGAGCCGCAGCGTCAGCGGTCCCACCAGGTTCATCGTGATGCCGGAGATCAGGTTGTCGTAGAACTGCGGCCGCACGTCGTCGGGAATCAGCGCCGCGGCGAGGAAGCTGACCGCGCTCGTGAAGATGACGCTGTAGAAGAACACGACCAGCGCGGCCTTCCGCAGGTTTGCGGCCTTTGGCGACTCGATCTCCCGGTACACCTGCGCCAGTGACTCGTAGCCGCTCATGGCCAGGAACGAGTGTCCGAAACCGATGAACAGCGCGATGGCGGTAATGGCCGGGAACCGCGTGTCCTTCAGCCATCCGAGCGCATCGTCGGTGAATGAGAAGTTCCCGGGCGTCGGCGGCGGCGGCACGTGCCCGCCCCGCATCAACAGCGTCACGAGCGACCAGAGCAGGAGGATCACCACCATGACCGTGGTGATCTGGATGATCTTCAGCGCATCCGAACTGGACTCGTGCAGCCCCTGCGTGTTGCGCCACCAGAAATACACGATCACGATCATCGCGAACCCGGCGGCAAGCAGGTCCTTCGGCAGCGGCAGGGTGAGGCCGAAGTGGGCGAGCACGGAGGCGACCAGGCCGATGATGTAGAGGCCCGCCGACACCGCGCTGATCGGCCCCGTCAGCACGTAGTCGAACAGCAGCGCCGACACGGAGATCTTCGCCATGGTCCCGCCCATGGCTTCCTTGACGACGCGATACACGCCGCCCCGGACGAACATGATCGAGCTTTCCAGGTAGATCGCCCGGACCGTGTAAGAGAACAGCATCACGCCGAGGACGAACCACGGCGCGGCCTTGCCGACGGCCTGCTCGGCGATGCCGCCCGCGTAGAACGCCGACGACCCCAGATCGCCCAGAACAATGGCGGCGGCTCGCCAGAGCGAGATGAAGGACAGCAGCGCGGTGGTGGCGACCACAACCCGGGTGGGTTGCGTCCGGGACGGGGCGGCGTCGGAACTCATACCGCCCGCCATCTTATCGCTTTCGGTTGCCATTCCTGCAATCGCCTGACGGCGGGAAGTACGTGAATCCTGCCTGTGCCAGGGTTGGGTCCGATCGTCGTCAGGGCCTGGCAGAGCGGGCTCAGGGGACGGATTCCGAAGGGAATACGGTCCGACCCGCACGCAGGCCCTCGCACCGGCGCCCCAACGGGCACCGGGCACCGGATATGCAAGAGATCCCACGCCGCCCGCTTGGCGAGTCATTCCCTTTGTAGTACATTTATGTCCTACAGGAGAGGGTGATGCCGTTCAGCGTGCGTCTGGATCGGAAGATGGTCAACAAGCTGGCAGAGCTGGCGCTCGCCACGCACCGTCCGATGTCCGACGTGGTGCGAGAAGCGGTTGAACAGTACGTGGCGAGCGAAGCCACGGGGGAGGACGCCGTGACACCGTACGAGCGCATGAAACATCTGATCGGCTGTGTGAGCATCGGCGCCAGGCGGCCCACTGAGAGCACGGGCGACGCCTTCTTCCGCCTTCTTCAGGAGCAGCGGCGTGCGCGGCGTGCTCGTTGACGCGGGCCCACTGGTCGCGCTGCTCGACAGGCGAGACGATGAACACACGCGGTCGGTGGAAGCGCTTCAGGCCATTCGCGACCCGCTGATGACCGTGTGGCCGGCCGTGACGGAGGCGATGCATCTGCTTCGTGGCTCGTCGCGGGCCCAGGCGGCGCTCTGGGAGATGCTCGAATCCGCCGTCGTGGAGTTGTTACCGCTCGATTCGGACGACGTGCCGCGGATGGCGGAACTGATGCACAAGTACCGCGACCTGCCCATGGACCTGGCCGATGCCGCACTGGTGCGCGTGGCCGAGCGCGAACGCATCCGGCACGTGTTTACGCTCGACCAGCGCGACTTCCGCGTCTATCGGCCGCAGGGGATTGGGCGGCTGGCGCTCCTGCCGGCCTGACGCATCCATCACGCCTTCGCTGCCTATGGGCGACAGGTGGCTGTTCCTGGGCGAGCGCAGCCGGGGCGGCGCCAACGAGCATGATGACGGCGATTACTGAGCGAATCATGACCACCACCCACGATCGACACGATCAGCTACGGCCCGAGTCACTGTGAGATTAGACACGTAAATGGGCCGAATGGCCCGCAACGACTTTCACCGCCGGGCGGTCACCACGTGCGTGCCGACGACCTTCCCGTCGTCCGTGGTTTGCGTGATCTCCAGGGCGTCGGCGGACACGTTCACGCGGGTCAACGTGTTGGACCCGGCCTGATTGCCGCCGCCGACCACGATCGGAAACAGGTTGCCGCCGGATCCGACTTCCACCCAGTCCGCACGGTGCGTGTGCCCGGCGATGTGCAGGTCGAGAGCGGCGTCGTTGAGGATGTCACCGAACATCTCTCGGCACTGCGTGGGACCGACGCCGGAGACCCGCGTCCGTGCCCCGCCAAAGAACGGCATGTGCGCGACGAGAACGCGGAACCGCGCGTTCCGGAACGCCGTCGTCGCCACTTCCTGCTGCAGCCATGCGCGTTCGGCCTTCCGGTAGGCCGCGAAGTCGGCGAGTCCGCTGTACGCCCAGTGCTCGTCCTCCTTGTCCTCGCCCGTGTCGAGCACGACGAAGTGCACCGGGCCGTGGTCGAACGAGTAGAAGTACCGGCCGCCAGGCAGCGCCAGGTAGTTGCGGAGGTCGCGCGCCGACTGGCCGCGCGTTTCATGGTTGCCGCGGACGAACAGCATCGGCACGGATCGAGCGAAGGCCTGCGTGGCTGGCGCCAGCAGCCGTTCGACGATCTGCGCGGGGCTCTCGATGTGGCTCAGCGAGTCGCCGTTGAAGAACACGAGATCGTAGGGCTGGGCGGCGGCCTGACGGATCTGAGCGCGCATCACGTCCAGGCCCTCGTGCAAGTCGTTGAGCACGAGGAAGGAGAACGTCCGGCCGGCCGGCGCCAGCGTCCGGAAGGTGAACGCCTCGCTGCGCACGGTGTCGCCGTAGTCGACCTTGTAGGGACCGAAACTGACGATTCGTCGCGTCACGATTCGGTAGTGGTACGTCGAGTCGGCACGTAGCCCGTTGAGCCTGACCATGTGGATCTTCCCGCCCGCGGTGACGAGGCCGTCCTCGACCGGGAGGGCAACGGTTCCCAGCCCGTCGGTCTGTCCGTATTCGACCCAGCCGGCTGAAGGCGCGTCCGCGACCCATGTAACCGTCATGCCGGTAGGGCCGGGTTCCTGAAGGCACGGGCCCGCGAGAATGGCAACGCCGGAAGCCGCAACTGCGGCCGCAGGCGTCGAGTCCGACCCGGCAAACCCCACGACGTCCGGCAGGGACACGGTGCCGAAACCGGACACCACCATTGCGGCGGTCTGGCGGACCGTGTGGGCACCATCGAGCAGTTCCGCTCGCCAGTGCACCCCGTGCGCGTCGTCCGGGCAGGCGAACGTTGTCTCGATGGCGAGCCCGTGTCCACGAGCCGCCCCGGGGACTGCGGCCTGACCTTCCGGCTTGACGATGACGAGCGCCCGCGTGCCGCTCGGCCGACACTCCGAGCTCTTGATCACGCGGCCGTCACGCAATGAGATCGTGAACGCCTCGCCCGGCTTCGTGCCGGATCGGCCACCGATCCGGTCGTAGACGGATGACAGCCGCAGGCCGGTCGCCGTGTCCCACGTCACGGTGAGCGACTGATTCGCCAGCCACCACGACGACCCGGTCACCGAGCCGTTCACCGTTGCCGGATTGAGCAGGATGGCCTGGGGAGACTGATGGTTCGTGGGCGCGGACGCCGGCAGGACGGGCTGGGGAGACTGGCGGGCCACCAGTGCTGGAGCGAGGACGACGAAGGCGGCCAGCACGCAGGCGGGCGCCCACCGGCGGCGAAGCAGGGTTCTCATGCCTGCAGAATGTAGCCTATTTTTTCTCGAGGCTTCTCGCCACCAGGTCTACGGCTCGTTGCCGCGCGCCGGGGGACAGGTCGCCGGCCAACTGCTCGATGGCGGTGCGCACCACATCGCGGTGGTGGACGTTGAGGCCAATCGTCCCGACGGCGTCCACCCAGAGCGTGTGAATCAGGTCGAGGTCTTCCTGCGTCAGCGGGGGAACGTGAGGCCCGAGCTGGAACGTTTCGACGCCGCCGTCTCGCTTGCAGACAATCAGACGCGATCGCACGTTGGATCCGGCGGCAATCCGGTCCCAGGCCTCGCCGAACATCAGGGCCAGTTGGGCGCCCGGGAACGTCGGCGAGTCGCCCACCACGATCTCGGTGGACAGCAGCCGGACGGCCGTCTGCGCGATCGCGTCGCCGGCGTTGCTCGAGGGCACCACCAGCAGCTTCACCGCGCGGCCCTCGCGCTCCGCCACGGCCACCACCCGCGTGAACAGGGACTGTTCGTAGTCCTTGAAGACCCGGGCGCTGTCGAAGTCGCGGAACCCCGTATCGGGCCCCTGCAGCACGCGGACTGTCATGACGACAACGTCGCGACTCACCGTATCCGGCTGATTCAGCACCCACTTCAGGTGCAGAAGGGAATTCGGGTCGCGCACGGGAACCAGCACGTTGCCCGGCTTGACCCGCAGATCCTCCGCCGTGACGTCGGCTGACGGCGCCAGCTGAAACTGATCGAGGACGTGTCCTTCCTGGCGCTCGGCAGCGCGGCGGCGCGTCGTCGCCCGTTCCGAGAGCACGAATCCAACGTACACGATGACGGTAAAGATCGACCCGGAGATCGTGGCCACCTGCTTCGTGAACAGGTTGATGATGGCGACGGAGAATAGCGCCAGGGAGATCGCGGCCAGCCCGATCGGCAACTCGGTCCTGCCGATGCGAATATTCATCGGGACCCGCCACTCCCGGTGGCCGGGTTCGGTGAATCTCAATACCAGGACGGCCAGGGCCTTGAGCGAGAAGCTCCAGACAACGCCAAACGCGTAGGCTTCGCCGAGCAGCACCATGTGGCCGCCGCTCAACACGATGGTCAGCACTTGCAGCCCGACGATGAGATTCAGGAACCGGTGGGTCGTGCCGTACTTGCGATGCGGGTGGCGGAACCACTCGGGCAGCACGCCGTCTTCCGACACGCGGTTCAAGACCGAGTTCGATCCGACGATCGCCGTGTTGACGGCGCTGGCCAGGATCAGGACGCCCACGACGACGACAAATGCCTGGAACAGCAGCAGGAGCACATGCGGCCCCACCAGGTTCATCGTGATGCCTGAAATCAGGTTGTCGTAGTACTGCGGCCGGACGCTGTCGGGAATGAGCGCGGTCGCGAGGAAGCTGACCGACGCGGTGAAGACGACGCTGTACACGTAGACGACCATGGCCGTCTTCCGGAGGTTCTTGACCTTCGGCGATTCAATCTCGCGGTACACCTGGGCCAGGGATTCGTAGCCGCTCATCGCGAGGAACGAGTGGCCGAGCCCGACCATGATCGCGATGGCGGTAATCGTCGGGAAGCGCGTCCCCTTCAACCATCCGAGGGCATCATCGGCAAAGCTGAAGTGTTCCAGCGTGGGTGGGGGCGGCAGGCTACCCCCGCGCTGCAGCAGCGTGACGAACGCCCACAACAACAGGACCACCACCATCACGGTCGTGATCTGCATGATGTGCAGCGCGTCGGAACTCGACTCGTGCATACCCTGCGTGTTGCGCCACCAGAAATAGACGATGACCACCACGGCAAAGCCCGCGGCCATCTGATCCCGCTCGAAGGGCAGCGGGATCCCGAACCGGGCCAGCACCTCTCCGGCCAGGCCCATCAGGTACAACCCGGCGGAGACGGCGCTGATGGGTCCCGTGAGCACGTAGTCGAACAGCAGCGCGGACACCGACAGCTTGGCCATCGTGCCGCCCATGGCTTCCTTGACGACGCGGTAGACGCCGCCGCGAACGAACATCACCGAGCTTTCGATGTAGATCGCCCGGACCGCCCACCCGAAGCTCATCACGCCCAGCACGAACCACGGCGCGGCCTTGCCGACGGCCTGCTCCGCGATGCCGCCCGCGTAAAACGCGGACGACCCGAGGTCGCCGAGGACGATCGCGGCCGCACGCCAGAACGAGATGAACGAGAGCAGAACCGTCGTGGCCACGACGACGCGGGTGGGGGCGATGGCGGACGTGGTGTTGCTGGTCATGCGGAATTCGTCACTCTTGGTCACACCGCCATCCGGCGGCCCTCTGCATTCACGAACCGATCGGGACCACCTGCACGGTTGAATCGGGTACTCCGCTCAGGAACCGGTCGATCACGGAGCCCTGCAGCAGGACTTCCCACCGGGACCGCTGGCTTTGGCCAAACACGACGTGGGTAATGCCCTCCCGACGCGCGAAGGCAATCAGGCCTTCGGAGGGCCGGTCCGCCCGGACACGGACGACCGTGGCGCCAAGCGCCTCGGCCAGGCCGATGTTCCGCGCGAGGGCGTCACGGTCTCGCGCCGAAATCCGACCGGATCGCTCCCGCGGCGTTTCAACATACACGGCGTACCATCGCGCGCCGAGTCGGCCCGCAATTCGGGAGCCCGTCCGCAGCACCCGCGGCGCATCGGCATTCGAGCTCATGCAGACCATGACGCGCTCGGGCAGCAGCGCGGGGTCGAGCCCCTCGCGCTTGCGGTAGCTGGCTGCCTGGTCCCCGACCTCGTCGGCTACGACCCGCAGCGCCAGCTCGCGCAGCGCGGACAGGTTGGCCTTGCGAAAGAAGCCCGACAGCGCCTGTTCGACCTTCTCGGGTTTGTAGACCTTGCCCTGCCGGAGCCGGTTGCGCAGCTCCTCCGCCGTGGCATCGACGTTGATGACCTCGTCCGCACGATCGAGAAACGTATCAGGCACGGTCTCGCGCACGCGGACGCCTGTCAGGCGGGCCACCGCGTCGTTCAGCGTCTCAATGTGCTGGATGTTGACGGCGGTCATCACGTGGATGCCGGCGCCGAGCAGTTCCAGCACGTCCTCATACCGCTTGGCATGCCGGCTCCCGGGGACGTTCGAGTGCGCGAGTTCATCGACGACCGCGACCTCCGGCCGGCGCGCGATCAGGGCGTCGATGTCCATCTCCTCGAGGTCCACCCCGCGGTAGATCACGTGCTTGCGCGGCACCAGTTCGAGGTCACCCACCTGCTCCTCGGTCTCGCCGCGGCCATACGTTTCAACGAACCCGGCCACCACCGTCAGCCCCCGGTCGCAAAGGAGCCGGGCGTCCCGCAGCATCGCGTAGGTCTTGCCAACCCCGGGGGCCGCTCCGACATAGACGCGCAGCCGTGCCCGGTCTCGCTCCTGCGCGCGAGCCAGCAGGCGGTCGGCGGTCTGGCTGGGCGGTTGTTCCACCACGATCCGATTGTACGGGTCGTTCCCGCGTCAGGCGCGCCTTTACGGTCTTTTTATGGACCTTTTAGCCCATTCTCATGCCGGACTTCTTATCGTGGGGGTGTGAGGACAGGCCCATGCACGATACGCGGCTAGGCAGTTCCGATTACTTCTCCGTTCCCCCCCAGGCCATTCGCGGACACCGCGACGAGATGCTCGCGGAAATCGATCGCTCCATCACGGGTTTGCTGGTGCTCCGGAAGCTTATCGGGGGCGGCGAACCCCGCCTGCAGGTCGGGGGCGACGCCAGCGAGCCTGCGTTGCCACGCCGGGCCGGAAGGGCCGGCTGGGTCCACGCGGTCCTGGCCCGGATCTCGCGGTAGCGGCGCCATGATCGACGCGCTGTGTGTCGGCGCCGCGCTGCTGTTCTTTGCTGCGGCCCTGGGATACGTGGCCGCCTGTGAGCGGTTGCAGTGAGGTGCCCGTGCTGACGCTAGGCGGCGCGATCTTCCTGCTGGTCGCTCTCGGGGTGCTCGCCTACCTGGTGGTTGCGCTCCTCGCACCTGGGAAGTTCTGACATGACAGCCCGAGGTTGGGCGCAGATTCTGTTCTTTTTGGCGGCCGTGCTGCTGGTCACTAAACCGCTCGGCCTGTACATGGCGCGCGTCTTCGAGCGCAGGCCGACGTTCCTGGATCCGCTGATGCGGCCGGTCGAGCGCCTGGTCTATCGCTTGACGCGCGTCGATGACTGCCACGAGATGCGCTGGACGGAGTACGGGGCGGCCATGCTGCTTTTCAGCCTGGTCTCCATGCTGCTGCTCTACGCCGTCCTGCGCCTGCAGGCCTGGTTGCCCTGGAATCCCCAGGGCCTGGGGCCAGTCGCCGAGAGCCTGGCATTCAACACCGCCGCGTCGTTCACCTCGAATACGAACTGGCAGGCCTATTCCGGTGAACGCACGTTGAGCTATTTCAGCCAGATGGCCGGCCTGACATCCCACAACTTCCTGTCTGCGGCGGCCGGCATCGCCCTGGCGGTGGCCGTGATCCGCGGCATCGCGGGGCGGGAACGGAACACGCTCGGCAACTTCTGGGTGGACCTGACGCGGGCGATCCTCTGGCTGCTGCTCCCGCTGAGCGTCGTGGGGTCGCTGGTCCTCGTGTCGCAGGGCGTCGTGCAGAACCTGCGTCCGTACGACCGGGCCACCGTCGTGGATCCCCACGAAGTCATCTCGATCGACGCGCTGGGTAAACCGGAGTCCCGCGTCGTTCGTGAACAGGTGATCGCCCAGGGGCCGGTGGCCTCTCAGGAAATCATCAAGGAGCTGGGCACGAACGGCGGGGGCTTCTTCAACGCCAACAGCTCGCATCCATTCGAGAACCCGACGCCCGTCACCAACATCATCGAGTTGCTGGCGATCTTCGCGATTCCAGCCGGCCTGGTCTACACGCTCGGCGAGATGACGAAGGCGCGGCGCCATGGATGGGCGGTGTGGGCGGCCATGGCCACCCTGTTCCTGGCGGGCGTGACGGCGACCTATTGGGCGGAGGCGCGCGGCAATCCCTTGCTCAGCGGTACCGGCCAGGACGCCAGCGCCACCGCCCCGGGCGGCAACATGGAAGGCAAGGAAGTGCGCTTCGGCATCGCCGGATCGGCACTGTTCGCCACCGTCACGACCGACGCGAGCTGCGGTGCCGTCAACAGCATGCACGATTCCCTCACGCCACTCGGCGGAATGGTCCCCCTCGTCAACATCATGCTGGGGGAAGTCATCTTCGGCGGCGTCGGCTCGGGTCTCTACGGCATGCTCGTCTTCGTGGTGCTGGCCGTCTTTATCGCGGGATTGATGGTAGGACGGACGCCGGAATACCTCGGCAAGCGGATTCAGGTCTACGAAGTGCAGATGGCCATGCTATCGGTGCTGATCGTCCCCTTGACCGTGCTGGGCCTCACTGCGGTCTCCATCGTCCTGCCGGCGTGGGGCACAGCGGCTATCTCGAACCCGGGTCCGCACGGCCTGACGCAGATCCTCTACGCGTTCATGTCCGCAGGCGGGAACAACGGGTCGGCCTTCGGCGGGCTGGGGGCCAACACGGGCTGGTACAACTCGACACTGGCCTTCGCCATGCTGGTGGGCCGGTTCTTTTCGGTCATCCCGGTGCTGGCCCTGGCCGGGAGCCTCGGGCGCAAGAAGGCGGTGCCGCCGTCGCCGGGGACGTTCCCGGTCGAGACCCCGTTGTTCTCCGCGCTGCTGGTGAGCGTCATCCTCATCGTCGGCGCGCTGACATTCTTCCCGGCGCTCAGCCTTGGGCCGATCGTGGAACACCTGCTGATGACGCAGGGGCGGACGTTCTGACGGGATCGGAGGGCTGGGGATGATATCGGCGCGAACGACCGGACTGTGGGAGGCGCGGCTCGTGAGACCAGCGTTCGCGCGCGCGCTTCGCAAGCTCGATCCCCGCACGATGATGCGCAACCCGGTGATGTTCGTCGTCGAGATCGGTTCGATCCTCACCACCGGGCAACTGGCGCACGACGTCGTCGCGGGCCACGTGCCGCTCGCATTCGAACTCCAGATCACGGCCTGGCTGTGGGCCACCGTCGTGTTTGCGAACTTCGCCGAGGCCATGGCAGAAGGGCGAGGAAAGGCGCAGGCGGATGCCTTGCGACGGTCACGGGGCGAGACGATCGCGCGCCGACGCCGCACGGATGGTGCCCTGGAGGACGTTCCGGCGCAGTCTCTGCGAACCGGCGATGTCGTCGTGGTTCGCGCGGGTGAGTTCATCCCGGGCGATGGTGACGTGATCGAGGGCGTGGCCTCGGTGGATGAATCGGCCATCACGGGGGAGTCGGCACCGGTCATCCGCGAATCGGGCGGTGATCGGTCGGCGGTCACGGGCGGCACGAAGGTGCTTTCCGACGTGATCGTCGTGCGCATATCCTCGAATCCCGGCGAGACGTTTCTGGATCGCATGATTGCCCTGGTCGAAGGCGCCGAACGGCACAAGACGCCGAACGAGATCGCGCTCAACATCCTGCTGGCCGGACTCACAATCGTGTTTCTCGTCGCCGTGGTTACGCTCGAGCCTCTCGCGCTCTACTCCGGTTCCCCGCAGTCCGTGTTCGTCCTGGTGTCCCTGCTCGTCTGCCTGATTCCCACGACGATTGGCGGCCTCCTGTCGGCGGTTGGCATCGCCGGCATGGACCGGTTGGTGCAGCGGAACGTGCTGGCCATGTCCGGCCGGGCGGTTGAGGCGGCCGGCGACGTGCACACGCTGCTGCTCGACAAGACCGGCACGATCACGCTGGGCAACCGGCAGGCCGCGGCGTTCCTGCCGCTCGGCGGCATCTCCGTACGCGAGCTTGCCGACACCGCCCAGTTGTCCTCCCTGCCAGACGAGACGCCGGAGGGCCGGTCGATCGTGGTGCTGGCCAAGACGGCACACGGGCTGCGAGGGCGCGTCATCGGTCCCGGCATGACCTGGATTCCGTTCAGCGCGCAGACGCGGATGTCCGGCGTGGACATCGATGGCCGCCGCGTGCGGAAGGGGGCGGCGGACGCGGTCAAGGCGTTCGTCGAGGATTGCGGCGGCCGGATTCCGGCGGAACTCGATCCGATAGTGGCGGGCGTTGCGCGCACGGGCGGCACGCCGCTGGTCGTGGCGGACGGGCGCCGGGTTCTCGGCGTCGTGCACTTGAAGGACATCGTGAAGGGCGGCATTCGCGACCGGTTCGCCGAGTTGCGCGCCATGGGGATCAAGACCGTGATGATCACGGGCGACAATCCGCTCACCGCCGCCGCGGTGGCCGCCGAGGCCGGCGTCGACGACTACCTGGCCCAGGCCACCCCTGAGGACAAGCTGCGCCTGATCCGGCGCGAACAGCAGGATGGCAAACTGGTGGCCATGACCGGCGACGGCACGAACGACGCGCCGGCACTGGCGCAGGCCGATGTGGCCGTGGCCATGAACACCGGGACCCAGGCCGCCAAGGAGGCGGGGAACATGGTGGACCTGGACTCCAATCCGACCAAGCTCATCGAGATCGTGGCGATCGGCAAGCAACTGCTGATGACGCGCGGCGCGTTGACCACGTTCTCGATTGCCAACGATGTGGCGAAGTACTTCGCCATCATCCCGGCCATGTTCATGGCTACGTTCCCTGCGCTGGTCACCATCAACATCATGAAGCTGCGAACGCCCGAGTCGGCGATCCTCTCCGCGGTCATCTTCAATGCCATCGTCATCGTGGCCCTGGTGCCGTTGGCGCTCAGGGGCGTCCGCTACAGACCCATGAGCGCTGCCGCACTCCTCCGCCGGAACATCCTTGTCTACGGCGTCGGCGGCGTACTCGTGCCGTTTGCGGGCATCAAGATCATCGATCTGATGGTGACGACGCTGGGGCTCGTGTAGCGGACGAACAAGGAACGCGCAGCATGAAGCTTGGACAGAATCTCGCGGTCGCGCTGCTCATGACGCTCGTCATGACCGCCGCGCTGGGCCTGGCATACCCCCTGGTGGTCACGGGACTCGCCCAGGCGTGCTGCCCGGAACGGGCCAACGGCCAGCTGATCTACCGGAACGGCAGACTGGTGGGATCCCGGTTGCTGGGGCAGGTCTTCGTGTCGCCCGGCTACTTCAGGTCCAGGCCGTCGGCCGTCGACTACGATGCCGGGGCGTCCGGCGGCTCCAACCTGGGCCCGACGAATCGCGTGCTCATCGATCGGGTAAGAGCCGCCACGGCGGCCGCGCAGCGCGAGAACAGCGGGACACCCGTTCCAATTGACCTGGTCACGGCTTCCGCCTCCGGGATCGATCCGCATATCTCGCCCGACGCCGCGGTGTTCCAGGCGCCGCGCATCGCACGGGAACGGATGATTGGCGAACGGGAGGTCCGGGACCTGATCCGGGAGTTCACGGAGGATGCCTCGCTCGGGCTCTTCGGCGAAGCCCGCGTATCCGTGTTGCCGCTCAACCTGGCGCTCGACGAGCGCTACCCCGTGCGGCGCCTGCCGGGCGGCCTCACTCCTGGTCGTCGCTGAACCGGTAGCCGACCCAGGGCTCCGTCAGCAGGTAGCGGGGGGTGGCCGGCTGGCGCTCTATCTTCTTCCTGAGTTGCCCCATGAGCACCCGCAGGTGCTCCGGCTGGTCGACCGCGTGCGGGCCCCAGATTGTCTTGAGAATGGCCCGCGTCGTCAGGACCTGCCCGGCGTGACGGGCCATCAGCGCCAGCAGCGTGAATTCCTTGGGCGTGAGCTTGATCTCCTCGCTGCCCCGAAGGACTCGCCGACGGTCGAAATCAATGACGATGTCGCCGCGCGTCAACTGGCCCGTTTCGCTTTCCTCGTCGGACCTTCGCCGCCGCAAGGCCGCGCGGACGCGGGCAAAGAGCTCGTCGGGCCCGAACGGCTTGGTCACGTAGTCGTCAGCTCCCTCGTCGAGCGCCGCCACCTTGTCCTTCTCGGCGCCACGAGCGGACAGGACGAGGATGGGCATGTCCCAGCGCGCGCGAAGCCTGCGGCACACTTCGATGCCGTCGATATCCGGCAGGCCGAGATCCAGCACGACCAGGTCAGGTTTGTCGGAACCAACTGCGGCGAGGGCCTCCCCTCCGGTTCCCGCAACGTCCACGTCGTAGCCGCGCGATCGCAGCATGGGCGCCACGGTCCGCTGGATGGACACCTCGTCATCGACGAGCAGGATCCTCGCCGGCCTGCTCACAACGGTTCTCCGGCTGGGACCGTCGCGACGCGCGATGGAGCCGGAATCCTCAGGGTGAACACGGCGCCCCCGTCCGCGTGATTCTCGGCCCAGACGTGACCGCCCTGTGCCGCCAGCAGACCGCGCGTGATCGCGAGGCCCATTCCGGTTCCGAACGCGCGGCGACGGGCGTCGGCCCCGCGATAAAAGCGCTCGAAGAGGAACTGCAGGTCCTCGCTGTCGACGCCCCGGCCGCGGTCCCGCACGGCCACCGTCAAGGTGTCCGCATCCACGGTGGCGGTCACGGTGATGGTGGAGCCCGCCGGTGAATACTGGCCGGCGTTCTCGAGCATGTGGGCGAGCGCGGCCGATGTCAGGCGAGGATCCAGGAGGACAGCCACGTCGCCGCCGCAGACAACGTCGAGCTCGTGCCCGGCCAGCGACTGTTGGACGTGTTGGATAGCGGCCTCGATGATGTCCTGAGGAACCACCCATTCGTGTTCGGCATCGACGGCGCCGGTCTCGATTCTCGCCATCTCCACGATGTTCTGGAACAGGCGGTTCAGCCGCGAGATTTCTCCCGTGATGATGTCGAGTTGCTCGCGGCGCTGCGGCTCGTCTCCCCACTTGCCCCGCAGATTGCCCGCCGCCGCGGTGATGGCGGTGAGCGGCGTCTTCAGGTCGTGGCCCAGCGACGAGAGGAGCGCCGACTTGAGTTCTGCGCTCTGGCGGATCCTTTCCGAGTCTTGACGCTCTTCGAGCAGTTTGGCGCGCTCGATGGCGATCGCGGCGAGGCCAGCCAGCGCGTCAAGCGAGCCTGGTTCCATCTCGCGCCCGGACGCGGCAAGCAGGCCGACGGCGCGCATGCCGAGCCTGAGCGGCACGAGCCATACCTTGAGTCCCTCTGCGGACCTGACGAGTCTGTGCCCGCCGTAGGTCCTGGTCTGCGCGTCGAATTGGAGCGTGCCGCGCGCGCTCGCCATCGCGACATCCAGATCGGACCGATCGAGCGTCAGGCCGTCGCCGGACTCGTGTAACTTCCAGCCGTCCGGGGTCGGGAGACAGATCGTGACGTGATCCAGGTTGAATCGACGGGACACGTATCGCACCAGCACGTCGACCGCATCGCGCGCATCCGTGGCTAGCAGGATATCCCGACTCAGATCGAACAGCCGGCCCATCTCGTCGCGCCGCGTCGTGGCTTCTTCGGCCCGCTGCCGCGCCACCAGCGACAACCGGCTCGCCACGACGCTGACGACCAGGAACGCGAACAGCGCAAACCAGTTCAGGGGATCGGCGATCGTGAAGGTCCTGACCGGATCGAAGAAGAAGTAGTTGAACGCCAGCAGGGCCAACAGGGAGGTGGTGACCGCCACGCGGAGCGTCGCGGCCGCCGCCACCAGCAGGATCACCAGCAGGTACGTCAACCCGACGACCGTGGCGTTCTCGATCCGCAGCCAGTCGGCGTAGATGAGCGTGACGGCGCCGAGGGCCGCGACGCCGGCCGCCAGGAATCCCCACTCACGGCCGGGTGAAAACTTGGAGACAGCGGTCACCGGGTTCTCTCAGTCAGGGCAGCCTCGCTCGGTCATTCTATGCCCGGCGAGCCGCAAGCGCCGGGGTTTACGGTCTTTTTACAGACGTCCTCTCCCCCGGGGACGGGTCACTCTTCCGCAGGGTGCAGATCTCGCCATCCTGTGGAAAACTAACCCGTCCCCCGGGAGTACTCCAATGTTGCCTACCGCCGGCCGCCTCGTGCTCAGTGTGTTGGCTGTTCTCTTCGTGGTCACTTCCGCCGCTTCTGCGCAGCCCGCAGGACCGGTCCCGCCGGATGCACCGGGTGCGCGCATCGGCGCCGCGGTCCCGGGTCCGATGCCGGCGATCCTCCCGCTCCGCGATCAGGCTGCTGTCTACAACGCCTGGCTCCGGAGCCGGCTCGATCGCATCCTGCCGGAGTTGATGCGCGCGGAGGGGTTCGACATGTGGCTGGTGATCTGCCGCGAGAGCAACGAGGACCCGGTGTTCTCGTCGCTCGTGCCCTTCACCTCGATGTACGCCAGCCGCACCTCGATCCTGGTGTTCTTCGACAGGGGCGCCGAGGGCGTGGAGCGGCTCACCGTCAGCCGCTCCGGGATCGGCGGCCTCTACAAGAGCGTGTGGGAACCCGAGAAGATCGATCAGTGGGTGCGCCTCGGCCAGATCATCAAGGAGCGCAACCCGCGGAAGATCGGCATCAACGAATCCGACACGTTCAACTATGGCGACGGCATCACCGCGTCCCTCAAGAAGAAGCTGCTGACGGCGCTGCCGCCGGAGTTCACGGGCCGGGTCGCGTCGGCAGAGCGCCTCGCCATCCGCTGGCTCGAGCGCCGCTCTGAGGAGGAGATCGAGGTCTATCCCCAGATCGTCGCGATCGCGCACACCATCATCGCCGAGGCGTTCTCGCGTCACGTCATCACGCCCGGCATCACGACGACTGACGACGTGGTGTGGTACTTCCGCGAACGCTCGCGGCAGCTCGGCCTCACCAACTGGTTCCAGCCGTCGGTGTCGATCCAGCGGCCACAGGACAGCCCATTCAAGGACTCGCCAGTCATTCACAAGGGCGACTGGCTGCACTGCGACTTCGGCATCGTCTACCTGAAGTTGTGCACGGATACGCAGCAGGTGGCCTACGTGCTGAAGGATGGCGAAACGGACGCGCCACGGGGGTTGAAGGAGGCGCTGGCGCAGGGCAATCGCCTGCAGGATATCGAGCTGGCGGAGCTCAAGGCTGGCCGCACGGGTAACGAGATCCTGGCGGCCGCGCTGCAGCGCGCCACGTCAGCGGGGCTCAAGCCGAGCATCTACACGCATCCCGTGGGCGTGCACGGTCACGCGGCCGGCACGATCATCGGGTTGTGGGACAAGCAGGATGGCGTGCCGGGCCTGGGGGACTTCCCGCTGTTCGAAGATACGGCCCACTCGATCGAATTGAACGTCCGGGCCACGGTGCCCGAGTGGGGCGGCACCGAGCTGCGCGTCGAGCTCGAACAGGACGCGATCGTCACGAAAGCCGGCCCGCGGTGGCTCGACGTCCGACAAACGTCGCTCATCCTGGTTCGGTGACGGAGACGGAAGCCCGTGCGCATGGGCGGCTATTGGACCATCCGATCGTACGCGTGATTCACCGTCATCTCGCCTCGGGCGCCGGCACCCTCGATCTTGATGTGCACCATCAACTGCTTGAGGTCTGACGACACCGTGAACGTGCGAGTCACCTTCGGGCCATCCTGGTACTTGGCCTCGATGACGAGCTGATCGCCGTTCCAGCGGGTCTTGCTCTTGATTTCCCCGTCGCCGGTGACGTGCATCTCTTCCTTGCCGTCGGCGGTGAACTTCATGGTCCGGCCATCGGCGTTCGTGAAGAGCAGCAGCGTGCCATCCTGCACGATCGTCCACCCGGCGGCGGGCTTCACGATGTCGTCGACGATGGCGCGGACGCGCTTGGATTCCTCCGCGTTGCCTTCCCGACTGCCGCCGAAATCGCCGCCCCCCATGCCGCCGCCTCGGCCCATGCCACCACCACGGCCGCCACCGCCGCCCATGCCGCCCGGCATGCCGCCGCCGCCGCGCTCACCGCTTCGGCCGCCCTGGGCGGCCGGCTTGTCCGTCAGGTCCTTGTTCAGCTTCCACGCGCCAACGATGGGCGCGGGCTTCAGCGACAGGTTGTTGGCCGAATCGTGCGCGGAGGCCGTCGCGCCGCCAAGGATGGCGGCCGCGGTCAGCATCGCGACAACAGGGTGCTTCATGGGCATGCCTCCAACGCTCCGCCCGGAGGGTCACACGTCGGGCGTCAATTGCGTCTCACTGGAGATTCTGACGCTCCAGTGATGACAGGGCTGTGGCAGGGCGATGAAAGAAGTATGGCACACCCGGCCGGTCGGCCAGATGTGCCACGAACGCGTTGCCGTCACACTGGGATGAAGCCCCATGCCACGGCCCCATGATCAGTCGTCGTGCGCCGGCTGGGTCTTGATCATCGAAAGCAGCGTCGGCACGAAGATCAACGTGATCAAGGTCGACACGGACAACCCACCGATCACGGCGATGGCGAGCGGCTTCTGCATCTCGGCACCAGGCCCGAGACCGAGCGCCAGCGGCAGCAGGCCGAACAGCGTGCAGAGCGTCGTCATCAAGATCGGCCGCAGGCGGACGGCGCCAGCCTCGATGAGCGCCTCGGTGCGGTCGCCGCCCTTGGCCCACAGGATGTCCGCGTAGTCCACCAGGATGATGCCGTTCTTGACGATCAGGCCGATGAGCAGGATCAATCCCATCAGCGACGACACGTTGAGCGGCGTTCCCGTGAGGAGCAGCAAGCCGAACGCGCCCACCAGCGAGAGCGGCGCGGCCGACATGATGACCAGCGCCGGCGTGAATCGCCGGAACTGCGCCACCATGACCGCAAAGACCAGGAGGACCGCGATCGACAGCACGAGCATCATGGATCGGAAGGATGCCTGCTGGCTTTCGTACTGCCCGCCCAGCCGGTAGTTGTACCCGACAGGCCACTGCTCCTTGTCGAGCACGTCCTGCACGTCCTGGTTCCCGCTGCCGAGGTCGCGCCCCTCCAGGCGAGCGGTGATGGGCACCATCAGCTTCAGGTCCTCGCGGAACAGCTCTGTTTCGCCCTGCACGGCGTCGATCGCCGCCGTGGCCGACAGCGGAACGATTCCCCCGTTCGGCGTCGTCAGCGGGAACTCGCGAATCCACTCCAGGTTGAAACGCGCCCGGTCGTTGAACCGGACGCGCACGTCGATCAGCCGGTCGTTGCGCCGGAACGACGTGGCCACCTTGCCGAGCAGCCCGGTGGAGAGCTGGCTCGAGATCTGGTCCACCGTGAAGCCGGCCTTCGCGGCGCGGGTCGGGTCGATGCGCAGGTTCAGCTCCGGGTTCCCGCGCTGGGGCGTGACGATGTCGACGATGCCCTTGATGTCCTTGATCTTGCCGACCGTTCGCTCGGCCAGCGCCGTGAGCGTGGGCAGATCGTCGCCGAAGATCTTGATCTCGACCGGCTCGGGGTTGCCCTCGAGATCGCCCAGCATGTCCTGCAGCAGCTGGACGAACTCGATGGTCATTCCGGGCATTTCCTTGGCGAATGTCGCGCGCTGATCTGCGATGATTTCTTCGGCCACGCGCTTTCGCTCGGACCTCGGCCTCAGCTTGACCGTAATGTCGCCGCGATTCTGGGCGGTGGCGAACATGCCCATCTCGGCGCCCGTCCGCCTGGCGTAACTGGCCACCTCGGGCGTGTCGTCGAGGACGGCTTCGACGCGCTTGAGCATCTTGTCCGTCTCCTGCAGCGACGTGCCCTCGGGGGTCCAGTAATCGACGATGTAGCCGCCCTCGTCCATTTCCGGCAGGAATCCGGTCTCGAGTTGCGCAAACAGCACCACGCCGCCAGCGGCACAGAACAGCGTGACGCCGATGATGACGACGGGGCGCCGTACGGCTGCCGCCAGAACGGAGCGGTAGCGGATCGACAGCCAGTCGAGCCCTGCCCCGGCCTTCTTCGGATCGTGCGTGCGCAGGAACCGGCCCGCGATGCCCGGGATGAAGAACAGGGCGTACAACAGGGACAGCAGCACGGCCGCCGCCAGCGTGGTCGACAGGGCGGCAAAGAACTGGCCCACCACCCCTGTCAGCAGGCCTAGCGGAATGAACACGACGACCGTGGTCAGCGTGGACCCGACAACCGCGGCCACGAGTTCCTGCGTCCCGCGTTCTGTCGCCTTGACCGGATCGTCGCCCATCGCCCGATGACGATGGATGTTCTCGACGATCACGATGGCATCGTCGATGACCAGGCCGATGGCGATGGCCAGGCCTCCAAGCGACATCAGATTGATCGTCCCGTGGACCAGGCGCAACACGAAAAACGTGCCGACGATCGTGAGCGGCAGCGAGATGGCGGCGATCGTCGTGACGCGCCAGTCGCGGAGGAACACGATCAGCACCAGTATCGCGAGCACGCTGCCGATGATGATGGCGTCACGCACGCTCTGCACCGCGTTGCGGACGAATTCGGCGAGGTCGTAGACCTTGGTCAGCTTAACCGCGGGAGGAAGCGACGGGCGGTACTTCTCCAGTGCCCCCCACACGCCGTCGGCGACCTCGAGAATGTTGCCCCCGATCTGGCGGGACACACTCACCAGCGCCGCCGGCTTGCCGCTGCCGGACACGAGCAGCGTCGGGTCGAGCACGCCTTCGCGAACGTCGGCCACGTCGCCGAGGTACACCGGCGCCTGCCCGCGGAACGCCACGACCACCTTGCGCACGTCCTCGAGCGTCAGCAACTCGGCCGTGCTCAGCAGGAGATACTGGCGGTAGTCCTTCGCCAGGCGGCCCACGGCGTTGACCTGGTTGGTGGCCTTCAGGGCGTCGGCCACCTGGTCGATCGTCAACCTGGCACCGTTCAGCTTGTCCGGATCCACCAGCACCGACACTTCGCGTTCGGCGCTGGCAATCACCTCGACGTTGGCCACACCCGGCACCTGGCTCAACAGGGGCCGGAGTTCGTATTCCGCGAGATCGCGGAGGTCAGGCGGCACCACGTTGCCGGTCACGTTGAACTCGAAGATCGGGAAGAGCGAGGGCGTCATGCGCTCGACCTGGACCTGCGTATCCGCCGGGAGCCCTCCCTTCGCTTCTTCCACCTTGGCCTGCATCAACTGCAGGCCGTACGGCATGTCGGCCTCCGGATTGAAGAGGACGAAGATCTCGCACGCACCGCGAATCGTCCGCGACGTGACGCGCCTGGCGCCCAGCACGCTGCGGGCCGCCTCCTCGAGCGGCCTGGTCACGGCCAACTGCACCAGGCGGGGCGACAGGTCCCCGGCCTTGGCGACGATGACGATGCGCGGAAACTCGACTTCGGGGTAGATGTTGGCCGGCAGCGTGAGCATGGCCCACACACCGGCGACGGTCAGGAGCACGACCGCGAGGATGATCGCGCGGCTGTTTCGGGACGCAAAACGGGCTACGCTCATTTGCTTTGCGCGAGGCGGGCCCGCTCGCCAAGTCCGTGGATTGCCGAAACCAGCACCTTCTGGCCTTCCTTGACGCCGCTCAGGATCTCCACCGCGTCCGGTGTCTCGAGGCCGATTGTCACCTTCGTACGCGTCGCCGTGTCCTTGTCCACCACGTACACCGCCACGTCTTCATCACCCTTGCTGAGGGCGGCGGGCGGCACGGTCAGCACGCCCTTCCGCTCGCTGAGGGCGATGCGGACCTGCGCGAACAGCCCGACCTTCAGCAGCCGCTCGTCGTTGGTCACGCGGATGCGCGTCAGCACGGTGTTGGTCGCCTGGTCGACCGCGGGGGCAATGGCTATGACCTGTCCGGCGAACGTCCGGTCGCCGTACGCGTCCGACGTGATCGTCGCCGGCTGACCGACGTGGACCTTGCCGAGGTGCTCGGCCGGAACGTTGGCGCCAATCTCCACCTGGTCGAGGTTCGCCACCTCGATCAGCGGCTGTGCCGCCGTCCCGTCCACCGACTCGCCAACCGCGACCAACCGCTTCACGACGTTGCCCGAGATCGGCGAGACGACCTTGGTCCTCGAGAGCTGCCGCTCGGCCATGTCCACGCCAGCCAGGGCCTGTTCGACCGTGGCATCGGTCGTGGCTTTCAGCGCGCGGGCGTCTTCGACTTCCTTGCCCGCGGCCACGCCCTTCTGGAAGAGCCGCTCGGTGCGGTCCAGGTTGAGCCTGGCGTTCTCCTGGGCCGCCTTCGCCTGCACTAGCGTGGCTGCCGCCTGGCGGCGCTGATCGTTGAGCGGGCGCGAGTCGATTTCCGCCACCACCTGGCCGGCGCTGACAAGGTCGCCCTCGGCTACCGAGACGCGGTCGACGCGTCCGGCGACAAGCGCTGAAATCTTCACGTCCTGGTTCGGACGGGCCATGACGGAGCCGCGCACGATCAGCGGCTCCACAAGGTCCCGCTTGGCCACCGTCCCGACGTCCGCTGTGATCGTCGGGACCTCGGCGGACGAGACTTCCTCTTCCGCCTTCTTGCCGCAGCCGGACACGGACGCGGCCGACACCGCGACGGCCGCGGCGCACAGCCACAGGGCCGCCACGTATAAGGTCTTATAGAATCGGTCCACCAAGGATTCCCTCCAGGTCCGCAACGGCTTCCTGTAGATTCAACAGCGCCTGCAAGTAGTCGTATTTCACATCACGAAGCGCCCGCTGGGCTTCCAGCAGCACGAGCAGCGAACTGCGGCCGAGACGGTAACTCTCGTTGGAGAGGCTCTCGAGCGCCGTCGCCGTCGGCACCAGCGTGTCGCGGTAGGCCTTCACCTGGTCGCGGCCGGACGTGACCCGCTCGAGCGCCGCGAAGACCTTCGCCTCCACGTTCCGGCGAATCGCATCACGGCGCGCCCGGATCTGGCTGACCTTCGCTTCCGAGCCCGCAATCTCGCCTTGGTTGCGCGCGAAGAGCGGCAGCGTGAGGCTGATGCCGGCGTGGGGGCCGTACGTGAATTCGCCCGGGGCGTTGAGCGCGGTGCCGAACGAGAACGTCGGGGTCGGCCAGCGTTCGGCCTTCAGCAGGTCGATGGTCCGCGTTTCGATGGTCGCCTCCCGGTCCGCCGCCAGCAGTTCGGTGTTCCCGGTGGTGGCCGTGCCCGTGGCGCGGTCCAGTGTGGGAAGCGGCGGGATTTCGGCCATATCCCCGGTTACCGCGATCGTCATCCCGGGTGGCCGGTTCAGCAGGGCATTCAGCGCCGCCTGCGAAGACCGGCGGTTCGACCGCGCCAGTTCGAGGTCCGCGCGGCAACGCACCACGCCGAGCTCCGCCTGCATCACCTCGAGCTTGGGCGCCGCCCCCTCGTCGAATCGGGCCTGCGCGAACTCCTTCGACCGCTCGACGATCTTCAGCACCGTGTCCGCCAACTCCACCTGCTGGTCCGCCGCCATCAGCCCGTAGAACGACAGGCGGACGTCCCTGCGCAGCGCGGCGATGGCGCTCTTCTCCTCAACGTCCGCCATCGCAAGCGATTCTCTTGCGATATCGACCCGCCGCGCGCGTGTCCGCGAGATGTCCAGCGGGAACGCGATGGCCAGGTCGCCGTGCGGCACATCCCTGGTGATCTCGGCGGAGAAATCGGGGTTCGGCAACTGGCCGGCCGCCTTGAGCTCCGCTTCGCGCACCGCGCGCCCGCGCCGGACGGCGGCCAGCTCTAGGTTCTGCGCGGTGGCCAGATCGAGCGCGTCACGGAACGACAACGGCGCGGACGCGCCAGAAAGCGGCGACGCGGCGCCCTGGGCGCCGGCCGGTGCCGCGCCGGACAGCAGAACCAGCGCCGCCCCCGCGGCCAGCATCGACATCATCCTCATGTGGGTTCGCTCCGCGGACACGTCAGTTCCTCGTGCAGGACACGAGATCGAGCACGCCATCTTTGATCGGCCCGACACCCGGTGCATAGCGCTTGTGCTCGCGGGTCGCCGGCTCGAGCGGTGTGGTCTCTTCCGTCCTCACGCAACGTCCGGACGCTGGCCTGTGACCCATAGACAGTCCTTCCGCGCTGCCCG
>Ga0334722_10000132_pt1 | contig 107498 bp, 89 predicted proteins | sample C3_bottom_MG_FD_207210 | JGI IMG/M metagenome (GOLD analysis project Ga0334722, IMG submission 207210) | Sediment microbial communities from Yellowstone Lake, YNP, Wyoming, USA - C3_bottom | ecosystem: Environmental > Aquatic > Freshwater > Lake > Sediment | place: USA: Wyoming | collected...
AAGGTAATCGATAATCGGTTGTACCGATTCTTCGTCACGGCAGATAATTTCTCCTGTCTTCTTGTCCTTCGGTCTGCCGATATGCGTCATTAATATCGGCCTTCCGCCCCTTTCGACAATGTTATATAGAGTGCCGAGTGTGCGATCGACCCTGTAGGGGTCTCTCATCCGGCCTTTTTTTACAACATTGTGATCAACTCTGACAAGGACTACCTTTCCTTCTACAGTCGCATTCTGCAAGATGGGAAGTCCGGGATCTATATTGCTCATTTTGCACCTCTTTAACAGAAGTATACATCTTTTCGCAAAAACGTATACTCAGGCAAAAGGCCGGTCAGCAAGAGCTTTTATCGCCTTCCCCCGGGGAAAAAACCTTTCGACGCCTCCCTGTTGTCCCTGTCTTTAGCGGGCTGCTCAGCCTCCGCAGGCTCGTTCTGGTCTTTAGGCTTGTCCTTCACCTTTTCCCTGCCCTTTTCCTGTTCATCCTTTTTCCCCTGCGGTTTTCCCAGAGGACTTCCGGAGGGATCGGCGCCTGATTCTCTGGGCGGCCGCAGGCCCTCCTTTATCGAAGGGGCCGGGACAGTATCTCTACGGTCGTCCCGGAAGCCGGCAGGCGGCAGCTCCCGGTGCTGTTTATCCGGACGAGACCCGTCCTGCGGCTGCACTGCCTGGCGCAGTCTGTCCTGAGGTTGTTCTTCCCGGCGAGGCCTTTCCGAAGGCTGAAACAACCCAGGTTTGCGTTCCTGCGGAGCCGGTGGTTCAACAGGTTTTATCAAAGGTCTCTGCTGAGGAGCGATACCGCCGGGTCCCTGGGGTCTTTCAGGTCTTGTATCCATGACAGGCGGCTTCTGGTCATTCTTTCTGATCTGGTCAGGTCTGCTGCGGTCCGGCCTGCTGTCTTGATCCTTTATATTATTATCCTTTCTGTCCTTATCAAATCTGCCGTCCCTGTCAAATTTGCCGTCCGGCCGGGGCTGACTCTGTTTCCTCTCCCCCTGCTGACGAGGTCCGGGCTGAACGCCCGGCCTGCCGGGAACTCTTCCAGTCTCGGGTCGCTGCATCTCCCTCTGTTTCCTGTCTGTCTCCTGCGGCCTGATTCCTCTATCAGGCAGCCTCTCATGCCGTTCCTTTATCTCCCTGAACTGCATAGGCCTCTGCTGCGCATCAGGCCTGAAGACCGAACCGTTGTGCTCCCTTACAAGCGGTCGTTCATTTCTTATCTCACGCACCCTGATCCGGTCCAGTCTTTCCGGCGGCCGCTCACGTTCGGGTATTTTCTTGAAAACCGGCATAAACATACTTTTATCCCTCTTCATGTCGGGCATACCGAACTTTGCGCGCCTGTTCAAAAACGGGTTTTCCTTTACCCTGAAGTCCACCCTGCGGCCTTTTCTAAACGTGTCGTTATGCTGCACAGTGACCGCATTGTTTATATAGACGTTCTTCTGTATGATCGTGGTCTGTTGTATGTTGACGTTTGTAATGTTCACACTGTGGGGCCCGTAATATCCCCTGCCGTAGTACACTTCTCCAGGCGCAAGCGGCACCCACGCAACATATGTCGGGGTATGCACCCAGCCGACATAGCCGGGTCCCCAATAAACCTCTCCTCTCCTGGGCGGCACCCAGAACCAGCCAAGTGAAGCGGCATAGGACCATCTGCCGTAATGATAAGGCGCCCAGCCCCACGGCTCATATGAGACCCACACATAGTCCCCGCCGATCAATGTCCATCTGCCTTCCCGGTATGGGGCCCAACCTTCAGAGATTCCGACAGTCGGAACCCATACATTCCCATACTCCAGGACAAAAGTCCACCGACCGTTCCGGTCCAGATCCGGAGAGTATTCCGACAGCTCTTCCGGCACAAACTGCGAGTTATATTTCACTTCATACAGCGTCCGGTTCCTGTCCTTGTTCCATTTCTCCCATTCGTCGGGAGACCCTATCGGCCCCAGCTCCGCATCGTTGTCCTGCTTCATGTATAGAGACTGATCTTCCTGCACCTTTGTCTGTCCGTTATTATTTTCGGTATAGACATACCCTCTGAGCACCGAGACTTCCGTGTCGCCGTAACTGTTGACGTCTATCCTGAAGATCGAGCTTTCGTATCCCCTTGTGGACGAAAGGTCGGTATCGACCTGTATGACGTCCTTCGCCCGTCCCTTAAAATATACATAGGCCTTGCCTCCGGTCAGATAAAACTGGGAAGAGCCGTCATCCAGCCTCAGGATTTGAAATGAGGTGTTTTCGTCCAGTCTTATTGAGGTCCCGTTCCTCAACTGCAGTTCAGTCCTGCTTTTTTCAGGCGTCCAAAGCATATCGTCCTCTCTCAGCGGCATATTGATAGAGGCAGGCATCCAGTCTCCGGATTCGCCTGTTTTGATCTGCAGATCACCCTCGATGAGCGTGACACGAAGGTCTTCAAGGGAAGACGCATATGAATAAGTTGCGGTCAGAATAAGCAATACGGTAAGCCATACAATCCTAAATCTCTTCATGTTTCTTACCTCTCTTTTGCCGGTTATGACGGCAGTTCATAAGATATCTAAATGTTAACCGTGATTTCATTAAAACACAATCATTTGAATTACATGTGAATTTCGCGGAGGCAATTGTGAAACATTATGAACAGCAGCCGCCTGATATAATCCGGCACGAGGGCCGGAGACAGCAGTAAAACTGACAATTGACTCTTAACTGTAGTAACATTTATTCTGAATACACCTATGGCTTCCAATATGGGCAAAATGCACAAAACCGTCGTCGGAAAGCTTTGGCGCGCCGACCTTGAATCCGCAGGCAGGCTCAAAGCCGCCGGGATAAAACTGCTACGGCTGGCCTATCTGTTTGCAATGGAAATTTCGGAAGAGCAGCTTGCGATGAGGGCGATGAGTCTTGTCTACACAACCCTGCTGGCAATAGTCCCTCTGCTGGCCGTGAGTTTCTCAGTTCTCAAGGCCTTTGGCGTTCACACCAGGCTCCTGATACTGCTTTATTATTTTCTCGAACCGCTCGGACCGCAGGGCACCGACATTGCTTTGAAGGTAATCGAGTTCGTTGAAAACGTGAAGGTAAGCGTTATCGGCTCAATAGGTCTCGCAGGCCTGATCTATACTGTGATGTCTGCGATACAGAAGCTTGAAAGCGCGCTGAATTATATATGGGGCGTCAAGGGGACAAGAGGGTTTGCCGGGAGGTTCAACAATTATATGAGCATGCTGCTGGCCGGCCCGGTGCTTATATTTTCAGCGGCAGGCGCGGTCACGACCGCGGCAAATCTCGGCTTTGTCAGACAACTGGCGGAATTCGAACCGTTCGGGACCATCATATACACTGCCGGAAGGCTGATGCCGTATTTTTTCGTAGGCGCCGCTTTTACCTTCATATACTATGCCCTGCCGAACACAAAGGTGGGTTTCAGACCTGCGCTGACAGGCGGTTTTTTCGCGGGCGTTTTATGGGTTGCGGTAGGACAAACCTTTACCTTCCTGATAGCCTCTCCCGCAAAATATTCCGCAATATACTCCGGCTTTGCGACCATGATACTGTTCCTTATCTGGTTGTACTGGAATTTCTTCATCCTCTTAATAGGCGCCAGGATAGCCTTCTACACCCAGCATCCGGATTATATCGAGCTAAAACAGAAAAAAGTCCGCCTGAATATCAGATCACAGGAGAGGCTGGCGCTCGGGATAATGCTCCTGATAGGCCGCAATTTTTACTATAACAGACCGCCATGGAGGCTTGATTCCATTTCCTCTCATCTGGGGCTGCTGCCGGATACGGCCAAAGAGCTGTTAGAACTCCTTGAAGACAAGGGACTGATTGTATCTTCAGGCGACGACCCGCCCGCTTTTTTCCCGGCAAGGGACCTCGAAACAATCTCTGTTAAAGAGATCGCGGCAATTGCACGGTCCTATGGGGAAGACCGGCCGGACAGAAAAAAGGCGCCGGCGGTTTTCGCGGCAGAGGCTGCTGTCGGCAAAATGGAAAATGCCGCTTCGGATGCGGTCGACGGGATATCCCTCAAATCCCTCGTGCTTTCGTCCGGAGAACAAACCTCCCCGGAATAGAGCCGGAATAGAGACAGTACAACGGAGAACACTGAAAATGGACGCTGAACAGAAAGAAGCGATATTAATAGTCGAAGACGAAAAGAACATTTCTGAAATAGTAAAAGGGTATCTCGAAAAAGAAGGCTACAGGGTCAAACATGCCGCAACCGGGGGACAGGCGGTCAGGCTCCTGAAAGAAAATTTCGACCTCATCGTCCTGGATCTGATGCTGCCGGATATGCACGGCGAAGACCTCTGTAAAATAATAAGGGAAAGCTCGGACGCTCCGGTCATAATGCTGACCGCAAAGAGCGCTGAAGAAGACAGGATAAAAGGTCTGAGCATAGGAGCCGACGACTACGTGGTAAAACCGTTCAGCCCGAGAGAGCTTGTCGCAAGGGTAAAAGCCCATCTGAGGCGGGCAGGCAAGGCCAGAAAAAAAATGCTGAGCTTTAACCTGGGCAGGTTAAAAATCGACACTGTAAATTATGAGGTCTTCAGGGACAATCTTCCGGTTGTCCTGACCCAGACCGAGTTTAAGATACTGCAGTCCCTTGCCGAAAATCCCGGCAGGGTCTTTTCGCGCGACCAGATAGTAAACATAGTCCAGGGCTATGATTTTGAAGGATACGACCGCACAATAGACGCGCACGTCAAAAACCTCAGACACAAGATAGAAAAAGACTCCAAGGAGCCTGAATTCATCAGGACAGTGTACGGTATCGGCTACAAATTTATCGGCGCGTCCGACGAGGACTAAGCCCTTTGAGGACAAAACTCTTTCTGGCCTTTTTTGCGGTCATCACGATAGCGCTCATATCAAATCTGCTGTTTGAACAATTCATGGCAAGAGATTTTGAAGAGTACGTAGGCAGCACCAAGGAAGACAAGCTGTATTGGATCATGGCCTCGATTGAGGGCGGCTATGCCGGCGGCAAATGGGACCCGTCGGCCCTGCACGACACAGTGCATTGGGCCCTGATGCTCGGCTTTGACGTCAGGATACTGGACACCGCAGGGAAGGAACTGATAAGCTCACGGTCCGTGTCCCATATGCTGTCCGACTCCATGCGGCGGCGGATGGAAGGCATTGTTAACCTCGATTCGGCTGAAGGGGAATATGAACAGTATCCGCTGTATGTGGAGGGGACTGAAATCGGGACGATGATGGTGCGGCAGTTGGGCAGGGTCGGAAGCATAAGCGAAAAAGAGACGCTCTTCCGGAAAAGGGGGAAATACTTTCTTGTAATGTCCTTTGTTATAGCCGGAGGCGGGTCAATCTTTCTAGCGGTATTTTTCAGCCTGTTCCTCTCCCGTCCGTTGAAAAAAATGAAAACAGCGGTGGAGGCCCTGGCAAAGGGCGATTTCAGCGTGCGTGTTCCCGTGGTCTCGAAGAAGGACGAAGTCGGAAGACTTGCGGACAGCTTTAATTTCATGGCCGAGGCGCTGGAGAGGGAAGAGGCTTTGAGAAAGCATCTCAGATCAAACATTGCCCACGAATTGAGGACCCCCCTTGCGGTGATGAAGGCCAATGTAGAGGCCATGATGGACGGCATAGTCGAAGATCATACAAGGGGGCTTGAGAACATCCAGTCCGGGGTGGAAAAACTGATCGGGCTCGTCCAGGGGATAGAGGACATAACAAAGGCTGAGGCGACTTTTTTCAGCGGCAAGGATTATACGGAGTTCGACCTCGGCGGATTTCTCAAGCGAATCGCGGACGAGATCAGGCCGCTTGCGGCTGCAAAGGGTCTCGATATCGGGGTTGCCGACAAAGGGCAGGCAGCGGTAGTTACAGACGCAGGCAAGATCGAAAAGATCGTCCAGAACATATTGACAAACGCCATAAAAAACACTCAAACCGGGGGAATCAGAATCGATTACGGGCTGCAGCAGCAGATGTTTTTCATAGAGGTGCGCGACACCGGCGCAGGCATACCCGACGACAAGATCGACCTCGTATTCAGGAGGTTTTACCGCGGAGAGGACTCGGAAGGTATAGGCCTCGGACTGGCTATTGTAAGAGAGCTGGTCGATGTGATGGGCGGCCGCATAGAACTTAAAAGCAGCCTGGGACAGGGCACAATATTTCGCGTCTGGATGCCTGTCGCGGCAGTATGAACAAAGGATGATTGCTCAGGAAGATAGTCTGAAGGCGTTTAGGCGGACAGGAGAGGAACGGATAGACAAACAGGAGATCGCATAGCGCGGACACTCTGTTATTGTGCCGGCCCTACTGACTGCGGTCTGGACAACCTGAATAGCTGATATTTATGAAGATACCTTATAAAACATCAAAAAAAGGCATTGTTATAGAGGTAAAAGTGGAGCCGAGGTCTTCAAAAAAAGGAATTACAGGGGTAATGGATAACGTGCTGAAAGTCAAACTCACCGCTCCGCCGGTTGAAGGCGAGGCAAATGAACAGCTCATCGAGCTCATTTCAGAGGCTGTCGGGGTGAGAAAAACCTCGGTGAAGATAATCAGGGGTGGTTCCTCAAAGAGAAAGCTGGTTGAGATCGAAGGGGTGACCGAAATCAAATGAGCGCTCTTCATATTTTCTTCACTTCTATTGTTTATCCTTCCATTATGGAAAGGAGGATTTTCATTAAGTCGGGAGTGAGCGCATTTATTTTGACGTTATTATCTCTCTTGGCATTTATCCCGGCGGCATTTGCAGGGGACTCACGGGTAACGCCTTACGGCGATTATTGCAGGGACTGCACTATTTATGGGGCATGCAAAGACCTCGTGCCAATGGAAGATTCCATGGCAGCGCTCGACAACTATTACCGGGCCAAGGGTTACAGGACCGAAATAATAAAACACAGGGGAAGGTTCATAGTGGCTGAGATTTACCGGGGCAGCCATATTGTAGACAAGGTATTATTCGACAGGAAGACCGGCAGGGTAAGGTCAATTTATTGACCGTTCAGCATCAGTTAAATCTACAGACAACAAACAGGAGAACACCATGAAAAAGTTTTTAGTTTATTCTCTGACTTTGGTTTTATTGACTGGGTTATTCGGACTTTCAGCCGCTGTTGCGGCAAAAAAGGGCATGAGACACGACATGCGCAAGGGATGCGCAATGGAACAGGGCGGCGAACCTATGATGCACAGGCTGAAAATGCTCGGGCTTGATGACGCCCAGATGGAAGATATCATGTCAATCCATATGAAGGCCCGGAAAGAGACGATCAGGAAGAAGGCCGACCTGGAAGTTGCACAGATGGAGATCAGGGAAATGCTCCGCAAGGATGCGATTGACGTAAATGCGGTCGAGGCCAGGGTAAAGCAGCTGGAGGCGATTAAGACTGACATAAAAATGACCCATATCAGGGCGCTTGCAGAGGTAAAGGCAAAGCTGACCCCGGAACAAAGGAAGAAATTCAATAATTTCATGATGGATATGAAAGGCAACTGCGGAATGGGCGGGGGCGGCAACTGCGGAATGGGGAAGGGCGGCAACTGCGGCGACTGCGGCATGATGATGGATGACGACTGCTGCAACGGACGCGGCTGGAAAGACGGCAAACACGCTCCCATGCGCGGACGGCCTGACAGATAAAATTTCGCTGATAAAATTTCGCTGATAGAAGTTCACAGACAGAGGATTCGCAAGTAACAATCCATCCCTCCCCTTAACCGGGGAGGGGTCCCCAATCATGCCAAAGTCTTTCCCTCGAAATACTGACTCAAAATACCTGCCTTAATGTTTCAAAGAAAGGAAATCTCCGCTTCGTATTGACCTGACAGCGTCGGTATAAACGTCTTCAGCGCATGCGGCTTTGACCGGTTTTCGCAGTTGAGGTCCATGCTTTGATCGGATTTTTTGCGACTGTAAGGTTTATAATACAGCATTAAAAATTGAGAGGTGTTCACATGGCCACAGTAAAAGAAAAAGATACGGTGAGAATTCACTATACAGGCAAACTGGAAGACGGCTCGGTGTTTGATTCATCCGAAGGAGACGCCTCGATGGAACTGAAACTCGGCAAAGGAGAGTTTTTGCAGGGACTCGAAAAAGGCCTCATAGGCATGAATCCCGGCGAAACAAAGACCATCGTTGTGCCTGCGGAACTGGGTTACGGCCCTCACATTCCGGAGAGGGTATTTCAATACGATTCAGGCAAACTGCCGGCCGACTTTGTTCCCGAGGTGGGCAAGAAAATGAACATGTACCGCGCCGACGGAATGCCGATCACGGTCACGGTTACGGGTATATCAGGCACATCCGTGACATTGGATTGCAACCATCCGCTTGCCGGCCGGACCCTCATTTTCGATGTAACATTAGAGGAAATCCTGTAGTAATTGTTCAGGAGGATAGTCTGCAGGCATTTAGCTGCACAGACCTGTCTGACTGAGGTCAAAACAACCTGTTCCTTTACATAAACTATAGAGAGAGCCCGCCGGATGCAGGAAAGAATCAATCTCAAGTCATTGTCAAAAGATGATATCGACCGTCTGTTTAAAGACCTCGGTCTGCCCGCGTACAGGACGAAGCAACTCCTCCACTGGATCTATAAAAAATATGCCTTCGGCATACAGGATATAACCGAATTTTCCGCGGACCTGAGGCGGACCCTCGGAGAAGCCGCTTTTATCAGTAACCTGACGGTTGTCAGGAGACTGCAATCAGCCGACGGCGCCGAAAAATTCCTCTTCGGGCTGGAAGACGGCCTGACAATTGAAAGCGTTTTAATCCCGGACAAAGACCGTCTTACGGTCTGCATCTCGTCGCAGGTGGGATGCGCTATGGGCTGTAAGTTCTGCGTGACCGGGGGAATGGGCCTGACCAGAAATCTCAGGGCCCATGAAATCGTCGACCAGATTATCGCAATAAACAGGTCTTTGTCTCCCTCAAAAAAAATTACCAACGTCGTGTTGATGGGTATGGGCGAACCGCTCGCCAATCTGGATGAAGTGATTTCAGCCTTGTGGACTATCACTGATCTGATAGGCATTTCAAAACGGAAGATAACCCTTTCAACTTCCGGTCTGGCGCCGAAGCTCCCCCTCCTTGCCAAAGGCGCGCCTGAGATTAACTTGGCAATATCCCTAAATGCCGCTACGGACGCTTCAAGAAATGAGATCATGCCTGTAAACAGGACATACCCGCTCAAGACCCTTCTGGAGGCATGCAGGAGATATCCTCTCAGCCCGCAGCGCAGGATCACCTTCGAATATGTGCTGATCAACGGCATAAACGACTCCGGCGCCGACGCCCACAGGCTTGTGGGCCTTCTCAGTAACATACGGTGCAAGATAAATCTCATTCCGCTGAACCCTCACCAGGGCAGCCTTTTCAGGAGACCTACGGAGGAAAAGGTGCTGCATTTTCAGGACATACTCATCCGTAATAAGCTGACCGCGCTGATACGCGAGAGCAGAGGACAGGACATAATGGCCGCCTGCGGCCAACTCAAGGCGGAACATTAAGCCGGAAGCACAACTGTTTTATCTGCGCCTGAACGTAGAATCCGGCGGATGCGGCAGAAAGCCTTGCTGTTTCCTTGACAGACTTTTTTATATATCCTAAAATTCTTTCTTCGGAGTTTATTCCGGATCAGCATTGTCAATAGAAAACACAGGAGAACATACTAATGAAGAAATTAATGCTCATACTTTTCTTGATTTCAGCCTTGTCTTTCGCAGGCTGCAAAAAAACACCCTCTGAACAGAAAACAGCCGGGCCCCAGGTTCCGGCTGTGCAGGAACAGGCGCCAGGCAAATTTAATCCGCCCCCGCAGCAGCCGGTTCCGCCGCAGGCCGGTCTGACCGCCGCCGAATCAGCCAATCCCAAAGGTCCGCTGACTCCTGAAAATGTCTGCAGAAACCCAAAACTCTTTATGGGCAAGCGGGTTTCGTGGAGCGCGCGGATAGAATCGGCTACAGCGGACAAAGGCGTCTTTACAACTACCGCAAACGGCAAGGAAGAGGCGGATATTCAGGACCTTGCGGCGATAATGCAGTCGCACCAGTGGGTCTTTGTGACAAGCGGCGGCGGCGGCCAGGGTCTCTTTGCCCTGCTTAAGAAGACCAACAAGGCGGAAGCCCTCTTCGCTGAAGTCACAGGCACTGTTTCCGGTCAAACCGTGACAGAAGTTCTTGTCAACAGCAAAAACGTCAAAGTGACCGTGCCGGTCCTCATAGAAGTTAATATCCGACCGAGGGTAAAGTGAGCTTCAGACCCTGTGGTATTCCTGTATCGACTTTATATTGATCTCTTTCTTCTTCAGCATCTCAATGGCGGTGATGACCGCCCTGGCGCCGGCAACCGTAGTGGTATAAGGTATCCCGTACTGCAGCGCGCTGCGGCGGATGGACATTGAGTCCCGCTGCGCCTGTGCGCCGCTTACAGTATTGATCACAAAAACAATCTCCTTGTTCTTGATCAGATCGACTATGTGCGGCCTGCCTTCCACAACCTTGTTTATTACCTCAACCTCCAGCCCCTTCTCGCTAAGGAATGCGGCTGTGCCCCTTGTTGCGATCACCGAAAAACCGGCTGCAAAGAGGCGGCCTACGATGCTGCATATGCCCGGTTTATCCGCGTCTTTTATACTGATGACGATCTTGCCGCTGAGCGGGAGTTTATTGTTCACAGACGACTGGGATTTTGCGAACGCCCGGCCGAAGTCTTCGTCTATGCCCATGACTTCTCCTGTTGATTTCATTTCAGGCCCGAGGATGGTGTCCACGCCCGGGAACTTATCGAACGGGAAAACAGCTTCCTTGACAGCCACATGACTGATGGTCTTCTCTGACGTAATGCCCAGCTCCTTAAGAGTCTTTCCGGCCATAACTTTTGCCGCAATCTTCGCGAGCGGGACGCCGGTAGCCTTGCTGACAAACGGGATCGTCCTGGAGGCCCTAGGGTTGACCTCCAGTATGTATATCTCGTTCTTTTTCACAGCAAACTGCACGTTCATAAGCCCGATGACTCCAAGCTCTTTTGCGAGCGCCTTTGTCTGCTGTCTGATCTCGTCGGTAATGGCCGCATCCAGGGAGTAAGGCGGCAGCGAGCAGGCCGAATCGCCCGAGTGAATTCCGGCCTCCTCGATATGCTCCATGACGCCCCCGACTATTACATCGACGCCGTCTGAAACCGCGTCCACATCCACCTCTATGGCGTCGTTAAGGTATTTATCCACGAGTATGGGATGTTCGGGCGCTGTCTTCATTACCCTCTCCATATAGTTCCTGATGGAGTCTTCGTCGTAAACAATCTCCATCGCCCGCCCGCCGAGCACGTAAGAAGGCCTGACCATTACCGGATATCCTATTTTAGATGCGGCAGCCACAGCTTCTTCAACAGACAAGACAGTGTCGCTTTCAGGCTGCTTAAGGTCCAGCTTATGCAGGAGTTCCTTGAAGCGCTTTCTGTCTTCCGCCCGGTCTATCGCATCCGGCGGGGTTCCTAATATTTTTATGCCCTCTTTTTCCAAAGGCACGGCTAGTTTAAGAGGCGTCTGTCCGCCAAACTGCACTATAACGCCCAGAGGCTTCTCAGCATCGACGATATTGAGAACGTCCTCTATGGTAAGCGGTTCGAAATAAAGCCTGTCTGAGGTGTCGTAATCCGTGCTTACGGTCTCAGGATTGCAGTTGACCATGATCGTCTCAAACCCGAGCTCCCGCAGGGCGAATACCGCATGCACGCAGCAGTAATCGAACTCAATGCCCTGGCCTATCCTGTTCGGCCCGGAGCCCAGTATCATTATCTTTTGTCTGCCGGTCGGGTTTGTCTCGGATTCGTAATGTAAGCCGGTTACTGTATTGTTTTTGCCGGTCCCCGATCCCTGGTCCCCGGTTACTGTATTGTTTTTGCCGGTCCCCGATCCCTGGTCCCCGGTTACTGTGTAAAAAGGTCTTTCATATGTCGAATAAAGATACGGCGTATAAGCGGCAAACTCTGCGGCGCAGGTATCGACCATTTTATATACCGGTCGTATATCGTTATCCTTCCTCAGTCTCCTGACCGCATCCTCGTCCAGACCCGTCAGACCGGAGATCCTTTTATCCGAGAAACCGTTTTCCTTTGCCTCGCGCAGAAGCTCTGGAGACAATTCATTGTCTTCCGAGCCGGACCTGATCTTTTCTTCAAAATCGATTATGAGTTTTACATGGTTAAGGAACCACGGATCTATCTTTGTGTAATCGTATATCTCGTTCACAGTCATTCCTGAGCGCATCGCCGTAGCCACATACCAGAGCCTCTCGGTCCCGGGGATCTTCAGCTTCGCCTTTATCCTGTCGGGGTCCGCAGCCTGTTCCTCAAGACCGTAACTGCCTGTCTCCAGGCTCCGCAGCGCCTTTTGCAGCGATTCCCGGAATGTCCTGCCTATGGACATCGCCTCTCCTACAGACTTCATCTGAGTTGTCAGCACCGGGTCGGCAGCCGGAAATTTTTCAAAGGCGAACCTCGGGAATTTCGTGACCACATAATCGATTGCCGGCTCGAAAGAAGCAGGGGTCTCTCTTGTGATATCGTTGCGGATTTCGTCGAGCGTAAGACCGACCGCCAGCTTGGCGGCTATCTTGGCAATCGGGAACCCGGTCGCCTTTGAAGCAAGGGCTGAGCTCCTGGAGACCCTTGGGTTCATTTCGATAACGATCATCCGACCGGTGTCCTGGTTAATTGCAAACTGGATATTGGAGCCGCCTGTGTCCACGCCTATCTCACGGATGATAGCTATGGCCGCGTCCCGCATCCGCTGATATTCCTTGTCGGTCAGGGTCTGGGCCGGGGCGACTGTGATCGAATCGCCGGTATGAATACCCATGGGATCGAAGTTTTCTATTGAGCAGATTATCACGACATTGTCCATGGTGTCGCGCATGACCTCGAGTTCAAACTCCTTCCAGCCGAGGGCTGATTCCTCCACCAGGATCTGGCTGACCGGACTCAGTTTAAGGCCCTTATCGAGCAGTTCCATATATTCTTCCATATTGTAGGCTATGCCGCCGCCCGTTCCTCCGAGCGTAAAAGCAGGCCTGAGGATAGCGGGAAACCCGATTGTCTCAACCGCCTCCAGTCCCTGGCTCATGGTCGATACTGTAGCGCTCTTGGGCAGATCGAGCCCTATGCCGAGCATAGCCTGCTTGAAGAGTTCCCTGTCCTCCGCTTTTTTTATTGCATGAAGTTTTGCGCCGATAAGCTCAACATTGTATTTCTGCAGCACGCCCTGCTCCGCCAGTTTTACGGCAAGGTTAAGCGCAGTCTGACCGCCCATTGTCGGCAGTATGGCCTCCGGCCTTTCTTTGGCAATGATAAGCTCAAGGATCTCGACGGTCAGCGGCTCTATATATGTGACATCAGCCATTTCAGGGTCGGTCATAATGGTGGCAGGATTGGAATTTACCAGCACTACCTTGTAGCCTTCCTCCCTCAATGCCTTGCACGCCTGGGCTCCGGAATAATCAAACTCACACGCCTGGCCGATGATGATCGGCCCTGATCCTATCAGAAGTATCTTCTTTATGTCTTCTCTCTTCGGCACGATAACCTCTCTATATAAACTGAATTTTCATCACATAACAAACCTTGACTCTCACCAAGCAGAGTCTGTGTATAACCCCTCCCGTCCTCCCCTTACCTCAAGGGGAGGTAAAATCTTCTCCCCCTCTTAGGGTAAGAGGGGGTTGGGGGAGTTATGAAATCCGGTTATATTTTCAAAAATTCCTTTATCTTCTCATGGACGCTCATGGCGTCCTCCATCGTTTCTGCGGCGTATATCAATCTGTCCGAACCGTCTTCCAGGATGAGCTTAAGAACGTACAGCACCTTTTCCTCACCAAAGCCCGGGATCACCATCCCATGCTGGGCCGATATCTTCTCCACGAACTCAACTCCGTCCGGGTTTTCAACCCCGAACTTCTTCGTTTCTATAAGCACGTTCCCGATAGAAGACAGGGGGAACTTCTCCGTCCTGTTGCCTGCCGGTCCTGGAACCGATATCTGAGCTATCCCTGCCGAACAATCGAAGCGCGCCTCAAGGAACCGCTCTTTAAAGACAAACATCCTGAAAAGGGGGAACGCCCCAATAAAAAAAAACATCGCGGCAAAATAAAAACCTGTCTTTCTGCCGAAGCCCAGAACCAGCAGTCCATAGCCGGCCATGGCCGCTGCAAACGACGCAAGCATGGACGCAAACTCCCTGTTATATATTCCGCTGTGCAGGACGCTGCCCTTGCCCACCGAAAAATCAGCTGTCCTGAAGACCAGCGAACCCTCGACCGTGTACAGCGAATATGACTTTTCGCCGGCGTCGGTCAAGACTTGCCGCTTTCGATCATTTCCCTGAACCGGCTGAAGAGATGCGTGGAATCATTGGGACCGGGCCCTGCCTCAGGGTGGTGCTGCACTGAAAAGACCGGCAGTTCGACATGCCGCATTCCCTCTTCAGTGCCGTCATACAGGTTCCTGTGCGTGAGCTCGACCTTACATTTCAGGCTGTTTATATCCACGCAGAAATTATGGTTCTGGGAGGTTATCTCGACCCTCGAAGTCGCAAGGTCCTTGACCGGATGGTTCCCGCCGTGATGGCCGAATTTCAGTTTATATGTCCTGCCGCCCATTGCAAGGCCCAGTATCTGATGGCCGAGACATATTCCGAACACAGGCTTTTTCCCGATGATCTTGCGGGCCGCCTCAATTCCATAGGTCGTGCGCTCAGGATCGCCGGGACCGTTGCTCAGGAGAATTCCGTCCGGCGCCATATCCAGGACCGCCTCTGCAGGGGTATGCGCCGGGACGACTGTGACCAGAAAACCGGCCTCAACAAGGTTTCTCAGGATATTGAATTTAATGCCGAAATCATAGACAACAACCTTATGCCGCTTTTGACCGGCACCTCCAAGAGGCGGGTGCGGCGGCCGGCACCAATTCCAGCAACCTTCATCCCAGTCGTACTGTTTTTGGGTCGTCACTTCTTTCACATAGTCGAAAGCGGATATGCCGGGATGGGCCTTAACCTTGTCCAGCAGGCATAGAGGGTCGGTCTCAATCGCGGATATGATACCCATTTGTGCTCCGTGGGTTCTGAGATGCCTTGTGAGCGCCCTCGTATCTATGTTCTGAATGCCTGTGATGTCGTGCTTCCTCATGTACTCGGAAAGGCTCAGGGACGAGCGCCAGTTGGAAGGGAATTCGCAGGCCTCTTTAACAATGAAACCTTCAGCCCTGATCCCGCCCGCTGACTCGATGTCTTCTTCATTTATGCCGTAGTTTCCGATATGCGGATAGGTCATTGTGACGATCTGCCCCTTGTAGGAAGGGTCGGTCAGTATCTCCTGATACCCGGTCATCGACGTATTGAATACCACCTCTCCTATCGTCTCAGCGGTAGCGCCCAGGGCGCTGCCTTCAAAGACCGTACCATCCGCAAGCACCAATAATGCCTTATTCATTTATCTTCCTCGATTCCTTTTTTGATTCCTGCCCAACACCTGATATGCTTCCTGATATGCTTCAGGGCTTCTTAACGACCATGAGCCCTGCCGACCAGTTTTTCTATGGTCGTATTATTTTTTGCCAGATAAGCGTCCAACCCCGCGGCCGTTTCTTCAAATATCCGGGGATTTACAAACCAGGCCGTGCCTATGCCCACCGCGGTCGCGCCGGCCATTATGTATTCAAGCGCATCCCTCCAGCCGGACACACCGCCGATACCGATAATCGGAATGCTCCGGTCTCTGCATTCCGCGATCTTGCCGAAGCATTCATATACCATGTACACACCCACAGGTCTTATCGCAGGCCCGGACAAACCTCCTACCCTGTTTCCCAGGAGCGGCCTGCCGGTTTCCACGTCTATCGACATCCCGCGGAGTGTGTTGATCATCGAAAGCGCGTCCGCGCCGCCTGCAATCGCAGCCTTTGCGGATTCCGTAATATCAGTAACATTAGGCGTCAGCTTTGTCATCACAACAGTCCCTGAGCCGACTTTCTTTTTTACCGCTTTCACCACGCGTTCCACAGCCCTGGGGTTTGTCCCGAATATGGCGCCGCCGTCATGCAGGTTAGGACAGGACACATTGATTTCAACCCCGGATATGAGGCCATTACGGTCGTTGTCCTTCAGATAGTCTGCAAGCTCTCCGAACTCTTCAACCGTATCAGCGGATATATTCACTATCACAGGGCAGTTGTATTGCAGCGTCAGGGGGAGCTCCTCTTTCAGGAAGACCCTCGCCCCGCTGTTTTGCAGGCCGATTGAATTCAGCAGACCGGAGCGTGTTTCCACTACGCGCACCTCAGGATTTCCCTTTCTGGGCTTCAGCGTAATGCCCTTGGTTACAAAGGCCCCGAGCGCTCCCAATATTTTCCGGTAGTTGTCCAGTATTGACAACTCGTTGCCGTGTCCTGCAGTGCCGGAAGCGGTCATCAGCGGGGTCTTCAGCGGCAGATGTTTTAGCGTTACCGCCATACGGTTCATTTCCATACAATTTCTCCTGCATCAAAGACCGGCCCGTCGGCGCAAACGCGCGAGTATCCGACTTCACCGGCCTCTTTCTTGGTCTCGCACACGCACGACAGACAAACGCCTATTCCGCAGGCCATCCGTTTCTCCATAAGGACTTTCAGCCGGACTCCATATTCAGTCGTAATCCGGTCCAAAGTCTTCATCATCCCTGTAGGACCGCAGGCAAAGGCAAGGGTCTTTTTGCGCGACCAGGAACTCTTCAGAAATCCGGAGTACTGGTTAGTCACCAATCCCTTGTAAAAATTTACTCTGGGGATCGCCTTCTCATTTTCTCCGGCGTCAAGCACTGAAACCCGTATATCCTTTTTTTCTATTCCAAGGTCGGACAGATCGTCAATATAGATCGCAGCGTCTTTTTCTTCAAAAGACCTGCTTAATTCATCCGCATATTTCAGCATGCCCAGATTCTGAAGCCCCATAAATACCTTTACAGGATATGAATAAAACCGCAGGGCCTGGCAGATAAAGATCAACGGCGCCATGCCGACGCCTCCGCCGATGACATGAATTTCTTCAAACCCGAGGGAGCTTATCTCTCTGATATCCACACCCTTTCCGAGGGGACCTACAAGCTGTAATCTGTTCCTCTTCCCCGCAGTTTTTCCCCGTCCAATCCCGGTCAGTTCCTGAGTGCCGATCCCGTTGGGCTGCACCTTGTAAAAAATCTCGAATCTGTTGGGGAAAGCGGTATGAAGGACTGAAGCCAATGCCGGCGGGAGCGACAATTTTTTGAGATAGTCTTTTTCAAAATTGGGATAAAAGGCCCTGTGAATGCCGAAAGGCCGTTTCAGATAGGATTCCGGCGCGGTAATGCCGGGGGCCTTTCCGAGGTCGTCCCAGGTCGTGAAGCCTGCAGCTTTCTCACGTTTTTGAGGCGCGGTCGACAGCATAATAAACTGGCCGGGCGCTATATTGAAACCGCCGTCGGTCTCAAACGCCAGTTTATAGTGGTCGGCGGTTTTATTGCCGACCGGAACATTTTCCTTCACATCAATGGTCAGGGTCCTTATCTTCGCGACTTTAGAAGGATGAGTACCTGGTATGCGCACATTGAGTTTGTCGTACCCGCTCCTGTTCAGCTCTGCGGCTTTTTGGGCCAGACCTGAAAAAGAGAGGAAGAAACCCCTGCGCCATTCATCCGCTCCAGACAAGCCGCGGCGGGATTTCATTGCGTTTGGATCGATCTTGTCCTCAACCGCATCTTTCACTATCATCACGCATATATTTTTAAACTCTCCGTTGTCCTTCTCAGCGACATCTGCTGCGGCCCGGGCAAGGAGCTTCCTGTCCTGATCATCAAAGAAAAACAGAATTTTCCTTCCGCCTTTTTGCGCCGCAAAGGCGGTGCCTTCAGGAATATCTTCAGGTTTGGCACAATTCAATTTCTTAAGCTCCGGCCCAAACGCATCGGCCTGAAACATGGAAGGATCAATATACACAAGCCGGTATCCGTCTTTAGAGAGAATTATCCTGACGAGAGAACAGCAAAGGAAGCGGTAGTCTTCCCTGTTTGCGGGCTTGACGGCCTTAGCTTTCATGCTGCTGCAACTTATTCCCATCTGTACACCCTGCCGCCGGAAACGGTTATCACCGCGCGCGCCTTCAGCAGCCGGCCGTCAAAAGGCGAGTTCTTGCCCTTCGACGTAAAGCCCGAGACATTCACAGCGTATTCCGTCCGTGTATCTACAACCGCAATATCCGCAGGGGACCCAACCTTCAGCGTCCCCTTGTCCAATCTGAGTATGCGGGCTGGGGCAGCCGCCGTCTTTTCAACAAGTCCGCCACGGGTAAGGATACCTTCATCCACAAGTTTCATGCTCAGGCCTATCGAAGTCTCCAGCCCGGATATCCCGGACGGCGCATTATCGAACTCGCCGGATTTTTCATCCCTGTGGTGCGGCGCATGGTCAGTGGCTATCACATCTATTGTCCCGTCCGCCAGCCCCTGCTTTATCGCCTCGATGTCCTTTTGTGTGCGTAGCGGCGGGTTTACCTTGGCATTGGCATTATAGCCCTCAACAGCCTGTTCCGTGATCGAAAAATAGTGGGGGCAGGTCTCGGCAGTGAGTTCCGCAATTCCTCTTTTCTTTGCGGCCCTGATAATCTCAACAGATCCGGCTGTTGATACATGCGCAATATGCAGCCTGCCGCCGGTTAGCTCGGCGAGCGCGATATCTCTTGCGGTCATGATCTCTTCGGCCTGGGGGGGAATTCCCCTGAGACCGAGGGTAGCTGCCAGAAGCCCTTCGTTCATGACCCCGCCTGCGGTCAGAGACAGGTCTTCGGCATGGGATATTATCAGCGCCTTTCTGATCCTTGAATATTCCAGCGCCCTTCGCATCATAAGGGTATCCATCACCGGTCTGCCGTCGTCCGAAAAGGCGACACAGCCCGCGTCGAACATCATACCCAGTTCGGCCAGGTCCTCGCCTTTCTGGCCTTTGGTGATAGCGCCTATGGGGAAGACGCTGCATGACCCTTCCTGGGCCGCCTTTTTAAGAATGAATTCGGTTATGCCCGGATTATCATTGACCGGGTTCGTATTCGGCATGCAGCAGACGGAAGTTATGCCCCCTCTTACAGCTGCCTCAGTCCCGGTTCGTATCGTCTCTTTATATTCGAACCCCGGCTCACGCAAGTGGACATGCATGTCCACGAGACCGGGCAGGACCATCATCCCGTCCGCGTCAACGATATCGGTCTTCCGGTCCGTTGCCGAATGTGCGGTTTCCTTACGGCCTGCGCCCTTTGACTTCCGGCTCCTGATTTCCTTTATAATGCCGTCTTCCACATGGATATCACAGACCTCATCGAGGGCCTGGGAGGGATCTACAACGCGGCCGTTCATTATCTGTATTCTCATGCCTTCACCCCTGAAACGAGATAGAGCACCGCCATGCGCACAGCTATGCCGTTCGTTACCTGGTCAAGGATAACCGAACGGCCGCTGTCGGCGACCTCGGATGCTATTTCTATGCCGCGGTTCATGGGACCCGGATGCATGACAATCACATCGTCTTTTGCCCTCGCCACTCTCGCCGAGGTCAGACCCCAGTTTCTGAAATATTCGTGGGTGGATGGGAAGAAGCCCCGGCCCTGGCGTTCCAGCTGCAGTCTGAGCATCATGATCACGTCCGCGCCCTCCAGCCCGGCGTTCATGTCTGAGTAAACGCTCACGCCAAGCTCTCTCATGCAGTCCGGCAGCAGAGTGGGCGGCCCGATAAGCCTCACCTTTGCCCCCATCTTCAGGAGTCCGTATATATTCGATTTGGCGACCCTGCCGTGCAGGATATCACCGACTATCGCAACTTCAAGGCCGCTGATACGACCCTTGCGTTCCATCATTGTAAACAGGTCCAGGAGCGCCTGAGTAGGATGCTCATTCGTTCCGTCGCCGGCGTTTACCACTGAGGCGTCGATATTCTTTGCAAGGAAATGAGGGGTCCCTGAGCAGCCGTGTCTGATCACTACGATATCGGCCCCGAGCGCAAGCACGGTCTTTGCCGTATCCAGAAGGGTCTCGCCTTTTACAACGCTGCTGGCGGAAATCGCTATATTGATAACGTCCGCGCTGAGCCTCTTTGCAGCCACCTCGAAAGATGTCCGTGTGCGTGTGGAGGGCTCATAAAAGAGATTGACTGTTGTCTTGCCGCGCAGGGCAGGCACTTTCTTTATGTCCCGGCCCAATACGTCCTTGAAACCTGCGGCTGTTTCAAGAATGAGCCCGATCTCGCCGGCGCTGAGGTCCTTTATGCTTACGAGGTCTTTTGAGCTAAGACTCATTCGAGCACCACCATGTCTTCTTCCCCGTCCTCGGCAAGCTGCACCCTGACGTTTTCATCGGCTGAAGTCGGTATGTTTTTGCCTACAAAATCGGCCTTTATCGGCAGCTCCCTGTGGCCCCTGTCAACCAGCACGGCAAGCTGTATGGCAGCGGGTCTGCCCAGGTCCATTATGGCGTCCATGGCAGCCCGGATAGACCTGCCTGTAAACAGCACGTCGTCTACAAGCACCACCTTTTTGGTTTCTATCTCGCAAGGCACGTTGGTCCTTCTGACAACAGGCTGCTCTTTTCTTACATTGATGTCATCCCGGTAGAGAGAGATATCAAGAGTGCCGACAGGGACCCTGGTCCCTTCTATCTCTTCCAGCCTGGCGCTGATCCTGTTAGCTATATGCACTCCGCCGCGTTGTATGCCGACAAGGCAAAGCGAGCCGCCGCCCTTGTTCTTCTCTATAATTTCATGCGCCATCCGCGTGATAGCCCGCTCCATGTCTTTCCTGTCGAGTAGTTCTTTAGGCATTGTACAATTCTCCCGCCCTGCGCGTTACATTCATAAAGGAGGACCCCTGCGTCATTTTTTTTGTCCCGAAGCCGTTTCCTGTCCTGAATTTATTTAAGGAAAGATGCCGGACAGGCAGGCATGACAGGCTGAAAAAAAGCATGACGATCCGCCGGGACGGCATAAAAAAGAAAAAAAAAGGCTGTGAAATCCGGGAGGCTGATAAAACGGGTATTTTGTAATGAACGCAGCTCACGCCGACTCCTTTGCTTTTTAGCCTCACAGGGCTATTCTTAAAGCGGTCTTATTAAACCACAGCCGGGAAAATGATGTCAAATCATGGGTTGAAACGTGGGTTGAAACGTGTTTTTTCAGCCGGTTAGGACGACGCCCGGCTACGGCTTGACGCAACCTCAAAAAAACCCCTAACATATCGTATAATTGACACTTTCCGTCCTATTAGGCTAGTATTAGTTTGGACTTATGGCTGATAAAACCTTAATAATCAAGGAAGCGCAGAAGTATCTTGCGCGCGGGCAGGTCGACAAGGCCATCGCTGAATGGGAAAAAATCCTGAAAGAGGGCCCGGACGGCAATGTCCATAACACCATTGGCGACCTGCATCTGAAACGTGGAGACAAGAAAAGCGCCGCAGAGTCTTACAGCCGCGCTGCAGACGTCTTCAGGCAGGACGGGTTTGCGCTTAAAGCGCTTGCGCTTTACAAAAAAGTCCTGAACATAAATCCTGCCGAGCCCGGGGCCCTGTTTGCCCTTGGACAGCTGAACGAGGAAAAAGGGCTGAATACCGACGCCCTGAAATATTATCTTGCGTCTGCCGACTCTCTTTCAAAAGAAGGGAAAAAAGACCGGCTGATCGAAATCTACGAAAAGATCATCGCCCTTTCTCCGTCAAATATGCCGCTTCGGAACAAGATAGCTGAAGTCTACCTCAAAGAGGGCATTAAATCCGCCGCAGCCAGGGAGTACTTTGAAATAGCGCGCCTGTACGAAGCAAAAGGCGATCTGGAAAAGGCAAAGGAATATTACCTGAAGTCCCTCGATATTCAGCCGGCGAATAAAGAGGCGATCATCGGGATAGGGAACATATACGAAAAATCGGGAGATACGGCCGGGGCTGAAGAGCATATGCGGCAGGCGGCCATGGTACTGAACGAAGACGTAGACGTGCTTTTAGGATACGGAGAACTGGCGTGCGCCGCAGGCCACACTGAAGCGGCAAAAGGAGTCCTGTCCCAAATCATAAGGCTCGATCCGGACAATTTGCGCGCCAGAAGACTGCTTGGTGAAATCCATGTTAAAGAGGGCTTGCCGGAAAAGGCCTGGGAAGAGTACCTCCCGGTTATAGATGCCTTGACCAATGAAGAAAAATATGAGGAGGCGATCAGGCTTCTCGGACGGTTCAGGGCTGTGGAGCCTGTGGAAATCGGCAAGAGGCTTATTTCACTTTACAGGCAGACCAATGAAAACGAACGGGTTGCGGACGAGATGGCGCGGCTGGCGGATGAGCTTAAGGAACGGGGCATGACCGAGGATGCGCTGGGTTACTACAAGGACGCCCATGAACTCAGTCCTGAAGACGCCCGCCTCGAAGAACTGATCCGGGAGCTTTCCGGAAAGACCGAGACGGAAGTGATCGCCGCTCCTGCGCCCGAGGGCGAAAAAACGGTTGAGGAAATATTCATAGAGACCGAAATCTTTTCAAGGTACGGACTGCTTGATGAGGCCGTAAAACTCCTGGAGGGGCTGAGAACCAGAGAACCCGGCAATATTGATCTACATGCCAGACTCAAGACTCTGTATATTGACATGGGCAATAAAGAACTTGCCGTTACTGAATGTCTGGTCCTGAGCGAACTTCACAGGGGCCTGGGCGATAACACGGCAGCGGACAGGCTGCTGGATGAGGCTGCTGAAATCAGCCCCGAAGATCCGAGACTCGTTGACATGGGAATCCTGCCGCAGCAGAAACACCCTTCCTTTGAGGTCTCTCAAACAATTGAAACGGAAGAGCCTGCTGAAGAGCAGCTCAATATAGAGGATTATGAAGATGAAATCGCGGAGTCGGATTTTTATGTAAGGCAGGGCCTCGTTGTGGAGGCCGCGAAGATCCTTGAACGGCTGCAGAAAATGTTTCCTGAGAACAGAAATATCAGGGAGAGACTGAACGGCATCGGCCAGTCCGCATCTGAAACAGTCGAGTTTTCCGGTTCGGACGTGGAACCTGAGCGGCCTGTTTTTGAGCAGATGCCCGGCGAGGAGCTTCTACATGAGGAACAGATCCCCGGACAGGAGTTTTCAGAGCAGAAGACCCGCCGGCAGGAGCAGGAGTTTTCAGAGGAGCAGTTCGAGCAGTTCAAGATGCCGGAAGAGCCCGAGAGCTCACAACAGCCTGAGGTGTCCCGGGAATTTGAAATGCCCCTGAATCCTGAAATGCCGGAACAGCCTGAGCCACAACAGTTTGAGATGCCCCGGCAACCGGAGGAGCCGCAGCAGCCCGGGATTGAGGAGCAGTCTGAACCAATGAGTTATGAGGACCTCTTTTTCGACGACGATGAACTGGGCAAGGACCAGGAAATGCCTGCGCCAACCCTCGATACGGATGTGCAGGAGGTCTTCGACGAGTTCAAGAAGGGCCTGGAAAAAGAACTCGGGGACGAAGACTCCGAGACGCATTACAATCTGGGGATAGCCTTTAAGGAAATGGGGCTGACCGACGACGCTATAAAGGAATTCCAGGTTGCCAGGAATGACCCTGCCAGGTTCATCCAGTCTTCGACAATGCTCGGGATCTGTTATATGGAAAAGGGGATGTATCCGCTTGTTATAGAAACCCTGACAAAGGTCATCGAAGGCCTCGACCCGGGCAACGATTCCTACTGGCCCATCATGTTCGATCTCGCCGACGCCTACGACAAGAATAATAATCTCCAGGAAGCCCTGGATATATTCAGCCGGGTATATGGATGGAACGCAGGGTTCAGACAGGTCGACGAAAGAATAGAACGACTCAAACGCAAGGTGGGCAGGAAACCGGAAGTCGAAAAGTCCAGGGCAAAAAAAGACCGCGTATCCTACCTCTGATAATCCTGCCTCTGATTATGTTCTTGCAGACCCGCAACCGCGTGTTGTAAATTATAAGGGCGCCACGCTCCCGGCATGATCGTATTTTGCCGGCAAAATAAACAGACGGAGCAAACATGGATTATCTGGAGTACTTTGGACTGACCGAGCACCCTTTTTCTAATGTTGTCGACAGCAGGTTCTATTACAACAGTCCCCAGCAGGCGGAGGCCCTGCTTAAGCTGAAGTATGCCATCGACACAAAAAAAGGCCTTGCCGTAGTGATCGGCAACATAGGCGCAGGCAAGACCACGCTTGCCAGGAAGTTGCTGGAAGGTCTTGAGGAAGAAAACTACGAGGCCGCCCTTCTGGTCATCATCCATTCATCCGTCAGTTCGGAGTGGCTGTTTAAAAAATTTGCGATCCAGCTGGGCGTAACGAATATCAAGGAAAACAAGATCGAACTCCTCGGAGAAATATACAAAAGGCTTTATGAGATAAACGAACAGGGGAAAAGAGCGGTAGTGCTGATGGACGAGGTCCAGATGCTGAATTCAAAGGAGATCATGGAAGAGTTCAGGGGACTGCTGAACATGGAAAATACCGAAGGCAAAATGGTCAATTTCGTTTTCTTCGGCCTGCCGGAACTGGACCGGGTGCTCGCTCTCGACGAACCCCTCAGACAGAGAGTCGCCATCAGGATAAGGCTGAACTCCTATTCGGAAGCGGACACTCATGATTATATCTCGCACCGGCTGAATATCGCAGGGCTGAAAGAGGCTATTTTCACGGATGAGGCGATCAGTCAGATTTATAAATATTCCAATGGAAGTCCCCGCCTGATCAATACTATCTGCGACAACGCCCTCCTTTCCGGTTACCTGTTCAAAAAGCGCCTGATCGATCACAATATAATCAAGACGGTTGCGGTCGACCTCGGACTGGACATCTAGCTCTTAAATCCCCGATTGCCCGCTTCCACAGATAAAGGCGGACGACAACAAAAGTTTGGGCCTGTTTTAAATCCGGCCTCAGCCCAGCAGCTTCAGGACTTCTTCGATTATATAGTCAAGATATTGCTCCACTCCGATCCAGAGCGGCAGCCTGACAAGTCTGTTGCTTGCATCGAACGTCGCCTGCATGTCCCCTACAGCGCGGCAGTATTTTTTTCCGGCCGGTGAATCGTGGAGCGGCACGTAATGGAAGACGGCATGTATGCCCTTCTCTTTCAGTCCTGCAATAAACGCGGTGCGTTTCTGAAGGTCCGGAAGCAGCAGATAATACATGTGCGCATTGTGCCTGCAATGAGACGGCACAACCGGCCGCCTGACAACGCCCCTATTCTCCGCCTCTGCGAAGGCTGTATGATACCTGTTCCAAATTCCCATGCGCCTGACCGTTATTTCATCGGCCGCGTCCATCTGCGCCATCAAAAAGGCTGATATCAGTTCTCCGGGCAGATATGAAGAACCTATATCAACCCAGGTATACTTGTCCACCTCGCCCCTGAAAAACCTGCTTCTGTCCGTGCCCTTTTCCCTTATGATCTCAGCCCTGCCGAACAATGAGGGGTCGTTTATCAGCAGAGCGCCGCCCTCCCCGGATATGATGTTCTTTGTTTCGTGGAAGCTTAGCGCAGCGAGCCGGCCTATGCTGCCGAGCGGCCTGCCCTTATAATCCGCCATGATGCCGTGAGCCGCGTCTTCGACGACCGACAGATTATGTTGTCGGGCAATCGCCGCGATCTCATCCATTTCACATGCGACGCCGGCATAATGCACAACGACTATTGCCCTGGTCCGGTCCGTGACAGCGGCCTCTATCAGGGTTTCATCGATGTTCATCGTATCGCCGCGAATGTCCACAAAAACAGGCACAGCGCCGCGCAGGACAAAGGCGTTTGCGGTCGAGACAAAGGTATAGGAAGGCATGATCACTTCATCACCGGGCCGGATATCCGCGAGAATAGCGGTCATTTCAAGCGCCGCGGTCCCTGAATGCGTCAGCAGCGCCCTGTAACTGAGACAACGTTTTTCAAGCCACGCCTGGCATCTTTTCGTAAACGGCCCGTCTCCTGAAAGATGTCCTAGGTCATGGGCCTCGGCTATATACTGCAGCTCTTTGCCCATCATATGAGGCTTATTAAAAGGGATATTCATGTTCATATCTTTTTCGCAATGAGGAACAATGAGCCTCCAAACGGCATATTGATATTGGCGCGGATAATACAGCGTTCAATATCCAGTATCTTTTCGAGTACCGCCTCCATGGGTCTGCCCAGTGTAAGCTCGCTTATAATATCAATTTCCCCGTTATTTTTTCGCTTTCCCAGCCTGGAAATAAACATCAGGGGCAGAAGGAGGGACACAAAAGAAAAGGTCCTTATGACCCTGAACCCGGCTGCTTCAGCCTTTTGCCTGAGTTCAGCCGCGCTGTAGCGCCTCACGTGGCGGGCATATTCATCCGTGCCGCTCCAGAGAAAGGCATGCTGAGGCACAGCCGCGATAATGCCGCCTCCCTTCCTGAGCGCCCGGAACATCTGGGCAAGGACCGCAGAGTCCTGTTCGATGTGTTCCAGGACATCGAATGCGCCTATAACATCGAACTCGTCGACGAACGGCATATCACAGGCGTCCATCTGAAACAGCTCCACGCCGGGACAGCGCGCAGCGGCAAACCTGAGACCGTCAGGGTAAAGGTCGCTGCCGCACAACGACATGCCGGGCAAGGCCTTCTTTACGGCCGACAGGACAAAGCCGGTGCCGCAGCCGACTTCAAGAAACTTTTCAGCTGTGGGAAAATAACGTTGCAACGCATACAATATCAGACGGTTGCGCGAACGGAACCAGAAATTGCCTTCTTCAATTCCCGCAAGCCGTTCATAAAAATGCGGGTCATAGCTTTCACGGGAACTCGCGGCAGCTGGGGCAAAAGAAGGAATATCTCCGACATTTTTTGGCGAAAAACCGCAGGCCGGGCAGGCCCAGCCCGCGCCGCTGAATTGCCCGCCGCACTTCAGGCAGCGTTTCATGAAACCGGTTCAGCCTCCGGCAAGGGAATGTGTACACCTGCAAATTGCGGCATTTTAAAGAGTGAGCCTGTGATAAATGTCCACGGCATTTCTGAATTTAAAACCGAGGGAGGCATAAAGATTGACGACCGCCATGTTCGCGGCTGAAACCGAACTCGTGATCTCGCTGAACCCTGTGTCAAACAGCGCCCTGCAGGCCGGGCTCCAGAAATATTTTGAAAGGCCGCGTCCCCGGAAATCCCGGCCAAGCGCATGGAGCAAAATCTTTTCTTTGTCATAACAGAGAAACCCCGCGACCGCTCCGTCAAATAAAAGACCGAAACATTGTCCCTTGCCGTGCAGTTCGCGCAGCCAGTTCTCATACCTCAAATCGGCAAGACCGTCTCCGATCTCAGGGTCCCGATGGAACCTGTCGTATCTGAAAGCCCCCGGCAATAAAGCAACCATGTCGTCGACCCGGATATCCTGCGATATCGAAATTAAATCGTGTCCGTAATATCGAAAGCTCCCGATGCCGCAGTGGGTCTCGATCAACGTATCGCTGTAATAAAAGCCGGCATCGTTCAAAACCTTTTTGGGAAAAAGCGGATCGACCTTTACGGTATAGTGTCCGGGGATCTTCTGCGCCGCTGCGATTGTTTCATCCGAGACCTGCCTCAGTTCGAAGACATCCATCCCGAAGACCCGGGAGTCCCAGGGCACCTTTGAAAAATGTTCATTCATCCTGAGCAAAGGTAGTCCGTCTGACAATATACAGCGGCCTCTTTTTGGCCTCATCAAAAGTCTTGCCCAGGTAGATGCCTATTATGCCGAGTATGGCTATAATTATTCCCCCGATAAAATAGAGAGATACGATCATGCTGCTCCAGCCCATTACAGGAGTATCGCGGCTTATCTTCAGAAAAACTATATAGCCCCCGGCCACAAAGGAGACGCCGGACATCATGAAGCCCAGTTTGACCGCCAGTCTGAGGGGCCTGTCGGAATAGGCCACGATTGCCTCACCCGCCAGCTTCAGCAGTTTGCTGAGTGTGTATGTGCTTTTACCCTCAAATCGTCCTGCATGCTGCACGTCAATGATGGCTGTCGGGAAACCCATCCATTCAACCAATCCTCCAAAAAACCTGACCTGCTCTCTCATCCGCCTGAAGCTGTCCGCAACTTTTTTCGACATGATCCTGAAATTCCCGGCCCGGCCGTCATAGTTCATCCCGGAGAGGTAGTTGAACACCTTGTAAAAAAGCCATGACCCCGTCCTTTTAAACGAACCGTCCCTGCGTTCCGACCGGCCTGCAAGCACAACATCAAAACCTTCCTGCGCCTTCCTGTATAAGTTGGGGATCTCTTCAGGCCGGTCCTGCAGATCGCAATCCATAACAACCACCCATTCACCCGAGGAGTTGTCTATTCCTGCCGTGATGCCGTAATGCTGGCCGAAGTTCCTGCTGAACTGTAAGCCTTTGACACGGCTGTCCATGCGCGCCAGTTGAGTGATAATTTCCCAGGAACGGTCCCCTCCGCAGTCTTCGACCATTATGATTTCAAAATCTCCGGATATGGTCTCAAGAGAGGCCTTAAGGCGGTTGTACAATTCCTGAAGGCAGCCTTCAGCCTTGTAAACAGGGATAACGACTGAAATCAGCGGCATACGACTTCTCCGGACGGTTTCATGATCCTGAGCCCCCCGTTTCTTTTGCAGCGGCATTGGCCTTCCGCTTCAGCTGCATCATATATCTCCTGCCGCCTTCCCGGAAATATCCGGGCAGAGCCCTGAGCGTCTTTATGTAGCTGCCGTGTTGCGACAGTTTTATAAGTCTGAAGTAAGTCAACGGCTCGCAAACCAGCATCGAATACAGTTTCAGCGCAAAAAGCCGCGCCCTGAAAGACAGAGACCCGGGGGCTGTTTCATATAAATGGACGAGCTTTTCCATCGGAAGCTCCGGCAGAAATGCCGCCAGCCTCGTCATATCGTTGAGAACGGTCTTGCCGTAAATACCGTATTCTTTTTCCTTGTAATCGTCCTTGACATCAGGGTCCGCCTTTTTCAGCATGGAGTATAGTTCAGTGCCGAGGTAGAAAGTCAATGAAAAAAACTGGGTAAAAAAAGGTTTGGGCGTGTCCATCAGGGTCCGGATGGTATGGAGCCTGTCTTCTTCATTTTCAAAGGGGTTATCCAGAATAACGTCATACATCGCCGCAATGTTGAACTCCCTTATCAGCTTTGCGGCTGCCGTGAAATCCCTGCCCGTTGACCTCCGCTTGTATATCTCCCTGTTTGTGCGGTCGCTGCCGCTCTGCAGTCCCAGGCTTATCCAGGAAATCCCGGCCGTCTTCAGGGTCTCAAGCTTGGCCCTTGTGATGAAAACAGGGATTCCTCTTACAATAAAAGGCTTCCCTATTTTTTCCCTGTAGGCTGAGGCAAATTTCTGCAGATAGTCGTCATTGCAGGCGAGAAAACAATCGTCCTGGAAATTTATCTGCGCAATTTCGGGATTGTCGACAACCGCTCTTTCGAGTTCATAAATGATGTTTTCTATGCTCCGTCTCCTGACCTTCCGCGGGCCGTAGAGTTTGCTGAAGAAATTGTTGCAGCAATAGGTGCAGGAAAAAGGACAACCCCTGGAGCTCATGATATTGTAATTGGTCCCTGAATATCTGTCGTACTTGCGGAAGACCTTTTTGTCCACAGTGACTATGCTGTCGCCGTCCTGGAGAAAACTGTTTCCCGGGACGTGCTCATACGGATATATGTCGTCCAGATTATCGATAAGCGGGAACAGGGGATTGTTCCTCACTACGCCGCCGTCCATATAGCAAAGGTTGTTTATTCCCTTTAAGTCGGCCCCGCTTTCCAGCGCGCGCGCCATGGCGAGCATGGTCCATTCACCTTCTCCAACACATACATAATCCGCAAATTCAAGGGATTCCTCAGGTTCGATTGTAGGGTGTATCCCGCCCCAGACCACCGGGATGTCTGGGAAAGAGGTCTTGAGATACCTCGTCAGATGCGCGGCATTATTAAACTCCGTCGACATAAGGCTTACGCCTATCAGGCCGGGCGCGGTGTCCCTTACAAAAGCGGCAATGTTTTTATGCGACGACTCTCTGTTGCGGTCATATTGCGGAAGGAACAGCAGGGTAGAGTCACAGGAATTGCCCAAAAGGAAGTAATGCAGATATTTCAACCCGATTACTTCGAGGTTGTTTTGGATTGATATTAAAAGTATTTTCACGGCAGCCGGCAGGCCCGCTGCAGCGCACCCCGTTCTTTGAGGGCGTCGCATATCGGATATTTAAACATTAAATTCACGCTCGTCTTTTCCGGACCTTAAAACCTTTATTGTCATTATACTGAAAAGCCCCAGCAAAGTTAAACCGCTGATGAAAAGACAGACAGTAAAGTTACGGTCGCTGAATACAAACCTGAGGCTATGCTCCCCGGGCATGATTTCCGCGCCCATAAAGTATTTTTCTGCCTTTGCAACAGGCAGTTCAGCCCCGTCCACAAACAGCTTCCAGCGTTTGTCGTACATCTGATGCAGGACAAACAGGCCCGGCGCCGCGGACCTGAGCCGGAATGAAAAATCGGAACACGATATCCCGTCAAAAGAGATTTCAGCCCCGAGAGGACCGCCTGAGGAAAGATCGATATAATTATATAGCGGGGCGCCGTCCAGCATGGCCAGTTGGGGGCTGTCTTTGAGCGCCACGAAATCAGACCGTTCCTGTGTGTTGTACCACCAGCCTGTAAATCTTTTCAGGTTCATGTTGTCCACAAAATTCCCGTCAAGGCCGGAGATAAGATACGGGGTCTTTCGACTGTCGCCTACGGAAGGCCGCTCGTCGTCCGGCACAACCTTCATCGGCATCGTCTGTTTGACCAGTTCGCCGTCCATGAACGATTCGCTGCTGTAGACCTGGTGAGTGAGGGTTACCTGCAATTCATTTCCGGCCCTGACAACCGGCCGGTCTATATTGGTCCTGTCGAATACCGTCATAAACTCCGCAAGAACGATAAGCAGGACAAAAAAAGTCTTTACATATTTTCGCTGCGCCGCGATGCCGGCGGAAAACCAGAGCACGGCAAGTATGCAGTGCATTATATACGCGCGGTAATGGACCTCCACATTATACTCTCCGAAGAAGGCCGCGGACATGACGAGCACAAAGCCGCCTGCGGCAATAGCCTTTAACTTCAGATCTCCGCCTTCAAGGAAGCCGCTTATGTACCTGGAGAGGTACAGTATCGCAAAGGTCAGCGGATAGTTCCAGTACATCCATTCATTGCGCGTCAGTTTCATCATCGGCAGCACGGCGTTTGCAACAGAGTGAAGGAGCGAAAAATCCCCGTCCCTGTCCACCAGCAGGAGCCAGCCGCTCAGGATGAACATAACGAGCAGGGCGTTGACCTTTATCGTCTTTTTCAACGCGGAATATATCAGCGCTATAATCCCGAGTTCTCCGATGTATAAAGAGAAGTAATATTTTACAGGCAGGACGAAACTCATAAAATTGTACAAGGTTATGACTTCAAGAGGGTTGGCCTTTGTTTCGGCTACGCTCATCCGCTCGTAATCCCCCATCGACAGGGCCACGGGAACCAGCTTGGGCAGGGAAAGCATCAGCCCGAAAAACAGAGTGGAGGCGAGATATTTCACCCCGAACAGGAACTTTCCGCTGAAAAGGGAATCGATCAGCACATAGCCGATAAAGTAATATATTGCGTGGACCGAGGAAGATACGTAGCCGGAATAAACCGGCAGCGCAAAGAACACGATGGACAGAAAGCTGAAGAAATCTCCGGACCTTTTTGCCCTGTGGTATCCGAGTATCAGATAGGGGAAGCAGCATGCGTTGTATATCATTATGCTCCAGGTGGGCAGCGAAACGAGCTGTCCGCAGAACATGAAAGCCGCGCCTGATACAAGGCCTGCAGTCTTTGAAAAACCGAGTTCGCGCACGCAAAGATAAATGCCGAGACCGCCCATGAAAATCCAGAAAAGCAGGTCGCGCTGATAAATGAGCATGGATGACCCGGTAAAAAGCCCCATCAGCAGATGAGTCGGGAAAAAAACGGAATTAAGGACGTCTTCCACATAAGGGAATCCGAAATTCAGAAAAGGATTCCACAGAGGCATGCTGAATTCCTTAAGACAGTCCGACTGGTAATTGATCAGCGGCATATAGGCGGTAAAGGTGTCCTTGCCTGAAAAAATTTTGGTCCCGAGCCAGAAGTCCCGATAAATTATCACATTCACCAGGGCCAGCATGGCTATATACGGCAGGTTTTCCTTCAATCCGGACAGGAAGTCGGCAAAAATCCGTCTTATGGCCTTACCGGTCTGCAAGCGTCGGTTCCCCCTCTTTCGCCCGGTTCGGATTTGACCCGGATTGCCTTAGCCTCAGAAGCGACAGGGCCGCCATGCTGGCCGATAACAGCAGACCCGCATAATACGAAGCCAGCCCCAGCTTATAATGTGTGGGGTCAAAGACAAAGCGGACCGCATGTTCGCCCCTGCCGAGAAATACCGCCTTCGAATTATAGTTTGCGATCACCACCGGTATTTCCCTGGGCCCGTCATACGCGCGCCAGTATCTGCTCCAGCCGTCGTTGTAATAGAGATAACCGTCGCCGCTGTTGCTTACAGTTAATTTCACCTCGTTGGGAGAAAAGCCGGTCAGTCTGAGCGAAGAAAGGGGTGTGTCAAGATATTTGTCCACATTCTCCCTGATCGCATTCAGCAATTCCTGGTTTTTCATCATGTAATCAGAAATGAAGCCGTTCATATAAGACGGATCAAGCCACGCAACGCTCTCATATTCGGCCAGCGGCCCGAGTTCCTTCTTACTGTCCGGCAACGCCGGCCTCCTGCCGGCATCCTCGACAAACAGCAAGCCGGAGACTTCGTCTTCAGGGGCCGTTGCATAAAACGCCAGAAGGTCTTTCCTGTTTGTGACCGTCCTTACCCGGTCCATTGGGAAAAAACCTATTATCGGATAAACGACGCCGGTGAGCCGCAACTGGTTCTGCAGCGGGACATGGGTAAGGATGTCGTAATACCTTTTCGTGCTGAAGAGACTGTGGTTATTGCCGTAGGTCAATGCTCCTTTTCTCCGGATAAGGTCTTCTCCGAAACCCATGCCGTAAGGAGCGGCAAGAGGTGTCCTGAACAATTGCGAGGGGCCTTCTTCAGCGCTTCCGGCTATAAAAGAATACAGCATACCGCTGTCTTCAAGAGTCGTTGCCGCGGCCTGCCTGTTGTAGACGAACAAGTCGGCAAAGATCAGGACGACCAGCGAAAGGCCGACGACCGCATGCTTCAGTTTCCCCCTTGAGTACAAATAAACCAGCGCCGCAAAAAAAACCGGCTGACACAGGACAAAGAGGTCATAGTAAGTTGTAAATATCCACTTTTCCCAAAAATATCCGGCAATAAAAATCTTAACTGAAACGATTGCGGCGCAGATCGAGACTATCCAACCCAGCCTCGCTTTCACCAGTTCACGGAACCGCTCCCTGTCAAAGAGGACAGTCAGTCCCATGCAGGAAAGCATGCAGAGGTACAACAAAAAAAAGCCCCCGAAATCCTGTCTCACCTCTATCATCTTAAGTGGAGGGAAGAGCCTGTCAAACGTCTCCTGGACTATATTGTGCGGCACGTCCATGGAGCCGTAAAAGCTGAACAGGTTTGCTGATATGACGGCCAGCATTATAAGGGCCAGACGCTTGAACCGCGACTTGTAAAAGAAGACGGCAAGCAAAGCAAGCGCAAAAGGTATGATCCCGATATAAGTGCTGTTTTCCGCCATCTTGAGCGGGCTCTGCTTGTTCTTTTCGGAGGAGTATATTACGGTAAGGATATCGGGGCAGATGATGTTGGCCATGTTCCCGTACGAGCTGAAGATGCTGCGCATGCCGGTATATTTGGCCGAGAGCGCCGCGCTTCCTATCTCGGTAGCCTCAATTTTCTTGAAGCTGCCGCCGCTCTTCTGCACGATCCTCAGCATGGGGAAGAGCTCTCCCCCGGATGAAGCGTCGCCGAAAAACACGGCAAGGGGAGGCGCGCTCATCATTACGACCGCAAGGACGGCCGCGGCAAAAGAGGCCGCGATCCTCGGCTTTTTAAAGGCCCTTATAACAGCGGGCGCCTGCCGGAAATTTATCGCAATCCAGACAACAACCAGGGCAATCAGGTTAAAGAGGAAATAGGCCGGGATAAATACGTTCATGGTTATACCGGTCATGAACGCAATGCAGAAGAAATAAAAAGGCACCCTCGGCCCTTCCGGTTCCTCAAAAAACCTGAGCAGGCAGTAGGCGACAAAGGGTGTCAGAAAGACGAAATCCACGATGCTGCTGTCGATGAAATAACTTACAGGCAGCGCAAAAAGCAGCAGGCCTGAGGACAATGCTGCGGCCGTGCTGTTTTTCGTAACATGCCGGAACAAAAAAAACGCGCCAACCACAAAGACCGCCAGACGGAAAAGTCTGAAATAAATATAGACCGTAAGAGGGGAAACAGAAAATGCACGGACCGCGGCAATGCCCGCAAGTATTACAGGGTCGAGCAGACCGTATATCGACATATTCGGATAGAAAGGCGTGCCGGACTGCATGTAAGGGTTCCAAAAGGGGAAATTGCCGTCCGCCATGCCTGCCACGTAATAGTGGAACGCGCCGTACCAGATGATCGCGTCATGCACAAAGACCTTTCTGCACAGGAACAGTTCGTAGTATAGGGACAGGAAGAGCAGGACGATAACCGCTGCCGGCAGCTTCCAGTTTTTTCCGGCGAATTCACCAATGCCGGATGGACCGGTATCAGGCTGTTTACCGGAACTCAGCATGTCGACAAGCCTGAAAACAGCGGTTCATTTACCACGGAGGCGCTGAGACACCGGAGAAAAACTGCAAAAACATATCAGCTCGCTTTCCTCGAAAAGACCGTGCTCATAAAGAGTTTGACCGCTATCTTCGCCTTTTTACCCAGCATCTTCAGATTGGGGTTTCTGCGCAGGTCGTTCAGTATGAATTTCGGAGAAAGGTAGAACCTCCTGTGTATGTCGTCCACCAGGTCCATCAGCCTCTGCTGGAGTTCAGGCGTCCTGCAGAGAGGGAGCTCAAAATCCGGCACCGGGTTTGTCACGAACTCCTGCCAGTAGTCTTTGTCATAGACCCCCTGTTTCAGCATGTCGTGGTACAACTCGCTCTTTGCCGTGGGATAGAGGATGTTCAGATAAAGATATGTGGCGTTCAGTTTCTTCAGCCTCTCGAAAAGCGACTTATGGTACTCTTCGGTCTCCTGCGGAAAACCGACGATGAAATATGCGAGGGTGTCTATTTTGAACTCATTGCAGAGGGCAAAGAAACTGTATATCTGTTCAAGCGTAATGTTCTTCTTTATGGATTTCAGGATATAGTCGTCAAAGGCCTCAACGCCGACATGGAGCCTCCTGCAGCCCGCCTGCTTCATTATGGAAATCATCTCCCTGTCCATGGGCACGACCCTGGCCCGGGCGCTCCAGCTTATCTTCAGGCCTCTCCTTATTATTTCCCTGCACATATCTATTACCCTCTGTCTGTTGACATTGAAGGTATCGTCGAAGATATGTATCTCCTGGATACCGAGGGCCGCTATGCTCTCGAATTCATCCACGATCCTCTCAGGCGACCTGAACCTGAAGGTCTTTTCGCCTACGTCGCAAAATACGCAGCGGAACGGGCAGCCGCGCGAAGTATACATCGTAGTCATCCTTAACTTGTCCGCTGCCGAGAAATAATCGTCAAGGTTGATAAGCTTCCTGTTCGGGAAAGGGAGGTCGTCGAGGTTCGTCGATATCTCGGCAGGGGGGTTGGCCTTTATCCGTCCGTTTACGCGGTAGAGCAGTCCGGGTATATTCTCCATAAGAGGCCCGTTTTCAGCCCCGTTCTCAAGCGCTTCAAGCAGCAGCTGAAACTTCTTCTCGCCATATCCCGGAAGCACGAAATCGACCGTGCCCAACTCCATCGTCTCCATCGCGCAAACATTGACATGCGGTCCTCCGACAACGATCCTGATGCCGGGCATCTGCTCCTTTATCGCCTTGCTTATCGCGAACATCGGATACAACCGTCTTGTCACAACCGACAGCCCGAGGATGTCGGGTTTGACATTCTTGACATGGGCAACAATATCTTCTATGTTCATATTCCGGGTTGGAGAATCCAGGATCTGAAGGTCATGTTTGGGGTCCACGCCCGCGGCTACAGCCAGAATGCCCAAGGGGGGATAGTTCATAAAATCGTACAGCAGGTAGTCAGGCGTTGCAACGTCCTTTACCTCTCCGTCTCTAGGCATGTTTACAAGTAAAATTTTCACGATGAATTGCTTCTCCTTTGGCTGTTCAACCTCGCGCCCCTCCTGCTCCATATCGTCTGCACGGATCGGGCGAAGACTTCAGGCTCCCGCGGGGAGCCGTCATTTAATGTATCATATTTATAGTTCGCAGGTGAACCAATAAGGGATTGCGGCCCGCCTGCGGCTTATTTCCCGGACCCGGTATTATCCGGAAAACGCAGCAGCGTTCTCCAGGACGACACGACTACCGCCGCAATATACAGGATGCGGCCGTCGATGGAATAAAGTCCGCCCTCGTATTTCAGCTGCCCCATTTCAACAAGCCGTTTGAAGCGCAGATGCACAACGTCGGACGTCTTGTACAGGACAGGGATGTTATCGACAGGCAGAAGGCCCTTCGCATATATTTCATGGAGAATCCTGATCCTCCGCGAGGTCTCGCTCATGTTGAAAAAATGGAAATAGGTATAGGCAAGGCACGAATAAACTATAAGGCAGTATGCGCCGGCGCGCAGCGCTTCGGAAACACCCGGCATGGCTCCACAGACCGGAACATAAAGCAGGAGCAGCAGCGGGACATATCCGAAAATTATCGAGCCGAGGGCAACCTTCTGTCGGGAAGGATTTCGGGAAACCCTGGCGGCTGCCATATGGATAACCAGGACGATGAGCGGCGACAAGACCGACAGCGCGAGCACGCGCGTATGCAGCGACATCAGCCCTCCCCCACCGGAAGACCGAGCAGCTTTCTGTATATTACAAAACAAAGGACTATTGCCAGGGCGACCGGTTTTAACTCAAAACATCCGTCTTTTTCGCTGATCAGGTTATAAATCCTGAGATCGCCCACCCGATCGGTCACTATCCTCGACCCCCTGTATTGCTCTACTATTTCTTCCTCCGGCATTTTACCATGGGGAGATTTGCTTATGAGCAACAGGATGTCCAGTGAAGGGGAAACCGCCTGTACTGCCGGATATGTCGAAACATACACGAGCGACAGAGCCGTATGCAGCAGAATGACGCCTGTCATGTCTTCATAGGAAAACGGCACAGGTCCCTGAAGATATTTCAACCCGGCAGCGCCGAGCACCGCGCAAGCCGGAACAACGAGGAAAATCAGGATCAGCACCCCTGCGTCGTTGGCCGGGATCTTTATCCTCCAGATAATAATGTGGAGTGCGAGGATGATCGAAAAGAGAATGAACCCGCCGATGAATACGCCGGTTGCCATATCAGTTCATATACCCGGGACGCGCAGATTGTCTGAAGTTCACGAGTTTCAAGGGCTTTGGAATGTAAGCAGTCATCGCGTTGCGGTATTATACCACAACACCTTTCGGACCGGCGTTTATGTTTTCCCCGGCTTTAGCTCGCCTAGTGACGCTTTAAACAATGTCGTCACCCGAGCGTCGTAACAGCCTGCGGCCCTCGTCAATCCCTTTCATAAAGCAGCCCGGCCCCTTTTCTGTTTTCCGGTCGTTCAGTCCCTGCACCCTCGTTGGACTTTGCAGGAATGGACATTTCTATTTTGGCTTGACATGATTAAAATCTGTCTTGACGCCGGCAAAGACTGCTTGATATATTAAGCTCACTTCTTTGGGGAGGCAGGTGAGTGAAAAGGGATATCGGAAAGAGTTTCAACCATGAAGTCCTGATAACCTGCAGAGCACTTAATGACATGATCCGTGAGGATGACCTTTTCAAGTATGAAGCCTTGTATTTCTAATTTCGCCGGACAGCATAACAGACGATGGCGACTTGCCAAAATCTATAGATAAGGTCATTACACTTGTTGATATAATTTTATTGATTGTATTGGCATCGTTAGCGGCTAAAGGTTATTTGCCATGGGCGAAAAAAGTCAGAAAGATATTTAACAATGAACAGGGCAGCGTACAATACCGGCAACCAGCCGACCGCGAATAAGCGTTGTGCGTTTTTCATTTTGGCCTCTGAGGCGCGCGGCTGATGCATTTCGTTATGACTGAATATACTTTCGCCCTATTATTCACCCGACGGTTTTGTATTCTCGACCTTTTCGCCTAATCTATAAATGAGCACAACATTGAATATAATGCCGACATAGGTAATAAGTCTTGCAACACTAGAAAAATCGACACCAAGCATAGCAAATAATATTAGAGTTAAAGCTGCTCCTAAACTCCAAGGCAAAGCAAGCGCAGATAAATATACGCCCGCAAAAGCTGATTTGGACGGGTGATATTGCGTCATTCTTAAGGTATACGCAAAAGCAGCTATCGCAAGTAACAGATAAGGCAGCGCTAATAATGTACCTAGCTTTGAGAAGGGACGCTTCATTTTAGTGTTCACCATGTTTTAGACCTCATTTCTAGCCACTTATAATATCAAACCAATCGTTTGATCAAGGATAACAGGACTAAAAAAATAGGCTACTTTTTCGCATGTTTCTCCTTTGGGGGAGTCGTCCTCTTCTGCTCACTATCGATTTCAATCCAACTTTTTTGCACACAATCAAAGCCGGAACTATAGAGGAAATGATTTTCAGGCTAAAGGATAGCCTCAATCCCTTTGCGGTGGATCACATTCAGAAGCGCCAGCGCCGCGCCTGTCGGACGCTTTGTGCCTCGTTCCAATTGAGATACATAGCCAACCGTGACGTTGAGATAGTGAGCAAAGACCGCCTGACTCATATGCGCCTGTTCGCGCATAATGCGAATTTCTTCAGCCGTCAACGGCTCAATCCCGGATTTATCCTTCCTTCCGAGATGCCGCATGGTAATTTTTTCGTATTCCGCCTCCCCCAAAATACCGGCGTCCTTCATATCCTTGGCGGTTTCAAGCAACGCTTGTGTCAAACGACCGGCCTTATTTTTTCTTGTCTTCATTGTCAAACTCCTTTAAAAGACCCTCTTTAATTGCATGTTCAAGGCGCTCTTTTTTTGCGGCAAGCCATGCCGCTCCGATCTCGCGCAGCGTTTCCATGTCGTCCGCCCCAATGTTGTCCTGTTCGCTTTTCGCAAAGCCGTAAAGAAACACAGCCCGATTACCGGAGCGGTAAGCGATTAGCAGCCGGAAGCCTCCCGAGCGGCCCGCACCGGTTCGCGCTACCCGCTGTTTGATAATCCCGCCTCCCAAATCAGCGTCTACAAGCCCACGTTCCGCGCGCCCAATGGCATCACGCAGGTTCTGGTCGTTCAGCCGTTCGCGCCTGGCATAGCGTACAAACCATTTGGTTTTGAAAAGTCGCACACCATCTCCTGATACTATAAACTATAGCACTCTGAATCATATATTTCAAACCAATCTAAAAAGGCTTTTTTAAAAACCCTAACACATGCTAAAAAGAACAGGCTGCTTTTCGCATGCTTCTCCTCTTTTGGAGCCCTCTTCTCCTCATTGTCTATTCCAGTCCAAATTTTCTGCAAACATTCAAAGCCGGAACTATCAGGGAAATGCTTATAAGATTACGGCTGAAAAAATATTAATCCCCATTATTCCCGTCCCCCTATACCCTGTTTACGAAAATATTTGGACACGACCTGGAGCCTCGTGTAAAAACGTCGTTCCTGGGCCGTCACCCCGTGCCTTTTATTTGACGGCTTAAGTCTCAACCTGTTGCGAGCTCACGCAGGACCGCAATCGGCCTTTCCTGTAAAGGAAAAAACCGGCCATACAGGCAGTAACCAGCAACCCCAGATAATATGCCGCGAGGCCAATCTTGTAATGGACCGGATTAAAGACAAAGCGTATCGTGTGTTCGCCTCTTTGCAGAAAGACCGCCTTGGAATTGTAGTTTGCCGGCACGACCGGTATCTCCCTGTTGTTTTCAAACGCCTGCCAGTATCTGCTCCAGCCGTCGTTGTACAAGAGATATCCGTCCCTGTAGTTCCGTACCGAAAACACCGCCTCGTTGGGCGTAAAACCGGAGACCGAAACCGCATGTTCAGGAGTCGCCAAATATCCGCCCGGATCTGCCCTCAGACTGTTTATGAGCGGCCCCCACTTTTCAAGATATCTCGGAAGGAAATAATTACCGACATAGGACGGATCGAGCCAGTCTATCTTTGGATACCGGTCAAGTCTTTGAAGCTCAACAGGGTTTAAGGAAGCGCGCTCCGCAGGGGCCTTCTCCAAAAAAACGGAACCCGAAAGCGACTCCGCCTCAGCCGAGGCCAAAAAGTCCAGGAGTTCTCTCCTGTCGGCCCTGATAATGCTTCTTTCCGTCGGGAAGAAGCCCAGGTTCGGGTAGACAACGCCCGAGAGGACCAGTTGGTTGGTTAAAGGCACATGGGTAAGAAAATCATAATATCTCTTTGTGCTGAAAGGGCTGTGATTGTTGCCGTACGTCAGGACGCAGTTCATTCTATCCAGGTTTTCTGCGAAGGCGAGCCCGTTCGGCGGGGGCAACAGCATCCTGAAATACTGAAATTCATTTACAGCCTTCCGGCCGGGGCGGCCCGTTGCGGAATAAAGAAAACCGCTGTCCTGAAGCACATATCTCTCGGTATACCTGTTATAGAGATAATGATCGGCAAAGATCAACCCTATAAGCAAAATGTAAAGGGCCGATTGCTTCAGAACGCCCCTTTGATATAAATAGAGCAGCAGACCAAAAAAGATCAGTTCACACAACACAAAAAGGTCGTGGTAGGAAGCGAAGAAATATTTCCCGCCGATAAACCACGTGACGCCGGTCTTGACGGCAACGATCAAGGCTATGAGCGCGAGGATGCGGCCGAGCCTTGATCCCAGAAATTCACGCAGATTTTCCCTGTTAAAAATAATGCCGAGGCCCAGGGCCGAAAGCATGCAGAGATACAGCAGCAGATAGGAGCCGAAGCTCTGTCTCACGTCTATCATGCCCAGCGGCGAGAAAACCGCATTAAACGCCTTCTGCAGGACGTTGAAAGGACCGTTGACGCCGGAGACACCGAACATATTTATCGTTATGACAAGCGCCATAAAGGCCGCCAGGTAACGGTAGCGCGACTTGTGATAAAGCAGGCCAATGACCGCCAGCAAAAAGGGAAGGATGCCTATGTATTGATTATTCTCCGCAAGCATGCCCTTAGCGGAAAAATAAGGCAGTGACAGGAAAACATCAGGATAAAGCAGGTTGGCCATATTGCCCCACGAGCTGAACTGGCCCAGGTGCTCTGTAAAGCTGCCGGAAAGGGAAGCGTTTCCAATGTCCGACGCGACGATCTGCCTGAAGCCTGCTTTTTGCACCACGCGCAATATCGGGAAAAGTTCGCCGTCTGCCGATGCATCTTTGAACATGACCATAAGAGGAGGGGCGGACATCAGGACTATCAGCGCAACCGCGCAGGCGCTGAAAAGCAGCAGTCTCCTGTCGTGTATGCAGGCCGAAATGCGCCTGACCGGCACAATGCCCGCAATGAACAGCGCGAGGAGGAAGAAGACCAGGTTAAACAGAAAATACGCAGGGATGAAGATATTCATTGTTATGCCGGTCAAAAGGACCGCGCAGGACAGATAATAAAAGCGGCCCGGCCCGGCGGTGTCTTCAAAGAAGCGGGCGATAAAAAAAAGGATAAACGGCGTAAGGTAGACGAGGTCGATCATGCCGTTCTGGTTGAAATAAGCCGGGGTCACCGCAAACATGAGGACGCCCGCTGCCGTGACCGCGCTCAACGGACAGTCCGTTATATGCCTGTACAGATAATACGCGCCCGCCGTAAAGACGAACAGCCTGAAAAGGCGGAAATAGATAAAGGCTGTAAGCGGTGAAATGCCGGCCAGTTTGACGACAGCCGCGCAGACGAGCACTGAAGGGTCCAGGAGTCCTAGCAGCGAAATATTGGGATAAAAGTATGTGCCGGTCATCATATAGGGGTTCCAGTAGGGGAAGTGGCCGGCTGCAAGGCTTTCAACGTAATAATGAAAACTTCCGTACCAGATTATGTTGTCGTGCACAAATATCTTTTTCGCCGCAAAAAGGTCGGCATAGAGGCCGACAAATATAATCGCTACGACAACGAGCAGTAACTTAGAGGCGGACGATTTATTCATGCCGGGGCATGTGCCGTTTCAAAAGTTTATCCTCTCCTTCTCTATGACCAGCGGCCTTTTCAAAACCTGGGTCTGGATGGAGCCGATGTACTCCCCGAGGATGCCGAGGAAAAACAGCTGCACCGAAGAAAAGAAAAAAAGGCCTATAACAAGCGGGGCGATGCCCACGGTAAGTGAATACCAAAAGACAAGTTTGTAAATAAAATAAACGAACGCGGCGATAAGACTGCATATGGAACTTGCGAAGCCGAACATGGTAGCCAGTCTCAGCGGGACCTTCGAATGGTTGGTTATGCCGAGCATGGCCATGTCATAGAGCGTATAAAAATTGTTTTTGGTGATGCCTCTCTTCCTCGAAGGCTGAACATATTCGATTTTTGCGATTTCAAAACCTATATCCGCAATAAGTCCCCTGAAATAGGGATAAGGATCGTTTATATTTCTCAATATTTCTATGACCTGTTTATCGTACAGGCCGAACCCGGTAAAATCCTTCAGGAGCTCCACTTCGGAAAGCCGGGCCGCAAGTCTGTAATACATCTTTCTGATTATGAACATGAGAGCGGATTCCTGGCTCTGGGTCTTTATTGCGGCAACTATTTTATAGCCTTCCTCCCATTTCCCGAGGAAGTCCGCAATCATGGCCGGAGGGTCCTGGAGATCCGCTACAATAGATATGACGGCGTCTCCTTTAGCCTGCAGCAGCCCGTGAAAAGGAGAGCGGATATGCCCGAAGTTTCTGGCATTGACTATGATCTTTACGTTCCTGTCTTTTGCTGCGATCTCCTTCAGGATGGCGACAGTCCTGTCCCGGGACGCGTTGTCGATAAAGATATGTTCGTATGAGTATTCCGGAAGTTTTGCGAACACCTCCCTCACCTGCCTGTATACCTCGGCAATATTCTCTTCTTCATTGAAACAGGCGGTCACAACACTGACAAGTTTCATTTTTCACCCCCTGAATACGAACCTGAATGCGACCTGAATACAAACCCCCTGAGCAGTAAAAAAGATATCAACGCCATCGGCAGGAGCATCACCGCCCCGGCAAAATACATATTCATGTTATGCATATTTAACACCTTGAGCGCGGCGGTATTCAGGATATATACCATACCGTAGACGCCGAAGAATCTGACGATCAGTCCATTGTCGCTGCTGCCGAATACCAGTTTGCCGGTCGTCTTGAAATTAAATAATATTCCGATGAAAGTGCTCAGGAAAACAGCTGCGGCATAATGCAGTTTCAGGAAGATCAGAAAGGCGAATACCAGATAGCCGAAGAGCGTGTTTACCCCTCCGACCATCAGGAATCTTGCAAACCTGTTGTGCCAAAGAGCCCTGGGCAGCCCGGATATATTCTCGCTCGTCACCGGAATCAGACGCCCCTGTCGTAAATCCTGCTCCTCATTTTTTCATCGCCGGCATAAGGTGTGTCTATGTTGTCGATCATTATCGGCTGGTCGGCGACTATAGGTTTTACCACATGATGTCCCCACCTGCCCAGCATCAGTTCCCTGCACGATATCTGGCCCTTCTGAAGCGGGATCGCCAGATAGATGTCCTCCTCGGTAAGTATATCTCCCTCTCTCAGGTCTCTCTTTGCGTAGACCCCGCGGATATAGGAATTCAGGTAATCGGTCTCCTTTTGAATCGGCATGAGCCTGGAATCGGCTGAAGTCCCGCAGATCTGCACAGCGTGCTTCCATGCCTTGAACCATTCGTCGATCTGGTAAGGCAGCGACGAGTAGGCTGCGGTTTTCATCCCGTCGGTATTGATGTCAATGTGCCGCTCAAACAACCTGGCGCCTTTGGCATATGCCGCGATTACGGACGAGCTCCAGTCACGGTATTCATGTGACGAAAGGCCTATGATGTGACCGGGATACCTCTTTTTGAAAAAGTCTATCTGGTTGAGCTGCATGTCGGAGTCTTCAGTAGGGTATGCCGCGATGCAATGAAGTATCGCCAGAGGAATGTTCCTGTTTTCGAAAAAAGTGACCATGTCGTCGAGGTCTTTCAGGGACATGCCCCCGACAGAAACTACGACCGGCTTTTTTGTCCTGGCAACGCGCTCTATCAGCATCCAGTCGTTGCAGCCCGAGCTTGCAATCTTGATAAAAGGCATGTCGAAATACTCGATCAAATCTACCGATTTTTCATCAAAGGGCGTGGACATCGGGATACATCCCGATTTTCTGATGGCCTCGACAAGGGTCCCGTACTGTTCCTTTGTCAGCCGTGTATCCAGCACCCGCCTGACGTAGTAAATATCGTCCCTCTGTCTGAAATCCTTGTGCACAAAGCTGTCTATGTCCCTGAACTGCAGCTTTATGGCAGCCCGCACATTATTGAACCTCACCACCCGGGAAAACTGCCTGATGATCTCAAGGCCGCGCTCCAGGTCGCCCCTGTGGTTGTTGGTCATTTCGAGGATAAAAAGGTCCTCGATCATCTCTTTAATCATTGAAGCCTCCCGCACTGTTCCGCCTGTTCAAACAAATTCATAATCTCCGCAATGTTTTTCATGACCAAACCCGGTCTGTTCTCCGCGTGGACATCGCCCTCTGATTCGCCTTCCCGCGCATCCTGTGAAATCAGACCGCCGGAAATCAGAATAGAGGGAGAGCCGAACCGGTTCGCCATAACGATATCGCTATCCGTCCCGTCTCCGACCATAAGAATCTCAGCCGGTTTGAGCCCGCTTCTCTGCGACACCATCTCCAGCAACAGGGTGTTCGGTTTGCCCGCCACATAATGGGGCTTCCTGCGGCATGCAGCCTCGACCGCCGCAACCATCGCCCCGGCGCCCGGCATCAGGCGGCCGTTTTCAACGGGGAAATTGGCGTCGCGATTGCACGCGATAAATGCGGCGCCTCCCAAAACAGCCTCCATGCCCAGGCAAATTTTTTCATAGCTGAATTTATTGTCTATGCCCACGACAAGACAATCACAAGGCAGAGTTCGGGTCAAGTTCCGACCCTCCTCTTCCATTATTCTTTCCAGACCGCTTGTGCCTATAACCATTGTTCTCGTTTTGTTTCCCATGCGCCGGACCAGTTCGGCAGCCGCGTAACCGGAACTGAAAATCTCTTCCCTGTCTGCCGGTATATCCATCCCGCGCAGCTTTTGCGCTATCTCATCGCGCGTCTTGCCGGAATTATTCGTAACGAAGAAGACCCTTAGCCCTCTCCTGCGCAGACCGGCAACAGTGTCTGCCGCGCCTGCCATGCATTGATTTCCCTCATACACGACGCCGTCGAGATCAAAGGCCACAGCGGAGATCCGGGACATATCTTCGTAAGACGGTTTCATTTGCATCGACTTCTATGTTTTATCATACCAGACACCTCACTGTTTTTACGCCGTTTCATTCATCCTGCAGGGGCTCTATTATCATGTTTTCCAGGAACTCCTTCCTGTCGAGGAAAGGAGCCATATCTTCCAAAGGCTTGGACACCATCCTGCCGTCGTTCAGACGCCGCGACGAGACCCTGGGCGCAAAGGGCTGGTCAAGGGCAAGCATAATCTCACAAATCGACGCATGATCTCCGGCCAGGGCGGCTGAGATGCCTGCTTCCAGGTCGGCATGACCGGAGCATCTGTAAAACGGCATGTTATAGGCATAAGCCAATCTCTCCAAGTCGGGGAAGCCTATGCCGCAGTCCGGTTCACAACCCACAAGCGGCCTGCCGAAAAAATTGTCCTGCGTCTGCCTGATCGAGTGGTACCCGCTGTTGTTGAGAACAAATATCTTCACCGGCAGTCCGTACTGCACAATCGTCTGCAGCTCCTGCAGGTTCATCTGTATGCTGCCGTCTCCGGCCACGCAAACCGTCTTTTTCCCGTCTGAAGCAAGGCAGGCGCCGATTGCCGCGGGGAGGTCGTATCCCATCGACGCGCAACCTGAATTCGTATAAAGGCGCTGGCCCTTTTTAATATGCGCAGCCTGGAACATGCACACACAAGCGGAGCCGTTGGCGGCCACAGTGACCTGTCCTTCTTCAAGCTTCGATGTCAACGCATCCACAAAACAGTATGGGTTGACCAATTCTCTTCGTTCCCAATATTCATTCAGCACAACGGGGTAGCGTTCCTTGCGCCTGCGGCACCAATTGTTCCATTCCTCCCTTGCGGGCAGACCTTTTTCAGGCGTTTCCCTTATCAAAGCCCTTATCAGAGCTGCCGCGTCCGCATGCACGGGCATGTCCGGTTTGACGGTCGGCTTTCTAAGCTCCATAGGGTCTATATCCACCACGATCTTATAGGCCGCGCGGGCAAATGTCGTCCAGTTGTAGCTTATCTGCCTTATGTTCAGCCTGCAGCCGATCACCAGCAGCAGGTCGGAATTCTGCACGATGAAATTTCCGGCCCTGTCGCCGACCGATCCGGGCCTGCCGAAATAAAGCCTGTGGTCGTCATGGATGCAGTCATGGGCATTCCAGGCGGTAACAACCGGGACGTTAAGGAGGTCCACAAGCTTCAGAAAATCTTCAAGGCCCCCGGAAGAACGCACTGCAGAGCCTGCAAGGATGACCGGCCGCTCCGAGCCCCTGATGCGGCGGATAATCTCCCGGGCTGTCTCAGCTGAAACAGCGGGAAGCAGTTGTCCGCTGTCTTCCGCAGGGTCGTAAGGCCTCAACGCATTTTCATCGACCTGCGCTCCCTGAATATTAAGAGGGATGTCGAGCCAGCAAGGTCCCGGCCTGCCGGCCTTTGCAATATGGAATGCGCGATCGAGATGATACCGCACATCGGCTGCCTCCGTTACCATGACCGAATACTTTGTCATGGCGGCTACCGATTTCACAATGTCGTATTCCTGGTCTCCCAGCTGCCTGAGGTCCAGACCCGAGCTTCGTACCGTAGTGTCGTACCTCACCTGCCCGGATATCACCAGCATGGGAATGGAATCCAGCCATGCGCCCAGGACGCCGGTTATTGCATTGGTCCCGCCCGGCCCGCTCGTCACATTGACCGCGGCGATCCTCCCTGTAAGTCTTGCGTAGCTTTCAGCCGCCATCGCAGCGGCCTGCTCGTGGTGAAAACAGACATACCGCAAACCGGGGTTCTTACCGAACGAATCGTTCAGATGCATCGCCCCGCCGCCCGTCACCATAAAAACATGACTAACGCCGTACCCGACCAGTCTTTGAGCTATATAGTCCGAAACCTTTATCATCCGTTCATCTCCACTTATTTGATCTCTTATTTGATCACTTGCACGGTCATTTGTCCTGAAGCAGGAAATCCCTGTTGATCAGATGCCTGTTGCCGGAATACCAATCATATAGCCTCTCTATAGACAGGTCAATCGGCGCAGGCCTCCAGCCCGGTATCTCGGTCCGAAGCCGGGCATTGTCGCCGCTGTATTCGATTCCCAGGCCTTCCAGCGCCGTCACGACCGGCAGGTCCTTCCCTGAAACAGCTATTACCTTTTCCGCGAGCCCGCGCAGCTCTACTGATTCATCAGGAGTCACATTATAGGCCTTATACCGGGCATTGTTGGTCATAAAATAGTCGAGGACCGGGATAAGGTCGTTGATATGGATATAGTCGAACCGCCTGTTCTGATGCATTGTCAGCGGCAGGTCGAAGATTGCCTTGCATATCATATTGGAAATAAACCTGATGGCATAGTCCTCGTACTTGCCGAATATCCCGAAGATGCGAAGTTCGAGGATATTATCCGCCCGCTCCGTATGGCAGGCGGCTATATACTTTGAAAAACCGGCCTCGTCAACCGGCACGTGGACATCGAAATATTCCTCTTTCATCTTCGGGAGGTAATGTCTCATATCGTATACAAGGCCTGAGCTGAGCAGTATCATCCTGCCGAACCTCTTTGAATTGCGGACCAGATTGAAAAACATCCTTGTATTGCCGTAAAGCAGACCGGCCGGGTCTTTGGCGTTCCTGTGGCCCGGCTTGACCGCGCTGTGGATTACAACGTCGATCTCGTTTTTGCGGAAAAAATCCGCGACCGCATCAGCATCGGTTAATTCAAGCCCGGCATGTGTCGGCGCAATAATATTATATTTGCCGGACATCGCTTCAATTATGTTCCTGCCGATAAAACCGCTGCCGCCCGTGAGAAATATATTCATAACGCCTCACCTTTGGAAGCAGGCCGCGCAGAAAGACCAAGCGCCCTCAGATGCCCGGCAGCCGTGTCCGCAATGGCGCGGAAAGAACTGCGCGCCGCGGCCCGGACCATTATAAGCAGCGTCATGAAAACCATTATAAGAATATTCAGCGGCACGGCAATGCTCAAATCGGTTTCCCCGGACGGCAAAACTGTTTCGGTCCTCAAACCTGAAAGCATCAAATAATCTTTGGGGATAAGCAGAAGGCCGAACATTACGGCATAGTAAGCGTCAAACCTGTCGGCTTCTTTGTCTGCCAGGAACAGCAGGAGAGGTATAAAGAGATGTATGAGTTTGTAATCCGCAGAGATGGGAGGCAGGAGGAGCATGGCGAAGACCAGCAGGGCCGCCCGCCTCCACAGCGCCTTTTCCACAAACGCAACAAAGGCCCCGATTATTACGGAGCATAATACCGCAAAAGACATGTAATGTTTCAGGATGAATAGGGAAGCCGCGCTGAGGAGCGCATTATCGGCTTTGGTTATCAGTATCTTCAGCAGTGTCAGGAGGGTTACGCCGCGCTGCACATAATTATTGGGACTGAGGAAGTCCTGAAAAACGGCATTGCCGGAAAAATTCGCCCCGCTCACCAGATAGCCGGCATTGGCCGCGATACCTCCCCTGAAAAGCAGAAGTCCCGCAGCAGTCAAAACAACGGCCCCTGCAATTGCGACGATAATCTCCCTGTATCTGCGCTCGCTGAAAAAAAGGAGGAGCAGCACCACAGGGAACATCTTCGCCGCTATGGCCGCGGACAGGAAGAGAGAGCTTGCGAGATATCTTTTTCGGACGAAGAAATATATGAAGCAAAGCAAAAAGATCAGCACCGCGCCTTCGAGATTCCCCCTGTCGATCGTAAAAAGAAAGGGATATGTCATGAATGAAAAAACAAAGACGCGACGCGCCTTATTGCACCCGTTTTCCGCCTGGAGACGGCCCGGCAGATGAAATGATATGAAATATGTCAGAAACGAAGCGAAAAGAATACTGTAGATCAGCAGTATCGTTCCGTCCTGAAACGGAAGGAGGGTAAAGGGGTAGGATATAAGCAGGAGAAAAGGATACTGGCTGCTTTTTGCGCCCAGGTAAGGGTTGAGGTTTTTGACTTCGGTAAAGACATTCCAGAAGTCGCTAAAGCAGACCTGCGGCAGGAAAAGGAAAGTATTGTGCGGATAGGGAAGCTTGAGGTAAACCGCATTTATATAATGGAAGAAGACAGACGCTGTGAACCCCGAAACAATGACCGCGGTCGCGATATCGATTTTTGAATTTCCGGACTTCATAAGGCGTCCTTAATTATATATGGAAGTTTCATGTTTGAACGGGCGCCGGCCTTCCGAACTTCTTCGACAATGAAAAGACTTCTTTACAGCCTTATACCGTTTTGAGAGGCCTTTGTCAGCCTTAAGACCGTTTAGCTGTTCCCTCGCCTCATCTGTCAGAAGAAGATCGAACAATGATTGATCCTAAAGCTCAGCGAGATTTAATTTCGTTACTTTACCTTTTGCTGCCTGCTTCAGACCCTTCTGAACGCTCTCAAGCGCCTTCTTGTTCTTATAAAGCCATTGTTCCGCAGCTGGGATAAGATCCAGAACCGCTTCTATCCTCCGAAGCTCATCAATATCAATGACCGCCGCCATCTTGTGGCCCTGCGTATCAGTCAGGAACTGTTTCACTTTGATGTGATCATCTTTTCGCTTAGCTATAGCCGGCATAACTTCCTCCTCTAATTATTATACTGAGCACGATGTTTGATTGCACAGCAGTTTTCCCATAGCCATGACAAAAAATATACGGCTATTGTTTTTTTCTCAAGTTATCCAGGAAGACCCATACGCCTGGGGCCTGCTGATATTTCCAGTTTACCCACCCATTCGATGATCGGCCTTTAACAGCGACAGTCTCAAGATGCTGACTAACCAGTTGTCCTTTGTGCAGTTTCATATTTAATCCTCGTATGTAAGACTAAACACTGTATCTGTCAGCCACCGCTTGAATGACTCATTGTCTTGAAACTGTTTGAAAAGCTGGGCGTCGTCTTTAAACATCGCAGTAATAACCCGCTTCAACGCCTTGTCGTGCTCGATCCTTGCGTTCTGGCGGTCAGAGTTCTGTCTGGCGTTTTGATAGGCTTTGTCTGACAAGACCTTTGGCGGGATCACCTCGACAATACGTTTTTCCACCGACTTAGGATCATTGAAGAGACCTCCAAACTGGTCATTAAACGCCCTTATAATATTAGAAAGCTTATCCATTTCAGGTTCACGTTTGCGTCCACCGCCTGAAGTTGGCGCCGGCTCTATTTCCGCGTCTGTGTCAGGGAGCGCGATGGTAATCGTCGCCTGCTTTTCGGCTCGGTAGCTGTCCATATCGATTGCTTCCAGAATACCCCTAGAGAGATCTTCTTCGATAGGCGCCGGCAACTTTGGAATAAGGAAATTCAAGAAGATCGTGAGCTTTTCCCAATCCTGTATGCCATACGGCAGGATGCCGGCGAGAAAATCATATGTGCGCGTAAATGCCTTAGCCTTGCCTTTAAAATCTACCTGGCCGTCTTCGTCGAGATCACTCACATAGACTGTCACACAGGCGTCAAGGATCGGGTCTAGTTTATCGCGGTCAGCTCCGCCCAGATAAAGCTCTACCAGTGTATCGATCTGCTCGCCCGAATATACTTGGTAACTGTCCAGTTCACCCTTGAGCGTGTGAAGCTTGTTGGGGTCCGTTTCCTTACTGAGAATCGTGGTGCGGTAGTAGTCGGCAAATGACTTCTCGATAGTCTCTGTGTCGTTCTGGAAATCGAGGACAAAGACGTCATGCTTCTTCGGATGCGCCCTGTTCAGGCGTGAGAGTGTCTGCACAGCTTTAATGCCGGAGAGCACTTTGTCTACATACATGGTATGCAGCAATGGTTCGTCGTAGCCAGTCTGGAATTTTTCGGCGCAGATGAGGAACCTATACGGGTCTTCCTGAATCTTGTCGGCGATACTACTGCTGGGAAATCCATTGAGCTTGGATTCACTGACTTTCTCGCCCTTATATTCCGGCTCACCGGAAAAAGCAACAATGGCCTTGAAGGGACTTTTGATCTCGGCAAGGTAGGCCGTAAATGCGGTGAAATACTCAATCGCCCTCTGGATGCTGCCGGTCACCACCATGGCCCGCGCCTGGCCACCGATCTTGTTCTGCCCGATCACCTGTTCGAGGAAGTGGTCCACCATGATTTCCGCCTTATCGCGAATAGCCTTGCTGTGGCTCTCCACATAGACTCGCAACTTCTTGCGGGCCTTCTTCACGTCATACTCGGGATCGCCCTCCACGGTCTTGGCAAGGCGGTAGTAGCTCTCCACCGGCGTGTAGTTCTTCAGCACATCGAGGATGAAGCCTTCCTGAATCGCCTGCTTCATCGTGTAGCTGTGGAAGGGGCGGTGCTTTACCTCGCCGCCTTCGGAATACGCCACGCCGAACATTTCCAACGTCTTATTCTTCGGCGTAGCTGTAAAGGCAAAGTAGCCGGCATTGCTCAGCAGCTTACGTCCTTCGATGATGCGGTTAATCTTGTCCTCGGTTGTTTCCTCCTCCTGCTCGACGCCGTTTTCAGAGAGCGCCATGCTCATTGCCGCTGCTGTGCGCCCACCCTGGCTGGAATGCGCTTCGTCGATAATTATGGCGAACTTCTTGCCCCTGTGCTCCTCTCCAATGCTGTCGAGAACGAAGGGAAAAGTCTGCACCGTGGAGATGATAATTTTCTTACCTTCCTTGAGAAACTTCGAGAGTTGAGCGGTCTTCGAGACGCCGTCGCCATCCTTCACCGCGCCGATGATTGAGGAGACTTGGGCAAAGCCCCGGATCGTTTCTCGGATTTGTTGATCGAGAATACGGCGGTCGGTGATTACAATGATTGAATCAAAGACATCTATTCCATTCCAGCGCAGGGTGATCAACTGATGCGCCAGCCAGGCGATGGAGTTCGACTTGCCGCTGCCGGCCGAGTGCTGAATCAGGTAGCGCTTGCCGGCCCCGAACCATGCGGCATCCGCGAGAATTTTGCGCACCACAGCAAGTTGATGATAGCGCGGAAAAATCTGCACCCGTTTCTTCTTTCCGGTCTTCTGGTTCTTTTCCTCCACTATCTGAGCGTAGTTCTCCAAAATCTCTGTGAAGCCTCCCGGCGTGAGGATGCGCCGCCAGAGGTAATCGGTCATGATGCCGTAGGGATTAACCGGATTCCCGGCGCCTTGATTCCAGCCCTGGTTGAATGGCAGAAACCATGAATCTTTGGCCATGCCCTTCGAGCCTTTCAGCTCTGTGCACATCCGAACCTCATGGTCATCCATTGCAAAATGGACGACGCAACGTCCAAACGCGAACAACGTTTCTCGTGGATCGCGGTCGCGCTTATATTGCTCTTCGGCATCCTCCGCCGTCTGCTTCGTAAGGCTGTTCTTCAGCTCGAAAGTCGCCACCGGCAACCCATTGATGAAGAGCGCCAGATCGAGCGCCCGCTGGGTCTGCTCGCGGCTGTAATGAAGCTGGCGAGTGACGCTGAACCTGTTCGCCATATGCCGAGCCACTGCTTTTTCATTTTCAGGTGATGGAGTGCCGTAGAACAAATCTACATGATATGTCCCATGCTTGATGCCCTTCCGCATCACGTCAGTGGAGCCACGGCGTGTTATTTCCCCTTGCAACTGAGCCAGGAACTTCCTGCGCGTCGAGCCATCGGTTCTTAGCTCCAGCGCCGCAGCAACATCTTCCTGCGTTTCTTCGAGGAACTCTGTCAGCAGTTTCAAGTCAACTGCGTATTCGCGGTCATAATCGGTGTTTGCGCCCGCAACCCAGCCAAAGGCCGTCATGGCGCTAACGATCAACGACTCCAAGCCCTCTTCCTTCACGTTTGTTACTGGCGGTTTGTCTGCAGAAGTCGGGCGCGCGGTTTCGATCAGCTTGATGCCGCCTTCGAGACCGAAGGGTGACACTACCTTATCTTGAGCTTCTGAAGACCTATTCGTCAGCGCAAATTCGTCGAGGAAGGAAACAAGTCGCGGGTCTTCCGATTGAAAACCGAGAATCACGCGCTCGGCGGCATCCCTCGGCATTTCGATGCGGACCAACGAGCTGTTGGTTGGGGCAACAGCGACAATCGAAACCTCTTTGTAGGCCACACCCGCATAGGCAGCGGTAATCATGGCAAACCGCAGCCGCTCTTTCTCCGTCATAGTGTCCACACTTGCGCTGATAATGAAATCTACCATCGCCCTTTTCTCGTTGCTCATTGCAGGCAGACGGTCACGCTCAAGCGCACATGGCTTCTCCTTGAAACGGCGCAGTTGCGACGCAGGCCATTTCTCGGCATGCGAGCGCGTATGGCAATTGGCGCAAAGAACAACCAGATTTTCGGCGCTGTGATCATTCGTTTTGCTCCACGGAATGATGTGCGCCTTCTCCAAGGACACGGGTTCACAGTCGCACGCGCAACGGTAACGGCACTCGAAAAGCAAATCCCGCTGGACGTCGATGGGAATGGCGGGCCGGTCACTCATGTAAACATTTCCATTTCATTTAAGATTATATCGCAACTCGCGCTTCAAAAAGGCTTCATCGCCACCTTCCAGTATTCGACGTACGGCCTGATTCGTTACCGGAGCCTCTAAACTACCGGAAGTGTATTTCAGTATTCCGTTGTTATTCTCGGCGACCACCACTTGCTCAGCGTCGGCATTGACGACCAAGTTCGCATTGTGAGTCACAAGAATGACCTGCCTGAACTGTTTTATCCCACGAAAGATTTCTACCAATTCCTCAATGATGAACTCATTATCGAGATCGTCTTCGGGCTGATCGAAAATTAACGGCTGGGTGAACGCTTGCGTCGCTAGTTTTAAACAAAGGTAAACCGTTCCCTTCTGACCAACGGAAAGCCGATCGAGGGGGCGTCCTCCATACGAAATCACCGGTTCAACCCGGAGAAAGGAGGACCGCTGTGCGACGTCGTAGAACAAGGACGGAATATCGCCGGAGACATACGCCGCGTCTTCGGTTTGGTGCAGGCGATCTTGCATGAACTTCAAGAACGATGGTGCATCGGTGATCTTAAACTCGTCTCTAATTCGCTGGTCGGTGGAAAGTTCAGCGGTTGCTCTGAACGATCTCAGGTTCAGCACTTCCTTTAATTTCGTGAGGAACAGCGCCTGATCAAAGATGATTTGGCCTTCAAGAGTGATTTGCCGGTCAGCCAGGATTCTCTTCATGAGGTCCTTCTGCTCCTGAGTCCAATCCGGCTGGCCCTGCTGAATAGCCTTCCACCTCGCGTCGATCGCGTCCTTCTGCCGCGTGATCTCCGCCTCAATTAGCGAGGGGATCGTCGATCTCTTGGCCACTGCGGCATCGAGTTCCTTCTGTTTCGCCTCAATCGTCCCGAGGTTGGACTTCAGCTTTTCAATGGCACTTCGATAGGACTCAGCGTTCTGCAAGAGCCCTGAAAGGTCACCGGTGTAAACCAACGCGAAATCTGCGCGAATCTTGGCATTGTCCTCTTCGCAGGCGGTGATTTCCGTCGCTGCCTGTTCCGACAGCAATCGAATAGCCTCCAATTGCATGGCGATATCAAGAACCGGAATACTCTGGTCAATGGCCGCAGCCTTCGGATCAAAGCCCGTCTTAAATGTCTCCAGTTCCTCCTTCAGCAGGCCGAGACGACGAGTCTTATCTTTGGCACCTGCTACTTTTGAAACATTCGAAGTGAAGCGCTCCAGTTTTTCCTTGTTTTGCTCCGTAGTAATCGAGTCGAGCAGACTCTGATTTCTGGTGATCTGGGCTTCAATGCTCGCCCTGTCATAAATCACCTCACCCTTTTCGTTCGTCTGCTTGAACCACGCCTTCTGCATTTCAACGGCAGACAGGATGTCGCGAGTCTTGCTATCCACTTCACTGTCGAAAGACAGACCCTGAACTCCGAGCATATGCTTGATCTCATCACCGACCGTTCCGGTTGTCACTTTGGTTTTCACCTCATTCTGCGAGATATAGACGAGGGGAAGCTCAGCGCCCTCTTTCGCATGGTGCGCCGAGGTGCTAGCGAGATCCTTGTTGAAGACGACCGTGAAATGCTCGCTCAGAACGTAGGTTGACGTTTTGGATGCTGGCCCGAACGCCTTGCCAAGATAGTCCACCAGACAGCTCTTCCCAGTTCCACGCCCTCCAATCACACACACGAGGTCACTATTTAGGACAAGCCCAGGCTCCTTGCCAAAGTGGGGGTTTTCATACAGCGGATTAGCAGGAAAGGGCGAAAACTCCTGCGCAATTGAAACGGAACTCACGAAGGGCTTCGTGTAGCTCGCGGGACTGGCCTCCTGCACACGCACCCGAGCCGTCGGTTCAAAGATGATTTGCCGGAGCCCTTCAAACGTTGGGTCAGCCTTGATCCACGTCTTCTTTGTCTTTGTTTCCGCGCGCCATGTCTTAAACGACTCAATCGAATGCCCATCGCTACCAGAGATGCAAGGCTTTGGTCGGCCTCCAATCGTAGCCTTAAAGTTTTCTATAAAATCCGCATTCACTTGTGTTTGCCGGCAGGCAAACAAGTCGATATTCTCTTGGTCGCGATCCTCAATAACATCGGCCAATCGCATGAAATAGAGGTCTTCAGCCGGTTGAGTTTTCCAATCGATCTTTTCCATCCCACCATAGCAATCGTAAGGAATCATAACAAGCCTATGGTCGTCAGGAATGGTTTTCAACGCCGCTTCAAAAGAGGCCTTCGTTATCTCTGCTGTTTCTGCGCCGAGACGCGCAAGTGCATCAGGACTTTCCAAATACCCATCAGGGGCACCATTTTTCTTGGCTTTTGCACCGTCAAGCTTTCGCGCATATTCCACGATTGCTTCATCAGAGAGCGGCCGATCAATCAGTCTTAGTTTGAGTTGTCCCTTAAAATCATTGAGCTGTTGCACCGTGAGTTTATCTGACAAAATGACGTGGATATTCAGGCGGTGTTTAGATGCTGATTCGATCCGAAGCTCAATAGCCGGAACCACTGTTTTGTGTATTGTCTTACCTTCTTCGTGCGCCTTACGTAGGAGAAAATAGCCATCGAAATTCCAATAGTCATTTATGGCAAAGACGGCCACGTCGCTTTCATTAATATTGGCGATAATCTTGGACGTTGCGCCAGCCTTCTCATCTGCCGTCATGGCAGAAAAACTGCCTCCTTTGTAGTTGTATGAGGCTGGGGTATGGATATGAAGATCCCACAGCCGCCACTCTGATCCTTTTGGATAATTACTCATTCTTACTCTCTTCAAGTTCAGGTTCTTCGAATAACTCATCGGAATCAGGTTCAGCGTGTGCTTCGTTTGCCAGGTCTGGCAACTTAGCGGCGGCTTCGCGCACGTCCAGCTTGCCGGTCACCACGTCTGCCGTCAGCCGCGTACGGTATTCCTGTATCAACGCGATTTCTCGCTCGGTGCGGGCGATCGCGGCATTTTGATTTCGAGTTGCTGCTTCACACTCGGCAACGATTGCATCCTGCTCTTTAATAGGCGGAACAATCGCTCGGACTGAGTAAAAGTTCTGGTTTGACAAGTTTTGAAGACCGACGGTCATGCCGTTAGACCTGCCTGCGTAGATTGTTCGATATGGCGCAGTGTGGTAAAGCAACTCGAAATACTTTGTGTTCATTCGCCGCTGCGGCTCGAAGACCGCGTAATGAAACGATACGATTCCGCGCAAGGTGGCTGCGAAGAATACTCCTAGATGTGCCTTGAACCGATTGGCGACGAGATCCCCTGGTATCGTCACCTTCCAGTTATCGTAAGTCGATGTTTTCAATGATCTCTCCTGCATATGTTCCGTTTTGATTAGACCAGCGCGTTGTGAAAGCGATAGAGGCGACTCTTGCTGACCGTTATGAGGTCGGATGTGCTCGCGGAAAATTCGACTATTCATCGGAGTTACCCAATGCTTCGGGATGTCGCCTATCCAAGGGATGCCGGAGGGCTTAAGGGGTGCGTCCGGATTCAGTCCGTAAGTGACGACTCGGTGGATAATGGCCTGCTTCTGCTCATTTAGAAGTGCTATCAGCTTCCGCTTCGCCCGGATGAACCCGTCGATCTTCAGGTTTGCGTGGTCCAGAAACCGCACGATTGATGCTTGTTCGTCGGGGGGAGGGAGCACTGAGCCAATGACTTTGAAATGCTCCGGGCGCAGGCTCCACATATCCGACGTGATACCATAAGACCAACGTTCAGCCTCCTTCGCGAACGAGGGTGTACGGTAGAGGTTGTGATAGAACCACGGGTTGGCTTCCTGCCTCGGGCGCATTACGACATAGGCCGGGCTGATTATGCCGCGGAGGGTGGAAGCGCCCAAGGCACCCTGCCATGCCCGCATCTTGTTGTAAGCGATATCGTGGGGTTGAACGAGTTTGTAAGCGCCCTTGTTGAGGTTTGAACTGTCCTTCTTCGACGAGCCATCTAACAGTGCCTTTTGGCGCACGATTCCCCGCGTGATCGTCACTGACAACATTTCCTCCTTCGGATGGTTGCGATCTTTGACCTCATCGAAAAGCGCACGGTTCGGTAGGACCGACCAATGATTCGGGACGGCTCCGAGCCAGCTATGCCCCGATTCCTTGTATTCCGCATACGGCTTAAGCCCCTCAATCATGTCGCGTCTCTCTTTTTTTTCCGGCGAGGCTTGGTGCCGTAGAGTTTAGGAAGTGCTCTTTCAAAGTCATCCGGCTGACCGGCCTGCTCCAGCAATTGTTGCCGGTGAAAGACATCATATTGCTGCTGGGCATGACTCGCGGCGAGGTCGTGGGAAATTCGCCCGGCATGGGGGAGGATGCCACGCTCGTTGAGCCTGAGAAAGCCGTCGAGGTTGTAGAAATCCCGGCTGCGTTCGACCTCACGCAGTCCTTCGCGGCGAACTGACAAGAATTCCTTGTGAGTTGCCTCGGGCAATAATTCGCCCTCCGCGTAGATATTGCGCAGGTGGAGGCTGATGTTCTGCTGTGTCGTCTGAAACAGTTCGGCCATCAGCGGCTGTGTAAGCCAAACGGTTTCGCCATCGAAGCGGACGTCGATCTTGATTTTGCCGTTTTCAGCTTCGTAGATGAGAAACTGGGATTTTTTGGGGGTGACAGGATCCGTATCCGGGGTGACGGCGCCTGCGCCTTTCTTCTTCATGCCTTGGCCCGTCCGGTGATTTCGCCAAGCAGACCTTCCGTCTCCTGTTCAAGCTTAAGGATGTCGGCGCTGATCTCGGCGAGGGTGCGTAGCTGAGGCGGCTGGTAGAAGTGTCGCGTGAAGCTGATCTCATAGCCGATCTTGGTATCAGCCTCGACGATCCAGGCGTCGGGCGTGTAGGGCAGGACTTCGCGGCGGATGAATGCCTCGATGCCGCCCTCCTCTAACAGCGGGATTTGCTCGTAGTCTCGTAGTTCGCTGTCGGGCTCGTATTCTACAACACAAGTCTTGCCGTCGATCTTCGTCTCGAATAGGCCGCGCAATGGGTCTGCCTTCGTTTTGCCGGACTTATGGACTTTCTTAATAACAGGGGGCGCTTCCTCAACCCGCCAACTGACGGCGTTGACGATCAGCTTAAGATCGGAAGCGCTGGGTTTGAGACCAAGCTGCTTGAGCGCGGCTTCAACGCTCTTCAGGAACACGTTATGATCCTCAAAGAGACCTTCACCGAGGGCCTTGCGGAGCTTGTTGGCGACTTCCATCAGCATGGCGTCACGCATCCAGGTCGCCTCGTTCAGCAGCTTCTTTTTCTTCTTGTCCGAAAGGCTTCTTCTTGAAGTCTCGGTCTCGCTTTCCTCGTCCGCCTCGTCGCTTTCGCCTTTGCCCCAATCGTTGACAAGCTTTTCCAGTTGCGGGCGGATGGATGCAGGATCGGTGAAGAGAGTATCGCCGAGTTCCGCGTAGAGGGCGGAGCGGATGTCCTCATCCCCGGAGGCGTATCGCAGGGTCTCTATGCGCTGAAGGGTGAGCCGGCTGTGCAGGCGGAGCGGACGCTCAACCTTCACCTTCCAATAACCGAAGGCCGCGTTGGGGAATATCTTCGACTGCGGCGTTTCCTCAAAGGCGAGGAAGGTGTCGCAGATTCGATTAATATCCTCGGGGCTAAGTTCGCAGTTCTTTTTGCCCATGTTCTTGCGCAGGGGTTTGAACCATTGGGTGGCATCAATGAGCTGGACTTTGCCTTTGCGCTGTTCGGCCTTCCTGTTGGTGAGCGCCCAGACATAGGTGGCGATGCCGGTGTTGTAGAACATGTTCAGCGGTAGGGCGACAATGGCCTCCAGCCAGTCGTTCTCGATCACCCAACGACGGATGTTGCTCTCGCCCTGCCCGGCGTCGCCGGTGAAGAGAGAGCTGCCGTTGTGCACCTCTGCTATTCGACTGCCGAGCGGCGTTTCGTGCTTCATCTTGCTCAGCATGTTGGCAAGAAAGAGCATCTGGCCATCGCTGCTGCGCGTGATCAGGGAGTATTCTGGATCACCCGCGTGCTCGATGACGAAGCGCGGGTCTTTTACCCCCTTTTTGCCGCCTTCGCCGCTCATGCGTTCCAGATCACTCTTCCAGCTTTTGCCGTAGGGCGGATTGGCGAGCATGAAGTCGAAGGTGCGGGAGCGGAACTGGTCGTTTGACAGTGTGGAGAAGGCCGGGCCGCCGACAATATTGTCTGCCGCATCGCCCTCTCCTTTGAGCAGCAGGTCGGCTTTGCAGATGGCGTATGTCTCGCCGTTGATCTCCTGCCCGTAGAGATGTGTAGCAACCTGCTTACCATGGTCTATGGCGATCTGCTGGAGTGTTTCCTCCGCAACGGTCAACATGCCACCGGTGCCGCAGGCGCAGTCGTAGAGCAGGTAGGTGCCGGACTCGATTTGGTCAGCCACGGGCAGAAACATCAGACTGGCCATGAGCTTGACGGCGTCACGCGGTGTCCAGTGCTGGCCGGCTTCCTCATTGTTGTCTTCATTGAACATGCGCACCAAGTCCTCAAAGACAGTGCCCATGGCGTGGTTATCGAGGCCGGGAAGATCACCCACTGGTTCGGGGCTCAGGTTGATGTCCTTGTCGAGGAACTTTTCGATGAGCTGGCCCAGACCGTCGGACTCAACAAGTTTGGATATCTGATTCCGAAACTCGAAGTTCTTGATGATGTCCTGCACGTTCGGCGAGAAGCCATCGAGATAGGCGATGAAGTCATCCTTGAGCGTCTGCTGTGTCTTGCGGGACTTGAGATCGCGCAGGAGAAAGGGAGAGGTGTTGTAGAAGGCCTGACCGGCTGCAGAGCGGAGGGCGTCGTCTTGATTGGTGATCTTCTCGCGATCAAGGGCTTCCTTCATTTCGAGTACCACCTTCTTGGTCGGCTCAAGCACAGCATCGAGGCGACGAAGGACAGTCATCGGTAAGATGACGTCGCGATATTTGCCCCGAACGAAAACGTCGCGAAGGACATCGTCGGCGATGTTCCATATGAAGCTAGTAATCCAGTTAAGTTGAGCTTGATCCATTAGGGCGTATCCCCCCACTTTCGCAAAATGGAACCTCGTGGATCATTCATCGTTACTATCCCCATTGACAAGTTCTATTTATCCGTTCCATCTTCAAGCGCTGTTAACCCAAGCCCCTCTATCTCCTGCAACGACTTCCCAGCTATCCCCTGCAAGTCCCCGTACATGCCCACTGTCGCCTGCATGACGCGGCCAATTTGTTCCTCGCGTTTGGCCCATTGTTTTGTTATAGCCTTTTTCTCCTTGTCGAGGTCTTCCTGCATTGATGAAAAAGCCTCAACGATGGCATGAACGCGTTGACGGAAACGTGGCCCGGTAAGATATTGATAGACTATTTCCATCTTGGTCTCTTGCCCTTCGTTAGCCTTTCGGGCTGAAGCAACCTCTATCAAGGTATGCCGGAGCGACACAGCAACAGGCAGCGCAGCTCTTGGATGAACCACCCATACACCATCAACCAACTCAAATGTTTCTACACCCTTTGGCAGAACCTGGCTGACTATTACAGCGACTTCAGCCTTTGCTTCACGTTGGTCTTCGCGGAGCTTTACAAGCCAACCATCACTCCAGTTTTTTGTGCGCTTGGATTCCCACAATATCGTGCCGCATGGCCGCCCAAATGGGCCGCCAACCCTTTGTAAAATGTCGCCGCCATGTTCACCCTTAGGGACCGGCTCAATCGTATCATGAGGAAACCTTGACGAGAGCAACGCTTCAAGCTCAAGCTCCTGAACTTCACCCTGAAGCTGTTGCGATCCTTGTTCTGCCCTGCGCTTTAGGTCCTCTATTTGCTTCTGCATAGAAGAGATAGTCTGTTCCTTTTCCATAACCTTGAGCTTGAGTTGTTCTTCGGCCTCTTTCTGTCCCTGTTCGCGCGCTACGGTCAGTCCCTCCTGAATCCGTTTCTCAACCGTGAGATCCAATTCGCGCTTGGCGTCATCCAGCTCCCGCTGTTTGCGGATGAGGTCAGCCTGTGCCTTCTGCGCCTCAGCGAGTTTTTCATCACGCTGTTTAAGTATCTCCTGAAGCTCGCAAAGCTCCTTTGCTTTCTGATCAAAATCTGCAGCAACTGCAAGTTTAGCCTTCTTGGACTCTTCCGTTACGATCTTGTTACGCTCCTGCTGAAGCTTCTCAGCAACCTGGTCGTCGATAGCTGCCTTTTCCTTTGCAATCGACTTTTCACGCTCACGCAGCGCAATTTCACGGGTTGAGATATCTGCATCTTTTTGGGCTAACTGCTTTTCATAATCGCGGCGAGTAACTTCTAATAACGGGGCTGCCAGAGATTCGGTAAGTTTAATCTCCGCCTTACATTTCGGACAGGTTATCGTTGGTTCGGTCATTTCTTCTCTCTCGAAATAAGCCAGATAATTCCCCTATATGAACTCAAGAAAATAATTGTTGAATTATAACACGTTACAGTTTTTTTTAGACCCCCCCGCCGCAGGCTGCAGCGCCGGATTAATTCTGCTACGCGGCCTTTGCGGCGGACGACGGAATGCCTTTCAGGTCTTCATAATACCGGACCGCATTTCTATTGAGTTCTCCCGGCTGCAGCGCCCTCAGCCCCTCGGATATGATAAGAACGCCCACAACAAGCATAATGATCGGGTTCAATAACACTGCTATGCTGATATCGTACGTCAGGGCATCCGACATAATGTCGGACAGTAAATAGTAATCCTTGGGGATCAGGAGCAGACCGAAGGCGAGCGCATAAAAAACGTCGGCCCTGCTTTTTGCCCTTGCATTGAAGAACAGAAACATGGGGAGAAACAGGTGCAGCAGTTTGTAATCGGCCGATACAGGCGGAAAAAGCAGCATGGCAAAGACAAGCAGGGCAGCCTTTTTCCACAAAGCTTTCTCTACCAGTAAAATGTAACCGGCAAGCAGGACCGAGAGCAGCGTCGTCGCGACCTTATATATCTTCAGGAAGACGGACATATCGATCATCTCTATTACCCCGGTCTTCACAAAAAGGACCTTGCAGAAGGTAAACAGGGTCACGCCCCGCTGCACAAAATTGTTTTGACCAAGGAAAGAAGACAATGCGGGATCTGAATCGATATTGAAGCCGAGAGTGAGGTGCTGCCAATTAAGAACAAAACCGCCCCTGAACAGCGCAAGACAGGCAGCGGTGAGTCCGACGGCCGACAGGATGGACAGGAACAAATACCTGTATTTTTTTTCGTCGATGAAAAGCGTGGCCAATATTATAGGGAAGAGTTTCACGGCAACCGCAACAGACAGGATGACGGAGCTTACGAGATATTTTTTCTGCCGGAAAAAATGCATAAAGGAAAGCAGCAATATACACAAAAGACCTTCAACATTTCCCCTGTCGACGGTAAGCAGGAACGGGTACGTCATGAAGGAAAAAACAAACGTGTTTATAAGGTCTTCGCCGGAGTTCCCGGAAGAGAGGTTCCGGTAATTAAAAAACAGGAACGAAAGGATGAAGATACTGCTGTAGAGCATAAAAGAAAACGTTCGGGGGAGCAGACTGAAAAAATAAAACAGCATGTTTATTACAGGGTATTGGGCGCTGAGCCTTGCCCGGCCGAGATACGGGTCCAGGTCCGCATTTGCCGTGTACGGGTTAAAGAAGTCATTGAACCGGTCCGAAGGCGGCAACAAAAAAGTGTTGTGGGGGTACGGCAGTTGCATATAAAAGGCCTTGATGTAGTGAAAGAATACCGAAGCTGCAAAGCCGGCAAGGACAACGGTTGAGACCAGACAGATCTTCTTCTCTCTGCTAAAATCTTCCATGTTTATCTATTAGCTTCAGGAATGGATACCGGAGGCAAGCCCTTGAACTCCCCCTGCCGGTTTAGATATCCGACATCTTTAATTCTCAGCCGCCTCTTTCAGTCTGCAGATCATGAAATCGATCATCTCGTCAGTCATGCCGGGATATACGCCGACCCAGAAGGAACTGTTCATGACCCTGTCGGTCGTCTTCAGCTCGCCGGCTATGCGATAGCCTTCGCCGCTTTTCCTCATCTCGTCGAAACAGGGATGCTTGATAATGTTCCCGGCAAAAAGCATCCTCGTCTGTATCCCGCTTTTTTCAAGATGGGAAACGACCCCATCTCTTGTAATGCCCGCAGCTTCTTTGACGGTCAGCAAAAATCCAAACCAGCTCGGCTCGGAATCCGGCGTTCCCTCCGGCATTATGAAGCCGGTTGAAAGACCGTCCAACCCCTCCCTCAATTTGTTCCAGTTCTTTTTTCTCGCATCTATAAATGCCGGGAGTTTCTCAAGCTGCGCGCAGCCTATCGCGGCCTGCATATCCGTAACTTTAAGATTATATCCGAAGTGGGAGTACACATATTTGTGGTCATAGCCTTTAGGGAGGTCGCCGAACTGCCTGTCAAAGCGTTTTTTGCAGGAATTATCCCGACCCGACGGGCACCAGCAGTCCCTGCCCCAGTCCCTGAAGGATTCTATAATCCGCTTCAGCTCCGGATCGTCGGTATACACGGCCCCGCCCTCGCCCATCGTCATGTGGTGGGGCGGATAAAAACTGGATGTGCCGATATGTCCGATTGTACCGGTATACCTCCACTCGCCTTTGTACAAATATTTTGATCCGAGGGCGTCGCAGTTGTCTTCGATCAGCCATAGGTCGTGCCTGTCGCAGAAATCCCTGACAGCTGCAAGATCAAACGGATTGCCGAGAGTATGGGCGAGCATCACCGCCTTTGTCCTGTCTGAAACAGCGGCCTCAAGCATTGAACAGTCGATGTTGTATCCCGGGACAGTGATATCGACAAAGACCGGAACAGCTCCGTGCTGGATAATCGGCGCAACCGTAGTGGGAAAGGCTGCGGCCACGGTTATGACCTCGTCACCCTTCTTTATCCTCCGCTCACCGAGTTTCGGCGATGTTAAAGCCATAAAGGCCAGGAGATTGGCTGACGATCCGGAATTTGCGAGCGAGCAGTGCCTCACCCCAAGGAATTCCGCGAAATCCCTTTCGAACTTTTCAGCATATCTTCCTGAGGTAAGCCAGAAATCCAGGGAGGAATCAACAAGCGCTGCTATCTCTTTTTCGTCGAATACACGGCCTGCGTAAGAAATGCGGTCTCCGGGGATAAAGGTCCTGCCTTTCCCGAAGGCAGCCTCATAATAGCGCACAGCGGCCGCAACCGCTTCCTGTCTGAGTTTATTTTCCAAACCGCCCTCAGGCATCATGTCCCGATTGTGCTGTTTTCAAATATTCGCCGATCTGCTTCAGACACACGTCTTTTACATCTCTTCCCTCAGCATAGGCCCGCGTCCACCCGATAATCAAGGCCACCGCCTTGTCCAGGTCCCAGCGGGGTCTCCAGCCCAAAAATGTTCCTGCCTTCGAAGCATCGAGCCTGAGGTAATGAGCCTCATGCGGCTGCTCTGTTTCGTGGACCGCATATGAGGCGTTTCCTCCCCACGCAGAGCATACCCTTGCAGCGAGCCATTCCACAGGCTTTGCGTCCCTGTAGTCCGGCCCGAAATTCCATGCTCCGGAGAAGTCGGGACCGTTTTTATAAAGTCTCTCTGCAAGCATAAGATAGCCTGCGAGCGGCTCCAGAACATGTTGCCACGGCCTGACTGAACGGGGATTTCTCAGTACGATTTTTTCTCCCTGCAGCAGAGCCCTTATGCAGTCGGGCACAAGCCTGTCAAAGGCCCAGTCGCCGCCGCCGATTACATTGCCGGCCCTGGCGGATGCAAGACCGACCACATGGGCAGAATATTTGTCGGGATGGAAAAAAGAATTTCTGTAGGCCGAGGTAACAAGCTCGGAACAGGCCTTGCTGCTGGAATAAGGGTCAAGTCCGCCGAGAGGTTCATTTTCACGATAACCCCAAACCCACTCCCTGTTTTCATAACATTTGTCCGAGGTCACGTTGATAACCGCCTTAACAGTCCCGCAGTTCCTTATTGCCTCGAAGAGATTAACCGTTCCCATAACGTTTATTTCATAAGTGTCTGCAGGGGATTTATACGACGCCCTTACCAGCGGCTGCGCTGCCATATGAATGACTATCTCAGGGGAAGATCCGGATATCGCATTATTCAGCGCATCCCTGTCCCTGATATCCGAAATAACCGAATGCATGATCTTTTCGATACCGCAGAGCCTGAAGAGACTTGGGTCTGTGGGCGGATCCAGGGCGTAGCCTGTGACCCGGGCTCCGAGAGAATGCAGCCACAGAGACAGCCAGGAGCCCTTAAAGCCAGTGTGGCCGGTCATGAAGACCCGCCTGTTTTTCCAGAAATCCTGATCGATCATCTGTTGAGAAATAACTCCGTCCCGGTCACTCCCAGACCTTCCACGGCGCTTTTCCTGATTGCCACAGCGACTGCAGATGGTTTTTGTCGCGCAGCGTATCCATGGCATACCAGAACCCGTCATGTCTGTAAGCCATCAACTCCCTGTCGCGGGCCAGGCCTTCCAGCGGTTCTTTTTCGAAAAGGACATCATCGCCGGCGATCCTGTCCAGAGCAGACGACTCCATCACAAAAAAACCGCCGTTAATACTTGCGCCTTCTCCGGCCGGCTTTTCGCGAAATGCGGTGACATTGTTCCCGTCGCCGATATCCAGCGCGCCGAAGCGGCCGGAGGGCTGAACAGCCGTCACAGTCGCGAGTTTGCCGTGTTCCCTGTGATATTTCAGGAGATCAGCGATGTTAACGCCTGCGACTCCGTCGCCATAGGTCATCATAAAGGTCCCATCGCCTATGTATGGGGCCACCCGCCTGAGCCTTCCGCCGGTCATTGTATTCAACCCCGTATCTATTAGTGTGATTTTCCAGGCCTCGGCCTTGCAGTTGTGGACCTGCATCGAGTTTTTCTCCATATCAATGGTGACGTCCGACTGGTGGAGAAAATAGTTGGCGAAATATTCCTTTATCGTATACCCCTTGTAGCCGAGGCATATTATGAATTCATTGAAGCCGTAATGGGAGTATATCTTCAGGATATGCCAGAGTATCGGCTTGCCGCCTATCTCAACCATGGGCTTGGGTTTTATCTCAGTCTCTTCAGAAAGTCTTGTGCCGAATCCGCCGGCCAAAATCACAACCTTCATGTGTATGCACCTTCCGGTTTTATAGTTAAGTTATGTTAAAAATCAGTTGCGGACTATTGTCCCCATCTCAGGTAGCCGGTTAAATCTACAACACTCCTGCCCATGACCTCGAAGGCCGGAGGTGTGCCGGTCAACAAGCCCGATTTGTTCAGGTCTGCCAGCGTCTCCTCCAGTGCGACCCTGCTGTCGGAGATCAAGACCGGCGAGAACCTGGAAGGGGTTTTTTGCAGCATATATGCCAGGTCTCGCGCCGCCGCTTCAGGCGTTTGAAAACAAAGCAGGGGTTTGCTTCCGGTGTAATATTCGGTGATCGGCATTATCTGTGGATAGCCTGGAACATACTTGGGGTCCCAGAACAGATGGAAGCCTTCAAGGCTGAAAATCACCGGTTCATATGTCGTGCGCAGTTTCCCGAGTTCTTCCGCCAGCAGCACCTCGCTCCTCAACTGGTTAAACCGCATCAGGTCAAACCTGTTTTGCGAAGCTATCAGGGCCGAATAGCGGGCAGAAGCCGCCTCGTCCGGGATGTAGTAAACCGGTTCGCGGTCGTTCATCGAAAAACGGTACCAGAACGCCATGATCATAAGCAAAGACAGAAGAAGATAGACAGGCGTTATTATCTTTCTGAAAAGCGGTTGGGCGTCAGGGTCGATCCCCTCGCCGCCGTGCACGCTTCTTCTGAACTCATAAGGGAGAGAGCAGGTAAGCCCGCTCACCAGCAGCGCCGCAAACGGGATCATCTGACGCGCCTCATACGGCATTCTCGCGGCATGGGGCAGGACCAGTATAAAGGAAAGGCCGCAGACAAAAAGCACGGCCAGAAGCATTACCGATGGAAGATTCCTGTCGCCCCGGTCCTTTATCAAAAGGGCATAGACCGAATATATCACGAATACCGCCAACAGTAGAATGCCGGGGTTATACAGATTATTGAACAGAATGCCGATGGTGTCGCTTATAACGGTAAGCCTGTCGTTGCCCATGTTATAGGTGGAGTCAGCGGCATTCTTGAGGAGAAAGGCGACCTTAATGTCTTTGACCGCTGTTTCGAACCCCAGGTACCAGACATTCTGCATAAACTGCAGGGAATGGGCGGAGAGAGGCGCCATGCCGAAGGCGAGATATCTCTTCCATCTGAAACCCCGATGGTCGAGCAGGTCCCAGCCTATTATCCATAAAAAAAGGAAGAAGACCGAATCAAAGGACGACATCGAAAGCGCAAACTCCATAATCCACGCGGATATCATCCACCTTTTTCTGAGCATATCGGTCCCGGCCCGGGTGGAAAGTATGATCGCAAGCATAAAACCGAACCTCAGCAGATCGTCAAGCGGCTGGTTGGCCAGCGTGTCGGCATACCCCAAAAAGGTCGGAGTCAAGCCATAAAAAACAACAGCAACAAAGGCCACGGCCCGGCTTGTGATTTTGGAAAAAACGACAAACATAAGGACCATGGCGGCCAGGGAAAGGACTATCGACAACATGCGTACCGCAAAGAGACTGTCCAGCCCCAGCTTAAACATGAGCGCATAAGGCAGCAGGTAACCGGCGGGATAGTGTGTATACCAAAGCCTGGGACCTATCCCCGGAGCGCTGCCCGGACAGGTGCCGTGCGCATGCTGGCGCAGTTGGGGGTCATCGAAAAGGCCGACTACCTTCGCATATCCCTGGGGAATGAACAGGAAATAATTAGAGAACCAGCCGCCCTCCTCCCATTGACGCAGGGAGAGCATGGTCTGCGCGTCACCGAAACCCCAGTCGCTCCAGCGGTATTTGTCGGAAGCCCTGACCGACAGGAAAATCAGCAGGGCGGCAAGGAATATGCCCAGAGCAAGGCGCCACGGATCCAGCTTCCTGGTACTTGAGGCCGGGTTATTGTCCATTATATGAAATTGCAGTGCATGGGAACTTTGCCGGGGTCTTCCTTCAGATCAATCCTGCCGTGCTTGAGTTCCCAAAGGAATTCATTGACCTTGTGCTGCAGGCAGAGAGAACCGCACATATTCTGGGCGTTGAATTTTTCCGAAGATATAAGCCTGATGACTTCCCAGTAGCGCTCACTCTTCCACAACTCCTTGAAGGACGTCTCGGCGATGTTGCCTATATGATATTTTTTGTATTTGCTGTTGAACAGCATGCCGCACGGCGCAACAAGGCCCGAGCCGGAAAACTGCATGATGAACGGCGGGCCGTAGCATTGTGTGTAACAGCGTTTTCCGCCGCTCAGGATCTTGGACCATTTGGCCTTCACCAGGTATTCCGCATCGGAATAGGTCTCGGCCTCATGGAGCAGATCGACCATGTCGTTGTATTTTGAATAGTCCACGCCGAGGCTTGAGTTCTCATCGTCGCTGCAGTGCTTGATAACCAGGTAGTCCACTCCCAGTTCCTTGCCGAGTTTCGAAAGGGGTATTATCTGGTCGGCGAACTCCGGCAGCAGGACCATCTGCAGACCTATGGTCACATCCAGCTTCTTTTCCTTTTTAATCGCCACAGCCTTCTTTATGGTATTGATCACCTTGTGATAAGCAGATACCGGGCATCCGTGGATGCCGGCATACCGTTCGGGATCAGCCGCGGAAATATTGAACCTCAGATATGTCAGGGCCGGCATTATGTCTTCGAGACGGTCGTCCCTGAGCAGGAACCCGTTGGTGCCCAGGGCCATATCGAGTCCGTTCGACCTGCCGCGCAGGATAGCGTCATAGAGATGGGGCGAGCAGGTGCTTTCCCCGTCGCTCACAAAGCTTATCGCCTTTACGCCGATTTCAGCCGCGTCGTCCAGAAAACGGTATATAACGTCCCTGGTCATGTGCTTCTCGTCGTTGGCCTGGAGCTGGCCGTAACAATATACGCACCTGTATCCGCAGGCCCTGGTGAGCGCGCAGTCGATTGTAATAGGGGCGATTCTCTCACCCCGGAGCCAGGCCTCGACCCGCTCCTTGTGCCAGTTAAGCTTGTGTCCGTCGAGGATCAATTTTTCTTCAGCATTTGTTTCAGCCATTTCTTTTTTCCTTCATTCTGCCGTTAGCGCTTATCTTTCCGGGCCGGCTTGCCCTTAAATCCTTCTCTGTTTTCAGAAGGATTCCCGATGCGTATAGTTTATAATCAGCCTATTTTAATTCCTGCCGTCTTTTGTACGTCATGGAATCGGGCTCAATATTTTCCTGCCCTCCACCCGCGCCGTACACATCCAAAAGGGTAGATATATATGCCTTCGTTACTTTAACAAGCGATTTCAGGCTTGTGGCCTTCGAAGCCCCGCCGGTCCTCTGACTCAGCGCATACGGCACCTCGGCGTACAGATATCCTTTGCGGATGCATTTAATGAGCAGTTCAGTCTGATAGAAAAAGCCCTTGCTCCTGAACGTCAGGTCCTTCAAAACGCACTTGCGGTACATCACAGTGCCGTTCATATAATTAAGCGACATGCCGAACGACATGTTGATAATCCCTCTGTAAGTCACGGATAATAATCTCCTGGCGGCCGAGCGCACATTTTTATTGAAAACATAGGGTATGACTATGTCGACGTGGTCCAAAAGCGGCAGGTATCTGAGAGTCTCAGGCGCGTCGTTTTCCCCGTCGCCGGGTATCATGGTCACTACCTCGCCGTCGGAATTCCAGACGCCGTCCCAGAAAGATGCGCCTATGCCCTGCGGAGTATCGTGATGGATCACCTTTACGAAGCCGTACTCCCTGCTTAGTTCGACGGCGATATTTCCCGTATTGTCTTTGCTGCCGTCGTTAACGATTATGACCTGGCCTTTGATGCCGAACATGCTGAACCCGTCTATAACATTGTGTACAGCCTCTGACAGGTTTGTCTCCTCATTGAGAGACGGCATGATTACGCTTATTTTGTAGAGGTTCACAGCATCTCTTTGACGGCTTTAACAATGTCAGTAAAGGCGGGATAATAGGCAAGCTCAAGCTCGTGCCCGGCCGGCGTGGGAGCCTCGGCAAAGCCGATCCTCTTTACAGGGGCCTTAAGTCCGCCAAACGCCTTTTCAGCCGCAACCGCAGCAACCTCTGCGGAGATGCCGCAGGTCTTCCAGCCTGTGTCCGCGACAATCAGCCTTCCGGTCTTCCGGACCGTTTCAACAATCAAATCCTCGTCAACCGGTCTGATCGAGCGCAGGTCCACGACTTCGGCGCTGATGCCTTCTTTTTCAAGCTCAACCGCGGCCCGCAAGGCTTCATACACCATATAGGAAACCGCTATAATTGAAACGTCCGTGCCTTCTTTTCTGACTATGCCTCTTCCGGGATGTATGACATACGGCTCCGCGGGCACGTCTTCTTTCTGATCATACAGCCATCTGTGCTCTATGATAATCGACGGACTGTTGCCGGCAATACTGCCGAGGATAAGCCCTTTTGCATCATACGGCGAAGCGGGCATAAGCACATTGAGGCCGGGTATATGCGCAAACAGCGACTGAAGGCTCTGGGAATGCTGTGCGGCCGACCCCCAGCCCCTGCCGACTATTGCGCGGATGGTCAGGGGGACCTTGACGCGGCCTCCGGTCATATAGCTCCATTTTGCAGCGTGGTTTATGATCTGGTCCATGCACATGGGCAGGAAGTCAACTCTCATATGGATGAAGACGGGTCTCATACCTGTCATGGCCGCGCCTATCGCAACGCCGGTCATACCGTTCTCCGCTATGGGGCTGTCCATGACACGCTCCCGTCCGAAGACGTCCTTAAGCCCTACGGTTGTGCCGAATACGCCTCCCGGATCGTCTATGCCTTCGCCGAACAAAAACACGTTCGGATCTGTTTCAAGCGCCTGTGAAAGGGCCTCGCGTATGGCGTCCCTGTAGGAGATCTCCCTTGCCGTCCCTTTAGACGCGTCCTTGCCCGTGCCGAAAATCGCATGTCTGCGGGAGTCGTCCGCCTGTATCTTTGTCCAAGGCATAATTAATTCCGTCCCCTAATAAACATAATCCAGCAGAGTCGAGGGGTCCGGCGCAGGACTCGTCCTGCCGAACTCCATGGCCTCGTCTATCCTCTTTTCAACCAGGTCGTTGATATTCTGCATCTCAGCCTCAGACAACACAGAGTTGTCGACCAGATATTTCCCGAAGGCGTCCATCGGGCATTTTTTCAGCCAGCTCTCATATTCGTCCGCAGGCCTGCAGCCGGAATCAATGTCCGGGTTAGGACCCACATGGGCCTTCCACCTGTAAGTCGTAAACTCCAGGAGGGTCGGACCTCCTCCGGACCTGGCCCTGTTGACCGCTTCCTCAGCCATGCGGTAAACCTCAACCACATCATTGCCGTCGCCGCGCATACCGGGTATGCCGAATCCGGACGCCCTGTCGGAAATAAAGACCTCCGGCTGGCGCGCCTTCTGAGGAGAGTTGGTAGCATAAAAATTGTTCTCGCAGACAAATATAACAGGAAGTTTCTTCAGGGACGCGAAGTTAAGGCTCTCGTGAAAAACGCCTTCGTCTGACGCGCCGTCGCCGAAAAATGCCACGGATACCCTGTTGTTGCGCTTCATTACAGCAGAAAGAGCGCCCCCGACCGCAAGCGGTATGCAGCCGCCGACAATCGCGGTTGTGCCGGGGATGCCGTTTTCAGGGTCCACAAGATGCATCGACCCGCCCCGCCCGAAGGCGCAGCCGGTCACCCTGCCGTAAAGCTCCGCGGCAATGGGCTTGAGGTCCATGCCTTTGGCTATGCAGTGGCCGTGAGAGCGGTGGGTGCTGAATATGTAGTCTTCCCGGTTGAGGTGGGCGCAGACGCCGGCGGATATAGCCTCCTGGCCTATGCAGAGATGGACAGGGCATTTTATTTCCTGCTCGGGATAAAGCGCGACCGTCCTGTCTTCAAACAGCCTGATGGTGAGCATCACCTCGTAGAGCTGTTTCAGGGTTTCCTTCGGCAATTGTTTATTATCGGGTTTGGTCATCGGATCTCTTTAAATGAAATTCACATGGGCCGACGGATGAGTTAGCTCCCAAAGATAAAGGTTGATCTCATCCATCCTGCAGTTCATCCTGCAGCCTTCCGGGTCCAGGTCCGTGCATACCATTTTCATGCACTGTTTACGCCTTTCCCCAAGCCATATTTCTCTGAAGGTGTTTTCGTTTATATTTCCGTAGCGGAATTCCTCATCGCCCAGATAGGCGCTGCAGCCCACTACGTTGCCTCCTGAATCTATATAAGACCAGAAAGGCAGGGCAAGGCATCTTTCATAGCCCCTCTTTGTCCGTTTGATCTTCTTCATGGTCTGTTCCCTGAAGATCACGCTGAAATTCTCGCTGTTGAAGCGCGCCAGTTTTTCTTTCAGATAATTGAATTGCGCGTAATCCACGGCGCTGTAAGCCTGGGTGTGACTCTTGTGGTGCTGGGAATAAGGTTTTATTACAACATACCTCAGTCCAATGCCTTTAGCGGTTTCGGCGAGAGACTCCATGCTGTCCGCATTCTCCGGAATCAGGACCGACTGGGCGCCGAGAGTGCAGTTCGCGCCTGTTTCCTTATTTATTCTGACGGCTTCGGAAAGCCTTTCAACCAGCCTGTCGAAGTCGGCAGGCTTTGTCCTGTGGACCTTCGAGTAAGTCTCGGCATTGCCGCCGTTCATGCTTACCTTGATCCAGGTGACGCTTCCGAGTATCTTTTCTGCGATCTGCCCGGAAAGAAGCACACCGTTTGTGGTGATGCCGACATCGATGCCGGACTTCTTTGTGTGGACTATAATATCTCCCATGTCCTTGTGCAGAAAAGGCTCGCCCTCTCCGCCGTACATTACGCTCTTTACGCCCAGTTGCCCCATCTCTGTAAGCCGCTCCTTCAGGATTGCGGTGTCGAGGAAACGCGGCTTGTACTCCATATAATCGAGGGCGCAGAAAGTGCAGCGGTGATTGCATGCGCCGGAAGGAGATATCTCCAGGTATATGGGATATATCTCCTCGCCCGAAAGCCACTTTGATACCCGCTTCGGATGGAACATGAGTTTATGACTGTCTATTCTGAATTCGTCCATTAAAAAATCCTTGAAATTTCGACTTCTTTATAATCACATATATAGGAAAAACCTGTCAACGAAAACACGGGGGAGGAAGGATAATAACCATGCTTTTTAGCAGGCAACTTTTGTACATCTCATCATTACCGTCCAAAACAACATTAGAGAGGCTGAATGAATGACCCCGCAGCAACCTGACGGGGTATCGGGAATTCAGAATACAGAATTCTGAATTCCGACTCCTGAATTCATGTTTAACGCAGCAAGCGGCGGGGGATTGAACCCGAAGAGATTAAAGGCAGAATCACGGCACGACCACTTTAAGCGCCTGATGGACCAACCCAGGTCGCTTGAAATCGGCCCCATTCAGAGTAAGCAGTATGTCCGCCTTTGCCTTGACGGCAGCAAAGGCAATAAGCGCGTCATATATAATGCCGCCGGACAGGCCTTCATCCTTCAAATTTTTGATGACCGTCTTGTAATCCGCCGACGAGAGCGACTGTATTTCGGCCCCTGCAAAAACATTCTCCTGAATAAGGCGCAACGCCATATCAGGCGTTATTCGCGGGCTTACCGGCAAAGTGGTAAGAACTGCGTATAGCTCTGCAAGCGTGTGAGAGGAAACAATCATCACAACTTCAGCCGCCTGCGCCTTCTTAAGCCAGGGAAACGCTCTTGAATGGGCCGGGTGCGGCTTGACAAGCGCAGCCGTCAGCGCGCTTGTGTCAAACAACGCCCGCATCAACGTAATGAACCGATTTTTGACATTCGCTTTTCTCTATCGGCTTTTACCTGCGCAGCCAGGTCCCCCACGGCGCTGCCGGCAAAAACAAGCACGCCCTCTTCAAGCTGGAGCGGCGACCGCTCCACTGCCGGGCGAATAACGATCTCGTTGTCCCGGACATCAATTTCAATGCCGGAATCAGCCTCAATTCCCAGCCGCACCCGCATCTCCTTTGGAACAACCACCCTTCCGAACCGGTCTATCGCAGTTTTCATATCAGCCTCCTATGCCATTATAGCATACCAATTGGCAATAACGATTGCCGCGAACAGATTTGTAGCGTATAGATTTCTAGTGTAGGGCGAATAACCGCTATTTGCTATTCATGGGGGGGAGTGTGCATCATGAAAAAAGTTAGTAACAGGAATCTATACTTTTTATGAACGTCCGGGTTTCTTTTTATGCAATGTTCAGGTTCAGCCGTCAGCCTGAATTATATTTTTTCTATACTCTCTCGGCCCCAGACCCTCTTCCTCTCTGAAGACGCGTCGAACTGCGAAAGGTTTCCGAATCCCACGGCAAAGGTACTGCTTCTTCACAACTTACTGCAAGTTAATCTGTTAGCCGCAACAAGCGACTTGCGTTCATTGCAGCTCCAGCCGTTTTACCCCTGCTTTGCCTGCATTATGGTATCGAGTATGCAATGGCAGATCGAATGATGAAGCACCTCAACCGGGCCGTAGGCATTTGAGGGCACGTAGAAGTTAAAGTCGCCCAGCGAGGACAACGGGTTGTCTCCGTCGAAACCGGAAAGGGTTATGACCTTGCAGCCTTTTGCCAGAGCCGCCCCCACGCCGAGAAGAATATTTTCAGAGCGGCCGGAACTGCTTATGGCTATCAGGATATCGCCGTTGTCCGCAAACATTTCGATCGGTTTTTCAAACACGTGCTTATATCCGTAATCATTGCCTATGCAGGTCAGCACCGAGCTGTCGTTGAACGCAATCGCGCGCATGCCCCCGTTCTTCCAGAAGTCCGTAGACATATGACTCGATATGGCCGCGCTGCCGCCGTTTCCAATGAACATGATCTTGTGGCCGCCGATGTTTTCCCTGATCAGGGAGATCGCGCCTTCTATACCCCTGTCGAACTCCATGGTATTTCCGGCGCCGTCCGTGACCCTGACGGCTTTGGCAAAATCAAAAAGCCTTGCATAATAGTTTCCTGCAAATTCGCGCACTGTCGTTCCCCTTATTGTAAAACGTTATATATAAACTGAAAAAGTTCGTTTTTCTCTACCGGCTTTTTATTGCCGACAATCTGCACAGCCAGGGCTCCGACCGCGTTGCCTATAAACGAGACCAGATCGAGGGGCAGCCCCTTGGCCAGGCACAGGGCGGTAAACGCAAAAAAAGCGTCTCCGGCTCCTATGGTGTCCACCACCTTTGAGGAGAATATAGGGGTCCTGTTTGTCCGGTCGCCGAGGATGCCTATCGAGCCCTTTTTGCCGAGGGTCACAAAAAGACAGTCCGCGTTGACCTCTTTCTTTATCCTGCGCGCTATCGTCTCTATGTCCGCATATCTTTCCTGCGCTGCCAGCCTTATCTCAGGCTCATCCAGGCACACGAAATAGGGGTTCTTGTATTTGGTGATCATGTTGTATCCCGCGTTGGCGGAATTCGTCTGTGTGTTAACCGCGTATTTTTTCGACGACGCCTCGATAACTTTTATGATCTTCTGCGTTATGAACCCGTGGCCGAAATCGGATACGAGCACTATATCATAATCTCCGCAGACCGCCTTCAGGTAGTCGATCACTTCCTGTTCGCACTCTTCCTTTATGAAGTCGTCGTTCAGGTAATTAACCTCGAACACCTTCTGGTTAAGGTACTGGTCCACATATCTCTTCTTTACGATCGTGGGTCCGTCCTCCCTGTAGAAAAACTTCGGCGTTATATTCTGCTTCAGCCCCTTGGCTATAGAGGCCTCTCTCGAATCGGTCTTTCCGAGCAGGGTCACCAGCTGCACATGATCGCACAGACCCGCAATATGGTTCGCTATGGCAAAGGCGCCTCCGCAAAAAACCTCATGAGTCAGATATTTGCTCACTATGACATAGGACTTGGCGGATTTACCCATGGAAGAGCAATAGTGGTACTCGTCTATTATGCCGTCGCCTATCAGCAGCACCTTAAGGTCCCTGAGCCTGTGCATGCTCTCGACTATGTCGTTGAAGCTGTATTTTTCCGAAAAGGACCTCAGAAAGGACTTTGTCTCTTCCGGGTATATATCCAGGAAATTATTGACGATCTGGGAAGAGCTGAACGAAAAACCGCCGGTCTCATAGACCCGGCTCTTGCCGAGATAAAACTCTTTTTCTTCCTCGAATATCTTCTCGTGGACCTTACGGTCGCGCTCCTTGTACGCCTGCCCTTTTGCAAGGACGTCGGGTTTGATTATCCGAACGCATTCAAAGGGAGTCTCGTCGTCCACAGCGCAGGCGTAATCAACCTGTTCGAGGGAGGCCACATTTTCGACTCTGAGATTTTCGGCAAAAATCGGGCGGCCCGGCCCCCTCCTGACGTCGCGGTCGCGAATGACTGTAACGATCAGGATATCGCCCTGCTTTTTCGCCAGGTCAAGATGGTTTATGATGCCGGGGTGGATGAGGTCGAATACGCCGTGGCTCTGTACCACAACCTTGCCCTGCTTTTTCAGGTCGTCGACCAGCGCGGCAAGGTCGTTCAGCGCGACTATTTTATCTTTAATCGGTCTTTGCATCGCTCACGCAAAAATACTTATTCAGAAGTTTTGTGGATGAGAAAACTATCTCATGTGTAAATCTCATTTCCGCGCCGACCTCGCGCACAACCTCGTATTCGCGCTGGATCTTGCCGGTCTTGTCTTCCAGCTTCTCGAACTCCTGCCCCTTCACGTATACGTCCGGCCTCAGGAGCCTGAGGGTCTCTTCGGCAGTGGGCCATTTATTGACCGCCACATAGTCCACGCATTCCAGGGCCGCAATCGACTCGGACCTGAGCTCCTGATTAAATGCGGGTCTGCCGGGTCCCTTGTCTACGTAAACATCAGGAGAAACGGTTACAACCAGTATGTCGCCCATTTTCTTGGCAGCCTGAAAATATTTTATATGCCCGGGATGCATGAGATCAAAACACCCGTGGCAATGGACTATTTTTTTCCCCGCGGCCTTCAGTGTCCCGACCTTTTCGGCCAGTTCTTCGATCTGCAGAATTTTCATTCCTACAAAATAACATTTGCTTAAATTATGTTGCAAGCGAATTGAGCGCAGTCCAGAGAGCCGGGACTGTATCGGCATGTCTTCCCCTGACATAGAAACTTTCTCCCCCTTCCGCAACAGTCCTGACAAGCATAGTCTTCCACGGCCTGAAATAATAGGCCGGGTCGTCTTTGGCGGGTTCCTTGCAGATGTCTTCGGGCAGGGGATGCAGGTCGCAGACGAGGGTGGTGAAATGTCTGATCTCGCGGTTGTTTTTGCGCGCCGTATTCCTTACCATGCTCAGCGCCTTCAGAAACACCTCGGGCGCCATTACCGCGCTGCCGAAGTTCATTACAACCCCTCCTTCGAGGTTTTCCAGGACCTTTGCAAATCGCAGAAAATCCAGGTACGAAGCGCTTCCGGCCGCGGCCCCGTTGAAATTGGGGTGCTCATGAATTATGTCGTACCCTATCCCGACATGGACGGTCGCAGGGATGCCGAGCCTGTAGCACGCAGCCAGTATGCTGATATTCTTATGGGGGAAGTCGCCTTCATAAATCGCCTTGCCCACGGCCTCTCCCATGCCTGCGCCGCCGGACTCAAAGGCCTGATTCACGATATCGTTTATCCTGCCTGTCTCGGCCCACAGACCGAACCGGCCGTCCAGGATATATTTTGCGACGCTCTCGGTCGTGGCCCCGATCAGGGCGAATTCATAATCGTGGATCATGACGGAGCCGTTCATGGCCACGCAGGAGATATACCCCTTCTCAAGCAGGTCGATAATATAGTTCTGCACTCCGGACCGCACAACATGCCCGCCCATTATCATTACAACAGCCTTGTCGTTTTTGCGGGCATCGGCAATGCGGCCGGCGACAGCCTCCAAAGAACTGCTGCAATAACCGGAACTGCGGAGGGGTTTGACTACATTTATATCGAGGTCGTGTATTCTTTCACCCAACGGCCTGATCACCAGCTCCGACCTGTCAAAAAGCATCTTGTCTCCTTTAATCATGTTTACCCGGAATTCATTTCAAAAAAAAATCGGGTGAGGTCAATACATCAGCAGGACCCGTCTGGCCATCTCGAAATCCGCCTTTGCGTGGTCGTAATCGCCGAGCTGGGCATACAGGTTTGCCCTGCTCGTATATGTCTTGGACATGTTCGTCGGCGTAAAGTCCGCGTTCTTCCATGCCATCTTGTCTTTAACAGCCTCGGGGAAAAAACTGATGGTCGTGTTAAGGTCCTGGAGCGCGAGCTGCAGCTGACCGGCATGCAGATATGCGTTCCCCCTGTTGTTGTAGCCTATGGCCTTGCCGGTCTTTTTGACAACGTCGTCCCAAAATTTAATCTCGCTTGTCCAGATATCGTTCCTTGAAAATGTAGCCGCAGAAAACAGGACCGCAATAACAGCCGCAAGCCACGCGGCCTTGAGCGGCCCGCCGGCATATTTGCCGCCGTATTTTATGGCCCTGTCTGCAACGAGGTAAATGACCACGGAAGCCGCGCTGAAGAAACCTACACTCGGCAGATACATCCTGTGCTCGAATATCATGTCCTTGATCGGGATAAACGACGATTCTATCGAAAGCGTCATGAAGAACCATATTATGCCCAGAGCCGCAAGCTTGAGCAGGGGAGCGTCTCCCTGTTCCTCTTCCCCGGCCGCTTCCCCTGCCTGTTTCCAGGCATAGAGTCCGGCGCCGGCAATGGACAGCAGCAACAGCAGGGACAAGACTACGGACGGCTCGAAAAAAGTATGAGATGCCCTGTAATCATAGGTCGTAAGCTGGTTCATGGGCAGGAAGAACAGCCGTATATAGGTCGTGACTACCCTGAACTGTGTAAAGAGATATTCGTCGGGAGCCCGCTGATAAAGGTCGTACAACTTGTCTCTGCGGGTAATTTCATCAACACCGCTGCCTGTGCCGAGTATACCCCATTCCGGCCCGAACAGCGCAAGGGGAATCAGAGCAAGGGTCGCCGCAAAAGGGATCAGGTAATAGAATCTTCTCGATTTGAATATTGATCTCTTAAACATTAAAAACTCAAAGATCGCGATAATAAACGGGATAGTAAAGGCTATCTCCTTTGTCTTCATCGCAAGGACCGTACTTGCGAGGGACAGGAAATAGGGCCAGTATGCGGAAAAGCCTCTTTTGCCGGCTTCAAGCCTGACCCGGGCTACAAAGTACGAGAATACCGCCAGCAGGTAGAAAAAGGCGCTGAGCGAAGTAAATCTCTGCGTTACGTATGAGACCGCCTGGGTCTCTATCGGGTGCACAAGAAAAATCAGGCCGGCTATAAAAGCCAGTGCGTTATTGCGATCAAAGCCCCGGGTCGACTGCAACACAGGGACTGCTGAAGACACGGCAACGGGTTCAGGTTCAGCCGCATTGTCGGGCGCTGGAACAGCCGGCGCTTCGGTCGCGGACCCGGCCGGTTCGCCAATGGAAGCCGCATAGGTCATTATCGCGCCTGATGAGGGCAGATCGGCCTCGTCCGGATCGATATCGTCATAAAAAGGCGCAGCAGCGGTTATCCCGTCATGGACGGACCTGACAGGCCCCGGAACAACTGTGTTTACGGTTTTTTTCTTCGCAATGCTGATGGTGGAACTGAGCACGCCAAGTATAACCCTTATAAGAAAAAACACCAGGATCGCATTGGCTATATGTATGAGTACGTTCACAAGATGATATCCGAAGGGGTCCTGGCCGCCGATCATATAGTTCATCGCAAAGCTGAGATATCCAATATGCCTGGGGTCGGTCATGTCCTCAAAGATCGAGAGGTTCTGGATAATCGGGTTGTCCACTACGTATTCAAAGTCGTCGAATATGAATACGCCCTTCATCAGCACATCGGAATACAGGGCAAACCCGATCACCGAATACAGAACGATCAAAAGCAACAAAAGTTTTTTGCCTCTTAATAAATTTTCAGACATTTAATGGTCCTCTCATTGAGAATTAATTATCCGCATGACGGATCAGGCAGGTCAAGCGTTTTTTTCATAGCATAAGTCCTGCCCCGGCATCCGCCCATGCATTGGCCGAGGTCGCCGCAAGCCCGGCATCCCTCAGGAGCTGAGCACAGCAGCCTCCGGAGTTCTTTTTTGCGCTCTGAAAACACTATGGCCTTCAGCGTATCTTCCACGAGACTCCCCAGCTTCACAGGGAGAGACGGACAAGGGTAAACATCCGCGGCAGGGGAGATGTAGAGCATGGTATTTGCGGCCTGGCAGCCTCCGTCGGGGAAGCTCAACTCAGGAAAAAAAACTCTCCATATAAATGGGTCGTGAATAATTATCTTCAGCCCGGCGGGCCTTTCAACGGCGCTCAATCGGTTAGTCAATTCCCGACGCTCGTCCGCAGATATCAGGAAACACGCTTCATCATTTGTAAGCCGCTGCATGGGGATTACCAGACCAGGAAACCCGTTGCGGGCGCAGAAAGAAAGCGCCTCCGGCAGTTCGGTATAATTATTTTCGTCTACACGAAACGATAAGCCGGCAGTGGGTCTCCGCCCGGAGACATTCAGCCTGCTTAAGGATTCCAGTTCGGCAACGGATGACAGATCAGCAAGCAGCATTCTTACGGGCAGTTCACGAAGCACGGCCAATACTTCAGGCGTAAGCGCGGCGAGCGGCAGGGTAAGGGAGACCGCTACAGGTTTATCTTTGAACGCTTCAAGAACGGATATGCATGTCCGGCTCAACGCCGGCGCGGAATCATACAGATTAAGACTCAGGATCCTGCAGTCTGTTATCTCTTCGCATACACGCCGGTATTCGACCTGAGACCGGGCATCTTCACCGGATATGTCCCAGTAGATCCTGATCGGAGAGGCCAGTTCTTTAAGATTCATTTATCCAGCAATGGGGGTCCGGGTTATTAAAATCGCCTGTGAGGGCCAGCGCCCGGGCGCTGCAGCCGCCCAAACAGTCTTCGTAGCTGCCGCAGGAAGCGCATTTCCCGGTTGGGACCTTGTGCCTGAGCTTGTCAAGCACGGCGGAGTTGAACCATATGTCCTTGAAATCGTCGGTTACGATATTCCCTATCACTATGGGTATAAAACCGCAGGGGGTTATATCGCCGTTCGATTTTATGTTCAGGGAAAGTTTGCCGCAGACACTGCCCTTAACCAGGGATTCGGTCTCGGTCTTCATTCCCAAAGACGCGATAATAGGGTCGTCGAGGGATATTTCCAGCCCTTCGACCCGCTGCTTTGCCTTTGTTGCCTCAATGTAGAACGTCTTCCATTCTTCAGCGGACAAATCGAGTTCGTCCTTGTTCGAATAGCCGAGTCCCGAACATTTGAAGTTATGGAAGTTCAGCTGGTGGGCCCCGTGCTGAAGCGCAAACCCGATCAGTTCATTGATTGCTGAATGGTTTATCTTGCATATGACTGTGGAAATGGAAGTCTTGATCCCGGCCTCTTTCAGATAGCCGAGCGCGGCGACCGCCTTTGCGTGGCTTCCCTTGATCCCCCGGAAGCCGTCATGCACTTCCGGTATATGGCTGTCAAGACTGATGCCGACCTTTGAAAAACCTGCAGCCTTGAGTTTGACGGCCATATCGCGGTCGATAAGATAACCGTTGCTGTTCATCGAGACCCGCAGGCCTTTTTGGGACGCAAAGGAGGCTATTTCGAGCAGATCTCTCCTCAGGAGAGGTTCTCCGCCTCCGAAATTGATCGACAGCACGCCTGCGGCTATGATCTTCTCGATAGCGGCGAACAATGTAGCCCGGTCGAGCTCGTCGGACGGGTCTGTCCTGCTGTAGCAGTGCCTGCACCTGAAATTGCACCTGTTGGTGACCGCCCAGTTTATAGTGAGGGGGGCCTTAAGAAATGTTACGTTCTTCATATCGTATAAAACCTTTCTGTTCAAGCTCAGAGAGAAATTCCAAAGCGTCCTGTCTCAGAACCCCGGGATCAACCTCGAACTGCGAAAGCAGGTCCTCAATTATCTCGTCGAGCGTCCGTCCGTCGCAGCGTTTCCATATCTCGGTCCCAAGGATATTCAGAGAGAGCATCAGGCCGTCCGAAAAAAGCACCGAGGTGCCCAGACCTCCGACATCTTCTCCTTTTGACAGACTATCGTAGGCCTGAGCCTTTGACTCGTCTTCCTCTCTCCAAAGGACCTCTTCGTTTCTGAATATTTTTTTCCGGCTCATAATCCTGCGATTAGTCTCCGGCCGCCGTAATTGACGCCAGCACCAGGTTTTCCTGACCTGAATTGCGAATGCCGTGCTCGACCAGAGTCGGGACAACTACTATCTTGCCTGCATCGATCACCTGGGCCCCCTGGCCTGAAGACAGGAACTCTCCCTTGCCCTCAAGGACTATCCAGTAGTGATTGCCGTGATGCGTATGGGTATTGATCTCCTGCCCGGGCTTCATGCAAAGGAGTTTGATCGATGCATGGTCGTCCGTCCAGACGGTCTCCATGTGCCGTTTGTCGTCGCTGAACTTCTTGAACTCGTTATAGTCGAAAATCTGTGTCTTCATAATCCTCCTCGTTTACAACCGGTCTCCGCACATGACTTATGCCTTGTGGAACAGCTTTAAGATCCTGCCTATTGCGCCCGCAGACCGGTTAAGAATATAAGAGCCTGAGGATGCATGGAGTTCTTCAGCATTGTCCGCAAAGCCGGAAAATATAATACCATATCGGGAAGCCGGCTTATTGGCCGCAGCCAGATTGTTTGTATTATTCATGTCCGCGGCATTTTTCCCTGCCGCAAACAGCATGCCCTTGCCCTCGTCGGAAAACTTTGCAATAGCCTCCTGTTCTGCGTCCGAGAAATCCCGTCCGGCGCCGAACTCGCCGAAAACCAGCCAGAGCTGGCCGTATTGCGCTAGCAGAGCGTCAGTAACAACGGGCGTCTCCAGTCTGTCGGTGAGCCTGACCCTGAACCCTTTTTTCTCCAGCAGCGGGACAATGTTGCCGCTTATCGCTCGCCTGTCCAGGCCGGTCTGACTGAACGTGTCGTATATGAGTATGCTGCCTTTTGTCCCGGAAGAATTGTTCTCCTCAAGCCAGGCTGCGGCATTGGAAATATAATGTGTGTTGTCGAAACGGTCTGCAGGGCCGCTCACAAACCTGTTGAAACTCGAATCGAATATCACTCCTCCGGTAGAGCCTATGTCATTGCTGTATGTGGCGATTGTAGGCCGGCCGCCGGGGTCCATTACTATCCTCACATGCTTGTCCTTTTTTTGGATGACGGAAGAAGCGCCCCCGGGGATTGAGCCGACATTCCTCAGGAGCGGGTTGCCTATGTCCGCGTACGGGACAAATACAAACAGTTGAAACGCGTAAGAGATAATAAGGGTCCCCACAATACAGATAAACATGTAAAGGAAAAATACCTTCTTCCTGAATATGGTCCAGAACATGACCATGGTCGGCATGGCTGTGACCGGGCCGCCTATCATGAAGGCCAGACCGGCGCCGGCGTCGAGCGTTCCGTCGAGCGAACTCTTGATATGATAAAGTATGCTTGAAGCGCTTATCTGATGCAGGAATATGGGGACCGAACCCAGAGTGACCCACAATATGCTGAACGGCCCTTTTTGTCCGAACAGCTTGTATATCCACTCGTAAGGCATGTATCTCTCTACTATCGCGCCCATTACGACTCCGACCAGCACATATTTGCCCACGAGCCACAGCATCTCGTATGATTTTGCAAGAAAGACCACAAACATGTTCTTCGTCCGCGCAGCCACCCTGTGGCCGAGCTTCTCTTTACAGTTGCATCTGAGCCGCTCGTCCGGATAATTCTCATCATGAAAATCTCCGCGCGGTATCGCGCCCTCAATAAATATGGAGTCCGTCCTGAACCCCCTGTCCCTGAGCAGATGCGTCAGGATGCCCGCGAACATCCCCATCGAAAACGCGGCGAGTGTCCTGATGACCGTCCATTCAGGCCCGAGGTCGTTGAGCGTAAGCAGATACGTGGAGGGACTCAGCAGGGGAGAAGTGACCAGCAGGGCCATAACAGGCGCCAGAGGGAACCGCGCAAACAGGAGGCTGATCGCAGTGGTCAGGGTCCCGCACGCGCAAAGAGGGGTTATCATGCCTACGACGGATGCGAGAAAAACGCTCAGTATTCCGTAACGCTTTAACGTAGTCTGTAATTTCAGGGCTATTTTATAAGTCCGGATATAACCTGCAAGGAGTATACCGGCAATAAAATACGGAAGGATTTCCCACAGTTCGGCAAGTATGCCGTGACCGCCGGACAACAGGTCCCATATCTCGCCGGTCAGTACCAGAGGGAAAGGACCGGGCACGGCATCGGATACAGCAGCCTTATGGCTCGGCCCATAGGACCAGACATGCCACACAATGAGGGAAAGAGAGGCGAATACCATTAGCAGGAGCGTCCTGTTTGCGGCCCTGTGCGGCGCGCCGTGGACCTCGCAATCTCCGCTCTTCTTCATGCCGATCAGCCTTGAGATCATATTATCGCCCCATGTCTAATCAGCGCCGGCCTGCAGTTCAGCGGAAATCGTCTCACCCCTTTGACGGTAAAGTAGTCCGATTATGAATAAAATACAGAGACCCGCGAGGACCGCAACTTTGCCCTCATAGGGCGTGCCTTCGGCATTGCCTGCAAGCCCCCAGTTCTGCACAAGGGCCGCTCCTGTAAGCATGCCCAGCACTGTTGCGCCTGCATCGGTGTCGCCCTGCCCGGCCGATATCAGCTGCCTGAAGGGGCAGCCTTTGATCAGCGTGGAGGCAAACCCGACCATAGCCATGCCGAGAAAATTCCAGAAGTAACTGTCGTTTGAACTGGGCTGCCCCTGCCAGCCGGCAGAAAACTGTCCTGTAATCAGGCTTACGACAAATGCAAAAGCGAAGAAAGAGAACACGCCCATGGCATGGCCCGTTGACTTGGGGAAAAAGGCCCATTCCCTGGGACCGGTCATAAACAGTCTTGCAAACCCGCCGGTTATGCAGAACCCCGTCTTTTGGGCCAGGGCTCCGACTCCGAGACCGGCCAGCAGTGAAAGATACGCAGGCGCGTACTGTGCGCCCGACCCTTTACTGCTAAGCGAAATAAATACCGGCTTAAGCAGGAGGAACACAAGCAGCATTGCCATTAAAGCGGGCATCAACAGGGCGTTGGCCCCGGGCTGCCCGGACGGTTTACCCAGACTGAATCCGCCTACGAGAAACCTCAGGCCCACAAATACTCCGGCCGCAAGCCCCGCAACTCCGATCAGCGCGGTCAAATCCCCTGCCGCAATTCTGAACACCATTTTAATGGGACAACCCAAAAACACCGCGCAACCAATAATCATGATAATGCCCAGCAGGTACCTCAGGAGCGGGGAGCTTCCGCCTGTGGCGGTGAACTGCTTCCTGTAAAGGGCCATCAGAAACGAACCTATCACAAAGCCGCTTATCTCGGGCCTTATATACTGCATCCGGATATTCCCATGCAGGCCGATCGATCCCGCTATATTCTCCATAAAGCAGGAGACGCAGAAACCGGTGTTTGCCGGATTGCCCCAATAGCTGAGCATGACCCCGCTCAGGCCGATAAACGCCCCGGTCAGCAGAAACATTGACCTTGAATAACTTGCCGGCCCGGAAGGACCGGACTTGCAGGCCGCTGCATTTTTATCTCCGCGCAACATCAGCTGCAGCTCCCGGCGATCTTTCTCTGCAGATAATAGACAATCTTTCTTTCCGCCTTGAGAGACGCATCCTCAGGATTTGCTTTAAGCTTCTTTTCGATCTCAGCCATTGCCTCTCCCACCGCGGTCTTCAGCTTTTTACCCTGGAAAAGGGGGCTCTTTTTATCCAGGAAATCAGGGTTAAGATCAATGCCCTCCCTGTATTCCCGCATCGCCCTGACAGGCTCCTGCTTCCGCATGTAAACGTCGCCCATCAACATGTGAGGTTCGCCTTCATAGGGCTGCTTCTGCAACAGATCTTTCAACATCGCTTCCGCCTGCTCAAAGTTGCCGGCGTCAAGCAGATTCTTTGCCGTCTTTATCAGAGCTCCGATTTCGGCATTGGACGGTCCGGCTTCAGCCTGCGCAGACCGCTGCTGGGGACGCCTGTCCGGCCCCGCCTCTCCCATATGCCCGCTTATAAGCGCGAATGAGCCTATTATCAGAATGACGACGGCCCAGATAGAAAGTCTGTCAAGCCAATCCACAACGGCCTCCGTTTAAATTACAAATTGCAAAATCAAATATTGAGGGAGCCAAACTCAGAACCTCTGGTAAGGCGGCATGTTGGTGCGCTTCGCCATTTCTCTGACGCTGTCGAAATCCTTGTCGCTTACGTCCTCATAACCGTCTATCATGGCGCGTTCAAGCACCCTTACGACCTCCCCGTCGACTTCCACTGTTTCGTCCTTTTTGATATTCAGGAGGACCTGCTTGAAGCGTTTGGCAAAACCGTCGTCTACCTTCTGGGTTACGGCAAAATTACAGTACGGGATTACATCCCCTTCAGCCACAACAGTAAAGTCGTTCGGATCGATCCTGTCGTCCCTTATCATGCGCTCATAATCCAGGAGCGGGGCTGCGCCTGCGTCGTATTTCCCGAAAAGAACGCCGTAAATGACCTTTTCATGTTTGAACGAACCCTGTGGTATCGCATAAAAAGAAAGGTCGTTCTCCGGATCGATCTTATTCTTAAGAAGGACATCGAGCTGCGACATGTAGGACGTGGGACCGAGCATAGGCCCGAAAACCATGGACCTGCCCTTAAGGTCTTTTACACTCTTTATCCCGCTCTTTTTCAGCGCTATGATTATTCCCTTTGCCCTCGCGCCGAGCGAGCCGGCTTTTTCCGCTGCAAGTATACCCACGCCGTCGTTCCTGTTCATGATTATGTACAACAGTGAATTGGTGTGCGTAAAATCGAGTTTGGGCAGCTCTTTGGTAAAGCCTATGGTGTCGATCGCCTTTGCCTCGAACTGTACGCCCAGTTTTTTGCTCAGGTAGGCGGTCAGGGGCCTGAAGCGAACGAGCGTCTCCTGCTCGCTGTTGCAGACCATGTAGCCGATGGTATATTTCTTCTTCTCATCCTTTGCAGCCGGCGCATGGCAGGAGGCAACAAGGAGTGAGAAGATGATAAGGCTTGTCAGTGATCTCATATTCATATTTCGGTGTTTATCAGCAGCGGTCCGGGGCTTAAAAATCGCCTTCAGATCAGCTTTTTTGATTTCAGGAAATCTCTTGCAACGGTTTTGGGTTTTTCACCTGAATCCATCGATTTGACGAGCTTCGCATAAATTTCATCGCTGATCATGCCCGCAAGCTTGTCTATGACTCTCGGCAGCGCAGGGAAATTGCTCAGGACTTCGACCTTGAGCACCGCGGTCGCAAAGGACCTGCCCTCGCCTTCGTTCCAGCTCAAAAGGCCAAAGGGTTTAAGCCAGATAAGACCCTTCTCACTTTCGTAAGCTGTCTTGACCGTTTCATATGTCTTATTGGGGTTCGCTCCGGACGCGGTCCTGTTCAGGATATGCATGGCCCTCGCCGTATTCTCGACCAGGATGTCTACCTGCTGGGCTTTCACGGCATCATAGAGCTCGGTCGTGTTTTTATAGTATTTGGTATTGACGGTTGACCCGGTCCGCTCATTTATGAGAATGGCCAGTATCTCGGACAACAGATACCCGTCCGCAGAACTTACAGCTCCTATTCTTAATACTTTGCCGACACACGCGTCGGACGCCGGCGGGCAGATCAAAACCAGGGCAAAAACCAATATCAGCAGCAGCTTGCTCATGTCAGACTCCTTTGTTAATTATAATATATTCAAGCCTGTTTTATCTGCTTGCCGGCGTTGTTGTTCTCACGCCCGCGCCTTCCACAGGTTTTAAAAGAAAGGGGACGAATGTGACCTTGCCCAGGGTGTCGTCCTGTTTACTGTCGAATATCAGCTCTTCAATCTTCTCATTCGTCGTGCTCCCCCACCAGTTGTTCGGGAAATTAAGGTCTATGGCCTTCCTTTCCCCCAGCTTCATGTTGTATTCACGGTTGTCGTAAATATTGTTGCCCGCAATGAGGGGAAGCCTTGAATCAGCCGGTGGGACCGCGTCCTGCTCCCAGTCAACGGTCTTTTGCTGAGGCTGCTGATAAAGGACTCCGACATCATTGGCGGTCAGTACGTTGTCGCGCACAACAACATTGCCTTCGAGTCGGGCGAACTTGAAACCGATCGCGTTGTCCCTGAAAGTATTGTGCTCAAGCACTATGTTCGCCCTGTTGATGCGAAGGCCCATATAGTTTTTATCGAAGAGACAGTCGGCGACCCTGCCGTTGGAATACAACAGCTGAATCCCTGAATACGCATACCGGAATTCACAGTATTCAAAAACATTGTCGGTTCCGGTTGCGTGGACCATCACATAAGACCAGTCCCTGACTTCCGGGTTCTTCTCGGCCGAAGTAAACAGTATCCTCTTTTCACTTGTGCCGCGGGCTATTATCCTGCCCTCCACCATGAGTTCGCCGTCGCCGATCCCGTTGTTGTCCCGGTCGAGTCTTTTAAACTTTATTACTGCGCCGGGCTCAATTGTCAGGGTAGCGCCTTTTTTGACGGACACTGTGCCGTTGATTGTTATGACGCCCTTCCATAACGTGTCCCTGTCGATTGAAAAATCCGTTTTGTATTCAGTATCCGCAACCTCACTGACGCTCTTCAGGGCATAAAGGGCGTTCTCGCTCATGGCCTTGCCCGCAGTAATATCGATGCGTTCAACCACATTGCCTTTTGTGAAATGAATCGAATTGTTCGCCTTGTCTCCGTATATGCCGTAGATGTCCTGATTCTGCGGCGACCCGCCGAGCGCGCTCCTGGCGATGACGAAATAATCCCCGTCGGCGTTTATCGGGATAAAGTACTTTCCTTCGCTGTCGGTCTGCGAGACATATTCCGTGCCGTGGGCCACATTATAAAGCATAAGCACAGGCCCTTCGCTCGGGTATGCAAGCACGTACACTCCTGCAACGGGTTTGCCTTCCACATCCCTGACCCTGCCTGAAATGCCGTAAATACCGTATTTCGGCCTGTCCGAGATCTGCTCTACAGTGGGAAAGTCTTTAGGCTTTATAGGCCGCCATTCAACAAACAGGTCTCTTTCGGATTTGGGATAACACGGCACCTCGACCCGCACCTTTTGCCCGGACTTCACCTCCACCGGGTTCTGGGGGTAATAGCAGAAAAGATCGCCTTTTTTCAGCGGCCTGATCTTTTTGCCGCCCTCCGTCTTTTTTGCGACCACGATATATTTCCCGTTCGGCGGAGTCAGGCTGAAGGAGCCATCCGGCTTGACGGACTCGGTCTTGATTCCGAGACCTCTTAATCTCTTTGTCTCCGGTTTATAGAGCGAGACATAGGCGTCGGCAACCGGACGGCCCCTGAGGGTTACAATTCCTTCCAGAGAGGCTTCTCCGTCGGAATAAACGGGCGGTTTCACCTCGTTGGCAAGCAGTATCATCCACAGGCCTTCAGCACCAACCACAATGGGATTGTTGCCGTGATAGGCAAAATAATCCCTGTCTTTTTCGCGGCCTCTCGCCACGAAATAATATCCGCCCTCAGGCGCATCGATTTTATAAAAACCCTCTTCATCCGTGTCGCCGGATTTCAGGAAGGCCTCACCTGCGTAAAACTCTTCAAGGCTTCTGTAAACATATACCTTTGCGCCCTTCATCGGGCCGGACTCATTGAATATGCGTCCCTCGACAGTCACCGCCATGGAAGACCCCGGCAAAAGCGCCGTAAATAAAAAAAGCATGAAAGCGCACAATATCAACAGACCAAAACCATGACGTTTCCGGGTGTGCGGGGCTTCGCAACGCCGCAGAGAAAACGGCTGCGTTTCAGCGCGGGAGGACAATAGCTCTCCGTGCAAACTTCGGCGCGGCATATCCGGGGTTTGCGGTCATGCCGCACCCGGTTCCTGTATGCCTTTGCAGCTTCACTGCGGCGGGCCCTGCTGTCCTCTGCCCTTGAACTTTTCGACAGTGATATCTATTCCCCTGGTTATCTCGCCTGTTTTGACCACTACCGCCTGAGGCGCTTCACCGCCATAACTACCTATGATTGCGCCGGTTACAGGCGGGCCGCCGCCGTAAACATCTCTGGCCTTCAAATAATAATTGCCGCCCTCGCTGACCCTGAGCGCGTACTTGCCGTCCGAGCCGGAACGGTAGGAGGCAAAGGTCGGTTTTCCTACCATCGAGTCGGTCACAAACGCGAATACAAGCGCGCCAGCCACAGGGGTTCCGTCCGCGGTTACCACCTTGCCTTCGATAGCGCTGACTTTGTCACCGCCGGTCAGTCCTTTAAACGGGGTCGCGCCGGATACGACACCCAAATTCAGCTTCTTGCCTTTCTTTACCGAGTACAGTTTCGGCCTCCCTTTATTATCGAGGGCCTTGTAAAAAAAGTCCCCGTCCTGCGGGGGGCCGTTCTCGGTTTTACCGGCGTTCCTCTTTATAGCCCCGAAGTAATATTCCCCTTCAGGCAAAACAATTGAAAACTTGCCGTTGTCTTTTATTTCAGACAGGAAATCAGGGACCCGCCAGTATTTATCAGGGTCGGGCAAGGGGCCTTTTTTTGTAAAGAAGTATACCAGCCCTCCGGTCATGGCCGCTCCGTCCTTTGTCCTGAGAGTGCCTGCAACCTCTCCTGTCTTCGTGTTCTCCGCCGAGACATTACCATACGCAAGAAAGAAAACAACGAGCAAAACCCAAAAAATACGCTGCCGTTTCATAGATAACTCCTCCTTTTCAGTAATGTGCGCCCTATCGGAATTCTCAAAAACAGGCCGACGGCCTGCTGTTGGAGCAAAGCAAACGCCGAAATACCGGCATTATCCGTCACGAACGGATTTTCCTGTAGCCCCACATAATGGAGCCTATACCCATGACCAAAAACCCGAAAAACACATAAGGCCTGCCCGGGTCTTTTGTTATCTGAATACCCGCATACTGTAATCCGTGCTTATCAACGCCCGTCTCAGTATTATAAAAACTGAGAGTTTCGAATGTCAAAGGACGGTTGATTTCCACAGTGCCGGCCGCCATTACGTCGGAACCCCTGGAAATCTCCATATCTATGCCGATCTTTTTCATGTGAGGATTTTTATTGGCCACGAGTTTGAAGTCATAAGGGAAATCCTCCGGCAGGTCCTTATCTCCTTCGGTATTGACACGGCCGACCAATTGATCTCCCTGAAATACCGTGAGGTTGAGGCTGTCCGACGGATATTGCAGAGATGTCGCCGTTACCCTGTATTGCCCCACATTAAAACTTTCTCCTGTCTTCAGTTCAAAGAGCCCGACTTTTTCCCCGCTCTTCAGGACGCCGACCCTTACGGGCACAGGATAATATTCGATGTTTATTTTCTTTACGAAAAGATCGACCCCCAGAGGTATGTCCTTTTCGATGTCCCATCGGTAAGCTGTGGAGACCCTGGTCCCTTCATACACATTGGTTGTTGCCACGAAGCCGAAGGAACCGACCACGCCGCCTGCGAGGATCAGCAACGTCCCGATATGCATAATCAGCACAGGTTTGGCAAGGCTCCTGATTCTCCTCAAGGTGCACAGGGCCAGGTTCAGGGTAAAACAGGCGAGAATAACACTCGACAAAATGCTCAGACGGAAGTTCGCTTCAGCAAACGTCCCGGGGATAAGGCTAAGGCAAAAAAACAGGATAAGCCAGAGCGCCAAATCTTTTGAAGCCAGAAACGAACGTACCCTTTCGGCTTGATTAAATGATCGGCCCATCAGCCCTATGTCACATCAAATGAGCTTTTTAGACTTCAGAAAATCCCTGGCCGCCTTCTTGGGCTGTTCTCCTGATTCCACGGACCTGATGAGGCGGGAATACGCTTCGTCATTGAGGGTGGGACCAAGTTTCCCGATCACCCTCGGAAGGGCCGGAAAATTATTGAGCACGTCGACTCTCAGGACGGCCGCGGTATAAGAAGGCGCCCCTGCGCCGTTTCCGCGCAGAAAGCCGAAGGGTTTGAGCCACACAAGGCCCTTTTCCTTTTCATAGTAGGCCTTAACGACTTCATACGCCTTGTCGACATCCGCAACCGCGGGCCTGTTGAGCATCTTCAGCGCCCTCACGGTATTTTCTACCGAAATCTCGACCTGGTTTGCCCTTACCGCGTCATAGAGTTCCTGCTCGCTGTTGTAAAATTTGATTGCCACAGTCGAACCGGTACGCTCGCTGATCAGCGAAGAGAGCACCTCGGCGAGGACCTGCCCCTCGGGAGACTTCATAACGCCGATATGGAGTATTTTACCTACGCAGGCATGCGCTTCCACTGAAAAAAGCAGCAGCATTATTATGATCGGCGCAAATTTCTTCATCAATACGTTACTCCCTGCAACCATGCGGATTTATAAAAATTTTAACACCCGGCGCAATTCTTAGTCAAATACGGGGAGAGTTAATTTTGCGGCCTAAAATGCGCCCGGTGAGTTATACTGAAAAATAAATACCATGAAGAATGTCATAATCGCGAAGGATGTTCATGATCTTCTTGTTCCGGAGAAGAGCTTTCTGGGCAGGTCGGACCTGAGGATACGGACCGCGGAATCCAACAGCCGCGCGCTGGCCCTGCACCGGGCTGAAAAGGCGGACCTTATCATCTCTCACCTCGACAACGACCTCAGCGGTGAGTCATTATGCAGGCAGATACGCGAAGACGCGGACCTGCGGACTGTTTCGATACTTCTTGTCTGCGGAGGGCAGGAGGCCGAGATCGCGCGCTGCATCAACTGCAATGCCAATGCCTATATAACCATGCCTTTTAACTCCGCCGTATTGCTTCAGGAAGCGCACCGCCTTCTAAATATCCCGCCGCGCAAGGCCTGCAGAATTCCTGTAAAGATCAGGATGGAATGCGAGACAAGAGGGAAACGGTTCACAGGCACTATAGAGGATATCAGCACTGCGGGCCTGTTTTTCAGAACTGCGGCAGCGCTGCCGGAAGGGGCCACGGTCCATTGCACCTTTGCCGTTTCGGGCAGCAGACAACTGACTGTGCAGGGCGAAGTGGCGCGTATCGCGCCCGGCGCGGCCGAAACAGGGTACGGGGTGAGTTTTTTTGATATCAGCACCGAGGCGGTATCCGCCATAGGCCGCCTTTTTGCGGGCGATGACACCTGTCCCTGAACGAATTTAAAGAATAATACAATCCAACGAGAAAAATGATTTGAAGTTTGAAAATGATTTGAAGTTTGAAGACATTAAGATCCTGCTTCTGCTTATCATAACAGCGGCAGCTGTCTGGTATCTCAATTATGTCGTGCATTTCAACGGCTTTTTCTGGAGCGATTCCCATGATTACAACCAGATGGCAAGAAATCTTTTTGAGGGAAAAGGCTTCAGCACTTCTGTGCTGAGGCCCATTTCCTTCCTGGACTATAAGATTCTGCCTCACCCTGAATATACGAGACCTCCTCTCTATCCCTATTGCCTTGCAGCCGCTTATCACATCTTCGGGGTAAACGATACGGCGGTTGCGGTCGTGAACGGGTTTTTTTATGTCTGCTTTGTTGCGGCGACTTTTTTCTTTTGCCGGCAGTTTTCCGGGAGCGCGCTGACAGCGCTGGCAGTTACCGCAACAGCCGGCTTATCTTCCTGGTTCCTGAGCATGAGCATAATGGGGTCTACGGACATCGTCTTTGCCGCTCTTTTTATGATCTTCCTGTATTTTTATATGAAACTGCCTCAGAAGCCTTTTTTTATAGGACTATTGACGGGCATACTTTACATCACCAGGTGGAATGCCGTTTTTATAGCGGCTGCCATTGTCCTCACGGAATACAACCCGATATTTCAATGGCGGAGATGGAAAAAGACGGCTGCTTTCGGCGCCGGCGTAATACTCACGGCATCGCCGGTCCTGCTCAGGAATATGTTCCTGCAGGGCGCGGCAATGTCGTCCATCAATTCCGCGGGTTTTATTTCCGGCGGAGAAAGCCTGCCCGGTTATTTTTATATCGCCCAGCTCACACCGGTCTCTGTATGGGAATTTATCAGGACGCATCCATGGGAGATTTTTTATGCCGACATATCAAAGTTCAGGATGCTTTTGGAAGATTTCCCTGCTGATTACGGCGTCCCCATGCTCATGCTTATGCTGGGCGGGGCATTTGTGACTTTCAGGCAGGATAACCGGCTACGCGTTAAACGACTGATTATAATAACGGCGCTTATACAGACTGTCATGCTCGTTCTTACAAACGCGGAGCCCCGGTATTACGGTTTTCTGGTTCCGGCTTTGGTTTTATTTGTTTTCGATTTTTTCAAACAACGCCAAAGCGCGCGAATTGAATATATTGCTTATGTCCTGTGTTTCCTGCTTGTTGTTGCTTCCTCGGCCGGCTTCTGGAAAACAGGTAAAACCGACAACCGTTACAAAATTCTTGCCGGGGAGATAAAAGCTGAAACAGCTAAAGATGATGTCATCATTTCAGATATGGCCTGGGCCATTAGCTGGTACGGCGACAGAAGAACCGTTTGGCTGACGTATGATCCGGCTTCATTGGACGTAATTTCCAAAGCTATCCCGATTAAGTACGCTTTTATTTCATTGGAGACAGTGTACCATCCCTTATTGCGCTATAAAGATAAAGTGTGGCAGAATTTGCTGCTGAATCGGGGGACCTACACTGTCCCGGGATTCAGCTTTGTGAAGATGTTATATGTAAATAATTATCCGGTCGGAGCGCTTTACCGAATCGGTCCCGCAAACTAATTCTGTTCCGAAGGAAAGATTTCAGCCTGCTGCCGGACGGTATCATACGGTAAGCGAAGAAAAGCGCCCTGATTTTGTGATGCGGCAGTTTGTGTTATTTGCCGTCCCGCGGTTTCGCGATGATATCTACCCCCGGCTTGTCCGCATCAACAGTGATCTCTCCGTAAATCAGATATTCCGCGCCCGGAGGAAATTTCAGGGAGCTCCCGATGAAATACTTCCCCGGCGGAAGATAGAGCGTATAACGGCCCTTGTCGTCGACCCAGGCGGACACATAATCCGGAACCCCGTCCACGGTCCTGCTCCTGTGGGCTATTGCATAGGATTTCGTTAAAGGCGCGCCGTTTTCATTCAGGATCTTTCCACTTATCTTGGCCGGTCTGCTCCTGTCTTTTGTGTGCTGTTTTCTGGCATCCCTGAGGTCGGCCACTGTAAAGTTCTGATCAGCCTCCATACCGGGGGCAAGGTCGAGCACAACCGGCTCTCCCGAATGCTTGTCTCCGGGCATTAACGGCCCGTACTCCTCACCCTTCTTGAGGCGCGCAACAAGCCAATATTTGCCCGGCATCAGGACCATACGGAACCGGCCCTGGCCGTCGGCAGGGACGGACATGAAATTCGCCGCCCTTCTCACCTCAGAGTCGTCATAGGCAAAGACCCTGGCGCCTGCAACAGGGCGTCCTTCAACGTCCGTAATCTGCCCCTTCAGCGTCGCGGTGCCGTCCGCATATACCGGAGAACCGATCATAAAAACAAAGGCCGCCAGAACACATAAATAAAAAATCCGGCAAAAGCGCCGTCCTCTCAGATAACTTCGGGCTTCGTGTTTTCCGGTCACTTTCAATGTATCCCCTTCTCATCCAAAACATTGACAGGCGCTTCGAGGGCAAAAGGCCTTTCAGATATCGGCTCATAACGAACAGCGCCTATGCCGGGCTCGGTCACAGCGTCATAAATTTTTGAGGCCGGCGCGTCAGAGCCCCACCAATTGTCCCGCGCGTCTACATCCTCGTTGTTGAAATCGCCCATACGTATACTGTACCCGCTGTTGTCAAACAGATTATTCCTCGTGATCCTGAGACCGCCGCCTTTTTCCCTCACAAAAATGCCTGTGTCGTTGCCGGTGATAATGTTCTCTGTGATGAATGCGCTGCCGCGGAAAGCCCTTATGCCCACCTCGTTCTTTCCGAAAAACGACCGTCTGACATCGATCGGACCGCTGGTAAATCTTATGCCGCCCTGATTGTTCACAAAGGCGCAGCCTTCGACCTTCAGGTCGGTGAAGTGACTGTGCAGGGCCCATGTCGCATTGGAAAATACGCTGTTTGAAAATGCGCTGCCCTGCGCATGGTCAAGCAGGATTTCATCCCATTCAGCCTGTCCTTTACCCTGAACCGATCTGAAAGATATGACCGCTCCTTTTTCACCTTTGGCAATTATTTTTCCTTTCACCAGAAGGCCCGCGCCGGTTCCAAAAAGCACCGCGGTATTCGGGGATACGACAAGCTCGGCTCCGGGCAGCACTGTTAAACTTTCCCTGACAGCCACCTCTCCGTGCCATGCCGTATTAACGCTTATTGTCCTGAGCGGCCAGGGGAAGGAGACAGGCGTTTGCAGCATGGGCAGATAATCCGCCCTGCCCCTGGAAGGATCGTTCTCCTTGTCGTAGATCATCTTCCTGACATCGTCTTCACCCCACCAGTTCATGAAAGCGGAGACAGGCTCAGTGCCGTCGATGCCCAGGTTATATAACCCGTTCTTCATAATCGTGTTGCCTGTTATCGAGCCGTGGAACGACAGGACCCCAATGCCTCGCTCCATATTGTCGGTAATCATATTTCCGCTGATAAGCGCTCCGGCGTCCTGGATGTTTATCCCGTTCAGCCCGTTTGCCTGCACGACATTGCCGCTGATCTCTATGTTGTCCGTATTCTTAAGTGATATGCCTGATTCGTGGTTGTGTGAAATTACGTTTGCGGCAAAGGTCCCGTAAATGGAATCATTGATCATCAGACCGTGCCTGTTGCCGTCAATGAGGTTGCGCTCGATCACAGGCAGGCCTTCCCGCAGCCTGATCCCCTCCTGATAGTTGTTCACGATAATATTGTCCCGCATGGTAAGGCTGTTTCTGAAGAGGTTGAAGCCTGCATAATTGTGATACACCGCATTATCCGAAAGGAGGATGTCGGAATCCCGGGCCTGTATGGCGCTCTTGTTGTCGTATATGCGGGACCCGGTGATCTCGACCACCGACTCCTGGAACTGGATGCCGCGATAATTGTTTCTCAGCGCCACGTTGACGACCGTCACATTTGAAAAATGGAAATGCAGCCCGCGGTAAGCGTCTTCGATCACGCAGCGTTCGATCAGGTTCTGCCCCTTGTCGCTGTTCATAATGTTGATCGCGTCCCAGTCGCCCATTGCCCGCTTCTTTTCGGAAGACCTGAAGATAATCGGCTCTTCTTCAGTGCCCTTCGCAACTATGATGCCCTGTATCTGGAGTCCGTTCTCTCCGATGCCGTCCAGGTTGCTGTCTTTTCTCCTGAACTCGACCAGCGTGCCAGGGACAATTATAAGCCGCGAGTCTTCGGGCACGCGCACCATGCCGTTTACTTCGATCCTGCCCTGCCATATTGTGGTACCCAACAGGACCTCGTCCCCGTATATCCGGGACTTTTCTTTTTTAGCCTCAGGCCGGTCTTTATCTTCCATACGGACGGCCTCAGGCCGCAGCGACGAATTGTCCTTTGCCGAAGCTTTATACTCATCCTTCTTTCTGTTCTCCGCAATGACATTGCCGCTGCCTTCGATCTTTGCGTTGTCGAACAAAATCAGGCCGTAATCATTTTTTTCAATCCGGCTTGAGTCAACCCGCACCTCAGCCAAAGTTCCCTGCACAGTCAGGCCGTACCGGTTCTTTGTCAACAGGGAGTCTTTGAGAGAAAGAGAGCCGTTGACAATATAGATGCCGGTCTCCGCGTCATTCACCACCGAATTGCGAAAGACGCCTTTGCCGCCGTCGATAATGATTCCGGCCCAGGTCGCCTTTTTCCCGCCGGCAATGACAAATGTCACCGGCGACCCGCTCGCCCCGTCGGATATCAGCGTTCCTCTGACGGTTATTTCAGTGAGGGGGGACATATACTCGGGGTCTGTCTTCGTGCTCTCGGACGGTGAAACGCGTATAACTGCGCCGGGCGAAATTGTCAGTGTAACGCCGGCCGGCACGAGAATATCCTGATCTACAACGACTTCCCCGGACCAGAGAGTATCAGCGGTAAGCACAGTGCACATTGCCCGGGCAGGCATAAGCAGCAGGATGAGGAACAACAATACCCATACTCTATTCTTTAGGGAGTAAATCATGATTAGGCTTGATTAATGGTAACACAGGGTTCCGGCAATATAAAAGCGACGGCCGGCGCTCCGGATAAGACCCTGCCGGATAAGGTCAATGCCGGATTAGAGCGTCAGTAAAAAGACCAAAATCACGGATAAGGCCAAAATCATGGATAAGGAATAAGCAGGCGTTTTTCGTCCTTTCCGTATGTTGCTTTACTCTTCATGATGGATTCGTCCCACTCCAGCAGTTTAGCCTTGAGTTTCGCGGCCACCTCAGGCCTCTCGCCGGCCACATTCTTTATCTCATCAGGGTCGTTCCGAAGGTCGTAAAGCTCCATCTCTTCCACAGCCTGTTTTTGACCGGTGATAAAGCTCCACCATGAAACCTTGTCGAGAAGGTCCCTGTTCTTATGGAGGATCAGCTTCCATTCATTCGTCCTCACCGCTATATCTCCGGGAGGATAATCCAGCGGCTCAAAGCTCGTCTTGAGCAGGGTCCTGTATTCGTCGAGCTTCTTCCTTTCGGAAGGAGGGAAGCGGTCGCCCTTTGCGCTTTCAAAATCGAGATACCACCGGCTCAGATTGAACTCCCACCACGGCGTCCTGTCTATAAACGCAAACTCTCCCGGAAATGCGGAAGGGTTGCCTTCCAGAAGCGGCAGCATACTGCTCCCCTGCGCCTCATGGGGCGTGGGGATGTCAAGGTAGTCAAGGACCGTAGGCATTATGTCGATGCCCCGGACCTGTTCAACAACGCGCTTGCCGGCGAAGCGTTCGTTCGGAAAGCGCATCATCAGCGCATTCCTCATCACCGTGTCCGTCATATCATAATGAAAATAATTTCCCCGCTCGCCGAGCGCGTCGCCGTGGATCGACTGCAGGATGATCAGGGTCTTTCCGGTCAGGTTGAGTGAAGCGAGAAGCTCCGTCAATTCGCCGATAAACCGGTCGGTATAATATACGCCGGCGTCGTATCTTGCATTTACATACTTCACGTCTTCCGCAGAAAGGTGATGGACAGGTTTGAACCCCAGGTAAAAGTCGTCGCGGTAGACCCGCGAGAAGACCTCGTAAGACGGGTCGTCGTCCGCGGCAAGCGCGCCGGCCTCCTGCGGCAGGCGCTTCCAGAAAGGCTTGTAGTCCGGAGGGTCGTACATATTCTTAAACTCAGACGGCACTGCAGCGGCGTAAGGCATATGGAGAAGGCCGCTGGCTATCCACAGAAAGAACTTTTTATCTTTATTGTTTTTTATCCACTGAAGCGCCTCAGTGGGGAGTCTCCTGAGGTTTCTGCGGTCGCGGCCTTCAGGTCCGCGCATTGTGCGATTGAAAGAATCAAAGGAGCGTGAAAAAACGTCACCGGGGTTGATCATCGCCCCTGTGCCCGGATCGTAACGCATGAAGAATTCCGGAGAACTTACCGCAGCGGCGGTCGTATAACCGTATAGTTTCAGTATCTCCGGCAGGGTCTTCCTGCTGACCATACTCCTGGAGACCTCGAAAGAGACCATGCCGTTTACCCTGGGATATTGAGAGGTGAGAACGCTCATCTGCGCAATGGGGGTAAGATTGGCCTGAGCTATGGCGTTTTCGAATACAACCGACTTTTTGGCAAGTTCATCCATATTGCGGCTCGTCTCCCTCTTGTAGCCGTAGGCGCCCAGATGGTCGGGCCTCAGACATTGCAGCGATATGAGGATGACGTTTGTATTTTCGTACGCAGGAACTTTTTGGGTAGCATCTTCGCCGCCGGCATAAACAGGCGAGAGGGCCGCGCAAAACAGTACAGCGGCAATAAAACGTTTCATCATGGACTAATATGCCTCCTTATCAGCAAACATCAAGATCAATACACATCAAGGTCGCTTCCTACAACAACGCGTCCGCTGTAACCGGCCCTGACCTCTCTCAGCAGGTCGTCCGGAGTGGGCGCCAGCAGACGTTTTGTGGGCTTTGGAGAAATCCCTAAATGATAAAGCACCAGCAGTCCGGGCCGGGCCTTTGTTGCAAGCTCGGCAAGCTGCGTTGTCGTTGTATGATATTTCCCTGCATAGGCCCGTCTGTCAAAACCCTCGACATCGGACCGCACAGGGTTCACCAGAGACTTAAGCGCCAGGGCCTCGTGGATGAGGACGTCGCAGCCGTTGCAGGCGTCTATGACCGCCTGGGTCGGTGTTGTATCGCCCGAGATTACAATGCTCCTGTCCGGCGTATCGAAACGATAGCCAAAGGTCTCATCCCATTCCCCGTGTCTGGTGGGAAAAGCGGTAACAGTGACATTCTCATCCTTATATACAACTCCGGGCCTGATCTCATGAACATTGACTTTGAAGCCGTCTTTTGACGCATGCTCCATTCCCCCGGTCCTGATCCTTATGTCCTCTTTATATGCCGCAAGGATATGACCTGTCATCTCATCGAGCCCCTTTGGACCGTAGACCTCCAAAGGAAAGGTGCGCCCCATTACCCACGGCGTAAGGATAAGGTCGGGATAGCCTGCAGTATGGTCCGAATGCAGGTGAGTAAGGAACACTACCCTAAGGTTGGTCGGCTCCAAAGCCTTTATCCCTTTTTCGAGCACTGCTGCTGCAGCCCGCCGCACCACACCCGGGCCGAAGTCGACAAGATATGCGCGGCCTTTAACGACAATTGCGGTGGCCGGGCCTGAACGGTCCGGTTCGGGGTGGGGATTTCCGGTTCCCAGCATAACGATCCGGGTGCTGCCGTCAGCCTGGGCGCCTGCGGGTTGCGCCTGCGTTTGTGAAGCCGTAAAAAAAAGAGCTGCCGCAATACAGGCGCAGCGGAGAATCGTTAATCCGTTCCGGAAGTTATACATCAGCGGTGCAAGTCGGTTTTATAAATCAGCATTTTCAGGCAATGCACAGCATTGGACAACGCCTATTTTGCGCTTTCCCCTTTTGTGCTCTCCCCTGTGCCCCGCGGTCCCCTGCCGCCGAATAATATAACGGTGAAATCAACACCTTTTTTTATCTCGCCCTCTTTCACGCGCACCGGCGGAATAGATCCGTCTCCATAGAAACCCACGATCTGACCGGGCTCTGGAGGACCAATGGTAAACCTGTTCCTGACCCTCAGGTAATAAGTGCCCTCAATCAGTCTGAGAGTATATTTGCCGTCTTTACTGGTCTTGTCGGAGAGGAAAAGCGATTTTCCTTTAACATCCACAAAGGCGATAACCACCGCGTCTTCAACCGGTTTGCCCTCGGTGTCGCTGACAACGCCTTCAATGGCCGTAGTAACTATACGTTTGGAAGGGTCCTGCAACTTTACCGGCGCCACATCCGCAATGGTCCCCAGGTCCAGCACAGCCCCAGCCTCCAATGTATATACCTTCAGCTTTCCGCCGTCTTCAAGACTCCGGAAGACGTAATCTCCCTCTTGTGGGACCCCGAAGGAATCGCCCGACATCCTCTTGACGGCCCCGATATAATATTTGCCTGCAGGCAGATCTACCCTGAATTTGCCTTCGCCGTCGATATTCCGCGATATGTCGGGCGTTCTGTAATATTTGTCGGGCAGCGGCGGCGGGCCGGCCGTTACATCGTAGAACAATATCTGTCCCCATGACAGCGGCGCACCGCCCTTTACTGTGACCCTGCCGGTAACTGTCCCTGTTTTAACCGCCTTGCCCGGAACCGTCTCGCTGCCTGCAAGGGCGCTATTGCACAAAAGGCCAAGGGCAATGAGAAGAGAGAAGAAAAAAATTGTCCTGCGTTTAATATTCATTATTGGTCTGCTCCTGATTGCGTAAGTGAGGCCCTTTGCCGGCTCCTGTGTAGCAGAGTAATTCCCAGGGACTTTTCCTGGAGGGAATCCGGATGCTCTAATGTATCAAGTTGACGGCGGATCGTGGGCATAGATGCTGTTAGGGCCTTATATTAATCGATGGTACTATTATTTTTTCGGTTTTGTCAAACAGGCTCTTATGGTAGAATAATTCGGTTGCAATAAATTAAAGGTAAGATAATAAAACCATATAAATAGAATGCAATAATGAAAATCACCTGTCCCAAATGCAAGACAAAGATGCTCTTTCCGGATGATAAATTAAAACCGGAACAGACTAAAATCAAATGCGGCAACTGCGGGGCGGTGCTGGTATACAAACGAAAGCCTTCCGACTCTTCCGCAGAGACAGTCCCGACCAGGGCTGAGGAGACCGAAACACCGGCAACCGCGGAGTTTCAATCCGGGCAGGCCGCCAGGACTGAGCACACACCGGAAGAAAAAGAACACCCTGACGAATTAAAACATATTGAGCAGCGGCCTGAACAAAAAGCGCCTGCGCCGGACTTCGCTCCCTCAGATGAAATCAGGTCCGCACTGCGTGATATCCAGGCTGCCCCTCCGGCCAAAAAACAGGCCGTCGCAAAAAAACCCGCGCACCTGCCGTCCCCGTCGGACATGAAAAGCGGACGGCCTACCGGGAAGATTATTATGATTGCGGCAGCGGGCGGACTTGCTGTTATTGCGCTTGTCCTGCTGTTCTTCTTCAGAACGGGTCCCGATACTCCCAAGTCTCCGCCGGTTCCTTCGGCTCAGGCTCCCGGCACATCAGCCGTACAGGCCCCGGCGCAGACACCCGAGGTTCAGAACGGTTCGCAGGCAGGCAAGCTCCCGGACTCTTCGCTGCCGGCAGCCTCAACGGCCCAGCAGTCCGCGTCCGGTCCTCCGTATTTTGACATGACCGAGGATAAGGCCATAGAACTTGTGAAAAAGTCCGACGTCCTGGTTAAATCGACATCGGTGGAATCTATCGTGAGAAAATGGGTCGCAGACAATGCCGCCGGGATGACGGTAGTCGGCTGGCAGGCAAAAAAATTCGACGACCAAAAATATATGGTCAGTTATACCGCGGTTAAAGGCGATAAGCCGACCGGGTTTTATTTTGAGCTCGATGCCTCTACCGGCGTTGTGCAGGACCTGGCGCGCTACCCCGAATTACAGAAAAAGTACAACGTCCAATATAACAAGTGATATCCTGAAATAGAAGGGGGGAATGTGAGTCCGGAATTCGACGAGACTGAAGGGGAGACTTTTTCGGAAGTGAAGGACATGGTTATGCCTCCGGGTAACACGGAAGCAGCCTCGTCTTCATCCGATAATATCCTGCGGAGGTCTCTAAGGCTCGTCAGGAGAAAATTGGCTCCTCATTTCAAGTTTGACAGGGAACTCGCTATCGTCCTGTTCCTTGTCGCGGTCGCCGGATTTGTTTTTTTCTTCGTTTCCCACCAGAGGGCTTTTCTGAACTTTTTCTATCTGCCGGTGCTCATCGGCGCTTATTTCTTCGGCAGAAGATATGCGACCCATTCGGCGCTGTTTTCCGTTATTCTCGTTTCGCTAATGGCCTATTTCTACCCTTCGACTTTCATTTTCAATATGGAGGACCCGTTTAATCGCTGGCTGGATATTTTGACATGGGGAAGTTTTCTGATTGTCACCGGTTACTTTATGGGCCTTCTCTATGAAAAAAAAGAACTTGCCAACCAGGAAGTAAAGGAGACTTACCGAGGCATTGTGGAGTTGATGTCGTTAATTATAGATTCAACCGAAAAGGCGACTCAAAATCATTCCTATAGAGTCTCCATAATCTCGGGTATTATTGCGCGGGAAATGAATCTGTCCGAAATATGGGTCGAAAATATCCGGATCGCAGCTCTTTTGCATGATCTGGGCAAGGTCGGCCTGAGCACTGAGGTCCTCAAAAAGATTAGCGGCATGAGCAGATATGAGAAAATCGAAAGCCTCAAACTATCCGATAACGATGTGCTTGAGCCGGTTTGCGAAAAAATTCTGGATGTTTTGCCGTTGATTCTTTACTATCGTGAAAAGTTCGACGGCAACGGAGATTTACAGATGCTTGCGGAAGAAATCCCTCTCGGCGCAAGAATAATCGCTGTGGCGGACGCATATGATTCCCTGCTGGTAAATCATGACGGCAAGCTTGGCCCTCGCGAGGCTGAAAGAAATATTCTGAATGCGGCCGGAACAGATTTCGACCCGCATGTTGTGGAGGCGTTTCGTTCAGTGCTTCCGAAGCTGAACATAGAACCGCATATGCTACGAAGAGCTTCCTGAAATAATTCCGCCATATCATTACTGTCCAAAATAATTTCAGATAGGGTTGAAGGCCGAAGGAATACGATAACGACACCCTATAAAAAGAGGTCCCCTTACAGCTCTTCGCCTTCAACTACGCGCTTAACTGCCATATATTCAAACGAGGTCCAAAATATAAATATCTGTCGATTTATCGTATTTCTGCGGTCTTTGGCCCTATCTCTATTTCTATTTTGGACAACAATGCCGCCATATATTCAATCAACGACCAATTCGTAGAGATGCAGGTTTTCTTCCTTGCCTTTTACGCCGGCTGAAAATTGTTTACCCCATCGGAAGCCGGCCCCGGCCAGGGCATATGTATGTTCTGAAACAAGTACGGTGGTGCCGGCTTTTTTATTCTCCGCCTCGATGCGTGAGGCCGTGTTGACAGTGTCCCCGATCGCCGTATACTCCTTTTTTTTGTGATACCCCAGACTACCCAGGATCACGGTCCCGGTATGGACCCCCACCCCGATCCGGAATTCGTGATTAAAATGACTCTTCAGATACTCGTTGAATCCGGGCAGCATCAGCGCCATATCCTGGGCGGCGGCAACAGCGAGGCGCGCTGAGTGACCCTGCACAGTCGGGTCAAGGCCGAAAATGACCATGATGCCGTCCCCCATATATTTATCGATATAGCCGCCGTGCCTGTCGATGATCCCGCCAAGGGCCTCGAAATAGCGGTTCAGGATATGAATGACATCGTACGGCAGGGCCTGCTCGGCAAAAGCGGTGAACGAACGGATATCGCAGAAGAGCAAAGTGACCTCTGCTTCCCGGCCCGCGTCTCCCGGATCGGACCGGCCCTCCTGTATAGCCGCACGAATATCAGTGTCGTCCAGCACAAGCCGCCGCAGACTCACGTCGCCCATAACCGTGGTCTGACAGGCCAGCCTGATCTCAGGAGAGAACCCCTTGATTTTGGCTAGACGGGCCTCAGCGTCATTTCTGGGGCTGCAATTTTCCAGCCCGCGCGTAACCAGAACGCGGCAGGTCGAACAGCGAGCCCGGCCGCCGCACACATGCGTATGCGGTATGCCCGCGCCGAGCGAAGCGTTCAGGATGGTCGTCCTGCCATACAATCAATTTATTACATATTCGCTAATGGTTCAAGGACAGGGATTTGAGCCAAAGGATTAGACCCTATGTGGACAGCTATCGAAATATATGGTCCGTTGTGCCGGGCGCCTAACTGAAAGGATTTTATTGTGAACTCAACGTAACTACTTATCTTACGTATCTTGTTATCGTATTTTCCACGGCTGTTTCATACGCCTTGGTTTTCAATATGGCGACTTGCGCCTGATCGGACTGCGCACGGTTGAGGGATCCGCTTGTGGCCGTATCCTCGTAGACTTTTGGTGAAAACATCTCCCACTGTCCGGACTTCACATCAATTAAGGCAACCTTTAGTCTGATGCGGATTTCCTGAGTCTGATCCGGTATGGCGCCGCCAATAATCGGAACCCACGAGATCGTCTTTGTAGCAAGATTTCTCGTGCCGGACTCCAATACACCCCAATAAACAAATATCTTCTCAATCCCCGACTTTGCCGCGGCAAACCGCAGTGCTCTTGCGTAGCTTGTATTTTCTTTCCTGTTTGTCTCAGGCACATCCGTAAAGACGGTAACAGAAAAATACTTCTCCATATTCTTTGTCATATCTTCGTCGGGAAGCATCGCGCCGGACTGAATGACCATAAGCGAGTCGCCTTTTCTCAAAGTCATTCGTTCTTTTTTGGCTGCAGTTGCAGCCAGGATATCCTGTTCCGATATTTCCCTGTCTGCCTCTATTCCAAGGACGTCGAATTCGCTCAATTCACCCTTATAAAATGGATTGTCGTTTCTGTGTCCGTAATATCCGCCTTCTTTGTATCCTGAATCCGAGATTGACCTGACTGAGCAACCGCTGAGAATCAGAACAACCGCTAATACTGCCAATATGCTTTTTTTCATATATCCTCCTGTTTATTGATGCTTCAACGATTATCAATAGCCGGCGTGTGCCGCATAAGCTTGAATGAAAAGCGCACTACGCTTATTAGCGGACGGCTGGATGCCTGTGTTCTGTGGCCCTTAAATTTCTTCTTTGATAAAACTTTATTAATCATACAAATATGGTATCAATTGGATCCCCAGTTCAATGAGGAAGTGCAACACTTGGAGAAACAGTCTTATAGCTGGTACTCTGGGTGGACATGGAAAAAGGATACAGGCACATCAGTTTAGAGGAGAGGGATAGGATAGCGGAAATGAAGT
>Ga0334722_10000133_pt1 | contig 107372 bp, 103 predicted proteins | sample C3_bottom_MG_FD_207210 | JGI IMG/M metagenome (GOLD analysis project Ga0334722, IMG submission 207210) | Sediment microbial communities from Yellowstone Lake, YNP, Wyoming, USA - C3_bottom | ecosystem: Environmental > Aquatic > Freshwater > Lake > Sediment | place: USA: Wyoming | collected...
AGGATATTGGACCTCCAGAAGCTGAAGCATTCGATGAAGACACCGGTACTGATAGACCTCAGGAACGTGTACGAGCCGCACAAGATGAACGAAGAGGGGTTCAATTACGTATGTGTTGGTAGGCAGTCCGACAGCAGGCAGTAATAATACAACGGAGGCAGACTTTGGCACGTATTCTGATTACGGGCGGCGCGGGGTTCATTGGTTCTCATCTTGCGGACAGGTTCCTGGCGGAAGGCCACGATGTCATCTGCGTTGACAACCTGGTCACGGGCGACGTGGCCAACATCGCGCACATAAACAGCCCGAGGTTTTCGTTCATCAACTACGACGTCACCAACTACCTTTACGTGGACGGCCCGCTCGATTACATACTGCACTTCGCAAGCCCCGCGTCCCCCATAGACTATCTCGAACTCCCCATCCAGACGCTCAAGGTTGGCTCGCTCGGCACGCACAAGGCCCTGGGGCTCGCCAAGGCGAAGGGCGCCACTTTCCTTATAGCCTCTACTTCGGAGGTGTACGGCGACCCGCTCGTACACCCCCAGACCGAGGACTACTGGGGAAACGTGAACCCGATAGGCCCGCGCGGCGTCTACGACGAGGCCAAGCGTTTCTCCGAGGCCATGACTATGGCCTACCACCGCTACCACGGAGTCAATACGCGCATCGTGCGCATATTTAACACCTACGGGCCGAGGATGCGCGTACGGGACGGCCGTGCCGTGCCGAACTTCATGTCCCAGGCGCTTAAGGGCGAGGACCTGACGGTCTACGGAGACGGCTCACAGACGCGTAGCTTCTGCTACATCTCGGACGAGGTGGACGGCATAGTGAAGCTGCTTTTTTCGGATGTGGACACGCCGGTGAACATAGGCAACCCCTCGGAGATGACTGTACTCCAGATGGCCGAGGCCATAATAAGGATTAGCGGCTCTAAGAGCAAGGTAGTGTTCAAGCCTCTGCCCGAGGACGACCCGAAGGTGCGGCAGCCGGACATAACGAAGGCGAAGAAGCTGCTTGGCTGGGAGCCTAAAGTCGGGCTTGAGGAAGGGTTGAAGGATACTTTAGAGTATTTCAAACGGAAGCTTGGAGCGGTTTAGCCGACCCGCTCCTATATCATGCCCGAAGAGAGCGCGCAGCCGAGCGCGCCGTTGAAGGTGGGTTCCGGCAGGGAGATGACGTCCCTGCCCGTATGGTGCACGATGAGTGCTGCGACCGCCTTATTCTTTGCCACCCCGCCCGAGAACACGACCGGCCCTTTGGGGAACCGGTTCAGCAGGGGCAGGACGCGCTTCACTATAGTGAGGTTCACCCCGGCAGCCAGCTCCGGGATGGGCACTCCTTCCGCCATCCGCTGTATTATCTCGCTCTCTCCGAATATTGCACATGTGGCCGACAGCGGGGCGGGGTTGAACACATAGTGCGATATGTCTTCTATGTTCATCCCCAGGACTCTCGCCATGTTCTCAACGTACCGCCCGGATGACGCGGCGCACTTGTCGTTCATGATGAAGTCCTCCATCTGTCCTCCGACGACCTTTATCACCTTCGTGTCCTGTCCGCCGATGTCGAGGAGCGTGAACTCTGTGAGCCCTGTCTGGTGGAGCGCGCCCAGGGTGTGCGCCTTAACCTCGGATATAACCCGAGCGCCCTGCACACGCACCGCGTTCCTGCCGTAGCCGGTGACGGTCAGGCGGGTTAGCTCCGGCGACAACCCGAGCTTCTCGAACGACACGGCAAGCTCACGGCCCTCCATCTTGCCGAAGTCGCGGTAGAACTGCGCGGTGTCGTATCCTACCATGGACTTCATGATGCCGTCTTTGTAGTCCAGTATCTTTACGACCCGGCTGCCCAGGTCCATCCCGCAAGGCATTTCTTGTAACCTCACAACGGCGTTTCTTCCGGCAACATATCCTGATATCCGAGCAATTTATCTCCGAGCCCGGTCCCTCAACATCTCGACGAAACCTTCCAGCCTTATCCGCGTCCTCGCGTCAACCGGGCCCGGCCTGTCGCCCTCTATTGTCAGCATGGGCAGCTTCACGCCCCGTCTTATCAGTATGTCCTCGATGGCGCGGAAGCAGAAGCTCTGGCAGTAGTGTATTATGCCGTCGAGCCGCCTCCTGGACGCCTCTTCCACAATGTCGTCTATCCGGCCGAAAACATCATATGGGTAAGTGTACCTGGCGTACTGTGCATATATATCAGGGGTATCGTAAGGCATAGCGAACTGGCGCTGCACCTCGTTATATACTACGGCCGCGCCCGCGGACTCAACGGTGTCGTGGAGGTCAGTGAAAATAGGCGGCACCCCGATGTACCCAAGGCGCACAACACCGCCGTGGGCGGTCGATTCCTTTTTTTCGGCTTCCTTGAGGAACGCATCCAGTCCCGCCTCAAATGCGGCCGGGTCGCCCTCAAAGTCGCTCGAAGAGACGAGCCAGCGGTGGTTCTCCCCGCCTGTAACCCTGCCTTCATCCCAGGTCAGCCTGTCGAGCCGCCGCAGTTTTTCCCTGACGGGCCTGAGCCGTTCGTGCCACACAGATGCCGCTGCGATGTCTGTGCCGAGCGAGACCGCGAGCTTTTGTATCTGGAGCTTGAGGAGGTCGGTGTCCCGGTCGTACGGAAAGGCGAAGGGTATTATCCTGAGCCCGTCCGCCTGCCACAGTTCCATAAGTGCGTGCGTGTTGCTGCAGTCGCCCTGGGTGACGGCTATAACCTCGGTTATTCCGGCGCGCCTGGCCGTGACGTAAAGCCCTTTAATCCAGCCGCAGGTGGTGCGTGGCAGCCCGTCGGCCTCGGCCTCTTCGAGCATGTCCCCGGCATCGGGCGAGTTTATGAATATGTTGTTCAGGTCTACCGGCACCCTGCCTGCGGCAAGGACAACTTCGACCGGTATGGTTGTGGTGAAGCCTACTTTGTCCATTTTATCGCTCTATAATATAGTTACCACGCGCCAAAGTCAACCGAATTGCTGAACATAATTCCCCTTGCGTTACAATGGGATATGGGGTAAAGTAAACTCTTATGAGCATTCAGAAGGGACGCCCCACATACGCATATGTAGACCTGAAGGCATTAGACCACAACCTGGGCCAGGTGCGGGCCAGGGCGGGCGGACGCAAAGTGCTGGCGGTGGTGAAGGCGGACGCGTACGGGCACGGGGCCGTGGAGGTGGCCCGGAGGCTCGAAGCCTCCGGCGTGGACATGTTGGGCGTCGCGCTCGTCGAGGAAGGGGCGAAGCTCCGGGAGGCCGGCATACATACGCCCATACTCGTGCTCGGCGGGGTCTTCGGATACCAGGTGGCCGAGCTGCTTGCCCTCGACCTGACGCCCGTGCTCTTCGACAAGGCCCAGGCGGAGGCTTTCTCTAACGTAGCGAAGCAGGCGGGCCGCAGGCTCCCCGTCCATGTCAAGATAGATACCGGCATGGGCAGGATAGGGGCGATGATGGAGGTGGCCGTCGGCCTGATAAATGCCATAAAGGCGATGCCGGGCCTAGAGGTAGAGGGCATCATGACTCACCTGTCCGAGGCGGACGCTTTGGACAAGTCGTTTGCGGAGCACCAGGTCTCGCGTTTCAACTTGCTCATGGAGGAGCTGGAGCTGTTGGGGATAAAGGCCCCGCTCGTGCACGCGGCAGGGAGCGCGGCCATAATAGACTTCGGCCCTGCGCTCTTCAATATGGTGCGCCCGGGCATAATGTTATACGGATATTACCCGTCTCCGCATATGCGGGATATGGTGGACCTCCGGCCTGTGCTGAGCCTGAAGAGCCGTGTCCTGCACGTGAAGGAGATGCAGAAGGGCCTGCCCGTAAGCTATGGCCGTACTTTTGTTACCGGCAGGACGAGCCTTATAGCGACGCTCCCGATAGGATACGCGGATGGCTTAAGCCGTGGGCTCTCAAACAAGGGTGAGGTCCTTATCAGGGGCAGGAAATGCCCTATTGTCGGCCGGGTATGCATGGACATGATGATGGTGGACGTGACGGAGGCGGGTGACGTCAGGTTTGGCGACGAGGCGGTGATAATCGGCCGCCAGAACGAGGCCGAGGTCTCGGCCGAGGACATAGCCGGTATTCTCGGCACTATATCCTACGAGGTGCTCTGCAACGTCAGCGCGCGTGTGCCGCGCGTGTACCTTTACTAAAGTCAGGGAGGATTTGCCGTGGTGATGGATTCCCTCAAGAGCATGTTCAAGAAAGGCCCTGGACCGGACAAGGAAGTCGTCTCTATACTGAAAAAGATACCCGTCTTCCAGGGGCTCACGGCGGGCGAGCTGACTTCCGTCGCGGCGATTATGCACAAGCGCGAGTTCAACAAGGGCGAGGTCATAATGCGCCAGGGCTCGGCCGGGCACGGGATGTATATAATTGTTGACGGGAGCGTCGCCATATCAGAGGACTCCGCAGGCAAGGCGCTCGCGGAGCTCCACAACGGGGACTTCTTCGGCGAGATGGCCCTGCTTTACAAGTCACCGCGCATGGCGACAGCGACCGCCAGGACGCACTGCAAGGTACTCTCCTTCTTCCAGACGACACTCACCAAACTGGCCTCCGATTCGCCGGCGCTTGGCTCCAAGATAATATCACGCCTGACGGGTATTGCGGAGCAGAGGCTGCACATGACCAAAGAGCAGGTGGCGGCGCTGAAGAAGGAGCTTGGAGGGGAGTGATAGGGGTAAAGCACCATGCTTGAGCACCACAAAAAACCGCTGATAAGCAGAAAACAGTTTGCTGTACGCCAGCTCCGCTATGCCGGGTTCTCGATGCTTATCCTCGCCTTCTCGATCGGCATCGGCACCGTGGGCTACCACATTTACGGAGGCCTCCCCTGGGTTGACTCGTACTTAAACGCGTCCATGATACTGACCGGCATGGGGCCGGTTGACCGCATGGAGACGGACGCAGGGAAGGTATTCGCTGCACTCTACGCGCTGTTCTCGGGCGTGGCGTTCCTCAGCTTCGTGGGAGTGCTGTTCAGCCCGATATACCACAGGTTCATGCACAGGTTCCACCTCGATATCGATGACGAATAGCCACACATGAAAAGAGATTTATTCAACAATAAAGACCTGGCCGCCGTAATTCTGATATTTGCGGCCGTCATTGTCTGCTACGCAAACTCCCTTCCTGGCGCGTTTATTTACGACGATGTCACTATAGTGGTCAATAACCCGTTAATCAAGAGCTTCGGGAAGCTGGGCCATGTCTTCTCATCAGGCTACTGGGCAATGCTCGGGAAGTCCGCCGGGCTATACAGGCCGCTTACGATCCTGTCGTACCAGATTGAATATTCTTTCGCAGGACTTAACCCGTTTTTTTACCACATGGACAACGTGCTTCTGCACTTCATTTGTTCAGTGGTCGTCTATTTTCTGCTGAAGAACTTCTTTATAGACAACAAGACCCCCTTGTTCGCATCTCTTCTGTTCGCGGTGCATACCGTCCACACGGAGGCCGTCAACTGGATAGTCTGCCGGGCGGAACTTCTTGCGGCCTTCTTCGTATTCTTGTCGTTATGGATATTTATCAGGAAACCCTTCGGCCGGTGGTCGTCCATCCTTTCTCCGGCAGTCTTGTTTCTCGGACTTATGTCCAAGGAAAGTGCCATAATCGTGCCGCCGCTGCTCACGGCCTATCTGTTGATCTTTGAGAAAGACAAGGACTGGAGGACACGCCTTATAAACGTAGCAAGGCGCATTTATCCGTTCGTGGTAGCTGTTACGTCATATGCAGCTTTAAGGCTGTTCGTCCTCGGCGGTGCCGTAGGCCCTGGCGGCGCGGACAGGTATTTTTTTAATGTAGGTCCATACGATGCGTTCCTCACGATGTGCAGTGCGTTCACCAGCTATATACGGCTTGCCTTCCTACCTTTCGGACTTTCGGCGGTGTATCGTTTCCCGGCCCCTGCCTCAATATTCGAGTTCGAAGCGATATTTCCGATAGCCCTGCTCGTGCTTATAGCCGTTTTTTCAGGAAAGATAATGAGCAGGTCCAGGACTGCGTTTTTCTTCATACTGTGGTTTTTCATCGCATTGTTGCCGGTGTCGAACATAATACCCACGGGGTTGCTTATGTCCGAGAGGGCAATGTATATTCCAGTCCTTACAACCTGCGTCCTGATGGGTATGGCAGTCGCAAAGGTACGCGATCCGTCATCCGGATCTGTTAAATGGCGGCGATCTTTGGCATACGGCTTGTTTGCCCTGGTCATGGCAGCGTTCACGGCCGGGTGCATAAAACAGAACACTTTCTGGAGGACTGAATACGCCTTTTGGACACATATGTCGGGTTTTAAACCCGATTCTGCTTTCTCCCACGTCGGCATGGGAGGCGCGCTTGAAAAGATGGGCCGAGGAGACGAAGCGATCAGGCAGTATGAAGCTGCGGTAAGGCTGGACGGGGCTGATGCGGGGACGCGGGTGTTCCTTGGTGCCAGTTACCGTCGTAGTGGAGATATGAAAAGGGCCGTGGAGCAGCATGAGTTAGCAATACGTCTTGATCCTGGGAATGGGTTAGCCCACTGTGAACTCGGGCTAGATTACGGGGAGATGGGCATGCTGGACGATGCAGTCAGAGAATTCCGTGAAGCTATAAGGCTGAACCCGATGCTTGCGACTGCCAACAGCAATCTGGGTGTCGCCTATCTTATGAAGGGCCAGACTGACGAGGCGATAGAGGAATTCAATATTACTTTGAGGCTGGACCCGGACAACAAGAAGGCAAGCGAGAACATGCAATACATAAGGGAATTGAAAAGAAAGGGCCAGGGCGTGGAATAATATAATATTGGTGCATTCATGGATTGGGTGTTATAAGATAAGAAGCAATAATTATGTTCTGATACACGGTATATCGTAAATTAACTTAACGTCGACAAGAGGTGGCCTCAATGAAAAAGAACCCGGACATACCCCAGCATTTAAGCGAGGCAAGAAGGCACATAGAGACGGGTGCTTTCGACAATGCCCTGTCCGAATGCAGGAAGGCGATAAAGAAGGACCCTAATGCGATGGAGCCACGCGAGCTCGAGTGCAACATCCTCGTGTTCGGCCTGAAGGACTACGAAGCCGCTGTCAAGACGTGCACTCGCGCACTGTCGGTCAGCAAGAAGGACGTCGAGATACACCTGAACCTGGGCATTGCGTACCGGCACCTCGAAGAGTACGACAAGGCGCTCTCGGTATACGACGCAGGGCTGAGGATCGCGCCGAAGGACCCGCTGTTGTGGTTCGACAAGGGGCTCGCGCTCGCCTATGCCAACAGGCACGAAAGCGCCGTAGAATGCTACGACAAGGCGATAGGGCTCGGCTACAAGAAGAAGAACAAGGCGCTATACAGGAAGGCGATATCGCTCGACGAGACAGGACGGCCAGGTGAGGCGGTGGCCATACTAAGGAGGCTCCTCAAGAAGGACCCGGACAACGTGGACATCCTGCACAACATCGCTTTCGTCAGCCAGAAGATGGGCGACTTGGAAGATGCGGTGAAATACTACGGCGTGGTAATATGGCTTACAAAGAAAGACGCCGAGGCCTTTAACAGCAGGGGCGACTGCCGCCTGGTGCTGGGCGAGGTGCACGAGGCCATTGCCGACTACGAGAAGGCCTTTTCGCTCGAGCCGTCCAACGAGCTTTACGCATTCAACCTGATGAACGCGTACGGCCGCACCGGAAAGGTCAACGAGGCCGTTAAAGTCGTCAGGAAGTTCTTCAAGAAGTTGCTGAGCTAAATTATGGCCAAGGAAAAGACATATTTTTCATGCCAGGTGTGCGGGGCGCAGTCGCCCAAGTGGATGGGCAAGTGCCCGGACTGCGGCGGCTGGAACACTATGGTCGAGGAGCGCGAGGTGCCGAGCCGGGGCGTCGCGGCCTCATACGTGGACAGCTCGCAGAGCAGGCCGACGCCTATAGGCGATATTAAGGGCGAGGGCGAGCATCGCTTCTCGGTTGGCATAGGTGAGCTCGACCGCGCGCTCGGAGGCGGGCTGGTCAAGGGCTCGGTCGTGCTGGTCGGCGGCGACCCCGGCATCGGCAAGTCCACCCTGATGTTACAGGCGATGGAGGAGGTCGCACGCCAGGGCGGGCGTGTACTGTACGTCTCGGGCGAGGAGTCTGCACGCCAGATAAAGCTCCGGGGCGAACGGCTCGGGGCGTCCTCCGAGAACCTGCTGGTGCTTGCGGAGAATTCGCTCGAAGACATTTTGCGCCATGCATCCGAGGTCCAGCCGGATGCTATGGTGGTTGACTCCATCCAGACACTCTACACTCCCGCCATATCATCCGCGCCGGGCAGCATTTCACAAGTACGGGAAGGCGCGGGCCAACTCGTGCTCTACGCAAAGAAGTCGGGCACACCGGTCTTTATAGTAGGCCACGTTACCAAGGATGGCTCGATAGCCGGGCCGCGAGTGCTCGAGCACATGGTGGACACGGTGCTCTACTTCGAGGGAGACCGGGGCCACGCATTCAGGATACTGCGTGCGGTCAAGAACCGCTACGGCTCGACCAACGAGATAGGGGTATTCGAGATGAAGGGCGCGGGCCTGCGCGAGGTGAAGAACCCGTCCGAGATATTCCTTGCTGAGCGGAGGAGCGATGTGACCGGCTCTGTCGTTGTATCCACCGTGGAGGGCACACGGCCAATCATGGCGGAGCTACAGGCGCTCGTCACGCCGACCAGCTTCGGTAACCCGCGCCGCACCACCATCGGTGTTGACTACGGCCGGTTCACCCTGCTACTCGCCGTGTTAGAAAAACGTGTAGGCCTGCACCTGATGGGCCAGGACGTGTACGTGAACGTGGTAGGCGGGCTGAAGGTGGAAGAGCCGTCGGTTGACCTCGGGCTCATAGCGGCTGTCGCGTCCGCGTTCAAGGACATGCCGATACCGTCAAGCACGGTGGTGATGGGTGAGGTGGGCCTGGGCGGCGAGGTACGCGCCATAACCCAGGCGGAGATGCGTGTCAGCGAGGCGGCGAAGCTCGGCTTCGATAAGTGCGTTATGCCGAAGGCGTCGTTAAGCAAGCTGCCGAAGATTAAGGGTATCCAGTTAATAGGAGTCGAGCAGGTGGACGAGGCGCTTGAGGTACTGCTGGGGTAAGGACGGCCAACATGGCAAGAACTAAACTTGTACAATTATAATAATCCTGAAAGGTTATGAGCAAATGCCAAGTATAGCCCCTATCCACCCAATAAACAGGTTTCTATCCAGGTTCGGGATATGTATTGGCAGGTCTCAGCCTCCTATTCCGTCTGAATTCATGGAGCAATACAAAAATAATCTCGACAAATTAATAAAAGGAGATCACGAATTTGACGTTTTAGAGGAGTTATGGTGCGATACAGGTGAGCATCCGGCAAACTATGTAAACTATGAATGTGCATTTACGGCAGGACACCTAAGCAGGCTGAAGCCTCAAAGCATCCTTGATGTCGGGTCAAACAGGATATTCATACTCGGGCTTCTTGCAAATTATGAGGTTACTACTCTGGATGTCCGGAAAAGGGAGCCTGCAACCGAAAACGAGAATGTCGTAACAAGCGATGCAAAGGCCATAAAACTTCCGGACGGGTCATTTGATGTGATAGGTGTAGAGCACTACTCCGCTTCTTTAGCCGCTATTTCCCGCATCCGCTCCACCGTAGGAAACGCATCCGCATTTGTATGCGGCAGGAACAGCGCCGAGACGTACTCGTCCATGAAGGAACGCGACACGGAAAGCTCCATGTAGGTCATCTTCCTCGCTATGTCCTCCACGTCCTTACGAAGGTTCTTGGATAGAAGCGCCATGTACGCGCCCATGATGGACGTATTGCCGAGGAACTCGAACCGCTCGACCGGCAGGTCAGGCAGAAGCCCTATGGTTATGGCGCGCTCGACGTCCAGGTAGTTCCCGAACCCGCCCGCTATGTATACCTTTTGCACGTCGTGGAAGCCGAAGCCCACTTCTTTCAGCAGGGTAGAGAACCCGGCGTATATCGCGCCCTTCGTGCGTATGATGTTGTCTATGTCCGGCTCGGTGAGAGCTATGTCTTTGCCGACCCCGGTCTCGGCCGCCCAGACGAGGACATATTCCGGCCCGCTCTCGCCCACGCGCACGCGCGGCGTCCCCGCGTCCAGGTTTATCTTGCCGCGCTGGTCTATCACGCCTGTCAGGAACATCTCGGCTATCGCGTCTATCATGCCGGAGCCGCATATGCCGGATGGCTCCACGTTGCCGATTACCGCGTACTTCGCATCAAGCGTAGCCGGGTCTATCGCGACCTTCTCTATCGCCCCGTCCATCGCGCGCATCCCGTACTTTACCCCGCCGCCCTCGAACGCGGGACCGGCCGAGCAGGCCGCGGTCACCATCCAGTCGGAGTTGCCCACCACTATCTCGCCGTTAGTGCCTATGTCTATGAACAGGCTGAGCTCGTGCTTCTTGTAAAGCCGGGAGGCGAGTATGCCGGATGTGATGTCGCCGCCCACGTAAGACGCCACGCACGGCATAGCGTATATGACGCCGAAGTCGTTTATGTTCAGGTCGAGCGCACGCGTCCTCATCAGCGGGAAGAACGTGGCGGTCGGGATGTACGGCTCCTCGCGTATGTGCGACGGGTCTATGCCGTAGAACAGGTGCGTCATAGTGGTGTTGCCGGATATCACTATATTGTCCACGGTCTCCGGGTCCAAGCCTTTCTTGTCGGCTATCTGCTCTATAAGCCCGTTGACCGCGTCTATGACCAGCTTCTGGAGCTCGAAAAGGCCGCCGGACTCCGTCGCGTATACGATGCGGGAGATTATGTCCTCTCCGCAGCGCACCTGCGGGTTGTACGTGGAAGCTATGTCCACCACCTTGCCGGTTGCGAGGTTCACGAGGTAGACCACTAAGGAAGTGGTGCCCACGTCCACTGCCGCGCCGTAACGCGGCTTGGTCGTGTCGCCGGCTTGCACGTCCATGACCTCTATCACGTTGCCTACGGTCAGGAATGTAACCGTGGCAAGCCAGTCCTTTTCACGGAGCACCCGGCCTGTCTTCCTTATGACAGGCAGGTTGATGTGGATATCGGCCATCTCGTAGCCGCGCTTGCCCAGTTCCCTCTTGAGCCTTTCCACGTCGGAGATGTTGTCGTCGAGGTTAGGGGGCGGAAGCTTCAGGAATATCTTGCGCGTGATAGGCCTGAAGTCCCCTTCGCAGGTGCGCTCCACCATCTTTTGAAGCTCGCCGAGCTTCGAGCCGACCGCTATCTTGCTGCCGCGCCGCATCTGCGAGCCGAGCGGTATCTCGATAGTTACGTCTGACGCGGGCGACGTCATGCATGCGAGCCGCACGCCATCATTAAGGTCCTTCTCCGTAAGGAAACCGGACTCCTTTGTCTTGACGGAACCTTCCTTTATTACCACCCGGCACTTGCCGCAGTTGCCCTTGCCGCCGCAGGTGGCGTTTATATGTATGCCGTGCGAGCCAGCGGCCTTCAGTATTGACTGGCCTTCCTTGGCCTCGACGGTCTTTCTGTTGGGGAAAAACGTGATTTTGTATGGCATTGTTCCCGTTTCCAGTTGACAAATCGTGCGTTAAGGGTTAAATCTTAACATTATTGACAAGTTGCGTCAAGGCGTTAATAAAGGGAGGCATATATGCCAAAGCTTACCGATGAGATGAAGGAGCTGTTGAAGGACAACCTCTGCTATATCGCCACGGCCTCGTCTGACGGGGCTCCGTGTGTCGCGCCGAAGTCATGCCGGTTCACAGGTGACGGCGAACTGTACTTCATAGAGTGGGCAGGCAAGAAGACCTACCATAACCTGGTGACAAACCCGAGGGTGGCCATAACCACCTGCTCGGCCGACAAGAAGCTTTCTTACCGCTTCGAAGGCCCTGTCAGGGTGCTGACTTCCGGGCCGCTGTTCGATGCCGAGGACAAACGCCGACAGGAGAAGGGCAAGAGGCCGGCCGTGGCCATAGTGATGGTGGATGTGGCCGAGGTCTACGACATGGGAAAGAAAAACCCGGGCGGGCGTGTCGAGATTTTTCCATGAAATTATGGGGCTTGCCTTGACGCCAGGCCGGAAATCTGGTATAACTTGTTATAACAAAAGAGATTTCTGCTTGCAATAAACCGCTGGAAGAGTACATGGTCACTGCACTCATAATAGCCTTCGTCCTGGCAGGCGTCCTTCTATCCTGCATCTATATAATATATGAGAGAAACAGCCCTGCCGCTACGATGGCCTGGCTTCTGGCGATGGTGTTCCTGCCGTTCGTCGGCCTTATGGCCTATTTCTTCATGGGCAGGAAAAGGCTTGCCACCAGGGTGGAACTCCTGAAGGCCATACGCGAGGAGGTCGGCGACGAGTGGGAGATGCTGGACTTCGACGCGACGTTCAAGGAGACGATAAAGTCCGACAGGTGCGACCACAAGCACCACGACCTCATGCTCCTGGCGTACCGCTCTCCGGGCCTGCCTCCTACGCTCGGTAACAGCGTCAAGGTACTTAAGGACGCGGACCTGTCTTACCCGGACCTCCTTGAGAGCATATCGTCGGCAACCGCGCACATCCACGCCATGTACTACATAATCCGTCCGGACGATGCAGGCCGAATGTTCAGGGACGCCCTGGTGGAGCGGGCGAAGGCCGGGGTCGAGGTGCGCCTCTTGTACGACGACATCGGTTCATGGGCGATGAAGCCTGAATTCTGGAGGCCGCTTGTAGAGGCGGGCGGCATGGTGCGCGAGTACCGGCCCGTGCGGTTTTCGAGGTTCAGGACGTTCTATGCCAACTTCAGGAACCACAGGAAGATAGTAGTAGTGGACGGGAAGACGGCATATACCGGTGGCATAAACATCGGCGACGAGTACCTGGGCAAGGACCCCGAAATGGGCTTCTGGCGGGACACTAACGTGCGCATAGACGGCCCTGCGGCAAACCACCTGCAGCTCGTATTCGCCGAGGACTGGTACTATGCAACAGGCGAACTCCTGGCATACTCATACGTCAGGCCTGCCGCCGGGCATAACGGCGACGGAGGCATAGTGCAGATAGTGCCTTCGGGCCCCGACCGGCCAAGAGAGCAGGTGGCCCAGCTCTACTTCACCGCCATCACTTCGGCAAGGGACAGGCTGTATATCACCACGCCTTACTTCGTCCCCGACGAGGCGGTACAGGCGGCGCTTATAGCCGCGTCGCTTCGGGGCGTGGACGTGCGGCTCCTTGTGCCCGGCAGGTACGACAAACGGATAATAAAATACGCGAGCCACTCGTACTTCCGCGAACTGCTTGCATCCGGCTGCCGAATTTATGAATACAGGAAGGGCTACATACATGCCAAGACGCTGACCTCGGACGGCGAGGTGGGCATAATAGGCACTGCCAACATGGACATCAGGAGCTTCAGGCTGAACTTCGAGGTATGCGCGGTATGCTATGACACGGGTGTTGCAGAGGCGCTTGACGCGCAGTTTATGGAAGACCTGAAGGATGCAGAGCGGGTGGAAGTCGAGACGTTCACGAAACGGCCGGGGATAGACGTTTTTCTGGAGAACACTGCGAGGCTTACGTCGTCGCTGCTATAGCCCTTCCAGAATTTTCAAAATCTCTGCCGTCTTCTCTTCCATCAAGCCCTTGTCGCCGCGCGACTCCACGTTCAGCCGCACCAGCGGCTCAGTGTTGGACATGCGGAGGTTGAAACGCCAGTCGGGAAACTCTATGCTCACGCCGTCGGTGTGGCCCACCGAAAGCGCGGTCGGCGCGTAGCGTCCCTCGATCATCTTCAGCGCCGTCGCCGGGTCTTCTATCTTCCTGTTTATCTCACCGCTTACCGGGTAGAGCGCGGCGCGTTCCTCCACCAGCTTCGATAGCGGCTTGCCGGTATGGTTCATCAGGTCGAGCATCAAAAGCCAGGGTATCATGCCGCTGTCGCAGTATGAGAACCTCTTGAAGTAGTGGTGTGCGGACATCTCGCCGCCGTAGACCGCGTCCTCTGCCCGCATCCGTTCCTTGACGAATGCGTGGCCGGTCTTGGACATGACGGGCGTCCCGCCCGCGGCCCTGACCACCTCGATAGTGTTCCATGTCAGGCGCGGGTCGTGTATTATCCTGCCGCCGGGGTTTCGTGCGAGTATCGCCTCCGCAAGGAGTCCCACTATGTAGTAGCCCTCCACGAAGTCACCTTTTTCGTCGAAGAAGAAGCATCGGTCGAAGTCCCCGTCCCAGGCGACCCCTATGTCGGCGCCGGACTCAATGACCGCCCTGCTCGTGGCAGCGCGGTTTTCGGGGATTAGCGGGTTGGGCACCCCGTTGGGGAAACTGCCGTCCGGCTCGTAAAATAGCTTGACGAACCTAAAAGGCAACAGCTTCGTCAGCTTGTAAAGTACCGGCCCGGCGCACCCGTTGCCGGGGTTTGCGACAATCTTGAATGATGGGAGTACCTCAGGGACTATGTAGCTCAACAGGTGGTATATGTACTGCTCGGATGTATCCGCCTCGGTTATCCTGCCATTCGATGCGGACCTGCGGAACCCGCCGCGTATGACCGACGCCTCGATGTCCTTCAGGCCGGTGTCGCCGCTGACGGGCCTAGCGCCCTCGCGGACGAACTTCATACCGTTGAAGTCCATCGGGTTGTGGCTGGCGGTGACCATTATGCCGCCGGAGGCTTCCAGGTGCGCAGTGGAAAAGTATACCTGCTCTGTGCCGCAAAGGCCTATGTCTATTACGTCGACGCCGGAGTCGGTCAGGCCTTTTGAGAGGGCGTCCGCGATGGGCTTGCTCGAGTGGCGCACGTCGCGGCCAACCACGACGTTCCTGGGGGATATAACCTCGGCGTATGCCCTGCCGATGCGGCATGCGAGGTCCTCGTTCAGTTCGTCCGGCACCCTGCCGCGTATATCGTACGCCTTGAAACAGGCGAGTCTTTCTTCTTTCTGGCCGTGCATGTCGGGTCCCTCCCGCTTTCAGCCGTGGCCGTTCAAGAGTTCGTCCTCTAACTGTATATGGTCGTTTTCTATCTCGGAGAGCGCCACGAATACCTTCTTCACCCTGGGCTCGGACGCCTCGACCGCCGCCTTGCGGTAGAACCCTGCGGCGAATTTCTCCCTTATATGGGCCATCCTGAGGTTCTCGTTATCGTCCTTCGTTGCCCGCTCCCGGTTTTCGTCAGGCGGGGGCATATCGCATTTGAGTATCTTGCGGATGAGGGTCGCGTGCTCGTTCTCTACCTTGGCAAGCCCCTTGAATATGCCCTGTAGCTCCATCGTAGCGGCGTTGGCTGACGCCTCGCGGTAGAACGGGGTGTTGTTGACCTCGAGCATCAAGGCCTTTTCGAGGTTACCTTTCGATACCCCCGAAAGCACTCCGACGGTCTCGTTCTCGTCCGTCCATTCCCGTGCGGGTACGAGGTACTTTCCCATCGCCCCGCAGTACGGGCAGTTTGAAGGGCGGGTCTTGCCCATGTATACGTCGCCGCAGATCTGACACCTGAAGAATTCCATTTTCACCTTTTGGCTGAGAGTTTGTACATTCATTAAGATATTATTAGCAATTCCCCATGGATGTCAAGGAATTTGAGGCCTTCCGCCAGTGTATGGCCAACAAATATCTTGCAACTTTTATCAATATTTACTATCATCGACGGCTATGACGAAGGGCAAGCAGCAGACTTTCTCCTACAACCGCATAACAAGGCTCGGGATAACACCATTTTTCTTCTTCGTGAAGACGTGGCCCAGGTGGTTCGCAAGGGGGTTCGCATGGTTTGTAACGGCCGCGTACTACCCGTTCTTCACAAGGCGCCGCCACAACTACCAGGCAAACCTCAGGCACATACTTGGCCGGGACACGTCCAACTGGGTGCTGTTTGCCACCACCTTCCGGATGCTTATAAACTATGCCTATTACCTGATAGACCTCTTCCGGTACGAGGAGGGTGACGAGCACGCGCTCGAAGATATTCTGTCGAACGCGACGGGCTACGAGCACCTCCAGGCGGCACTGAAAGGCGGCAAGGGGGCGATACTCCTCACCGCGCACCTCGGCAACTGGGAGATGGGCGGGATAGTGCTCTCCAAGCTCGGCCACCCGGTGAACATTGTATACTTCCCGGACGGCTCGGAGCGGATAGAGAAGAACCGCACCCGGCAGAGGTTGATGCGGGGGGTGAAGGAGATACGGCTCGAACCGGGCAACATATCGCCGCTTTCGATGATGCGTGCCTTGCAGGCGGGCGAGCTGGTCGCCATACAGGGCGACAAGCTCTACCATGACAAGGGGGCGATGGTCAAGTTCTTCGACGCCCCGGCGTATTTCCCGCGCGGGCCGGTAATGCTCGCGATGCTCGCCGAGTCGCCCATACTGCCTTCGTTTATTGTTATTGACAAAAAGGGCAAATACAATATTATAGTCGAAGCCCCGATATACATGGACAAGACCGGCGACCGGGAACGCGACATAGAGGCGAACCTGGGCAAAGTAGTCCCGGTGCTTCAGAAATACATCGGTCAGTACTACGACCAGTGGTATATCATGACGAAGTTCTGGGGAGAATAACGTAGTTGAAAATCAAATTCATATACCCCGAATGGGGCAACTTCCCGCTCTACTACAGGCGGTTCATACACACGCTCGGGCCGATAACCGTCGCGGGCCTGACGCCGCCGGACATAGAGACGTCGCTCACCGACGAGCGCATCGAGCCGATTGACTTCGACGAGCCGGCCGACCTGATAGCCATATCCGCGATGACCTGTCAGGCCAAGCGCGCATACGACATAGCCGACACGTACCGTGCGAAAGGCGTGCCTGTGGTGCTGGGCGGGATACACCCGTCTCTTTCGCCGGAGGAGTCCGCGCTCCATGCCGACGCGGTGGTGGTGGGCGAGGCCGAGGGCACATGGGAGCGTCTTGTCGAGGACTTCAGGAAAGGCCAGATGCAGAGCTTCTACAAGTGCATCGAGCGGCCCAAGATGGAAGAGGTCGCCTGGCCGAACCGCAGCATACTGAAGGGCAAGGGCTACATACCGATGGAGTCGCTCCAGGTATCGCGCGGCTGTCCGGTCAACTGCGAGTTCTGCTCGGTGCCGGGGCTGTACGGGACTTCGTACCGGGGCAGGCCTATAAAAGAGGCGCTCGCCGAGCTCGAAAAGATGGGCGAGTACATATTCTTCGTGGACGACAACTTCCACCTGGCAAAGAGACGTACTTACGAACTCTTCGACGGTATGGAGCGCATGGGCAAGAAATGGACAGGACTGGCACCGCTCAACGTAGCCCAGGACGAGGAGTACGTGAAGCGGCTTGTCAAGTCCGGCTGCTGGCTGTTGTACGTAGACGTGGGGCCGTGGATGTCGGCGGCGTTCGGCGAGAAGCGCGCGGGCTTCACCACGGCCGAGAAACACCTGGATAACATAAAGCGTCTGCACGACGCCGGCATAAAGCTCATAGCTTCATTTGTCTTCGGGTACGACTACGACGACAAGGGCGTGTTCGAGCGGACGGTCGAGTTCGCAAAAAAGACCGGGATAGAGGAGTGCGAGTTTCTGATACTCACGCCTTACCCGAACACACGGCTCCATACGAAGCTGGAGGCCGAAGGGCGTATAACTGACCGCGACCTCTCCAGGTACACCACTACCAAGGTCGTATACAAGCCGAAGCTGATGACGCCGGAGGAGCTGTACGAGGGGTACATATTCGCATGGAAGGAATTTTATTCAGGCGACATAATAGAGGACACCGGCGACGGCGTACTTATAAAGACGATGGCCCAGTTCCCCATAAACCCGGCCGTTTTCGACAAGATGATAGACGAGCGGTACAGGCCCGAGGACAAGTGGGTCGAGAGCTTCGTACGCAAGGAAAGGCTCGGGAAGTAATGAAGTCCGGGCTTTATTTATTTGACAAACCTGCCACTTACCTTATAAAATAACTCGTTATGGCCTTCGACTTCCGGGTGACAAAGAAAGAGGCGGGCAGCCGCGCCCGGTCAGGACTGCTCAATACCCCGCACGGGGTAATAGAGACGCCCATATTCATGCCGGTCGGCACGCAGGCCACCGTAAAGACGATGACGCCGGACGACCTGAAGGCGGTGGGCGCGGAGATTATACTCTCCAACACCTACCACTTGTACCTTCGGCCCGGACACGAACTGGTGCAGAGGCTCGGCGGCCTGCATAAGTTTATGAACTGGGACAGGCCCATACTGACCGACTCGGGCGGGTACCAGGTATTCTCGCACAGCGAGCTTCGGAAGATTACCGAGGACGGGGTCAAGTTCCAGTCGCACCTGGACGGCTCGTACCACGTATTCACACCGGAGTCGGCGGTAGCGGTGCAGGAGTCGCTCGGCGCGGACATCATAATGTGCTTCGACGAGTGCGCGCCTTACCCGAGCACCTATGACTACCTCAAGGGCTCTACCGAGAGGACGAGCCGCTGGGCGAAGCGGTGCAAGGACGCTAAAAAGCGCGACGACCAGGCGCTCTTCGGCATAATACAGGGCGGTATGTACAGGGACCTCCGCGAGAGGAGCCTGGCCGAGCTGGTCGAGATAGGCTTCGACGGCTACGCCATAGGCGGGCTGTCGGTGGGCGAGACGAAGCCGCTCATGTACGAGGTGACCGAGTACACCGCCGCCGCTATGCCGGAGGACAGGCCCCGCTACCTGATGGGCGTCGGCACCCCGGAGGATTTGGTGGAGTGCGTGATGCTCGGCGTGGACATGTTCGACTGCGTGATGCCGACCAGGAACGCGCGTACGGGTACGCTGTTCACGAGCTTCGGGAAGCTAAATATAAAGGGCGCGGCGTACATAGAGGACAATGGCCCGGTAGACCCGGAATGCGGCTGCTACACATGCCGCAACTTCTCCAGGGCGTACCTCCGGCACCTCTACCATGCCGGCGAGATACTGGCCATGAGGCTGAACACGCTCCACAACCTGCACTATTACCTTAACCTGATTAAGGAGATAAGGCAGGCGATAAAGGATGACAGGTACATGCAGTTCAGGAAGGAATTTTACCTAAAAAGGGAGGTAACACAATGTTAGAGTCGGTAGCGTACGCTATGGGCGCACCGGGCGGCGGGGCCGCCCCTCAGCAGGGCGGGCCGGCGGGGATGCTCACTTCGCTTCTTCCGCTTATTATAATCTTCGTGATATTCTACTTCCTGCTCATACGTCCGCAGCAGAAGAAGGCCAAAGAGCACAAGGCTATGCTCGACAACCTGAAAAAGGGCGATCGGGTCATAACCAGCGGCGGCATATACGGTACGATATTCTCGCTTACGGCCAACACGGTCACCATTGTAATCGGCGAGAACGTGAAGATAAAGGTGGCCAGGGGCTTCATATCCGGGACCGCCACTGCCGAAGAGGAAAAGGGCGAGTAAGAGGCGCTGGCAAAAATATCCTCCTATCCAAGGGTATAACAAAATCCCCCCCATCCCCCCTTTGACAAAGGGGGGCGAGGGGGGATTTCTTTGAAAAAACAAGGCCTACCCGCCCACTTTTATCCTTGCAATTGAGGGCGTTTTGATTTATTATTTAGCTTCTGCATTTCTCATACAATATTTCCGGGAGGTCTGAACTTTATGAAGAAGAGTCTTATTTGGAGGTCTATCCTTATCTCGGCAGTCATGGTTCTGGCTATCGTACTGTTCCTGCCGAGCCTGCCCGAAGTGCGCTCATCGCTTCCAAAGTGGTGGCCGGGCAACAAGATTAACCTTGGACTCGACCTCCAGGGCGGCATGCACTTGGTCTACCAGGTACAGACCGAGAAGGCGCTCGAATCTTTTACGGCCCGCACGGCCATCAACCTGAAAAACACCGCCGCGGACAAGAAGATCAACGTGGTAGACGTGAAGCCTATATCCGCCACCGAGATAGAGGCGACCCTTGCTAACGCCACGGATACGAATGGGTTTCTGACGATCGCCTCCGATACAGGAGTACTTGAGCGGAAATCCTCCGAAGGCACCAAGGTCGTGCTTGCCGTTAAGAATAAAGAGGCCGAGCGTATAAAGACCAACTCGGTGACGCAGGGCGTCGAGACCATAAGGAACAGGATAGACCAACTGGGCGTCGCCGAGCCGGTCATACTCCAGCAGGGCACCGAAGAGATACTGGTGCAGCTCCCCGGCATCAAGGACCCGCAGAGGGCACTGAACATAATAGGCAAGACCGCGCTTCTCGAGTTCAAGATAGTGGACGAGGCGACACAGCTCACCCCGCCGCTCCCTGGCAATGTCCAGCCCGGCGAGGAAGAAAAGATACTGGCCGCGTACAAGGACAAGGTACCCGCGGACGACGAGATACTCTTCGAAAAGGAAGTTGACAGGGAGACCGGTGCGGTGTCGAGGAGGCCCTACCTCGTAAAGAAAGAGGTCAGGCTGACCGGCGAGTACCTGACCGAGGCCAGGGTGTCCATAGACCAGAGGGGCAGGCCGGAGGTCTCCTTCAAGTTCGACACTAACGGTGCGAAGATATTCGACCAGGTCACAGGGAGCAACATTGGCAAAAGGCTCGCTATTGTGCTGGACGGGAACATATACTCGGCGCCCACCATCCAGAGCCGCATAGGAGCCGACGGCGTCATCACAGGCAACTACAGCGAGGAGGAGGCCAAGGACCTCGCAATAGTGCTCCGTGCAGGCGCGCTACCCGCGCCTCTCAAGCCGATACAGAACCTGACCGTCGGCCCCACACTCGGGAACGACTCCATCAGCGCCGGCCAGAAGGCCATAGTGCTGGGCGCGCTCCTTGTCATCGTGTTCATGGCGGTCTACTACAAGATGTCCGGCATAATAGCGGACTTCGCCATAGGGCTCAATATAGTACTTCTTATAGGCGCGCTCGCCGCTCTCTCCGCCACGCTTACGCTGCCGGGCCTCGCGGGCATACTGCTTACTATCGGCATGGGCGTGGACTCCAACGTCCTGATATTCGAGAGGATAAGGGAGGAGCTGCGGCTCGGCAAGTCCGTGCGCGCGGCGATAGACGGCGGGTACGGCAAGGCCTTCACTACGGTCTTCGACTCGCACGTTACGACGCTCATCACCGCGGCGGTGCTCTTCCAGTTCGGAACCGGGCCTATCAAGGGCTTCGCTGTGTCGCTCTCGCTCGGTATAATGATAAACCTGTTTACCGCGCTGGTCGGCACCAAGGTGGTGTTCGACTTCATAACCAGCAAATGGAAGCTGGAGAAACTCAGCATATAAAGGCTTAAGCTTTATAAATACATCCGGAGGCTTTGTTAATGGAAATCCTTAAGAAGACAAACATAGATTTCATGGGCAAGAGGAACTACGCCTTCGCCGCGTCGGCCGTCCTCTGCCTGTTCGGCATTATATGCGTCGTCATGATGGCGACCGGCAAGGCGAACATGGGCATAGACTTCGCTGGCGGCGCGTCGGCCGACATGATATTCGCCAAGCCGTTGAACATGGCGGACGCGAGAGGCGCGCTCGACAAGGCGGGTTTCGGCGACGCCGAGATACAGGCGCTTTCTGGCGAGGGCAGCAAGTTCAAGCTCCTCGTCCGTGTCAAGAAGACCAACGTCCCGACCGAGCAGGTCGTGGGCAAGTTAAAAGAGGCGTTCGACAAGTCGTTCCCCGACAACCCGGCGGTGATTGACTCCAGCTCCGCAATCGGGCCGACGGTCGGCAAGGCCCTGCAAAAAGACGCACTCTGGGCGATTATAATTTCGTTCATAGGCATCATCGTATACATAGCGATCAGGTTCGAGTTCCGTTTCGGCATAGCCGCGACCATAGCCACGTTCCACGACGTGCTCGCGGTGCTGGGCGTATTCATGCTGTTGCACAAGGAGATAACACTCCTCGTAGTCACGGCGGTACTGACGCTCGCCGGATACTCGCTTACAGACACCGTAGTCGTGTTCGACCGGATAAGGGAGAACCTGAAGCTCAGGCAGAAGGACGGGCTTCTGGACATTATCAATTCGAGCATCAACGAGGTGCTTTCGAGGACGATAGTGACCTCGATGACCGCGTTCCTAACGGTTCTCGCGCTCTTCTTCTTCGGCGGCGAGGTGCTGCACGACTTTGCCTTCGCCATGATATTCGGCATAATCGTCGGGACCTACTCCTCGATATTCGTCGCAAGCCCGGTCCTCTATGTATGGAAGGGGACGAAGGGCGGCAGGCTCATCAAGGCAGCCATGCTCACCAAGCAGCCCGTAAAGGACCTTTCCGCAAAGCCTGCGCCAGTCTCTGTCAAGCCTGTACAGCCAGCCCCGGAGGCGAAGCCGGTGGCGGTCGCACCGGCACCGGATGGCGGCGCCGGCAAGGGCAAAAAGGGCAAGGGCGGCAGGAAGAAGTCGGGCGCCAGGGCGTAAGTACGCGCCCATGCCCCGGCTACCGGCCGAAGCAGGCTTTTTTGTCATAACCTCCCTATACAGACAATCGCACAGGGCCCACAGCAAGGGAGACACGACAGTTGCTTACAAAGCGATGGACAAGACAACAGTGCCCTCCCCACCTGATGGAACCCCTGCGTTCCGGGCTTGGCCTGTCCCCCACCACGGCTAACATCCTTATAAGCAGAGGCATCAACGGGGTCGAAGAGGCAGAGTCCTTCCTGGGCGCGTCCCTGGACGGCCTGCTCGACCCGTTCCTTTTCACCGACATGCACAGGGTAGTCTCAAGGGTCAAAAGGGCCCTGGACGAAAAGGAAAAGGTCGTCATATTCGGCGATTACGACGCCGACGGCATCACGGCCACCGCGCTTCTTTACCAGTTCCTCAGGATGCTCGGCCTCGAACCTTCCTACTACATACCGGAGCGGCAGGAAGAGGGCTATGGCATAAGCGCCGCTGCGCTCCGTAAGATTAAAGATACCGGCGTCACGCTCATCATCACTGTGGACACCGGCATCTCTTCCGTCTCCGAGGTCGAGGCCGCGTCGGCCATGGGGATGGACGTCATAATCACCGACCACCACGAGCCACCCGACGAGCTGCCGCGCGCGTACGCGATACTGAACCCTTGGGTCAAAGGGTCCGGTTACCCGTTTACCGGGCTTGCCGGGGTGGGAGTCGCACTTAAGCTTGCCCAGGGTGTGCTCGCAGGGCTGGACGGCAAGGACAGGGGCGGACCGGGAATAGACCCGCGGCTCATGTGTTTTTTGGACCTCGTTGCGCTCGGCACAATAGCGGACGTGGTGCCGCTGGTGGGCGAAAACCGCATACTCGTGCGCCACGGCCTCACCCTGATTAAAGACGCCGGTCGGCCTGGCATAAACAAGCTGAGGGAAGTATCCTCAAACAACGGCAACGTCGGTAGGTTCAACTCCGGCACTGTGGGCTTCCAGCTCGCGCCGAGGCTCAATGCTTCCGGCAGGCTCGGGAAGGCGGAACTGGGCGTGAGGCTGCTCGTCACCGACGACCCGGACGAGGCTTATAAAATAGCCAATGAGCTGGACGGCCTGAACCGCGAGCGGCAGAAGATAGAGGGCATCATACTCGAAGAGGCCCGTTCTGCCATAATAACGGAGCTCGACCAGGACCCGTGCGCAATCGTACTAGCGTCGGACAAATGGCACCAGGGGGTAATAGGCATAGTCGCTTCCAAGCTGGTGGAGGAGTTCTACAGGCCCACCGTGCTCATTGCGATGAACGACGGCGTGGGGAAGGGCTCGGGGAGAAGCATCCCTGCCTTCCACCTGTACAAGGGGTTAGAGCGCTGCAGCCAGTGGCTGGAAGGCTTCGGCGGCCACAAGTTCGCAGCCGGGCTGACTATAAAGCGCGAGATGCTTGGCCCCTTCAAGGCCGGGCTCGAATCCCTTATTATGGAAAGCCTTAAGCCGGAGGACTTCGTGCCGTCTCTCAAGATAGAGGGGGAACTGGGGCTTAAGGAGCTGGACTGGAAGCTCTACGAAGAACTGTCCTCGCTTTCGCCGTTCGGGTCCGGTAACCCGGAGCCGGTCCTGAAGGTGAGCGGGGCCGAGGTGCTCTACCCGAAGGTAGTGGGCAAGAACCACGTCAGGATGAATTTGAAGCAGGACAATGTTATAATAGGCTCGATAGGGTTTAATATGGGCGACATCTACCAGAGCCTTGCCATGGGCAGGGTCACGGTGGACGCGGCCTTCTGCCTGGAGATGAACGAGTGGCAGGGAGAGAAGAGACTCCAGCTTAACGTCAAGGACCTGCACTTCTGATATGCTTCGTTTTGAAGACGTCATCGACAAAATACAGGAGTACCAGCCCGACGCGGACCTCGACCTTCTCAGGCGGGCGTACATCTACACCGCCAAGGTGCACCAGGGCGCGAGCCGCCTCTCGGGCGAGCCTTACCTCGTCCACCCGATCGAGGTTGCCGGAATACTCTCCGAGCTGAGGCTCGACTACCTTACCGTCGCGGCCGGCCTTCTCCACGACACCGTGGAGGACACGGACACTACGGTCGAGGAGATAAGGGAGTACTTCGGCGACCAGATAGCTTCAGTGGTGGACGGCCTCACCAAGATAGCCAGGATAGAGTTCAAGACCCGCGAGGAGCAGCAGGCGGAGAACTTCCGCAAGATGATACTCGCCATGTCGCAAGACATTAGGGTCATCCTAATTAAGCTCGCCGACCGCCTCCACAACATGCGCACCCTCCAGCACCTGAAACCCGAACGCCAGAAGGCCATCGCCCAGGAGACGCTCGACATCTACGCGCCGCTTGCGAACCGCCTGGGACTCGGACGCATCAAGTGGGAGCTCGAGGACCTGTGCCTCCAGTACCTCCAGCCGGACGTGTACAAGGACCTCGTCTCAAAGATCTCAAAGAAGCGCGGGGACCGCGAAGAGTACATCAATGAACTTATAGCTATAGTCAAGGCGCATATGGAGAAGGAAGTCCTGCCCGGCAGGGTATACGGCAGGCCGAAGCACTACTACAGCATCTACCAGAAGATGCTGAAGCAGGGCATAACCGTGGACGAGATATACGACCTCATAGCGCTCAGGATAATTACCGACACGAAGACGAGCTGCTACGCCATACTCGGCATGATACACTCGCTGTGGCTCCCGGTGCCCGGCAGGTTCAAGGACTTCATAGGCGTTCCGAAGTCCAACATGTACCAGTCGCTTCACACCACCGTAATAGGCCCCAAGGGCGAGCGCGTGGAGTTCCAGATCCGCACCGAGGACATGAACCGCATAGCGGAGACCGGCATCGCGGCGCACTGGCATTACAAGGAGCGCGACAAGAAGCTCGCGGAAGAGGACGAGAAGCGGTTTTCGTGGCTCAGACAGCTGGTAGAGTACCAGAAGGAGCTGACCGACTCCAAGGAGTTCCTGGACACCATAAAGGTGGACCTCTTCCCGGAGGTGGTGTACGTGTTCACCCCGAAGGGGGACGTGCGGGAGCTCGCGCACGGCTCTACCCCTATAGACTTCGCATACAGCATACATACGGACGTCGGTAACCGCTGCGTGGGTGCTAAGGTGAACGGCAAGATGGTGCCGCTCAAGTACCAGCTCCGGACCGGCGACGAGATAGAGGTGGTGACCCAGCCCGGCCACGTGCCTTCCCGCGACTGGCTTAAGTTCGTAAAGACCTCCAAGGCCAGGACGAGGATAAAGCACTGGCTGAAGCAGGAGGAGTACAAGCAGAGCGTGGACATCGGCCGCGACCTCTTCGAAAAGGAGCTCAAGAAGCACGGCCACAACCCCCAGAAGCTTTACAAGTCTCCCGAGGCGAGCAAGCTTTTGGAGGCCTTCGACCTCGACAGCATGGACGACCTGTTCCACGACGTAGGATTTGGCACCATATCGGCAAGGCAGGCGGTCGGGGCCGTGATACCCGAAGCGGAAATAGCCGAGGAGCAGCGCGAGAAGTCCATAATAAAGAAGGTCGCGGCCAAGATAGCGCCCAAGAGGGACAAGGCGGTTAAGATAAAGGGGGTGGACGACGTAATGATCCACATCTCCAAGTGCTGCAGCCCTGTTCCGGGCGACAAGATTGTGGGGTTCGTAACGAGGGGCAGGGGCGTATCGGTGCACTCCGCGGACTGCACGAACCTCTACGAGCTCGAAGAAGACCGCGAGAGGATGATAGAGGTCGAGTGGGACCTCGATATCCCGGTATCGCACTCCGCGAGGATAACCGTGTTTACCGTGGACAAACCGGGGTTGCTCGCGAACGTGTCCAACGCGATAGCCTCGGCTGATTCCAACATCAGCCACGCGGAGGTCACCACGACCGAGGAGAGCAGGGGCATACTGAACTTCGTGGTGGAGATAACCGACACCAAGCACCTGGAACGTGTAATGAAGAAGATATCGCAGGTGGACGGGGTGATAAATGTCAAGAGGGTCAAGACGGTCTAAGGGTGGACTATGCCGCGCGAGATAATTAAATCCAACAGAGCCCCTGCCGCGGTCGGCGCTTATTCCCAGGCCGTCAGGGCGGGGGACTTCGTGTTCGTCTCCGGCCAGATACCGCTCAACCCTGAGACGGGCGAGGTTGTGTTCGCAGACATAAAGGAGCAGACCGAGCGGGTACTGGTTAACATAAGGAACATCCTCCAGGAGGCCGGGATGGGCCTCGAGGACGTGGTCAAGACCACGGTCTACCTGGAGCTTATGGACGACCTGTCCCGGGTGAACGAGGTTTACGGGCGGTTCTTCGGAGAGAACCCCCCGGCGAGGGCCGCGGTCGAGGTGGCGCGGCTTCCCAAAGACGTCGCCATAGAGATAGAGGCAATTGCGTACAAGAAGCAGAGTTAATAGTAAGGGCCGACACAAATGTCGGCCCTTTTATGTAAGTTTTGAAATTCCTGGGCCCCGTGTCAAGCACGGGGTGACAGGATAAAGAGAACCCGCCTGGTGGGTTAAACGGTCTTGGTAACCTTGCCGGACCTGATGCAGCGGGTGCAGACGGTAGCCTTCCTGCTGGTGCCGCCGTCATTTACGTGTACGCTCTGAAGGTTGGGCTTGAAAACCTTCGGGCTTTTATTGTTCGCGTGGCTCACGTTGTTGCCTCGCTGCTGCGTCTTACCGCAGACCTCACATGCCTTTGCCAAGATAACACCTCCGGGGAAATTTGTTATTGCATTAGAAGAATGCGTATGATAGCATTCACGAATACCGTTGGCAAGCAAAAAATTTGGCCGCCACCGGCAATAAAATTGACAAGCAGGCAATACCATATATATCGGGAGGTATAGTGAGATGCAAGGCACGAGCAAGATTACCAAGGACATGTCGTTCACGCAGGCGCTTCAGTCCAACCCCAAGGCCGCGGAGGTATTCGCCAAGTACCGCCTCGGGTGCATAGGCTGCATAGCCTCGGCGTACGAGTCGATAGAGCAGGGTGCCATGGCCCACGGCATAGACGTCGAAGCCCTCGTGAGGGACCTTAACAACCTTTGACCGTCTCCATGAGGGGACTCTCATGGAAGTCTTAGCCACCAATACCGACCTTGCCCGGCCCATCCAGTACGCGAAGGGGGTGGGTCCGAGGCGTGCAGCCCTCCTGGCAAAGCTCGGCATAAACACCGTCAAGGACGCCCTATACTATATCCCCTACCGCTACGAAGACCGGGGAAACTTCAAGGATATTGCCCGGGTGACCTACGGGGCATACGAGACGGTGTCCGGCCTGGTGGTGGACGCGCAGGTGGTGACGACCAGGAGGAGACGGATGAAGGTCTTCGAGCTGGCCGTCAGGGACAAAAGCGGGGTCATCACGGGTGTTTGGTTCAACCAGCCGTTCCTGCAGAAGAGCTTCACCACCGGCCAGCGCGTAATACTCTCCGGGGTGCCCAAGCCTGACGGCTTCAGGGGCTACCGGGCCATCATAGAAAACCCCGAATACGAGGTCATAGAAGAGGACGGCGACGAAACGGTGCACACCGGGCGCGTTGTCCCGATATACAGGGCCACGGCCGGGATAAGCGTACGCCACATCCGCTCCATAATGAAGGGCCTCGTGGACTCCTATGCCGACTGTCTGGCCGACTTCCTGCCTGAAGGTTTCCTTGATAAATACAGGATACCGCCCCTCGCCGAGGCTGTAAAAGAGGTACACTTCCCGGAGAAAGAGAAGGATATCTCCGTCCTCCTGGCAAAGGCTACCCGGGCGCACAAAAGGCTTATATTCGACGAGTTCCTGCTCCTCCAGCTTGGCCTGGCCCTTATCAAGCGGGGCCGCACCGTCAAGGCAAGAGGCGTCAGTCTCAAGGGGGACGGAGGCTTGAGCCTCAGGTATTTGTCAAACCTGCCGTTCACGCTGACGCAGGCGCAGAAGGGCGTACTGGCCGAAATCAAGGCCGACATGGACAGGGACATCCCCATGAACCGCCTACTGCAGGGGGACGTGGGGTGCGGGAAGACCGTCGTAGCCATAGCCTCGATACTCCAGGCCGCTGAGGCGGGTTTCCAGTCTGCCCTTATGGCCCCGACCGAGATACTCGCCGAGCAGCACTACATAAACGTCAAGGGGCCGCTCGAGGCCCTCGGCCTGCGAGTCACACTGCTCACCAGCTCGCTCAAGAAAAAGGCGAAGGAAGAGGCGGTTATGGACATAGCCGAAGGCCGCACGACGCTTGCCGTGGGGACGCACTCGCTGATACAGGAGGGGGTCGCCTTCAAAAGGCTCGGCCTTGCGGTCATAGACGAGCAGCACCGTTTCGGCGTGGCGCAGAGGGCGGTGATGAAGGACAAGGGCAACAACCCGCACGTACTGGTGATGACCGCGACCCCGATTCCCCGGACGCTCGCGCTCACCGTGTACGGAGACCTCGACGTATCGGTCATAGACAAGATGCCCAAGGGCCGCTCCCCGATACTTACCAAGCTCTTCGACGAGTCCTCGCGGGGCGAGGTATACAGGCTGGTAAAAAGGGAAGTAGCCTCTGGCAGGCAGGCATACGTCGTATACCCGCTGATAGAGGAGTCGGAGCGCTCGGACATGAAGGCCGCAAAAGAGGGCGCGGAACACCTGTCATCCGAGGTGTTCCCTGATATCTCCGTGGGCCTCGTGCACGGGAAGATGAAGCCCGCCGAAAAGGACGAGGTCATGGCCGGCTTCAGGGCAGGGACTGTAAAGGTTTTGGTCGCGACGACCGTAATAGAGGTCGGCGTCGACGTGCCGAACGCCACGGTGATGGTAATAGAGCATGCCGAGCGGTTCGGGCTCGCCCAGCTCCACCAGCTAAGGGGCAGGGTCGGCAGGGGCGCGCACCAGTCATTCTGCGTGCTTCTTTCCTCGTCGCATGTACCGGCATCGAGGGAGCGGCTTACGGCTATGCTGAAGAGCACGGATGGCTTCGACATAGCCGAGGAAGACCTGCGGCTCCGGGGGCCCGGCGAGTTCTTCGGGACCAAGCAGTCGGGCCTGCCGGACCTGGTGCTCGGCAACATAATAAGGGATACGAAGATTTTGGAGGCCGCCCGCAAGGAGGCGTTCGGTATAATAGAAGGAGACCCGGAGATGGCCGGGCCCGGCATGGGCCGCCTCAGGGAGGCGATGGAAGAGAAGTGGGAGGGGAGACTGAAAGACGTTTTATTTAACTGATGCCTTTTAATTTTAACTGAGAGCAACTGCCATGATACTTTGGGACAGGATCAAGAGGAGCTTTGACGAAGGTGTGGAGACGGTCGTAAAGGTATCCGGGAAGCTCTCTGAGCGGGCCCGCATCGAGGCGGCCGTAGCGAGGCTGATGATTGACAAGGGTACGCTGGAGACGAAGCTGTCCCGCCTTCACCAGAGGCTCGGTGACAGGATATATTTTTTGTGGGAGCAGAAGAGCCGCACCGTAATGAAGGACCCCGACGTGCTTGAAACCCTTCGCGAGATAGAGCGGGTGAACGAGGAGATAACAGGCCTTCAGCTGAACATCAAGAAGGTCTCCCTGGGCGAAGAGGAAGGTTAGCCCATGGCATTCGAATACGTAGCGGTCTTCCTCTTTGGGCTTGTAATAGGGAGCTTCCTGAACGTCTGCATATACCGGGTACCCCTGGGGAAGTCCATTGTATTCCCTCCGTCTTCGTGCCCGGCCTGCGGCTTTCGCATCAAACCATACCACAATATCCCCGTAATCAGCTATATACTGCTAAAGGGCAGGTGCGCCTCCTGCGGCGTCAGTATATCGCCCGTATACCCGCTGGTCGAACTGTTGAACGGCCTGCTGTATGCAGCCGCCCTTTACAGGTTCGGCCTGGGCGGCGAGGCCTTCCTGGCTATGGCGCTGTTGTCGGCCTTCATCGTGGTGGCGTTCGTGGACCTCGAGCACCAGATAATACCCAACGAGATAACCTATGCAGGCATCCCGCTCGGCCTTGTACTTGGCCCGCTGGTATTTCATACGGGCTTTGTAAATTCGCTCCTGGGCGTGGCCATAGGAGGCGGTTTCCTGTTCAGCGTAGGTTTCATATTCAGCATTATTATCAAGACGGAGGCGCTGGGCTTCGGGGACGTCAAGCTTATGGCTATGATAGGGGGCTTCCTCGGCTGGAAGATGGTGCTCTTGACGATACTGCTGGGCTCGCTTACGGGCGCCGTAGTGGGTATAGGCCTTATAGCCATTAAGAAAAAGGACAGAAGGGCTATGATACCGTTCGGCCCCTTCCTTGTTACAGGGGCCATCATAGCGCTGTTTTACGGTCGTGAGATCATGGGTCTGTATTTCGGGTTGTGACGGCCCATAAAGGCAGTAAAAGATGAACAAAAACCGGCGCGTCAAGAGGGCCTTCAAGCACTGGGCCAGATATCAGTACCTCAGGCTGGTGCGCCAGAACGACTCGCCGGAAAAGATAGCGGCAGGTCTGGCCCTGGGCGTGGTGCTGGGCGTGCTGCCGACGTTCGGGCTCGGGATAATAATGGCCATCTTCCTGGCTGGGGCCTTAAAGGTGAACAGGACCTCGGCGGTCCTCGGCACGCTGGTCATGAACCCTTGGACCGCTACCTTTTTTTGGGCTGCAAGCTACCTTATAGGCTCGCTCGTCCTCGGCTACAACCTTTCGGAAACCATCGGGGTAATTAAAAACATCAAGTCTCATAGCGATTTGTGGGGGAATATACTCGCCCAGAGGCTACTTTTACCCTATATAGTGGGGAATATGCTGGTTTCTGCGGGTTCCGCAGCCTTTGTATACGTAGCGGGGCTGTATTCGGTCAGGATTTACCGGGAGGCAAGGAGAAAAAACCGTTCCGGGAAATCCACGAAGTATAAGGATTTGAAGCCCGCCCCGTAGATTCCAGGCCCCGGCCCGAGACCGGAATTCACTTGACAAGACACGGTGTTGTCTGTATAATCCGTCTGTTTTTCTTGTGGACACCCCACCTGCTGGGGTGTTTTCGCCTTTGCTTATATAACGCAATGCGCCAGTTACGCCCTCATGCGGGTGACGTTTGATGGATATTAAGGTTTCAGAGATACCCGAAGAAGGGATCAGGCTGGAGTTTGTGGAGGAGTTGGACGGGCTTGCCGGCCTCGGGGAGGACTCGACGGCCCTTAAGGCGGCCAAGGCCGACTTCCTCCTCAAGAAGGTCGGAACTACCGTCGTGGTTACGGGCGGGGTTGACGGCGCCCTTGAACTCGTCTGTTCGCGCTGCGGCAAGAAGTACTCCCTGGATTTTCACGCGGAACTCGGCCTGGACTTGAACCCGGTCGGCTCGCTGGAGTCCGCGGAAGAGCAGGAACTCCGCACCGGCGAGTTGGATGTGGAGTTTTACGACGGCGGCTCTATCGACCTGACGGGGATTGTGAGGGAACAGCACCTGTTGCAGGCCCCTATGAAGCCCCTGTGCAGGGAAGATTGCCGGGGCCTCTGCCAGTACTGCGGACAGGACAAAAACGAAGGCGAGTGCGGATGCGTGCCGCCCGAGGGGCATACGGGCCTGGCGGGCCTCAAGGCCCTTTTAGAAGACGAAGAGAAGAAGAAACGTTAGTAAATACGCGTAATTATAATTGCAGGAAGGAGCAAGAAAATGGCCAACCCAACTAATAAGACCTCCAAGGCCAGGACGGGCAAGCGCAGGACGCACAAGGTCCTGACCGCGCCCAACGTATCCCTGTGCCCTCAATGCCACGAGCCCAAGATGCCCCACAGGGCATGCATGAGCTGCGGCACCTACAAGGGACGCGAAGTCGTCGCCATAGAAGAGATCTGACACGGGAAAGACCTACAATGAGGATAGCGGTAGACGCCATGGGGGGTGATTACGCCCCCGGTGCGGCTGTTAAAGGCGCCGTCGAGGCCGCCAGAGAACTCGGCGTCGGCATTATCCTGGTTGGCGACAGCGACAGGGTGGCCGGCGAACTCGAGTCCCTCGACGTGTCCGGCCTCGACATCCAGATAAAACACGCCTCACAGGTCGTGGAGATGTCGGACAGCGCCTCGGTTGCCCTTAGAAGGAAGAAGGACTCCTCGATAAGGGTAGCCACCGAGCTTGTGAAGTCGGGGGAAGCGGTCGGCGTCATCAGCGCGGGGCACACCGGTGCGGCCATGGCGACCGCCCTGTTCGTCCTCGGGCCGATGAAGGGTGTGGAGCGACCGGCGATTGCAGCGCTCATGCCCACCATGAACGGGATTTCCCTCATGCTCGACGTAGGCGCGAACGTCGACTGCAAGCCGCTGCACCTCCTCCAGTTCGCAGTGATGGGCGACGTGCTGGCCAAGAAGGTATACGACCTGGCAAAGCCGAAGGTCGGGCTCCTCTCCATAGGCGGCGAGGACTCCAAAGGCAACGAGCTTACCCGCGAGGCGTTCAAGCTCATAAAGGAAAGCCAGCTCAACTTCATAGGCAACGTGGAGGGCAGAGACGCCTTCAACGGCAGCGTGAACGTCATAGTATGCGACGGCTTCATCGGGAACGTCGCCATAAAGATAAGCGAAGGGCTTGCCGAGGCGATGAACTCCCTCCTGAAAAGGGAGATAGAAGAGGCAATAGGGGGACAGCTCGGATACCTCCTGCTCCGGCCTGCGTTCAAGAAGTTCAAGAAGAGGATAGACTACTCGGAGTACGGCGGAGCGCCGCTTTTGGGTGTCAACGGCATCAGCATAGTCAGCCACGGCCATTCATCGCCCAAGGCCATAAAGAACGCAGTCAAGGTAGCGCGTGATTTCCATTTGAAGCAGGTCAACAAGCATATACAGGCCGATATAGAAGCGAACGTAGCCGGACTCATCCAGCACAGGAAGCCTGCGGGCGAGAAAGAAGGCGTTTTAAGATGATAAGGACCAGGTTCCTGGGTACGGGCTCTTTCGCGCCAGAGAAGGTCCTTACTAACCTCGACCTCGAAAAGATGGTCGAGACCTCCGACGAGTGGATAAGGGAGCGCACCGGTATACGTGAGCGGCATATCGCGGCAAGCGGGGTGGCCACCTCTGACCTGGCGTTAGAGGCGAGCAGGAGGGCGCTTTCGGCAGCGGGAGTGTCGCCGGAAGCCCTGGACCTCATACTCGTCGCCACGGTCACGCCGGACATGATATTCCCCGCGACCGCATGCGTCCTGCAGAACAAGCTCGGCGCAAAGAAGGCGGTCGCCTTCGACGTATCGGCCGCCTGTTCCGGGTTCATATTCGCCCTGGCCACCGCCGACGCCTTCATACGGAGCGGCATCTACAAAAACATCCTTGTGGTGGGTGCCGAAACCCTTTCAAAGATAACCGACTGGACCGACAGGAACACCTGCGTGCTGTTCGGCGACGGGGCCGGTGCAGCGGTGCTGGGGCCGGACGACAGCGGTAAAGGGCTGATGTCCACGCACCTGCATACAGACGGCAGCATGGGCGACCTTCTGTACATGCCCGGCGGCGGTTCTTTAAACCCGGCTTCCGTCTGGAGCCTTGAGCAGAGGATGCACTATATCAAGATGCGCGGCAACGAGACGTTCAAGATAGCCGTACGCGCCCTTGAAGACGTGGTGATGGAGGCGATAAACCACAACGGCCTTACTTCCTCCGACATAGATGTACTGGTGCCGCACCAGGCAAACCTGAGGATTATCCAGGCCACCGCCAAAAGGCTCGACATGCCTATGGACAAAGTGGTCGTGACCATACACAAGTACGGCAACACGTCGGCCGCTTCCGTTCCAATGGCGCTCGACCAGGCGGTAAACGACGGCAGGATTAAAGACGGCAGTACGGTGCTCCTCGAGGCCTTCGGCGGAGGGCTGTCGTGGGCCTCTGCGCTGATAAAATGGTAAATTCGTATTTGAGGTGAATAAATGGACTACTTCTTGACTGAAGAGCAGCAGGAGATAAGGGACCTTGCAAGGCAGATTGCCGAGGAGAAGGTCAAGCCCGTCAGGGCCGAGCTGGACGAGAAGGAAGAGTTCCCATGGGAGATAATGAAGGTGCTTGCCCAAGCCGACCTCTTCGGGCTCTACATTCCTGAAGAGTACGGCGGCTTTGGCGGCGGCGCGTTCGAGAACTGCCTTGCGGTCGAGGAGCTGTCCCGTGTCTGCATTGGCGTATCCGTAAGCTTCGCGGCCTCCGGTCTCGGGGCGTACCCGATACTCTTGTTCGGGAACGAGGCGCAGAAGAAGAAGTACCTTACGCAGATAGCCTCCGGCGAGAGGCTCGCGGCCTTCGGCCTGACCGAAGCGGGCGCCGGCAGCGATGCGGGCGGCACGAGGACGACCGCGGTCCTGGACGGAAACGAATATGTATTGAACGGCACGAAGCAGTGGATAACAAACGGCGGCGAGGCCGAGATATACACCGTGATAGCCATGACCAACCCAGCCAAGGGTAGTCGCGGCGCCTCGGCGTTCATAGTGGAAAAAGGCACGCCCGGCTTCTCGTTCGGCAAGAAGGAGAAGAAGATGGGCATACGCTCCTCCGCCACCCGTGAACTCGTGTTCGAGAACTGCCGCATACCAAAGGAGAACCTGCTTGGCAAGGAGGGCCTGGGCTTCATGGTCGCCATGAAGACACTGGACAAGTCCCGTCCCGGCATCGGGGCGCAGGCGGTAGGGCTGGCGCAGGGTGCTATAGACGAGGCCGTGGCCTACGCCAGGGAGAGACGTCAGTTCGACCAGCCCATTATATCCTTCCAGGCCATACAGCACATGCTGGCCGACATGGTTACCAGCACCGAGGCCGCGAGGGCGCTCGTGTACGCGGTGGCCAGGTTTATAGACTCAGACCCCAAGGACGTGTCCAAGGCCTCCGCGATGGCGAAGCTTTTCGCATCGGACGTCGCAATGAAGGTCACGACGGACGCGGTGCAGATAATGGGCGGATACGGCTACATGAGGGAGTACCCGGCCGAGAAGATGATGCGCGACGCGAAGATACTCCAGATATACGAGGGCACGAACCAGATACAGAGGAACGTCATCGGCGCGGCGCTTATCAAAGAGGCGGCCGGTAAAAAGAAATAACAATTCCGCCCCACCATAAAGTATAGGCAGACAACCATCATGAACATCGCTGTATGCGTAAAGCAGGTGCCCGACACCTCCGAGGTGAAGATAGACCCCGAGACCGGCACCATGCGCCGGGAGGGGGTACCCTCCATACTGAACCCGTTCGACTCTTACGCGGTCGAGGAGGCCATCCGACTGAAGGAAACAAACGGCGGTAAGGTGACCGCCGTCACGATGGGTCCGCCGCAGGCGGGAGACGTGCTTCGTGACGTGGTCGCTATGGGCGTGGACGAGGTGATGCTTCTCTCCGACCGAGCATTCGCGGGCGCCGACACGTGGGCTACGTCGTACACGCTGGGACTGGGGCTCAAGCAGGCAGGCCCGCTCGACCTCGTCATCTGCGGCAAACAGGCCGTGGACGGTGACACAGCGCAGGTCGGCCCCGGCATTGCGGAGAACCTCGGCATCCCGTTCGTCGCGTATGTGCGCAAGATTGAGGAGATAAAAGACGGGGTGATGCGCGTCCAGAGGCTCATCGAGGACGGCTACGAGGTGGTGGAGGTGAAGCTGCCCGCGGTCATCACCGTCGTCAAAGAGATAAATTCCCCGAGGATGCCGTCGCTCAAGGGCAAGATGAAGGCCAAGAAAATAGAGATAAAAACGCTCGACGCTGCGGCGCTTGGCGCGGTACCCGGGAACATAGGCCTTGCCGGCTCGCCGACCAAGGTCGTCAAGGTGTTCACCCCGCCGCCCAAGGGAAAGCGCGAGGTTATAGAAGGCGCCCCGGCCGAGCAGGTGGCGAAGTTAATAGACAGGTTATCGGAGAGCAAAATAATATAGTCATGGGCATAATTGTAAAAGTAGACATCTGCACCGGCTGCGAGGCATGCGTCACTGAGTGCCCGTTCGGCGCGATGGAGATGAACGGAGAGGTAGCGACCCCTTCCGAGAAGTGCACTCTCTGCGGCGCATGCGCCGAGGTCTGCCCTGTTTACGCGATAGAGATAACCGAAGAGCAGGCGAATGCCCCGGCTGTCGACCTCGCCGCCTACAAGGGCATGTGGGTGTTCGCGGAGCAGAGGGGTGGCAAGGTGGTGCCGGTCGCATACGAACTCCTTGGCGAGGGCAGGCGTCTTGCAGATGCGCTGCAGACCGAGCTTTGTGCGGTACTGCTCGGCACCGGCCTCGACGAAGAGGCGAAGGCCCTGATAGCCGCGGGCGCGGACAAGGTATACCTCTACGAGGACCCGCTCTTAAACGAGTTTCACGAGGACGCGTACGCGGATGTGTTAGCGGAACTGATAAACGGGCACAAGCCGGAGATAGTCCTTGCAGGTGCGACCTCCATAGGGCGTGCGTTCGTACCCATCGTGGCTTCGAGGGTGCGGACCGGCCTGACCGCCGACTGCACTATGCTCGGCGTGGACCTCGAGAAAAGGATGCTACTCCAGACGAGGCCCGCGTTCGGCGGCAACATCATGGCGACTATAGTATGCCCAGGTTACAGGCCGCAGATGGCGACCGTCAGGCCGGGCGTTATGAAGCGCGCCGCGTCCGACCCGTCCCGCAAGGGCGAGATAATAAAGTCCTCACCCGCGTCACCGCTCACGTCCATGACGAAGCTTTTGGACGTTATAGAAGAGGCCGGCCATACCGTGAACCTGTCCGAGGCCGAGATAATAGTGGCTGGCGGCCGCGGCATGGGCGACGAAAAAGGTTTCAACCTTTTAAAGGAGCTTGCGGACGCGCTTGGCGGCGTCATGGGCGCAAGCCGTGCGGCGGTGGACGCGGGCTGGATACCCTACCCGCACCAGATAGGCCAGACCGGAAGGACGGTGAGCCCGAAGATATACTTCGCATGCGGCATATCTGGCGCGATACAGCACCTGGCCGGCATGCAGTCCTCCGACGTCATAATCGCAATCAACAAGGACGCGAGCGCCCCGATATTCAGCGTTGCCGACTACGGCATAGTGGGCGACGTGTTCGAGGTACTGCCGCTTCTGACCAAGGCGGTTAAAGAGCGGAAGGGACGCTCATGAGCAACGTCGCTTTCGTGTTCCCAGGCCAGGGTTCGCAGTCCCTCGGCATGGGAAAAGACCTTTACGAGAAGTTCGGCGAGGCGAAGGCCGTCTTTGGCGAGGCCTCCGATGCGGTCGGCTTCGATATAGCTAAACTCTGCTTCGACGGGCCTGAGGCGGAGCTGAACAAGACCGAGAATACGCAGCCTGCAATCCTTACAGTCAGCCTGGCGGCGCTCTCCGTGCTCGGGGCGATGCACATCGAGCCGGGCGCTGCCGCGGGCCACAGCCTGGGCGAGCTTACCGCGGTGGCTGCCGCAGGCGGGCTAACCGTATCGCAGGCGGCCGCGCTTGCCAAGCGGCGCGGCATGTACATGCAGGAGGCGGTGCCTGAGGGCAGAGGGCTGATGGCAGCGGTGCTTGGCCTCGATGCGGACAAAATTGTTGAGGCCTGTTCCGAGGCGTCGTCGCTGGGGATAGTATCACCCGCCAACTACAACTCGCCCGGGCAGGTCGTAATAGCGGGGGAGAAGGCCGCGGTGGAGAAGGCGTCGGAGCTGTGTCAGGCGATGGGCGCCAAGAGGGTTGTACCTCTTTCCGTGAGCGTCCCGTCCCACTGCATGCTGATGGGTCCGGCTGCCGAGCGGTTGAAGGATGATTTAGACGCGCTCGATATAAAAGACCTGGACCTCCCCGTCGCGTCTAACGCGACAGGGAGGTTCGTCACGAAGGCCTCCGACGTGAAGGAGTCGCTCGTGAAACAGCTTACCATGCCGCTCCTTTGGGAGGACTGCGTCAAGGCTATGGTCGGCGAGGGTTGCTCGGTGATAGTGGAAGTCGGGCCGGGCAAGGTACTCTCGGGGCTCATCAAGAGGATCGTCAAGGACGTGGAGACAAGGAATGTGGAGAACGAGACCACGCTCAACAACACTCTCGACTACATCGGCATGGGCTGCAAGTTCACGCCGAAGAAGTAGCTTGATAGATTTATCTTGACATTTCGGCTTGGATTTTTATAATCGTTGGGACGGCAGGGAGGGGATTACAATGCACCTTAATGGCAAAACCGCGCTCGTTACCGGAGCCGCCCAGGGGATAGGCAAGGCGATAGCCCTTTCACTCGCGAAGGCGGGGGCGGACGTGGCCGTGTCCGACGTGAACCTGGAGAAGGCGCAGGAGACGGCGGCGGAGATAGCTGCCCTCGGCGTGAAGTCCGTCGCCATAAAGGGGAACGTGGCCTCCATGGAAGAAGCCGCGGCTATGGTGGACAAGACGGCGGCCGAACTCGGGAAGATAGACATACTGGTGAACAACGCAGGCATCACCCGCGACAACCTCATAATACGGATGAAAGAGGACGAGTGGGACCTGGTGCTGGACATCAACCTGAAGGGCTCCTTCAACTGCGCGAAGGCCGCAATAAAGCACATGTCCAAGGCAAGGAGCGGCCGCATCATAAACATAGCATCCATAGTGGGCGCTATGGGCAACGCCGGCCAGGCGAACTACGTCGCTTCCAAGGCGGGGCTCATTGGGCTCACGAAGACCATCGCGAGGGAGTACGCCTCACGAAACATCACAGCGAACGCGGTCGCGCCCGGCTTCATTGACACCGCAATGACCCAGGCGCTCCCCGAGAAGGTCCGCGAGGAGATGCTGAAGCAGATACCGCTCGCGAAGCTCGGTACGCCTGAGGACATCGCCTCGGCGGTGAAGTTCCTCGCTTCCGACGCGGCGGCATACATTACCGGGCAGGTGATACACGTAAACGGCGGTATGTACATGTAGGCGGGGACTCCCGGAGCCTAAAGAGGTTTAGTCCCCGGCGCAAGCTAAAGCTTGTATTTCAGTACCAAACACGAGTATAATTAAAAAACGATATGGAGGTGATAGGATGTCAGTCAACGAGAGGGTTAAAAAGATAATTGCCGAGCAGCTTGGCGTGGAGCAGGACGAGGTAACCGCGGAGGCCTCTTTCATAGAGGACCTGGGCGCAGACTCCCTCGACACGGTCGAGCTTATCATGGCCTTCGAGGAGGAGTTCGGGATAGAGATACCCGAGGAGGACGCCGAGAAGATAGCGACCGTCCAGAACGCGATAGACTACATCGCGGGGCAGGTCTAAGTTTTTTTAACATCCAGCTTTAGTACACCTTGAAGGGCCTCGGAGGGTTGGGGGCCCTTTTATATGATTTGCGGAGGTTTTTTCTTTGGATAAGAGAAGGGTAGTCGTAACCGGATTGGGAGCTGTCACCCCCCTTGGCATAGGCGTAAAGGCCACATGGGATGCCATGCTGGCCGGCAAGAGCGGCGTGGGCATGATCACCCAGTTCGATGCGACGGACTTCACTACGAAGATTGCCGCCGAGATAAAGGGGTTCGAGCCCGGAGACTACATCGAGGCCAAAGAGATAAAGAAGATGGACCGCTTCATCCACCTCGGGGTCGCGGCCGCGAAGATGGCGATGGAGCAGTCCGGCCTTGTGGTGAAAGAGGAGTACGCGGACAGGGTGGGCGTGCTTGTCGGCTCCGGCATGGGCGGCCTGCCTGCGATCGAGAAATACCACAAGGTACTGCTCGAACGCGGCCCGAAGAAGATATCCCCGTTCTTCATACCGATGCTGATAATCAACCTTGCCTCCGGCCAGATTTCCATAATGTACGGCGCCAAAGGGCCGAACTCGTCTGCGGTCACCGCATGCGCAACGGGCACGCACAGCATAGGCGACGCCATGAAGATAATACAGAGGGGCGACGCGGACGCCATGATCGCGGGCGGCACGGAGTCGGTCATCACCACTCTCGGCATAGGCGGGTTCAACGCGATGAAGGCGCTCTCTACGAGAAACGACGAGCCGGAGAAGGCGAGCAGGCCGTTCGAACGCGACCGCGACGGGTTCATCATGGGCGAGGGCGCGGGCGTGCTTATTATCGAAGAGCTAGAGTTCGCAAAGAAGCGCGGCGCTAACATCCTGGCCGAGCTCGCGGGCTACGGGCAGACTGCCGACGCATACCACGTGACTGCACCGGCGCCCAACGGCGACGGCGCAGCCAGGTGCATAAAGATGGCGATGAAGGACGCGGGTATGGTTCCGGAGCAGTTAGGATACGTAAACGCGCATGGTACGTCCACGAAGTTCAACGACGAGTTCGAGACGATGGCCATCAAAAGCGCGCTCGGTGAGCACGCATTCAAGGTGCCGGTCAGCTCCACCAAGTCCATGACGGGCCACCTGCTGGGCGCTGCCGGGGGCGTGGAGGCGGTTGTCTCCGTCCTGGCTATAAGAGACGGCAAGGTACCGCCCACCATCAACTACGAGAACCCGGACCCTGAGTGCGACCTGGACTACGTGCCGAACACCGCGAGGGATGTGCGCGTGGACGCCACGCTCTCCAACTCCTTCGGCTTCGGCGGAACTAACGGTTGCCTCATATTCAAACGGTTTACGGGTTAACCAGTTTAAGATGCTGGAAGATAAGACATCGGAACTGGAAGGCAAGCTCTCCTACAAATTTAGTGAACCGTCACTACTCATCCAGGCGCTCACCCACAAGTCCTATGCCAACGAGAACCGCATCGAGGGCGTAGGCCACAACGAACGCCTGGAGTTCCTCGGCGACACCGTCCTCGACTTCATCATCAGCGACTTCATAATGAAGCTCTGCCCCGAGTCCCCGGAGGGCGAGCTCTCCAAGCTAAGGGCCGTCGTGGTCAGCGAGGCTAACCTCTCCAGGGTTGCGCGCGACCTTGGCTTCGGCGATTACCTACTGCTCGGAAAGGGCGAGGAGCAGACGGGGGGCCGCGAGAAAAACTCGCTCCTTGCCAACGCGCTCGAGGCCGTTATCGCCTCGCTGTATATGGACGGCGGGCTCGACGTGGCGTACCGCTTCATACTCGACCGCTTCGAGTCCGACATCAGGGGCATGGTGGCAAACGGGCTCACATACGACTACAAGACCGACCTTCAGGAGCACTGCCAGAGCCGCTTCGGGGCGCTCCCAAAGTACAGCATAGTAAAGGAGTCCGGGCCGGACCACCAGAAGGTATTCGAGGTGGAGATACTTGCGGACGGCCGCACGCTCGGCAACGGCGTCGGCAGGAGCAAGAAGGAAGCCGAGCAGCAGGCCGCCAGGGAGGCTCTGGAGAAACTGAAGCTGGAGGCCTGAAACCTGGGCCATCCGGCCTGAAAGGCGCCTGCCTGACGTGTCCAGCGTAAAAAACCTCATAGTACCGGTCTTCATCACCCACCGTGGTTGTCCACACCAGTGCGTTTTCTGCAACCAGGAAAAGATAACTGGGCTCGTCCACGTGCCCACGCTGGACGAGGTCAGGGAATACCTTTCGAAGCACCTCTCACATGATACACCGCACGCGGTCATAGCGTTTTACGGCGGGAGCTTTACAGGCCTGCCGGAGCCCGAGCAGGAGGGATACCTTGCGGCGGCCGGAGATTTTGTCGCCAGAGGTTTCGCCTCCGGCATAAGGCTGTCCACGAGGCCGGACTACATGGACACCGGGAAGGCGACATTCCTCAAACGGCACGGTGTTAAGGTAGTCGAGCTCGGCGTGCAGTCCATGGACGACGCGGTGCTGAAGGCCTCCGGCCGTGGACATGCAGGCGCGGACGTGCACAGGGCTTCCGGGGCCATACGCGCCGCAGGGCTGGAACTGGGCATACAGCTCATGGCCGGCCTGCCGACAGACACACCTGAAATATTCCATGACAGCGTAGAGGCAGTAATATCCATCAGGCCGGACTTCGTCCGCATTTACCCAACTCTGGTCGTAAAAAACTCTCCACTCGAAACGCTATGGCGGCGAGGCGAATACGTGCCGCTCGGTTTGGACGAGGCGGTCTCCCTGTGCGCAGATGCAGTGAAGCGTTTCAGGGCCGAAGGCATCCGTGTGGTACGTCTCGGCCTCCAGCCGTCCAGGGAGCTCGAAGACGGGCTTCTGGCGGGTCCGTACCACCCCGCATTCGGGCACCTGGTGGACTCCCTCATTGCGCTTGAGCGTATGAAGGCGGCCATTAATGACGCCGCTCCGGGCCTAACAGAAGCGGTTTTCGTCGTCAACCCCTCCGAACTCTCAGTCTATAAAGGTATAAAAGGCGAAAATATTGAAAAACTCCGCGCATGCAGGGAAGGGCTATCAATAGCAGTCCGCCCGGATGGAATGGTAGAAAAAGGCGGGTTAACCCATACATTTAAATAGAGTTATTGACATCCGCGGCAGGGTTGGGTATTATCGCGCCATGCACATTATTGCACTAACGCTTAAAGCTTATGCCATATCTAAGGAGACCGGATGAAGAAGCTCACGTACAAGGCCGCCGGTGTGGACATCGAGGCCGGCGACCTGTTTGTTAAAAAGATAAAGCCGCTGGTGAAGAGCACATTCCGCCCGGAGGTCATGACGGACATCGGGGGCTTCGGCGGGCTGTTCCAGCTTGGCGCTAAGAAATACAAGGACCCGGTACTGGTGTCCGGCACGGACGGGGTCGGCACGAAGCTCAAGGTCGCATTCATGGCCGACAGGCACGACACCGTGGGCATCGACCTCGTGGCCATGTGCGTCAACGACATCCTCGTTACTGGCGCGGAGCCGCTGTTCTTCCTCGACTACTTCGCTACAGGCAAGCTCCGCCCTGAGAAGCAGGCCGCGGTGGTTTCAGGTATAGCGAAGGGGTGCAGGCAGTCAGGCTGTGCGCTTATCGGCGGTGAGACGGCCGAGATGCCCGGCTTCTATGACGAGGGCGAGTATGACCTTGCGGGCTTCGCCGTGGGCGTCGTGGAGCGAAAGAAGATAATAGACGGCAGCACGGTCAAGCCCGGCGACATGCTGGTAGGGCTTGCCTCGTCGGGTCTTCATTCTAACGGCTACTCTCTTGCAAGGAAGATATTCTTCGACGCGGCGAAGCTGAAGCCATCCGACTACGTGCCGGAGCTAAAGAAGACCGTGGCCGAAGAGCTGCTCACGCCGACCAGGATATACGTAAAGTCCGTCCTCGGCCTGCTGGGCGAGTTCAAGGTGAAGGCGCTCGCGCACATTACTGGCGGCGGGATTACAGGCAACCTGCCGCGGGTACTGCCGAAGGGCTGCAAGGCGGTGATAGACAGACGAAGCTGGAAGCCCAGACCGGTGTTCGGCTTCATGATGAGAAACGGGAACGTGGACGAAGCGGAGATGTTCCGGGACTTCAACATGGGCGTCGGCATGATAGCGGTGGTGAAGCCGGGCGACGCCGAGGGTTTTATTAAGGCTGCCAAGAAGTACGGCGAGAAGGCCTTCCTGATGGGCGAGATTGCAAAGGGCAAAAGGGGCGTGGAATACATTGGCTAAGAAGACCAGGATAGGCGTCCTGGCATCGGGACGCGGTTCGAACCTCCAGGCGATAATAGACGCGGTGGAAGCGGGCAGGATAAAAGCCGAACTCGCCGTCGTCATCAGCGACAAAAAGGACGCGTACGCGCTGGAGCGCGCGAAGAAGCACGGCATATCCGCTGAATTCGTCGAGCACAAAACAGGCATGAAGCGCGAGGACTACGACTTCGCGGTGCTCGAGAGGCTTCGTGAGCACGGCGTCGAACTGGTGCTCCTGGCCGGATACATGAAGATAATAGGCCTGCCACTGGTCGAGGCCTTCCACAACAGGATGATAAACATACACCCGGCGCTCCTGCCTTCGTTCCCGGGCCTGCACGTGCAGAAGAAGGCGGTCGAGCACGGGGTGCGGTTCTCCGGCTGCACCGTGCACTTCGTGGACTCCGGCATGGACACAGGCCCCATAATCATACAGGCGGTGGTCCCGGTGCTGCCCGAAGACGACGAGGACTCCCTTGCCGCGCGGATACTCAAACAGGAACACAGGATTTACCCTGAGGCCGTGAGGCTCTTCTGCGATGGCAGGCTGAAGGTAGAAGGCCGCAGGGTTATAGTCCGGGGCCGCAAGGTCAAGAAAGACATATCCATGATAAACCCTCCGGTAACCGGTTGACATGAACGAGAACCTCCTCACCGTAACGAGCCTGACAAAGATATTCGGCGGGCTGAGGGCGCTCGAAGACATACATTTGAACGTCTCGGCGGGCGAGATAGTGGGGCTCATCGGCCCGAACGGAGCGGGCAAGACGACTTTTTTCAACTGCATAACCGGCGTGGTCAGGCCCGACGCGGGCGAGATATACTTTGGCGGCGACCCCATAACCAGCCTTCCGCCGCACGACATAACAAAGCTCGGCATGGCCCGCACGTTCCAGAACATACGCCTGTTCGCCGCGATGACCGCTGACGAAAACGTACTTGTGGGCCAGCACTGCCGCTCCAAGGCGGGCGTGCTTGGCGCGGTGCTCCGGTCGAAGGGAGTAATAGCGGAGGAGCGTGTACTGCACGAGAAGGCGCACGCACTGCTCGAATTCGTGGGCCTCAAGGACGTGAAGGACGAGTGGGCCAGAAACCTCCCTTACGGCCATCAGAGGCGGCTCGAGATAGCGCGCGCACTCGGCGCGGCCCCGAAGCTCCTGCTGTTAGACGAGCCCGCCGCCGGGATGAACCCGAACGAGAGCGAGGAGCTTATAGGGCTCATCGGCAGGATAAGGGACAAGGGTATCGCTGTTCTTCTTATAGAGCACGACATGAAGGTCGTGATGGGCATATCCGACCGGGTGGTGGTGCTCGACCACGGAGTGAAGATAGCCGAAGGCATCCCGGAGGCTATACAGAAGGACCCGAAGGTTATAGAGGCCTACCTGGGCAGGGAGGCCGCTCATGCTTGAGGTCTCGGACGTACACGCCTTCTACGGCCCGATAGAGGCGCTCAAAGGCGTGTCGCTCGAGGTCAGGCAGGGCGAGATAGTGACGCTCCTGGGCGCGAACGGGGCGGGCAAGACAACCACTCTCATGACCGTAAGCGGCGTAAACAGGCCCGCCTCCGGCACTATAACGCTCGACGGCAGGAGGATAGACGGCCTGCCGCCGCACGAGATAGTGAAGTCGGGCATCTGCCAGGTGCCTGAGGGCAGGAGGATATTCACGAGGCTCACCGTGCGCGAGAACCTGGAGATGGGCGCGTTCACGGTGGACGACAAGAGGCAGCTCGCGGAAGACCTCGATTCGGCATACGCGCTTTTCCCGGTCTTGAAGGAACGGGCCTCCCAGCCCGGCGGTACCTTGTCCGGCGGCGAACAGCAGATGCTCGCCATTGCGCGCGCGTTGATGTCCAGGCCGAAGGTTCTTTTGCTCGACGAGCCATCGCTGGGGCTCGCGCCTATTGTGGTCTCGAAGATATTCAGGATTATAAAGGACATAAACGCGGGTGGCGTCACGGTGCTGCTGGTCGAGCAGAACGCGAAGGCGGCTCTTGGCCTCGCCCACAGGGCGTATGTCCTCGATACTGGCAGGGTTACCCTGCACGGCGACTCGAAGGCCTTGATGCAGGACGAACGTATCATGAAGGCGTATCTGGGGGAGGCGTAGGAACTTTAGAGTACGAGGCACTATGGACCAAAAGATAATGAAAGGCCTCTTCATTACCGGCACCGACACCGGCGTCGGCAAGACGGTAGTAGCCGGCGCGATCGCGGCGTACCTGCGCTCCAAGGGCAAGAGTGTCGGCGTGATGAAGCCTGTCGAGACCGGTTGCCGCGAAAACGGCGATGGGCTTGTGCCGTCTGACGCGACATTTCTAAAGAAGGCCTCCGGCTCGACAGACATCCTGGGCGCTATTTGCCCGTACTGTTTCGCCGAGCCGCTTGCCCCGGCGGTGGCCGCGCAGAGGGCGGGCAAAACGATTGACCCGAAGTTCATCAGGAAGGTATACCGCGCTATTGCGCGTGGCTGCGAGACGGTTATAGTGGAAGGCGCGGGCGGCCTTATGGTGCCCATTAATGGCAAATATACGTACCTCGACCTCGCGGCAGAACTGGGCCTGCCGGTCGTGATAGTGGGCCGCGCTGGTCTCGGAACGTTAAACCACACGCTGTTGACCCTCGAGGCCGCCCGTTCGCGCGGGCTTGATATATCCGGTATAATACTGAACCACGACAGGCGCGGAAATTCCGGCCTGGCGGAAAAGACCAACCCCGAAGTACTGCGGGAGCTTGCGGGTGCGGAGCGTGTCTACACGCTGAAGTACGCGCCTAGCGTAAAAGGCTCGCAAAAGGCCCTGGCAGGCCTCGGCGGGGAGCTTTCGAGGCAGGGATTTTTTGGCTTGACAAAAAAATAGGGCTTAAGCTATCATTGTCGAACCTTTCGGACTTGAATAACAGGTAGGTATTAATACTTAAGGAGGCAAGACCATGAACCCCGCAGACCTGAAATATCACAAGGAACACTCCTGGGTAAAGGTAGACGGCACCAAGGCTACCATAGGCATAACGCAGTATGCGCAGGAGGCCCTGGGCGATATCGTATACATAGACCTTCCCGAGGCCGACTCCCAGGTTGAGGCAGACGGCGAGATAGGCGAGATAGAGTCCACCAAGGCGACGTCTTCCGTCGTCAGCCCGGTGTCCGGGACGGTGGTTAAGGTCAACGCCGCCCTCGACGACGCCCCCGAGACCATAAACGAGGAGCCGTATGGCAAGGGCTGGATACTCGTGGTCGAGATGAGCAACCCCTCCGAGCTCAGCGGCCTTATGGACGCCGCTGAGTACGCGAAGCTGGTGGAAGAGAGCAAGTAGCCCGCCCCGGGCGAGGCTTTCATCGGCTGGCCGGTCTGCTTTTCAGGTATTACCAATTAATCTTCCGGCAGGGGGGAGCGAAAAAGGCTCCCCCCTGTTATTATCTTTACGGGGCTAAAGCGGGGGTCGCCCGCAACTAAATAGCAAAAGGGGTGTAACAAAATGGCTGAGACCAAAATAGCAATACTGGGTGCGGGTCCGGGCGGGTACGTGGCCGCGATACGCGCGGCGCAGCTCGGCGCAAAGGTCACCGTGATAGAGGACGTCGAGGTGGGCGGCACCTGCCTGAACCGCGGCTGCATACCGACAAAGACCCTTGTGGCCACGACCGAAATCTATGAGAAGGTCAAGGAGGCCGCGAGCTTCGGCATAACCGTCGAGGGCGGGGCCACCATAAACGTGCCGAAGGTGATGGAGCGCCAGGGCAAGGTCATATCCACGCTGGTGAAGGGCATACGCGGCCTGTTCAAGATGCACGGGATAGAGCTCGTGGAGGGCAGGGGCGTGTTCACGGGCAAGAACACCATTGAGGTCACTCCCAAGGGCGGCGGAGACAAGGTTACGGTTGTGGCCGACAAGATGATAATAGCGACCGGCTCGCGGCCCGCGGAGATACCGACCTTCCCGTTCGACCACGAAAAGATAATATCGAGCGACGACGCCATATGCTTCAGCCAGGTGCCCAAGAGGATACTGATAGTGGGCGCGGGCGTCATAGGCTGCGAGTTCGCCTGCATATTCAAGGGGATGGGCGCGGAAGAGGTTACGATGGTGGAGCTTCTGCCGCGCTGCCTCTCGACCGAGGACCCCGAAATATCCGACATGATGGCCCGGGAGCTGAAGAAAAAGAAGATAAAGCTCATAACCGGCGCGAAGATAGAGAAGGTGACGGTGAACGCGGACGGGACGGTTACATCCTACATGGACGGCGGCACCGAGGTCGTATCCGATCAGGTACTCGTGTCCATAGGCCGCGCGCTCAACACACAGGGCATAGGCCTCGATGCGGCGGGCGTACAGCAGGGCAAGAGGGGCGAGATAACGGTCAACGAGTACATGGAGACCTCCGCGCCCGGCATCTACGCTATAGGCGACTGCATAGCAGGGATAATGCTCGCGCACGTGGCGTCGGCGGAAGGGCTCTGCGCGGTCGAGAACATAATGCACGGCAACAACAAGAAGATGGACTACAGGGTGGTCCCGGCCGGTATATTCACCATACCGGAGATAGGCTCGGTCGGCCTGAGGGAGCACGAGGCCGAGGCGAAGGGCATAAAGATAAAGACCGGGCATTTCCAGCTCCGGGGCCTCGGCAAGGCCCAGGCGATGAACGAGCTGGCCGGCATGGTGAAGGTGATAGCAGACGCGGAGACCGACAAGGTGCTCGGCGTGCACATAATGGGCGCGCATTCCACGGACTATATACACGAGGGCGCCCTGGCGCTTGCAATGGGTGCCACGGCCAGGCAGGTCGCGGAGATGATACACTCGCACCCGACCCTTGCCGAGTCTGTCATGGAGGCGATGGAGGACGTGCACGGCATGGCGGTGCATATCCCGCCCCAGAAGTAAGTGTAGCTTTTAAAGTATGTTTTGGCCCCGTCCGGTGGACGGGGCCTTTTGTTTTTAAAGTTGCCTTAAGGCCTGATTTGTGTTACAAATTTAGGGATGCAGTGCCGGTATTTACAATAAGGGTTATTAAGAGGGTATATGTCCAAAATCAAGTTCGGCACTTCCGGTTGGCGCGCCATTATATCGGACGAGTTCACGGTCGAAAACGTGAAAATTGTCGCCCAGGCGATTGCCGGCCACCTGAAGGACAAGGGCATTGCGGAAAAGGGCGTGGTAGTCGGGTACGACACCAGGTTCATGTCCGAGTACTTCGCCGAGAGGGTGGCAAGGGTATTGGCGGCGAACGGCATAAAGGTGTTTCTCTCGGAACATGCCCTGCCCACACCTGTGGTCTCGTTCGAGATACTCAGACGCAAGGCCGCAGGCGGTATAAACATAACCGCAAGTCATAACCCGCCGGAGTACAACGGGTTAAAATTCTCACCGGCATGGGCGGGGCCTGCCCTGCCAGAGGACACCGACGACATAGAGAGGCGTGCCAACGCACTTATGGCCGACCCTCATGTGTCCGATATATCAATGGATGAGGCAAGGCACAGGGGGCTTATAGAAGAGTCGAGCATGGTCAAACCCTACCTCGAGGACATGAGGAAGAAGATAAACTTCCAGGTGATAGAGGCCAAAGCGCCGAGGGTCGCAATGGACCCGCTGTACGGGACGTCCCGGGGCTACCTGGACGACATACTTAAGGGCATAGGGCTCGACATAACAGTACTGCACGACAGACGCGACCCGTACTTCGGAGGCCACAGGCCGGAGCCGGACGAGGAGTACCTCGAAGGCCTGGCCAAGGTAGTCGTGGATGGGGGCTACAGCATAGGCCTTGCGACCGACGGTGACGCCGACCGCTACGGGCTGATAGACGAGGGCGGCGAGTTCATCACGCCCAACGAGATGCTTGCCCTGGCCTTCGACTACCTGATAAGGGTGAGGGGGCTCGAAGGTGGGGTGGCGAGGAGCGTAGCAACGACCCACCTCGTGGACCGTGTGGCGAAGCTCCATGGCCGGGAAGTACACGAGACCCCGGTAGGCTTCAAGTTCATAGGCGAGCTCATCGCGAAGGACAGTATAGTGATAGGCGGCGAGGAGTCGGCGGGGCTCACAATAAAGGGCCACGTTCCCGAGAAGGACGGAATACTCGCATGCCTGCTTGCGCTCGAGATGGTATGCGCCGAGGGCATGTCGCTTCGCAAACAGTTGGACAGGCTCTTCGAGAAGACCGGTAAGGTGCTCACCCGCCGTGTTAATATAACACTCACGGACGAACTGAAGGAAAAACTCAGGGCGAAGCTCGCTAAGGGGCCTGAGTCCTTCGGCGGGAAGAAGGTCGTCAAGACGGTTACAATGGACGGCCACAAGTTCATACTGGAGGACGGCAGCTGGCTACTGATGCGCCTTTCCGGGACCGAGCCGGTCGTCAGGCTCTACGCGGAGGCGGGTTCGCCTGACGAACTGATGGCGCTTTCCAAGGAAGGCGAGAAGTTCATAAAGGGATAACAAGGCATAATTAACTATTTTATGGGTTTTGTCCGAAAGGAGATACGATGGGCGAGATAGTGGACGTATTCGCAAGGGAGATACTCGACTCGCGTGGTAACCCCACGATAGAGGTGGACGTGGTGCTGGACAGCGGCGCGATGGGCCGCGCGGCCGTGCCTTCGGGCGCGTCCACCGGAGCGCGCGAGGCGCTTGAGCTTCGGGACGGGAACAAAAAACGGTACCTGGGCAAGGGCGTGAGCAAGGCCGTAGCCAACGTCAACGAGGAGATAGGCCCGCAGTTGCTCGGCCTCGAGTCCTCCGAGCAGGCGTTCATAGACAGGATGATGATAGACATAGACGGCACGGCCACCAAGGAGAAGATGGGGGCAAACGCGATACTCGGCGTGTCGCTCGCGGTGGCAAGGGCATCGGCGGAGGACTGCGGCCTGCCGCTGTACCGCTACATAGGCGGCGTGAACGCGCGTGAGATGCCCGTCCCGATGATGAATATACTGAACGGCGGCTCGCACGCGGACAACAACGTGGACCTCCAGGAGTTCATGATAATGCCCGTGAAGGCCAAGTCCATCACAGACGCGGTCAAGATAGGCTCGGAGGTGTTCCACAGCCTTAAGGCCGTGCTCAAGAAGAAGGGCTACAACACAGCGGTCGGCGACGAGGGCGGATTTGCACCCAACCTGAAGTCCAACGAAGAGGCTATACAGGTAGTGCTGGAGGGTATAGAGAATGCGGGTTACACGCCCGGCACGGACGTATTCATAGCGCTCGACCCGGCGGCGAGCGAGTTCTACGAGAAGGGCAAGTACGTGTTCAAGAAGTCGGACGGCAGGAAGCTCTCCTCGGAGGAGATGGTGAAGTTCTACGAGTCGTGGGTGAAAAAGTATCCGATCATATCCATAGAGGACGGGCTGGCGGAAAACGACTGGAAGGGCTGGAAGATGCTGACCGATGCATTGGGCGGCAAGGTACAGCTCGTGGGCGACGACATCTTTGTGACCAACACAAAGATACTCGCCAAAGGTATAAAGGAGGGCGTGGCTAATTCCATCCTCATCAAGCTGAACCAGATAGGCACCTTAACTGAGACGCTCGATACGATAGAGATGGCCAAGAAGGCGGGCTACACCGCGGTGGTGTCTCACCGCTCCGGCGAGACCGAGGACACCACCCTCGCCGACCTGTCCGTAGCCGTCAACGCGGGCCAGATAAAGACCGGCTCGCTCTCCAGGACCGACCGTGTAGCGAAGTACAACCAGCTCATGCGCATAGAGGAAGAGCTCGGCGAAGAGGCGGTGTTCAAGGGTAAGGGTGTGTTTTACAGCATTCGTGGCTGATTTCAGGGGACAGGGGCAAGCGGGGTAAAATGAACAGCAGGGCACAGAAGAGGGAACAGGCTAAAAAGAAGAGGCGCACCGTGCTGGTGTCGGTGGTGGCCCTGGCCCTTTTTTACCTTATGCTGAGTTTCTTTCTTGGAGAAAAGGGGCTCCTCCGGTACCTGCACCTGCGCCAGCAGGAGGCCACGCTAAAGGCCGACGTGGTGACGCTCAGGTCGTCCAACGAGGCCCTGCGGCAGAAGGTGGACGCGCTAAAGACTGACCCCCAGTACATCGAACAGCTTGCCAGGGAGCAAGGTATGGTAAAGGAAGGGGAAACCGTCTACCAGTACGAGGACGGAAAATAGATTATGGGCAGCGGCCAGCTCTACATATCATTCCTATGGCACATGCACCAGCCTTATTACAAGGACCTGGTGACCGGCAAGTATGCCATGCCGTGGGTCCGCCTTCACGGCATAAAGGACTACTATGACATGGTGAACATACTGCGTGATTTCCCGCGTGTGCGCCAGACGTTCAACCTCGTACCCTCCCTAATAGACCAGATAATCAATTACGCAGAGCAAGACGCGACCGGTATCTACCTGGAGCATACCCTGAAACCCGCGTCTGAGCTTGCCAAGGACGAGCAGGTCTTCATACTCAGGAACTTCTTCCTTGCCAACTGGGACAACATGATAAAGCCGTACCCCAGGTACTGGGAGCTCCTTAATAAGCGCGGCACCGACGTTACAGACAAGGAGCTGGAGCGGATGGCCAGGTACTTCTCGGTGCAGGACCTGCTCGACCTGCAGGTTTGGTTCAACCTTACCTGGTTCGACCCCATATTCAAGGAGAGGGACCCGTTCCTGAAGGGCATGATGCAGAAGGGCCGCGACTTCACCGAGGAGGAGAAGGTGCTCCTTGTCGCTAAGCAGCGAGAGATAATGCGGCTCATTCTGCCGGAATACAAGGCACTCTGGGACATCGGCCAGGTCGAGCTCTCGGCCTCTCCATATTACCACCCCATACTCCCGCTTTTGTGCGACACGGAGGCCGCGAAGATGGCGAGCCCCGGCATGCCGCTGCCCGACAGGTTCACACACCCCGAGGACGCAAAGGCCCAGGTTAGCCGTGCGGTGAAGAGGTTCGAGGAGGTATTCGGGAGGAGACCGGTGGGTATGTGGCCTTCGGAGGGCTCGGTCAGCGAGGATATAATACCCATCCTGGCCGGTGAGGGCATAAAGTGGGCCGCCACCGACGAGGAGATACTCGCCAAATCGCTGGACATAGTGCTCGACCGCGACTTCTCCGGCGTGTCCAAAAAGCCCGAGATACTATACAAGCCATACAGGGCGGTCAAGGACGGCCGTGAGCTGAACCTGGTATTCCGCGACCACACCCTCTCTGACCTCGTGGGGTTCGTGTACTCCAAATGGGACCCGAAAAACGCAGTCGAGGACTTCATCGGCCGACTGAACCGCATAAAGCGAGACCTGGCTTCAAGGCGCATGGACGGCATGGTCACCATAGCGCTCGACGGAGAGAACGCATGGGAGCATTACAGAAACGACGGGCGGGACTTCCTGTACAGGCTCTACGAACGGCTCTCGGAGGAGCAGGATTTCGAGGTGGATACTGTGTCGTCCTGCCTGAAGAAACTGGGTGAGCCCACTACGCTTCCCAGGCTGTTCTCTGGCTCATGGATCAACCACAACTTCAATATCTGGATAGGCCACGAGGAGGATAACGCCGCCTGGAACGCGCTCTCCAATACAAGGCACGACCTCGTGGAGTATGAGTCCAAGGCGGAGGTCAAGGACGACAAGGCACTCGCCCTCGCGTGGGAGGAAATATACATAGCGGAGGGAAGCGACTGGTGCTGGTGGTACGGGGACGACCACTCCTCTGAGAACGACCGGGAGTTCGACGAGCTTTTCAGGAAGCACCTGATGAACGTCTACACGCTCATAGGCCAGACGCCGCCGGACTACCTGCTCATCCCCGTGATACGCGAGGACAGGAGGATAAAGCCCACGGTAGAGCTGACGGCGTTCATCTCGCCGGTCCTGGACGGGGAAGTAACGAGCTACTTCGAGTGGCTCGCCGCCGGCTATTACGACGTCAGCCAGGCGGGCGGTACCATGCACAGGGCCGAGAGCATAATATCGCATATCTATTACGGCTTCGACATGCAGAACCTCTTCATACGCCTCGACTCGAACTCCGACCTGCACGACGCCCGTGTCAAGGAGCTTGTCTTCTGCCTGCACTTCCTGAAGCCCAGGCCGTGCAGGGTGGAGGTGAGGCTCGACCCCACGGCTGGGGAGGTGTCGGCATACGTGCTCGGGTCAGGCAAGGAGGACAAGGGCGGTCGAGGAGAGAGGCTCTCCTCCATCGCGGCAGGTGAGATAATAGAGATGGCGGTGCCGTTCGATATGATAGGGGCCATGCCCAGGGACGAGGTCAACTTCTTCGTCACAGTCAGGCGCGAAGAGGTGGAGATAGAGAAGTGGCCGTACCGTGGATATATATCCTTCAACGTACCCACCGAGGATTTCGAGGCCATAATGTGGCATGTGTAATTTCGCTCACATCGGCAGCAGTTAAGCGAAAGAACGCAGAAAAACCACCATGAAATCAATTCCTAATAATAGCCGTATATGTTATCCGAAAAAATAATCCTTGTTTCGCATACGGTTGGCAACCACCAGTTACATGTATTTGTTCCGGTATGTCATGGTATGGATTATGCATGTTTTTGTCTGCAGTCGCTTGGGGGGCGGGCCATGAGAAAGTATTCAGCTTTTGTAGTGACCGCAGTTATTATACTGTACTCATCACACGCTTGGGCCGGGACTACCCGTCTGGTGTACCACGGTGCCGTTTTCCCTGACTATTCCACTATAGGCTCTGCAGTAAATGCGTCTTCCAGCGGCGACGAGGTGCACACGGCCGCAGGCACATTCAACGAGCATGTGACCATGAAAACTGGGGTCAACCTTCTCGGCGGTTATTCCGCCTCCGACTGGAGCCGCAACTCCGAAACCAATATTACCGTCATAAACGCAGGCGGCACGGGTAGCGCAGTGACTGCCGCGACCGCTATACTGGACGGCTTCACCGTAAAGGGCTGCGACGCGGTCGTTGACCACGCCGGAATTTATGTCAACGCCTGTTCTCCCGTTATCACCCATAACAAGATAACCCAGAACGCCAGGAACGGGATATACGTTTACGGAAATTCATCCCCTGTAATAGAAAACAACCTGATAACCTCAAACAGCTATTATGGCATCTACTGTTACAGCTTCGGAAATGGTGGCGTTCCGCTAATTTATAACAATATATTGGACGGAAACCTCCGTGGGATAAACCTCTACGCGTTCTCGCCCAGAATAAAGAACTGCATCATAACCAACAACAGCGCATACGGGATATACGCGGCGGTGGGTTCAAGCCCTGATGAAGACTACAACGACCTGTGGTCTAACGCCTCTGGAAACTACTACGGCATACCAGGCGGTCCGCATGACAAGGCCTTGGACCCGTTATATGCGGGGGGTGGCGACTACCACCTCCAGACGACACCTGTAGTCTCGCCGTGCGTTGACGCAGGCGTGGACGTCGGGTTGCCGTATTACAACCTCCCGGACATGGGCGCCTACGAGTCCTCGGCCTTGCAAACCAATCCCCTGCCTCCGACCGGCCTTATGGCCAATCCGGGGAGTACCAGAGTAAGGCTCGACTGGCTTGCGAACAAGGAGATCAACATATCCGGGTACAAGGTGAGCTACGGGAATGCACCTGGAAGCTATGCTAATACCATTGATGTGGGGAACGTGCTTACATACGACGTCGCCAGCCTGGTAAACGATGCCGCGTACTTTTTTGCGGTTCGGGCGTACAACACGCTCAGCAACCTGAGCGACTACTCCGCCGAGGTCAGCGCAACCCCTACGGCCGGGACGCACGAGCTCCCTCACTACAACTGGGACGCCACATACACCGCCGGAAGCTGCACCGCATGCCATTACACAAATACCGGCCCTGGCGTACTCCTGCCCGCGGGCTACGACTACCGCTACTCGTCCGAGTTATGTATAAGCTGTCACAATATTGCGGGCCAGGCCAGGGCAAAGGCGGTAACCGGCGGCTCGGGCTCGCACCCGTTGTTCGTGAACGCCTCCTCCGGAGGCGGCAACATGCCCATTTACGGTACGTATACCGGCCGGTACTCAAACAGGATGGGCGACCACTTAAAAGACGGCAAGCTGATAGTATGCAACACCTGCCACAACAGCATGGAGAAGACCGAGGACCCAGGCCGCACGTTCGAGCCGACAACGTTCGCAAGCCAGGACGCATGGTTCACCTATGCGCTTCAGAGAGGCGGCTGGTACCTGAACTATTACCTTAAGCCGGTAGTATACAAGTCACCAAACCCAATCGCTACCCCGACGTATATAAAGGGCCGTGCCTTGCTGAGGAATCCTGACACGCTTTCGGATTACAACCCCAACGCGGGCACGATAAAATTCAGGAGCGCATTCAACAACTACTCCGTAGCATATGCCACTGTATACTTCCCGTACCTGCGCGTTGACAACTCGGGCAATGCCATGTGCCTCGACTGCCACAACACCGGCGCGCACATGGACACGAACTGCCTGACATGCCACGAGAACCACAATTACAAGAACAGGCACGGTATCAGGTCGGAGATAAAGACGCCGAACAGCGGCATCAAGGCCGTGGTCTTCTTAAACGTGACGGGGGCAAATTCATTCGCGGACGGCGACACGACCTACAACGGCGTCTGCGAGGTATGCCACACAACTACCAGTTACTATAGAAACGACGGAACGGGGTTCGTCAACCATTCAAGCGGATCCAGCTACAAAGGCAAGAACTGCGTCACCTGCCATACGCATAGCAGCGGGTTCCAGAAATAACCCTTATAGCTCTTTTCCTTGGATGTCATTCTGAGGCCCCTTGCGGGCCGAAGAATCCCGGGTTTGCTTTAAACATAAGGAATTATTAGCCCGAGATTCTTCGCTCCGCTCAGAATGACAACCGATGTTCGCACAGTTACACTTCCGGTTTCGGGTTAACGTATCTACACGGGTTCAACCCTTGACATTCCCGCCAATTCCTCTATACTATTCAATTCGTAAATAAATATATCCCGAGAGAGGTTGTAATTGAAACAGACCATAACGGACCTGGTTATCGAGGCGCTAAAATCCGCCAGGGATGCGGGCGAGCTTGCCCTTGTGGACATGCCCGTGGTCTCAGTCGAGGAGCCTAAAGAGAAGGGGCACGGCGACTTCGCGACGACCGTGGCGCTCGGGCTCGCAAGGTCGGAGAAGAAACCGCCGAAGGCCATAGCCGAGGTAATAAAGAATCATATAAAGGACCCTGAGGGCGTAATCGAGAAGATTGAGATAGCGGGTCCCGGATACCTGAACTTTTTTCTGAAAGCCACCGCGTGGCTGGAAGTGCTCAACGAGATAGTGCGGCAGGGCAAAAACTTTGGCCACTCTCACGTCGGCCAGGGCAGGAAGGTGCAGGTGGAGTTCGTATCCGCAAACCCGACCGGCCCTCTCCATATTGGGCACGGACGTGGGGCTGCGGTAGGGGACTCGCTGTGCAGGCTATTGGCCTTCGCGGGCTACGACGTGAGGCGCGAGTTTTACATAAACGACTACGGCTCACAGGTGGAGAACCTGGGCGCGAGCGTATACCTCAGGTACAGGCAGCTCTCCGGAGACATGGGTGCTGAGCTTGTCCCTTCGGATGGGGCAGGGGATGCGCCCGTAGAGCCCGGCGAAGAAACGGCCGAAGACACGTCCAAGCTCTACATGGGCGAGTACATAACCGAAATGGCGCGCGGGTTCATGGAAGACCCCGCGTTTGCCGCCCTGCCGGAGGAGCATAAAAGGAGTTTCTGCCGGGAGGAGGGCATGAAGCTCATGCTCGGGCAGATAAGGGATACGCTCGAGAAGTTCGGGGTTGGCTTCGACGAGTGGTTCAGCGAGCGTTCGCTCTACGGGCCGGAAAGAAACCTGGTATCGGATGCTGCCGCGGAGCTCAAGGCCAAGGGCCTCGTATACGAGGAAGGCGGGGCGCAGTGGCTCAGGACCACCCAGTTCGGGGACGACAAGGACAGGGTGCTCGTCAGGAGCAACGGCCAGACCACGTACTTCGCCTCGGACATCGCATATCACAGGGACAAGTACATGCGCGGCTTCGAGGAAATTATAGACGTATGGGGCGCCGACCACCACGGCTACATACCGAGGATGAAGGCGGCCGTCGCCGCGCTCGGCCACGACCCGCAGGGCTTCAAGGTGCTCCTCGTCCAGCTTGTCAACCTGATGAGGGAGGGCGCCCCCGTCAAGATGTCCAAGAGGGCTGGGGACTTCGTCACGTTGCAGGAGGTCATGGAAGAGGTGGGCACGGACGCGTGCAGGTTCACGTTCCTGCTCCGCCGCTCGGACTCGCACCTGGACTTCGACCTAGACCTGGTCAAACGCCAGTCCACCGAGAACCCTGTCTACTACGTGCAGTACGCGCACGCGAGGCTCTGCTCGGTCTTCCGCCAGGCGCAGGAGAAGGGCATGAAGCTCCCACCGATAGGTGGTGTGAAACTGGAGCGGCTGACCCTGCCTGAGGAGGTAAGCATAATAAAGAAGCTCGGGGCGTTCCCGGAGCTTGCGGAAGGGGCGGCGCTTTCGCTCGAGCCTCACCGCTTCACATACTACCTGCAGGACCTTGCGGGAGAGCTTCACAGCTACTACTTTAAGTACAGGATAATATCGGACGACCTGGAGCTGACCTATGCGAGGATGCACTTCGTGGACGCGGTCAGGACGGTCGTCTCAACCGCGCTCAAATTGCTCGGTGTGAGCGCACCCGAGAAGATGTAACAGGCGTAAATCCCATGTGGCACGAATTTATTATAAAATATTACGATGACCAGAAGGAGCCCCTGACGGCCGTGCTCTTCGGGCTCGGCTGCGAGGGCATCTCAGAGGAGCCGGGCGTCCTTAAGGCGTACTTCCCGGAGTCCGTGCCGCCTGAGCAGGTGTCGGAAGCGCTCCGCACTTTCGATGACGTGAGAGTCGAGCATGCCTCCCTGGAGGAACAAGACTGGTACAAGTCATGGAAGGACAGCTTCTCTCCGTTCGAGGTAGACGGCATAGTCGTCTGTCCTCCCTGGAAGGAGTGCATGCCCATGCACGACAAGAAGCTGATGCTGCTAGACCCCGGCCAGGCGTTCGGAGCCGGAGAGCACATTACGACCCAGACCGTCATGAAGATGATGCGCGCATGGGTTGAACTCCAGAGCGACCTGCCGACAAAGAGGTTCCTCGACCTGGGCACCGGGACGGGGATTCTCGCTATAACCGCATACCTCCTGGGCATCAAGGATATAACCGCGGTTGACGTAGAGGTGAGGGCGGTCGAGACTGCCGCAAGGAACTTTGCCTTGAACGGGATGGTGGGCAAGGTGAGGCTGATGCCGGGCAGCATAAGCGAGGCCGGCAAAGGGTACGACCTAATTGCGGCCAACATCTTCCTTGAGGTGCTGGTAGAGATAATCCCCCAGGTGGCTTCCGCGCTGAACCCTGGCGGTAGACTTATAATTTCAGGTTTCCTGGCGGGCCAGAAAGAGGAGATGATAAAGGCAGCAGGCGCAGCGGGCCTAATCCTCGAAGAGATAGTGGATGACGGCCGCTGGGTCAGCGCACTGCTCAGGGCCTGACGTTATTTACGCTGTCTGCCGGGCCTTCCTCTTCTTCGGGGGCCTCGGAGGCCTTGTCCGACTCGACCGGTTTCACTGCCCCGCCCACCTTCAGGTTGAGGCCGCTTATCTCCTGGAAGCCTTGAGGTGGCAGCACGGGGAATTCTTCAGCAGGCACGTCGAAGTCCTTAACATAACCCTTCATGAAATCGAGCCATATAGGCAACGCCGCCTCGGCCCCGGTCTCCTTGCTTCCGATCGGCTTGTGGTCGTCGTAACCTACCCATACACCGAGGGCGAGGCTGGGGACGTACCCGATGAACCATGCGTCGTGGTAATCGGATGTGGTGCCGGTCTTGCCGGCTACGGGCCGTTTGAGCTCACGCGCCTTCCACCCCGTGCCGTGCTGTACTACCGAAGTCAGCATGTCCGTCAGCGTGACGGCGGTGGCTGCCGAGACAGCCTCTTTCGACTGCGGCCTGTTGTCCTCCAATACCCTGCCCTCGCGGTCCGTAATCTTTATGATAGAGGACGGTTCGGTATACGCCCCGAAGTTGTCGAACGCCGCGAACGCCCCGGTCATCTCCATGAGCGTCGCGTCCGACGCGCCGAGCGCAAGCGGGAGGTAGGGCGGCATATCGGACTTTATCCCGAGCCTGTTGGCGCAGCCTATGACCTTGGGTATGCCGACGTCGCTTAAGAGCCTCACCGCTACCACATTCACCGACCTCGCAAGGGCGTGCCTCAGCGTTATAGGGCCCTCGAACTTCTTGTCGTAGTTCATGGGCCGCCAAGGTTTGCCCGGCACGGCGCCGGGGTACGACACCGGAGCGTCCATGACGATGTCGTCGGGCTTGTAGCCCTTTTCCAGGGCCGCTGCGTAGACTATAGGTTTGAAGGCCGAACCGGGCTGGCGGTGCGCCTGTGTGGCCCTGTTGAACTGGCTTTTGGAGAAGTCGGTGCCGCCCACCATGGACTTGATATAACCGGTATGCGGCTCGATTGCAAGAAGGGCGCCCTGTATCTCGTAACCCTTCCTTGGATGCCTTTTCATTACCTCGGCCACGCCCTTTTGTACAGCGGCCTCAGCGTTTTCCTGCATCTTCAAGTTCAGCGTGGTGTATATGTTCAGCCCGCCCCTGTACAGCGTTTCTGGGCCGTATTTCTCTTCAAGGTACTGACGGATGTATTCGACGAAGTACGGCGCCTTTGAGCTTATAAACCTGGTAGGGCGCGTCACTATAGGCTCGTTGTCGGCGGCCTCCATCTCATCCCTGGATATATAACCCTCCTCGACCATCCTTTTTAGCGAGTGAAGCCGCCGTTCCTTTGCGCGAGTGGGGTTCAGGAAGGGCGAGTATTTGCTGGGCGCCTGCGGAAGCCCCGCGAGCATCGCCCCTTCGCCAAGGGTAAGCTGGTCCACGGTCTTGCCGAAATAAATATGCGCCGCGGCTTCCACCCCGTATGCGCCGCTCCCAAGGTAGACCTGGTTCAAGTACATCGCCAGTATCTCGTCTTTGGAGTAATGCCTCTCTATCTGGAGGGCAAGCAGGGCCTCTTTCAGCTTACGGGTGAATGTCTTCTCAGGCTCCAGGAACAGCATCTTCGTGAGCTGCTGTGTTATGGTGCTTCCGCCCTGGACCACATGGCCGGCAGCGATGTTCTTTAACATCGCGCGGGAGACGCCTATTAGGTCTATGCCGGAATGGTGGTAGAAACGGGGGTCCTCCACGGATAGGAAGGCGTGTACAACGTGTTTAGGGACCCGGTCGAGCGTCACCGGCGTACGGTTCTCCATGTAAAACTCAGCTATAAGGCCGCCCTCGTCGTCGAATACGCGCGTGGTAGCGCTAGGCTTGTACTCTTCGAGCGCCGTTATCTCCGGCAGGTCGGTCATGTGGACTGCGACGAAACCGGCGACGCCGCCAAGCAGGACCGCCAGCAGTGCAAGAAGCAGGTATAGCCTGTTACGTTTAATATTCATGCAGGATATTATAAATCCTCTTTCATCCCAAGTAAAGCGGATTGATGCCCGGCGGTTTTTGGTATACTTTGAACATGTGTCACCCTTCTTACAGTAAGTTTATAGCAACTGCGCTTATCATGACAGCGCTGCTGATATCTATCAGCGTTTTGTGCGCGGCCGGCACTTCGCAGTTTGAAGGAAATGGCAGCTCATCCACAAGCGAGCGGGTCGAGCTTCCGGGGATATGTGTTGTGGACTCGTCGCGAGTCTCGCTGCCGCTATTTACTGTGATACTTGCGGCACTCGACGGGTTTAACCCGTGCGCCTTTTTCGTGCTGCTTTTTCTCATGAGCCTACTGATACATTCGCGCTCGCGCGGCAGGATGCTGGCAATAGGCGGGACGTTCGTCTTCTTCTCCGGTGCTGTCTATTTCCTGTTCATGGCGATGTGGCTCAACATGTTCATACTTGTAGGCAGGCTCGCACTGATAAACGCCGTGGCGGGAATCGTAGCAATAGCGGTTGCATTTATTAACATTAAGGACTTTTTCTTTTTCAGGAAGTTGTTCTCCCTCTCCATACCCGAGTGGGCGAAGCCGCGCCTTTTCGAACGGATGAGGGGTCTGCTCAAATCTTCCGGGGTAATGGCAATGCTGATGGGGACTGCCGTACTCGCCTTCGCGAGTAATTCATATGAATTGCTCTGCACCGCTGGTTTCCCGATGGTATTTACAAGGGCGCTTACGCTCAGGGGCTTGAGCCCGGCCGGATATTATTTATACCTGTTGCTTTACAACACGGTATATGTAATACCTCTTGCGGTTATAGTGGTCATATTTGTAGTTACGCTCGGCGCGAGAAAGCTGACCGAGCGGCACGGCCAGGTGCTGAAGCTCATATCCGGCATGATGATGCTATGTCTGGGGCTGGTCCTCTTGATAAAGCCGGAAGTGCTCACGGACGTGTCCACTGCGGTAATAATTCTAATAACGGCCCTTGCCACGTCCGGGATACTGGTATTTATCACAGACTGGATTAGGGCGCGCAAGGCGCCGTATCCGCAGTGACTTGCCCGCATAGGCGCATAAAATGAAAAGCCCCCAGGAGGTAACCTCCTGGGGGCTTTTATATTGCACATCGAAAGACTGTCCAGCTACTTGTGTTGCTGCTGTTGGGCCTGCTCTGCCTGCTGCTGCATCTGCTGCTGTGCCTGCTGCATCTGCTGGATCTGTTCAGGCGTCATCTGGCCCTGCTGCTGCATCTGTTCCTGCGCCTTTTTCATCGCATCGGCGGCCTGTTGCATCTGGGCAGCGTTCTGCTCCATCGCTTTGGCGGCCTGCTCCTGCAAGGCCTTCGACGCCTCCTGCATCTTTGCCGCCTCTGAAGTTAACCGCCTTGCGGCCAGTTGGCTGCTTATACCCATCAGTATAAATATTGCGCCAATGATGCCGAATACGATCCAGGCCTTATTTGAGGGTATGTTGTGTACCTCGACGCTGGCGATTACGATGAAGTAGGTCGAAATAAGGATGCTGATTACCACGCCGGCATAAGGTATTGCATTCAGTACGGCGGTTATGGGAGAAATGGCCGCCATGTATGCGCAGCACCTGTATGCGGTCTCGTAAGACTCGTTCGAGCCCATCAGCTTCCATATTACGAAAAGGATGGCGGCGCCGATGAACCCGCCGATGGCAACGGCGATGGGCATGACGACGATGGACGCAACCCCGGCAGCCATTCCCGCCACGACGCTCAGGCCAAGCAGGCTTATGACGGCATTTATGATTCCGCCCACTATGCCCATAGCGACCATGAATACGAGGGGCTCTACGAACCCGCCCGTCTTGGGCATACCCCTGAAGAATTCAGCCGGGGACGTGATGACCGCCACTGCGGTCTTGGGTATTGCGGCAAAGTCTATACCTGCGCCAGTGCTCTCCATCTTGCCCTCCCTTTGTTTTGCATCAAAGGCGCGGCCTTCGATACGGTTGACGGTGGTGGAACTGTGGATTTCGGTATTGCCTTGCGCTTCTAAATGCGGGACGGTATTATTAATGATAAACTTGAGAAATATTATATTATATGCTTGAAAATATCAACATTAATCTTATCAGGAAAAATATTACAATATACTGCCCTCAATGAAGTGCTTGCGACATGTTGACCCTGCATGCCTTAATCCGCGGTATTGATAATGTGTTGATTAACAAGCGGATATGTGGTATTTATTATGCGTATTAAGGATTTAAATGGTTCGTCCATGCCAGTGCGGTGACGGTGGGCGAATCTTTGTTTTGATTGCAAGGAGGTAACGATGCCTAAGAAGGGTATAGAGGTGCATCTCGATGAGCAGAGGACCTTTCCGCCCCGCGAGAAAGTCTCCAAGAATGCGCACATAAAGAGCATCGAGGAGTACGAGAGGCTGTACAAGTGGTCCACCGAGGACCCCGAGGACTTCTGGGCCGAGATGGCCGAGCAGAACCTCATATGGTACAAGAAGTGGGACAGGGTACTTGAGTACGACTTCCACAAGCCGGAGATAAAGTGGTTCCAGGGTGGGAAGCTGAACGTATCGTACAACTGCCTCGACAGGTTCGTAGCCGCACCAGCCTTCAGGAACAAGGCGGCCCTTATCTGGGAGGCGGACGACGGGACTTACAAGACCTTCACCTACCAGCAGCTCTACCGCGAGGTCAACCGGTTTGCAAACGTGCTCAAGAAAAAAGGCGTGGTAAAAGGCGACAGGGTTACCATATACATGCCGATGATACCCGAACTCGTCATATCCATGCTCGCGTGCGCCAGGATAGGCGCGATACACAGCATAGTGTTCGGAGGATTTTCCTCCACCTCGCTAAGGGACAGGATTCAGGACTGCAAGTCGTCCGTACTGCTCACGTCGGACGAGGGGGTGAGGGGCGGGCGGTTCGTGCCGCTCAAGGCCAATGCGGACGAGGCCCTGAACGAGTGCCCCACGGTCAAGCACGTAATAGTGGTCGAGCGCTCCGACAACAAGTCCATAGACATGGAGCCCGGCAGGGACTGCTGGTGGGCGGACGAGATGAATGCCCCGGATATCGCAAACTACTGCGAGCCGGAGTGGATGGACGCCGAGGACCCGCTCTTCATACTATATACGTCGGGCTCCACAGGTAAACCCAAGGGCGTGCTGCACACCACGGGCGGCTACCTGCTGTTCACCAACCTGACCTTCAAATGGATATTCGACTACAAGCAGGAGGACATCCATTTCTGCACGGCCGATATCGGCTGGGTGACCGGCCACAGCTACATCGTATACGGCCCGCTGTCGAACGGGGCTACCAGCCTTATGTTCGAAGGCATCCCGACCTATCCGAACGCGGGCAGGTTCTGGGACATAGTGGACAAGTTCGGGGTAAACATATTCTATACCGCTCCGACCGCCATAAGGGCATTGATGAAAGAGGGCGAGAAATGGATTGACGGCCACGACCTCTCATCCTTAAGGATACTCGGAACCGTGGGCGAGCCCATCAATCCCGAGGCCTGGATGTGGTACCACAGGCACGTCGGCAAAGAAAAGCTCCCGATAATGGACACCTGGTGGCAGACCGAGACCGGCGGCATCCTGATAACGCCTCTTCCGGGAGCGATGAAGCTCAAGCCAGGTTCGGCGACCAGGCCGTTCCCCGGCGTGCAGCCGAAGGTGGTGAGGGAAGACGGAAGTCCCGCGGACGCGAACGAGGGCGGCTACTTAGTCATAGAGAAGCCCTGGCCGGGCATGATAAGGGGCACGTACGGCGACGCCGATAACAAGCGTGTCAAGGAGGTCTACTTCAGCCGTTTCCCCGGCGTGTACTTCACCGGAGACGGCGCGAGGGTGGACGAAGACGGCGACTACTGGCTGATGGGCAGGATAGACGACGTGCTGAACGTATCCGGTCACAGGCTGGGCACGGCCGAGGTGGAAAGCGCGCTCGTGTCGCACGAGGCGGTGGCCGAGGCCGCAGTGGTCGGCTACCCGCACGACATCAAGGGCGAAGGCATCTATGTCTATGTCACGCTGAAGGACGGCTTCACCCCGTCCGACGACCTCAAGAAGATGCTGTCCGGACACGTCAGGGCGGTCATTGGCCCCATCGCGACTCCTGACAAGCTCCAGTTCTCGCCGGGGCTCCCCAAGACCAGAAGCGGCAAGATAATGAGGAGGATACTGAGGAAGATAGCCGCCGGCGAGCTCGAAAACCTGGGCGACACCTCTACCCTTGCCGACCCGACGGTGGTGGAAAACCTGGTGAAGAACAGGCTGTAATGACGTTCAGATGGTCTGGCAAACCAAAGGGGCTGCGGGTTTCCGCGGCCCCTTATTTATAAGCTCTTATTACCGCGCATGTAGCCAGCTTGTGGCCCGTGCGTGCGTTTCTTCCGGAGGAAAGCACCTGCGGGTCCCTGAAGCCGTGGGCCTTGAGCCGACTCAGGAACTCGTCCTGCGGGAGCGCCCCGCCAATGCAGCGAAACCAGTCGTCTATGCTCTTCCTTTCCTCGACGTCGAACGGGCGGACGAGCATTATCTCGGCAAAGATGGTGCGGCCGTCGGCCTTCAGTACACGGTACGTCTCGCGCATCACCGCGTCCTTGTCAGGGGAGAGGTTGTATATACCGTTCGCTGTGACTATGTCTACTGAGCCGTCCGGTAAGGGTATCTTATCTGAAGGCGCGGTCAGAAGCTCGAAGTTGGCTACTCCGGCGGCGGCCAGGTTGCCACTGGCCTTCCCTATCATATCCTCCGATATGTCCAGGCCGTATACCTTGCCGGCCGGGCCCACCTTGGATGAATAGATGTAGAGGTCGAGCCCCGCGCCGCAGCCCAGGTCAAGGAGGGTCTCGCCAGTCTTTAGTTCCACGAACCCCTGCGGGTTCCCCGCCCCGGTAAATGATTCCCAGAAACCGGAAGGCAGACTGTCCAGGAGTTCCGCCGGGTAGCCCACGCTCTCTGCAAACTTTCTCCCGACCGGGAAGTTGAACTTCGAGCAGGGCTCAGTGGCGACCTTCCCATAGCGTTCAGATACCGCCTGCTTAATCTCATCCGGGGTCATCTCGGATAGGGGCTTCTTCTCCATAGCGGCAACCTCACCTTGAAGTGTATGTGTACGATAGTATAAAAGACATTATGTTCAACCGCAATGTATATTTGTGATTATCTGGGCCACTGTCAAGTCGGATGGAGTTATGGTTAACATCTGAGCGGCCTATGTGCTCGCCCTGGAAAATGAGCAAAAACGAGCAAGGATGGCTTGGGAAATCGCGTAATAGCTCATAGTGCCGTAAAAACGCTCATAAATATTCGTGGTATTGTTTGGCGAAGTAAATATATTGTCTGTCATAATATATCGTTATCGTTGGGGTTATTCGGTTGACAACCTTTAAATGATTATTCAGATGTGAAATCAATTATAACCGTTTTTGCACGGTATGGGAATTGCATTAATGAATATTAACAATAAGGAGGCTCAGCTGTGTTGAGGCCTAATACACATCACTACAAAATTGCCGGTTTCTTCCTGCTTGTTGCCTTATCGATGCTTGCGGGGCCATATACTGTCGATGCGGCAAACAATAAAACAACAGTGGGGACGGTAAGTTCCGGGGCGGTCACGGATAACTCCGTAGCAATCAACGCTACGTTTACGGGCAACGCCAACGGAAACGGCTCCTGCGCTTACTACTATAATACGGTCAACAGCTATGCCACGGCGACATTGGCCGCCTCCTGCAGCAATGTTACGGGTACTTCTCCCAGAAGCTGTACCATAACCGGGCTTTCGGCAGGCACCACATATTATATATGGTCGTTGTATTCCGATACTGACGGGGTTAACGGGACCAACCCGGTCCAGCTCGCAGGCACCGTGACTACGACCGACGCCAGGACAACTATAGTCGCGCTGACTTATACAAGCACGGACACCTCCATAACGGTCAACGCGGCATACACTGGCGACACCCCGGCCAACAACAGCTGCACTATATACATAAACGGAACTGCCCAGACTACTACTAAAATTGCGGGAGCATACACTGCCACGGCCTCCGGCCTTACCCCGGGAACGTCCTACACGATCTCGGCCATATTTGCCGACCCGGACGGGCTGAACGGCAGCAACCCGTCCGGCATGGCGGCTACCACCTTCGTACGCACGGCTACCGGAACGCTTACTACAAGCATCGTTACGGATACCTCGTTCGACGTTAAGGTGACTTACGCAGGCGATAACAACGGCGACAACACATGCGCTATTACTGTGCCCGGCGGCACGGTATCTTCCCCGGTAAAAGACGGAGTGAACAAATGGTATACGGCTTCCGTCACGGGCCTCAACCCGAACACGGCGTACACAATATCCGCGAGTTTCGCCGACGCCGATACGGTTGCCGGCACGAATCCAGTGGCTGGCAGCCAGACTACCACGTTCAACCGCACCGCGACCGGTTCCCTCGCCACGAGCAACGTGACCGACACGTCTTTCGACGTGAAGGTTACCTATGCCGGTGACAACAACGACAACAATACATGTACCATAACGGTACCCGGCGGCACGGTATCCGCTACTGTCAAGGACAGCGTGAATAAGTGGTACACGGCATCGGTTACCGGTCTGACAGCCAACACTGCCTACACGGTATCGGCTAATTTTTCCGATATTGTGACGGGTGATGGTGTTGCGGGTACGAACCCGGTGACGGTCAGCCAGACCACGGCGCCGTCGTCGGCGAATGCCACAACGACTGGCACAATCACCACGAGCAACGTGACCGACACGTCTTTTGACGTGAAGGTTACCTACACTGGCGACAACAACGATAACAATTCATGCGCCGTATCGGTACCCGGCGGCTCGGTATCCGCGGCTGCCAAGGACTACGTGAACAAGTGGTATACGTCCAGTGTCACCGGCCTGACGGCAAACACGGCCTATACGGTATCTGCAATATTCGCCGATAATGTTGCCCCGGCATCCGGAGATACTGTCATCGGTACGAACCCGGTGACCACAGGAAGGACGACAACATTTAACGGAACATACACTGGTACGCTTACAATAAGCAATGTTGCCGACACATCATTCGACATAAAGGTAATTTACACGGGCGACAACAACGACAACAATACATGCGCCATAACGGTGCCCGGCGGCGCGGTGTCCGTACCGGTAAAGGACAGCGTCAACAGGTGGTACACTGCATCGGTTACAGGCCTAACGGCCAATACCGCCTACACTGCGTCGGCTAACTTCACGGATGCGGACACCGTAACCGGCACGAACCCCGTTACAGGCAGCCAGACGACAACTTTCAACCGCACCGCGACCGGTTCCCTCGCCACGAGCAACGTGACCGACACCTCGTTTGACGTGAAGGTTACATACACGGGCGACAACAACGACAACAACACATGTACCATAATGGTACCCGGCGGTACGGTATCCGCTACTGTCAAGGACAGCGTGAATAAGTGGTACACGGCATCGGTCACCGGCCTCACGGCCAATACCGCCTACACTGCGTCGGCTAACTTCACGGATGCGGACACCGTAACCGGCACTAACCCCGTTACAGGCAGCCAGACGACAACCCCTGCGCCTATACCGCCTACCTCAACGATAACTGACCCAGCGGGTGGAGCTAACCTGAACGGCGTAACTTATACCGTATCAGGTTCAGCGGTTGACAACTCAGGGGCAGGCCTGGCGAAGGTCGAGGTATCGACCGACGGCGGCACCATATGGAAACAGGCGGCCGGCACAGTTTCATGGAGCTTTGAGTGGACCCTGCCGGTCGGCGGCAGTTCGACCATAAAGAGCAGGGCGACGGACAATGCGGGTAATATAGAGGCCGTTGGCGCGGGTGTTGGCGTGAGCGTTACCGCATATGGTAACCCGGAGCTGCAACACTACAGCTGGGACCCGTCGCTTTCGGGAGGCAGCTGCGGGGCCTGCCATAGTACGCCGGCAAGGTTCCTGAACACGGATTTCAGGCGCGACCCAGGCTTCTGCTATTCATGTCACAACCCTGCAGGGGTGGCGCACGACCAGCGCCTGTCGGGCGTCGGCCACAGCATAATGGTGAACGTGACGTCCGGAAACGGCAACAGGCTGCCGACTTATGGCAACATAACCGCGGGCGAAACCAACAACCAGCCGTTCTCAAGGCTGAGGGACGGCAAGGCCGTTGTATGCGTCACCTGCCACAATACCATGCAAAAGTCCGAGGACTACGGCAGGGTCTGGGAAAAAACCACCACTTCGGACCGCATTACCTATTCCCTCCAACTGGGCAGGTGGGACGTATACGGCCCGATGGAGCCGAGGGTATACAGGAGTACCAGCATCTGGACAGGCCCGCCTTATTCACCGACATACACCAGCGAGAAGAAACTCTACCTGGTGGACGGTTCGGAGTACGACTATGATGAGACCGCCGGCACCGTGACTTTCAAGGCCGCGCAGGACACGCTCAACTACGTCTACGTTAGCCTCGATTATCCGTTCCTGAGGGCGAGCTCGCAGGACGACAGGCTCTGCACCGACTGCCATACCCAGACGACCCACAAGGGTAACAACTGCCTGACCTGTCATACCGCGCATAATACAGGCAACCTGAAGGGCATAAAGGAAACGGTAAGGACAGCCGACCGCTCCATGATGCAGGTGAGCTTCAATGGCTATACCGGGACCGCATCGTTTGCGGATGGGGACGTAACACATGACGGCATCTGCGAGGTCTGTCACACTACCACGAAGTATTACAGGCGGGACGGTTCCGGTTTCGCGAACCACTCTGGTGGGGTAAATTACGACAAAAAGGACTGCACCTCCTGCCACAGCCATTCTACCGGCTTCGGCAGGTAATATAAACAACCACTAAATGGGAGGTGGTGGCAGGGAGTAAACCGGTTACAGCATTCGTCAGCAAAAGGAGGGGAAGTTCCCCTCCTTTTGTGTGTTAATAAGCCTTTAGCCGTATCCGCGCCAACCTGAATTTTTGTTGCATCGGCCCGAATTTTATGGTATTTATATTAGCACTGTCGTGGACAGTTTATTCGTACGGTAAGGTTTAGTAACGCATGTTTAAGAACTATCTCCCGGTTTACCCCCCTTCAAAAAAGTTTATCATATACATCGCCATCTTCTTCGGCCTCATCTTGCCTTTTATCCTGGTAACCCATTTAGAGTTTACAGGTCATTTTGAAGGCATTTACCTTCTAAGGGGGACAGGCGGCTCGCTGCTTGAGGTAAAAGACGACCTTTACCTAAACGACGACTACAGGTTGCTGGCGTCGTTGGACCTGCCAAACCCCCGCTCTTACTTTCGCAAGTTGTTCAGCAGGCATAAACCCGGCGACGTTTACCTCGAGTACGAATGGGACAAGAAAGACGGGAGCGGGTATGTACGCAATATCATGCCGGGCGGGAAACAGATGCTTACATGTTTTGGCAGGTACAAGGACCTGGAAAACGGCGACGCATACGTGCACGGCCCTTTCGTAGGAGGCGGCCTGCCCGCCGAAGTTAAGGGCGACGACGTCGAGAAGATGAACCAGACCGGCATGGCCTATTTTGACGGTCGTAGGTGGTACCACGTTTGGTGTACAGCCAACGAGGTGATAGACTCGGCATACGTCATGGAGCAGCTTTATCCAAGTCAGTGGGAGTACATGGGAAGCAAGGTGGTTCATGCAAGCGACCATGGCCTGATTATACGGAGCGAACACAAGGCTTTATTGAACGGGGTTCCGCTTCGGATGGAGAGGTACGTTTCTTTTAAAGCCGGTGAAACGTATTTTATCCTTTCCGTAAAGATAACCAATATAGGGGACACAAAAACCGGCATCTACTTCTCATACGGGGATGAACCCTGGCTGGGAAACTATGGTTCTTCAAAAGGGAACGTAGGGTGGGTGAAGGATTTCCTGATAGAACACAATTTCTGGGTGGACACACAGAAATATTCCTATGCCGGTTACTTTGATTACGGTAACGACTTGATTGGCGAAGGGCATAATTTCACGATGACGGCGGATTTTATTGAATGGTTCGGCAAGGACAGGCCGGACGTGTATTTTTCAAACAGTCCAAACGATTACCCTGCAGTGAACGACATGACACCTCTCCAAAGCAATGCGAGGTTCATGACCCTTAAGTGGGGTCCGGAATTTCTGCAGCCCGGCAAGTCGGTGAAGCATGTGATGGCCATCGGGATGGCGGGACATGACCCGAAAACGGGCTTTCCGGTTAAACCTGATACGACGATTGAAGGCCAGCCGTAATTTGCAAAAAAATATGAGCAAGGAAGTATGCCCCGTCGGACCACTTGAGTTTTCTACCCTTTTACGGGTTTTCTCATTGTTCCCGGGACTACCCTTGCTCACTAACTTTAAATATACCACCAAATCGGAACTTGTCAAGTCCTCTGCTTAAAGCAAAGAAAAGGGGGCTGCGAACCCCGCAACCCCGTCCGTCCAAATGCCTCGTCTCTCCCCATAAATAGATTGAAATCTAAGGTTTTTTATTGCTGAAGTGCCTGTTGGTAGATTTTTTTGTGCGTACTATTGACAAAATTGGCTTTTGATGGTTAATTTATAACGTCGAGTGCAGTCTGGCAATCATTTTACACCCCTATACGATGAAAGGAGTATGAAGCATGAAAAAGTTGTTGGTATTGTTCTCTGCGTTGACCTTTGTGATGGGAATGACCGTAGCGGCTTACGCGGACGATATGGTGAAGGGCAAGGTTATATCCATTGATTCCGTGGGCAAAACCATAGTGATTGACACCACGGAAGGCCCCAAAACCGTGGTGCTACAGGATACCACCAAGGGTGTCAAGGGCGTAAAGCCCGGGATGAACGTGGAGATGACCTGCATTGACGTGGATGGTAAGTCCTGCGCCAAAAACATCAAGGTAATTACAGTGAAGCAGGCAGGCAAGCACACCCAGACCGTAGAGGGCGAGGTTGTTTCCATTGACCCGGACGGCAAGTCGATCGTCATAAAGTCGCCCAAGGGTAAGGAAATGACTATTACCATCAAAGAGGCGCCCGTCATGGAGAAGGTCACGACAAAGAAGGGTGCCCCGGCCGGCGAGAAGGTTACAGCAGTGCCCACCACCATGTCCGAGATCAAGGCCGGCATGAAGGTGAGGGTGGACTGCTTCGACAGCGAAGGCAAGTCCTGCGCCAAGAGGGTTACCGTTTTATCCGCAGGGCAGGCTTCCGGCACGGAGATCGTCGGCAAGGTCGTATCCATCGACCCGGGCGGTAAGGCAGTGGTGGTTGAAACCAAAGGCGGACAGAAGACCCTGTACTATCAGAAGGCCACTACGGGCGCGCCGCTCGGCTCGGTCGAGGTGGGCAAGAGGGTAAAGGCTTACTGCCTCGACGTTGACGGCAAGAGCTGCATAAGGGATATCAGCGTGACCAAGTAAGTCCCGTTACTACGGTGATTGATAAAGGCGGCCCGTTTCCGGGCCGCCTTTCTTTATTCGTGGGCCTTGCTTAAGTGTATGTCCACTATCTCCGGCGAATTGCCTGTGCGCATCGGAGGCCCCCACGTGCCCACCCCGTCGGTCGTATATATCGAATAATCGCCTATTTTGTGCAGACCATAGGCGTACTGCTTGTATACCATGTCGGTAATAAACACGACGGGGAATATCTGGCCCTTGTGGGTATGTCCGGAGAGCTGAAGGTTGACGCCTGCGCGCCGGGCCTCGTCTATGTGCAACGGCGCATGGTAAAGCAGTATGGTCGGTTTGCCCTTGACGAACCCTTTAAGCGACGTAATGGTCTTGTACAAGTCTATATTCTGCCCCCTCTTGGGGTAGCTTATCCCGACCAGTTGAAGCCCGCCGATGTCCCTGACCTCGTCGTTCAGGATGGTAACTTTCGTCTTGCCGAGTGCGGCGAAGGCCTCATCCACGCCCAGGTATGTCTCGTGGTTCCCGGTGATGAAGTAGACTCCGTCCGGGGCCTGCAGATCGTCCAGCGGACCCACCATCTCGGACAGTTTCCCGTCCATCCCGTCGAACAGGTCGCCCGTAATCACCACCATGTCCGGGTGCAGGCTGTTCACCTTGTCCACCACTTTTTTGAGGAAGTCCGTCTTATAGACGTGGCCCAGATGCACGTCGGATAGCTGTACTATGGTACGCCCTTCCCAGCCGTCCGGGAGGTTTCTTATGCTGATGTTTACATTCGTAACCCGAGGGTTGGATGCGTTCCATATACCGTACACGGAATATAAAAGGGCCATGCCGAAAACCATGCTGCCGATTATGACGGTATTGGGTGAGTGTCCTGCAAGGCGTGTCGCCCAGGTTGCCAGCCAGCCGGCCAGGCAGGCCATCATAAGGTTCACGAGAAGCCCCAGCCAAAACCCTGTCCCGAAATAGAACGCTCTGGTAAATGCGTTTTCGTACGAATGGGCGACAAAGGTTGCGATGATGAAGCTGACCGACAGGAAGATAAACACACCCATGAGGAAATGCCTCCTGGGGGCGTCGGTTATCCTGAAGAAGCGCGTGAACGAATAGTAGAAGAAGTAGTGGGAGATTAGAGAGACCGCAAATATGGCGGTTATGAACGACCCGATACGGATGGAAGGCATGTCAGCTCCAGATGTTTGCTTGATACCCTGCTCGTTTTGACAGGATTGAATTTTATCATCCCGGAAGGGGAAATGCCACTACTATGTTTGGGAGAAAAGCAGGGCGGGTTGCGGGTTTCTCGGAATATCGGATTAGCGTCCAGTAGCGACGCCTTCATCCGGCTCGCTTATACTGAACAGCCACCACCTGGCCCCCTTTTCGCCGCGTCGGGGCTGCCTCTCGAAGTATATCTTCATGACGGCCCCGTCCGAGTCCAATACCTCGTACCAGTGTTTCCTGACGTACATCTCCGGGCTGCCGTGGCGGCACTTCCCGGTAGTGTGCCATGTGCGGAGCACCGCCGCGACCTCGACTGTCTGCCCCCGCCAGATGAACTCACGCGGTAGGCCGGGCTCCCCCATCGCCATGCGGGAGGTGTCGGCTGTTTCAAGTACGGGTATCAGGGCTTCGTCAACAAATCGCTCATGCATATTATTATCTTAGCAGAAAGGCTGGGGAGGGGGATGTGAAATACTAATTGATATATTGCATTGATACTAGTTTCCAATCATTACAAGGATAGACTAGAAATCTTCCCCGCTAGGGTGGCTACAAAACGCTTTGCGCTTGTTAATTCGCTTAAATTATTCCATGTTCTTGATCTTTCAGTGAGTACAAGCGTAGCTGCATCATATAACTGCTCCTGTACTAATTTTCGACACAGAATTTCATATCGTTTAGCATAGCTAGCTTTCTTAAATTCGGGTATCGCTGGAAAATGGGGAGATTGAAAGCGTACAGGCTTCATTGATTTTTCGCATTGCTCAAGAATAAAAAAATAACCTACAAAAGGTTTTGTGGAGTCCCCAAATGCATTTTCTCGATAAGCGGTATTGAGGTCGGTGGCGTTGCCTAGGGCTTCCTCAACCCTGTTATTGAAGTTGTTTCCGAATGATGGCCCGACTTGTGATTTAAATTCAATCGCGGCAAGCAGTTTGTTACGGCTTACTACTAACAAATCCCAGTTTTTTGTTGGGCGGTAATAACCGGGGATTGTCAATTTTACTCTACCGTTAGTAATAACTTCTGCATCGCTTATGCCATTGTCGATAATTATCTGCCGAATCATGGTAGTAAATCCATCAAGGTTCTTCCCAGCGGTAACTCTGGATCTATTGCCTTGGTCCGAAATTCCGCGGGCCTTTTGAGTTTCTGCTGCTTTTTCTCGTGCTTCCCAGAAGTGGTTTATTGCATTTGGGAACATTTTTTCAAAAGCATCTATATTAATGGACATAATCTTTTACCTATACACTTCTATTGTATGGTTGGATTCAAGAGTGTCAGTGAACTCATTAAACCGAGATAACGCTTTATCGAAATATATTTCGTCAATCTCGACGTTAGAGCTATTTCTGCCAGTTAGATACGCTGCAATAGCCGTCGTACCGGAACCAAGAAACGGATCAAGGACGGTATCACCAACAAAGCTAAACATCCTAATTAGTCTTACGGCTAATTCAATTGGAAATGGCGCTGGGTGATTTCGGGTAGATGCTCCTGTTAGTCCAGTCCAAATTTGATTAAACCACAACTTGTGATTTTCCTCAGAAATAACACTTAGCAAACGTTTTATAAACGAGGGGCTTCTATAACCGCCCGGTTTTCTTTCCATAAGAATGAACTCTAAGTCATTTTTAATAACAGCATTAGGCTCGTATGGTTTGCCTAAGAAGCTCGAACCCCTATCAGCCTCAAAGCTGGCATTTGATATCTTATGCCAAATAATGGGTGAGAGATTATCAAATCCTATCTTTCTGCATTGCTCCTGTATCGAGGCATGGAGCGGTACAACGGTATGTCTGCCTTGATTTTTACGTCTTGACAGGCAGACATCCCCAACTACACAAATTAGCCGTCCACCTGGAACTAATGCCTTATGACACCTTTTCCAAACCTTGTTTAGTTCGTTAAGGAAAGCATCGTAATCTGAGATATGCCCAAGCTGTCCTTCGCTGTCGTTGTATTTTTTTAATGTCCAGTAAGGTGGAGAAGTAACAATAAGGTGAACGCTTTCAGGTTTAATAAATGTCATTGCTGTAGCACTATCTCTATAGAAGCGATGATTTGTAGGTATCTTTGGCAAGACACGTTCAATCTCGTTGATCAGTTCGGGATTCTTCGCAAGTCGAGGAATGGCTGATTGCTCGTTAGTAATGTTCTTTATATTATCTGGCGCTAAAGAAAAAAGAACTTTGTCGTTGGATGATTCTATAAGAGTTTTCATTACATAGAACATACTTCAGTATGTGTGTTAAGGTCAAGAAGAATTTTCGTGGTCAGCCAGCTTTTCTGGCCCCGAACCTCGCCCTGAACTCACGGGCCTCCTCAGGCGGGACATGCTGTGCGCCTTCAAGCCTTTTACAGACGCCTTCGGGGTCGTCGTGCACCGCGACTACCACCTTCTCGACCGCGGTTGCGAACCGGTTTATGCGCGCGTCCACCTTGCCGGGGAACATGAAGGCCAAAACCTTGAACGCCTCGCCCGCGACGGAGTTGTCCACCATCATATACCCGCGCGCCTTGGCGTCGAGCGCACGGCCATTTCCGTCGGCCACTTCCTTATAATCCACCACAAGGGCCATCCTGCCCTCGAGCTTCATGCCGAGCACGAGCTTCCAGTAGCCGGTGATATAGTACATGCGTTTGCCCGGCCTGTTTATCACAAGCTCCATGTCGCCCACGAGGTTGCCCTGGTCGTCTATGTGGAGTTCGCCCGGCTTGCGTGAGTCTATCGTGTACTTGTCGAGCGACTTGTGCATCTTGCCCGCAAGGGCTATCGAACTTCGCGGTCTGTCTAACAGGAACTCGAAATCGGACGCGGTGCACGGCAGGCCGTTAAGCTCGGTTTCGCGGTAGAGGGTGGGTTTTTCGATGAGCTCCTTGGCGGGTGCGCCCTTCTTTTTTATCAGGTAGGCAAAGTCGGCGTCGCTTGCGTAAATGAAACCGACCGAAAGGATTACCAGCAGGGACGCCCAGAACACCGGGAATAACGTCCTTGCAGTTACGCGCATCTTGTTAAAAACAACCTTGTACAGCATATGTGTAACTTACCATAAAATAAGAAGTTATGCAATAGATTCCGCTTGAAAAAATGGGGTCGGGTATTGCCGCCCGGCCCCGCGACAGTAGTTGGAGGTGTGGGGGGTGCTATGTTAACTTTAACGGCCTCTCCTTTCTCCGCCGCCGAAGCCGCCGAAGGAGTGCCTGTCGCCACTCGATGACCTTGCGCCGCTATCAATAGAGCGTCCACCGCCGCTTGACGGTGTGCTGAACGACCTCTCGGCACTGCGCGAAGGTGTGCTGAAGGAGGTGCCTCTCTCAACGGCCGGCCTGTCGAAAGACCTGATGGTGACAGCGGGCGCAGTCCTCTCGATGTTGCGGTCTCCGGACGGCCTGCTCACCGTGCCGGTTATCGTCCTTTCTGTGCGGCCGAAAGTGGCAGGTGTCCTGTCATCCCTGCCGGTGGTGAACGACGTGGTTGCCCTGTCCTCGCTCACGCTGCGGCGGAAGATACTCTGCGCACCGGTCCTGTCGAAACCGGACGGCGTCCTGTGCTCGCCCCTGGATATGGCGGAGCCGCCGGTGTTCGACGCCCTAACCTGCGAGAAGTCCCTTGCGCCGAGCGGGCTGAACGAGGTCCTGGAAGTAGGCCTCACGTGTACAGGGTCTATGGTCACGGACGCCCTTGTAACAGGGTCAACCACGTGGTTGCTCAGTATCCTGGTGTGGAAACCGTCATGGTGGTGTATGCCATGGTGGCCGCCGAAAATCACCGTGCCACCGCTGTTTACGACCACTACCGTGGTGAAGTCCCTGAGCACGAAATAGCCCGGGAAATAAAATCCCCGGCACCAGAACGGGAACGGGTCCCACGCATAGAGGTACCAGTAGTCCGGTGGAGGCGCGTAGTACGTGACTACAGGCGGGCCTTCGTCGTCGTAGTAGTTGTTGATCACGGCAGGCTCCGGGTACTGCAGGGCCTCGGTGTCGCTCGCGGTTACTGCATCTGCCGTGCCGGGTACGACCGCTAGGCCAAGGTCGCGGTCCAGCGCCAGAAACGCCTGGTTGGCGTCATACTGTCCTATAGTGAGCTTGCCATCGTTAGCCGCATCCGTTATTGAGGCCTCGACCTGCGCTATGATGGCAGGGGTTACCGGGAAATCGGAGATCCAGCCGCTTGTCGGGGCTATTCCGGCGACGGCAAGGATGTTTTCCGCATCGGCCTCGTTTTCGGCCTCCCCCATCTGGAGCGCCGCCACCAGCCTGACGGCGTAATCGCCCTCACGGACCAGCGTCTGCGCCACGGGCGGCTTGTCGCCCGAGGGGGTAGAGCCAATATAATCCGCTATTGCCGCAACCGGCATAAGGAGCAATCCGGCTGCTATTATTGTAGTCAACAGCCTGTTCATATATGCTCCCTTTCTCCTTCTTTCGGGAAACCCCGGCCCCAAAAGTTTGGGACGGCATTTACTTCTGCTTACACTAAGTAAGACAGACGGAAGACGAATATGGTTACATTAAAAATGGGGGGTTGACGTCGGAGAGGGGGTGTAATACTACCTCGACGTCACGGGGATAAAATCTATACGCTCGAAGCGGGTTTTCCTTCCAAGTTCGAAGTGGAAGTAGCTCCCTATCATGGTGAACGCCTTCTCTTTACCGTTCAGCTTCATGGTTATCTTGAACGGCGAGGCGGGATAAAAAGGAGACTCGATATAAATATCCCTCGGCATCCCGTCGGAGGAGTTCACCGCGTTGCCCTGGTCGTCCAGCCCTACCAGCGAAAGCTGCACCGCACGGAGCCCGTTGTCATGGTTGAACGGTTCCACGAACCCCTCGGCCACAATTGTATCGTTGTCCGGGTGCGTGAAGTTCCAGTGCACCTTGATGAACAGCGTGTTCTTGTGCCACTGGTAGTCCTGCACCTTATAGGAAGCGCCCGGCAGGTCGTACGCGTACGCGCAAGCCGCAAGGAGCAACAGCATCAAAGTGATCGCTATTTTCTTCATGGCACTACCTCGCAAATGGCTGTCATGCACAGCCCTTACTTATATTATAAGACGAAAAATGGGCAATGGTGGTTACAAAATTCGTATGCCTGCCATATTATCCCGAACGTTTATGATAGACTTATAAATAATATGCAGTATGTTATGGGGTTAACATTGCAACTGTAAGGGAGGAAGGGTTATGAGCGCATCCAATATCGCATCAAAATGGTCGGCGTGGGGGCCGCGCCTGCACAGCGTGCTCCGTATAGTGGCCGCATTCATGTTCATGCTCGAAGGCACGATGAAGCTGTTCGGCTTCCCGGCCGCATTGCCGTCGCACGGCGGCACCGTGCCCCTCATGTCCCAGATGGGGGTAGGCGGCATACTCGAAACCTTCGGCGGGGGGCTGCTCCTTTTGGGACTGTTCACACGCCCGGTCGCATTCCTGCTGTCCGGCGAGATGGCGGTTGCGTACTTCCAGTTCCATTTCCCCAAGGGGTTCTGGCCGGTGATGAACGGAGGCATGGCCGCGGTGCTGTACTGCTTCCTCTGGCTGTACTTTTCCGCCTCTGGCGCGGGGCCGTGGAGCCTTGATGCGAAGAGGGGGAGGTGAGCCGTAGTAAGGTTAAGCTAACCTTTCTTTAGCTGTTGCTTGTAGCCCTCGTTGTCTTGCGCGACGAGGGCGATGTTTTTGTGCGGCTTCATCTCAATTTCCTTGGATTCCATGATGCTATTTATTGTCCTGTCCAGTATCTGTTACGACCCCCAACGCGTAGACCCAGCCTGTCAGCGGTGACTTCCTGAAGTAAACCTTTTTCCTGCCCTGGAATTCATAGGAGACTTCCCCTTTATCCTCGGACATCATCTTCTTGACGGCGTCGTTAAGGGTATCGCTGCCCAAGTCGGATGGGTACACAAACAAAAGCTCCGGCTTCCAGTGCAGGGAGACGCGGCCCTGTGTATCCAGGGCATAAAAGACGAAGTTTTGCGGTAGCCCCATCTTTTCGCTCAGCATACGGCTTGTGTCGTCAACTGAGACGGACACGCCGAGTGCGCCTGTAACTTTAAATCCATTTTTCACCGGGACCGCAAATACCGTGACACGCTTCCCGGTGGAACGGCTTATGACCAGGTCGCCTGCAACTTCTTTCCCGGATATCAGCCCGAGGAAATATGGGCGGTCGGAGAGCACCTTGCCGGTGAGGCCTTCCTCAACCGTGTAATATCCGCCGTCCGGGCGCACGTACCATACCGCCGCCGCGGCGACCCCGCTGTTGTTGAACTCCTTAAGCAGGCCTTTCATGTTCGCCCATCTGCCGCTTTTGACCTCACTCGTGGATGCCATCAGCCTGAGGTCTCGAAGGACGGAGTTGAAATATTCGTCGGCAAGCGCCGAGTACGCGTTAAGAAGGCAGTGCATGTCGGCCTGTTGCTGGACGGCGGCCTCGCTGGCTTCCTTTCCGGACGTATCACAATAACCAATTGACGGAATGCATAATGCTATAATGAGGATTACAATTGTATTCTTTAAAGTTTTCATAGCCCCTCCTTTGTTGTGAATTATAACAGCCAAACCGAATACTGACAATTCGACCCTTGTATAATAAAGGGACTATACCAGAATTGACTGCCGCCTTGCGTGTGTTATATTTGAATAATAGGTGAAATATTGTTGCAGAACAAGGAGGTACATAATGACAAAGGCAATACCGGAGGGATTCCATAGTGCCACGCCCATGCTGATGTTCAAGGATGCGCGCAAGGCCATCGAGTTTTACAAAAAGGCCTTTGGCGCGGTCGAACGGTACTCCATGCCCGGGCCGGACGGCAAAGGTGTGATGCACGCGGAAGTACAGATAGGCAACTCTATCTTCATGTTCGGGGAAGAACACCCGCAGATGCCCGGTAAGAGTGCGGAAACCGTGGGTACTTCCCCTGTCAGTTTCTACATTTACCTCGAAAACGTGGACGAGGCCTTCAGGAAGGCCCTGGATGCAGGCGCCGAGTCACGGATGGCTGTCGAGGACATGTTCTGGGGTGACAGGGCGGGCGCCGTGCTGGACCCCTTCGGGTACAACTGGTGGCTCGCCACCCACGTGAAAGACCTCACGATGAAGGAACTTGAGGAGGGGGCAAGGGCCGCGTTCAAAAAAGCGGCGTAACCGAAATCAAAGAGGGGTTACAGCGTACGCTGTAACCCCTTCTTGTATCTGGTGAGCCGTGTAGGACTTGAACCTACGACCCGCTGATTAAGAGTCAGCTGCTCTACCAACTGAGCTAACGGCCCAAACTTGAACTTATGGAAGCAGGGCTTTGGTGAACCCTGCGATGTAAACCTTGGCGCGCCTGGAGGGACTTGAACCCCCGGCACACGGATCCGGAATCCGTTGCTCTATCCAACTGAGCTACAGGCGCCCGAATTGCCTCCGGCGCATTATATGGTGCGCCCGGCAGGGCTCGAACCTGCGGCCTGCGGATTCGAAGTCCGACGCTCTATCCAACTGAGCTACGGGCGCATGTGCGATGCGATAGCCGCGGAAAAGAGCACCCTTTAAGCCAGGCCGGTGGACCGGAGGAAAAGTTGGGGTGAGTGATGGGGCTCGAACCCACAACGCCCAGATCCACAATCTGGTGCACTACCATTGTGCTACACTCACCACACCGAATGCGTCTTACTGGTGCCGGGACCTGTACTGTCCCATCAAGCGGCAGAGCTGCCCGCCGGCTGGCCGGATTGGCGCGCCCGGCAGGACTCGAACCTGCGGCCCACAGCTTAGAAGGCTGTTGCTCTATCCACCTGAGCTACGGGCGCCCGTTATGAAGGACTCCCACCCGGGGGCGGCGTATCAGGCTGCCTACCACGAGGGCTGGTCCTGTCGCCCACATTTGGTCGGGGCGAGAGGATTTGAACCTCCGACTCCCTGCTCCCAAAGCAGGTGCGCTACCAGGCTGCGCCACGCCCCGCTCAGAAGCTAAGTTTATACTACACCGAAAAAAGAATGTCAACCACTTTTTGGCGAGCTTCGGCCCAAATAATCAGGGGATAACCCAAAAAGAAGCCCGGCCTTGTCCGGCCGGGCATATTATTCGTGTTTCGGCGTTTTTCAGCAGGAGCTCTTGCACTTACACACACTTGCGGAGTTTTTCAGTACCTTCTTTATAGTCATGCCTTTCACCTCCTTTCATGCAGGATGGGTTTACTCCGTGGCTATAGCACCGGACAGGGTCCGGCCCAAACTCGCTTGAGTATATCTCCGCCCGGTAGCGGCAGCCGCCCCGGCAGTCCTCCACGTGCTCGCAGTCGCAGTCGAGCGTATCGAGCTTTATCTGCCCAACCTTCTCCCAGCAGTTCTCCAGGCCCTCCGAGACGTCTCCCACGGGGTTGTCCAGGTAGAAGCCGCATTTGGCGACCTGGCCCTTCGAGCCGACCGCGCAGAGGTGCGCCCCGCATGCGTAGCCTTCGGCGCCGAGCAGGTGGTGCCCGCCTCCGAACCCGTACGCGAGGTACTCGGCCGCTTCACGGGGCGGGAGCAGCAGGCCCGGGTTTTCCCTGAACCTGCCGGACAGAGACGGTATGTCCACGTTCCATTCGGAGACGCCAAGCGCCTGCACCAGGTCCTGCATGGCATCGAAGTCGTTCCGGTTCAATGCCGTGACCATTGTAGCGACCGAGACCTTGGTCCCGGCCTCCGTAAGGCATTCTATGCCTTTGATGGCCCTGTTGAAGGAGCCGTCGCCACGCAGCAGGTCGTGTGAGACCCGCAGGCCGTCAATGCTGACCTGGGCCTCCTGCACGTTCAGCCGGGACGCGATGTCGCGGTTTATGAGAGTCCCGTTCGTTAGCAGTACGCTCCTGAATCCGAAGTCCTGGATGCGCTCGTTTATGTACCAGAAGCCCTTGTGCATCAGTGGCTCGCCGCCGGACAGGAGCATCCTCAGACCCTGCATCTTGTCGAACTCGTCGAATACCTTGAATACCCTGATGAGGTCTAAGTCCACGCCGTCTCCGGCCGAGAGGTAGCAGTGTTTGCACCGGAGGTTGCACCGGCTCGTAATGTGGAGTTCGAGGTACCGAAGCGACACGTCGCCCGGTGAAGGGCGGAGCGTGAAGTGCCGCTTGTAGGGGGAGTCGAGCGAGGTCAGGATGCCTTCGTTCAGGCAGTAGCTTAAGAATTCCGGCTCAGCGCCCAATTCCCCGGCCATCCTGGTGCCGTCGCATTTAGCCAGAAACTCCAGGGCGTTGTCCCCGATTTCGTACAGCTCGTCCTCGTCCCTGTTGTAGACGCACGGGGTCTCAAGGAGCCGAAGGCTGCACGAAGGGGAGAGCGTTATGTATCTATTTCTCTTTGACTGCATCCGATATCTGCCCGAGTGTAAGGACGTTTTTGTCGAGCAAGAGCCTGAGCAGCTTGAACGCGCCGCATTCCAGGTCCTTGTCGCTTTCCTTGTAGAACTCGCAGTCGGCGCAAAGAAGCTCCACCGCCCCATCCTTGGTGTGTATAAGGCCGGGGTCGGCCTTAAATTTGTCAAGCCTGTTTATTAGGTTTTTGAATTGCATAACTTAAAATATAACAAAAATTTACAGGAGCGCAAGAGGAGCGTGAAAAAAGATGCTTTATTCCTTGTAAAACAACCCCGTAATTTCCCTGTATTCCCCTTTGGATACCGGGGTTGACTCCCTCACGGCTACGAGCAGGCGACGGGTCTGGGGCTCGAATACCACGCTCTGGACTGTGGATGGGTTGGCGACAGGCTCCGTACCGAGCACTGCCGCGGCGTCGTGCAGCGAAAGCTTCCTGCCCTCGGTCAGCGAACGGAGCTTGTCGAGTCGCTCCTTGGAGAAGGAATACGAGTAGTAGCTTGCCGGGAAATCCGACTTGGGCGGCGGGTTGACTTTACCCTGCAGGGCTACCATGCCCAGCTCCTCGTAGTGGTTGGTGCATGCGAGGAAGCCGTCCTCGGCGTCCCTTTCAAATGCGCTGCCCGCGGACATCTCGAGCACGACCGCCTTCCTGGGCGAGGCGAGCATCAGGTTCTTGCCTACCGTGCGCCTGGCGCCCGATATAATGTTCGACATTTCGGCAAGCGTGGCGGAGTGCTGCAATGCGAGCCGGTTCAGAAGCAGGGCTGGCGTGCCTCTGAGGGTCCTGTCCCTCGTTATGGAGGTCAGGTCCGATATGAACAGCCCGGCGGCGTTCATTCCGGTGACCACCGCCGCGAATCCCGGCCATGCCACCGAGACAAATGACTCGCCTTCATCAGGGGTTACCTTGAATACCGTGGTGAGCTTCGGCAGGATGTCGTAGAACAGCGGGTAGTCGAGGTTCCTGCCGACCAGGAGGTTCCCGGTCGCGGAGCGCTCCGGGTACAGGACGAAGGACGAACAGCCTGCGACGTTCACCATAACGTCGTCGAGGCAGTTTAAAAGGAATATGAAGCGGTAGTCCTGGCCGGAGCCGTCGGCTATGCCGCGCATCTCCTCCTTAAGCTCGGTCGGCACGTATGGACCCATCCTGCGGGAGAGCATTCCGAAGAACCACAGAAGCGCCCTGCCGCCGATGCCCATGCTTATGCTGGATAGGTAGGAGACGAGCCGCTCCCGCATGGAGGCTATCTCGGAGGTCAGCAGCATCCCGTGCGCTATGCCCGTTTCGTACGGCGAGCCGTATAGCTCCGCCACCGTCAGCCCCGGCTCGCGGCTAATTATGCGTCCATGTTCCATAGGTTTATTGTAACATACGCAAACTTGCTGCAAAAGGCATGATTGCAGGGAGGGGAGTATTTGTAGTAAGCGCTTTTAAGGTTCTTTCACCAGTTCCGTGCCCGTCTCGTACGCCTCTTTGAGTGCGGTTGGGTGTTTCTTTATCGCACCCTTCTCATCTATGCTGAGATACAGCAGGTTCTTGTAGTGGGCCACGCCGACTGCGTCGAAGAAGTATTTCATGGTGAATACCGCGCCATCGAACGACTGCTTGATGTTCGAGCCCGCCGTGGATATGAACACGCCCTTTCGGACAATATCTCCGTGGCGGGTAGGCACGGGCTGCTTGAGGACGTACTTCTTGGCCCAGAAGCACTGGCAGCGGTCTATGAGCGTCTTGGCCCAGGCGGATACGCCCATGAAGTAGATCGGCGAGGCCAGTACGATATGGTCTGCCTCCACTATCTTGTCGTAGATCGGCTGGAACTTGTCGTCTACCTCGCAGCGGCCGGTCTCGAAGCAGCGGTTGCAGGAGATGCAGGGGTCGAACCTGACCTTTCTGACCTGTATCAGCTCGGTCTCGGCCCCTGCGTCGGATGCGCCTCGCAGAAGCCCCTTTAAGAGTAGGTCTGTGTTCCCGTTCGTTCGGGGGCTACCGGAAAAACCTAATACTTTCAAGCAATTCCTCTCTATTAATTAATAAGCGACTTCATGTACATCGCGATGGATTTGGCCTCGACCGAATCCTCCGGCAAGGGCTTCCCAGCGAGCGGGCCGTTTATGCAGAAGTTTATAGCCTGCTCGAGTGTCTTTGCGCCCCCGCCGAACCATACCTTCTTGTTCGCAAGCTTCGCTATATTGTCGTCGGACGCATGACAGGTTGCACAGCTTTTGCCGTTAGTGCCGAGGGACGGGTCATTAAAAAGCTTTTTGCCGAGTTCGACCGAGGGCTTTGTCGATTTATCCGCAGAAAGTGCCGGCTGGTTCAAAACGAAAAATGCGGTTACAGCAAGGATGCCTGTGCAAACGAGAAGTGCACTCTTCATATCCGCCTCCTATGCCTGGGGTTTGAAATGCCGAAGTTCTAAACGTTCCCCAATTATAGCAAAAGGAGGCCGATACGGTCAATAATGCTTGAGCCGCCTGGGCTGCTACGGGTTGCACTTCCCGCATATGGACTTGAACAGGGTGGTGCTCAGGTACCGGTCGCCCCTGTCGGGGAATACCGTCACTACGATACCCGACTCCATGTTACGTGCGGCGAGTATTGTCCCGGCCATCGCCGCGCCGCTCGACATACCTACGAATATGCCTTCCTTGAGTGCCAGTGCGCGCGCGGTCTCGTATGCGGTGTCGTCGTCTATCACTATCTTGTCGTCGAGCCTGCCCGGGTCGAAAATACCGGGTACTATGGCCTCCTTCATGTTCTTGAGGCCCTGTATCTTGTGCCCTTTAACCGGCTCGACGCCTATCACCTTGATGCTTCTGTCGTGCTCCTTAAGGCGCTTGCCCACGCCCATGACAGTGCCGGTAGTGCCGATGCCCGCTACAAATGCGGCTACCTCCCCGTTGGTCTGCCTTATTATCTCGGGGCCGGTAGTCTCGTAATGGGCGAGTATGTTGTGCTGGTTCTCGAACTGGTTTGGCATGTAGTATATCTCCGGCGACTCCTCGAATATCCTGTGTGCCGCCATTATAGCGCCGTCCGTGCCCTGTTCAGCCGGGGTGAGCACCAGCTCCGCGCCCAGGGCCTCGAGGATGCTCCGCCTTTCCATTGAAACGCATGCGGGCATGGTTAGCTTCAGCCGGTACCCCTTCGCCGCTGCAACCATGGCAAGGCCTATGCCGGTGTTACCGGAGGTGGCCTCGAGCAGGACCTTGTCGCCTGTGAGCTTGCCATCCTCTTCGGCCTTCTTTATCATGTAGAACGCCGGGCGGTCTTTCACCGAGCCGCCGGGGTTTGCGCCTTCGAGCTTGGCGAGTATCCTGACCTTGGGGTTGGGGTTGACGTTTCGTATCTCCACAAGTGGAGTGTTGCCTATGGAATCCAGAACGCTCATGTGTTCATCCTTTAAAGCATTATGCACGTTAAAAGAGGGGGATAGCTGTTATTTTCATGGAATTATAAGATTTCCGAGTGGGGCTGTCAACTAAATATGCTTCAGGCATACCGCTTGACATTCCAGCCCCAAAAATGTTAAGTTAACAGACGTTTTTTCACGCTACCGGGTCGGGTGGACAGCACGAAATGGGTTTAGAGCGGAACCTCCTGAGGAAGGCCGGACGCGCCATAGGGGACTACGGGATGATAGGGGAGGGTGAGCGGGTAATGGTCGCCCTTTCCGGAGGCAAGGACTCCTGGGCACTGCTCCACGTCCTGGAGGCCCTCAGGAAGAAGGCCCCTGTAAGGTTTTCCCTGATAGCCGTAAATATAAACCCCGGTTTCCCCGGCTTCAGGTCCGACGTGGTCGAGGAGCACCTGAAGCGACTGGGTTACCAGTACCACATCGAGCGTTCAAGCATCTACAAGGTCGTCACTGATAAGGTAGGGCCTGACGAAGAGAGCTACTGCTTCTTCTGTGCGCGCCTTAGGCGCGGGATACTCTACCGACTGGCAGGGGAACTCTGCTGCACGAAGATAGCCCTCGGCCATCACGCCGACGACCTTATGGAGACGCTTCTCATGAGTGCGTTTTACAACGGGGAACTCCGTTCGATGCCACCGGTGCTTAAGGCCGAGGACGGCGTGAACGTGGTCATACGGCCGCTGTGTTACGTATCGGAAAAGGATACCGCCGCGTTCGCCAAGGAAATGGGGTTCCCGGTCATCGGATGCGGCTGTCCGATATGCGGCGGTTCCGCCATGAAAAGGCACAAGGTCAAGGCGCTTCTGAACAAGCTCGAGGCCGAGGAGCCCGGCATAAAGGACAACCTTCTGGCCGCCTTGGGGAACCTGAAACCGAAGTACCTTATGGACAAACGGTTCTACTAACCGGAGGGTATTTTGCGGGCCGTAGTCCAACGCGTCAAAGAGGCATGGGGCTTGCCGTGGGGGAGGGCCGGTTCGGCGAGATGATGGATGTCGGGCTTGTCAACGACGGGCCGGTGACGATACTTTTAGACAGCGAAAAACTTTTCTGATACTTAAGGGCAAATGGAACCAAAGGACCGTATAATACTCGCACTCGACGTGGACAGCCTGAGGGCCGCGGAGGACGCGGTCAGGCTTCTGAAGGACCACGTGGGCGCATTCAAGATAGGCTTCGAGCTTTTTGTATCGGAAGGCCCCGCCGTGGTCAGCGCCGTACAGAGGCTTGGCGGGAGTGTCTTCCTCGACCTGAAGCTCCACGATATTCCAAATACCGTGGCCATGGCCGCTAAGGCGGCTACCCGGCTCGGTGCTACGTTCATAGACGTACACGCATCCGGTGGCCGTGCCATGATGGCTGCGGCAAAAAAGGCGTCCGCGGAGGCCGCGCTTTCTTACGGTGTGCACGCGCCGGTCTTGCTTGCGGTAACCGTCCTGACAAGCCTCGGAGAGGCGGACCTCAAGGACGACCTTAATATAAACAGGGACCCGGAAGGCCAGGTAGTATCGCTCGCGCTGCTTGCAAAGGAGAGCGGTATGGACGGGGTGGTGGCCTCCCCGCAAGAAGTGGCGGCCATCCGTAGGGCGGTGGGCCGGGAGTTCGTTATAGTGACCCCGGGCGTGAGGCCGCAGTGGGCTGGCAAGGACGACCAGAAGAGGGTCGCCACCCCAGCGGAGGCCGTAACGGCCGGGGCCGACTATCTGGTTATTGGCAGGCCGATACTGAAGGCCGCAGACCCCGTAGAGGCCGCAATCAAGGTTGTGGACGAGTTGAAAGGTTTAGGCCCTGGTTCAGGAGGGATTGTTTGAGAAGGACGCCAGAGGGTAAATATATATTGAAGATACTGCTGGTCGAAGACGAGGACAGCGCAAGGATAGCCCTCGGCAGGATAATGGAGAACTCGGGGCACGAGGTAGTGAGCGCGGTGGACGGCCCTGAGGGCCTCAAGCATTTTGACGAGCAGGGTGATTTCGACATAGTATTGACGGACCTGGGCCTGCCCGGCCCATCGGGCTGGGAGGTGGCCAAGTCAGTCAAGAAAAAGAGCCGCAACACCCCGGTGGTGCTTCTGTCCGGCTGGGACATAGACGAGGACGATAAAGAGATACAAGAATCCGGTGTTGACAGGGTGCTGGCCAAGCCGGTAAGGGTAAAGGATATTCTTCAGGTGGTAGAGGACCTGGTCATAAAAAAGGTGGAGGGATGATGGACATGCAGAACGACGAAGAGATACTAAACATATTCAGGCAGTGCTCGGCGCTGCTCGAGGGGCACTTCCTGCTCTCGTCAGGTTTGCATAGCGAGAAATACCTCCAGTGCGCGCTTGTATTGCAGCACCCGGATATCGCGACCGAACTCTGCTTCAAGCTCGGGAGCAACTTCCGCTCCGAGAAGGTGGACTTTGTAATAGCGCCCGCGCTCGGCGGGATAATAGTCGCCCAGGAGGTGGCCAAGGCGCTCGGCGTAAGGGCCATGTTCGCCGAGAGGGTGGACGGCAAGCTGACGCTCAGGCGCGGCTTCGCCATTAAGGAAGGCGAGCGGGCTATCGTCGTCGAGGACGTGATAACCACGGGAGGCTCAACTAAGGAGACCATGCGCGTGGTGACCGAGGCGGGCGGCATAGTGGTCGCGGCCGGTTCGCTAATAGACAGGGGCGGCGGGAAGACGGACTTGGGCGTGCCGTACACGTCGCTTGTCACGCTCTCTATAGATACGTACCAGCCCAAGGACTGCCCGCTCTGCAAGAAGGGGATCGAGGTCGTCAAGCCCGGAAGCAGGAACCTGAACAAGGGATGATACCCGTCCTCCCCAAGAAAGATGAATTTTTAAGGGGCATAGAAAGGGGGGTCATATACCCCCTTTACTCAGGCCCGCTTACCATACCCTGTTCCCCCGCCGAAGCGTTCGAATCGGTCCGCGAGGGCGAATACTCCTTCCTGCTCGAATCCGCCAGGCACCACCCCAAGATAGGACGTTATTCCTTTATAGGCACAAGACCGTACATGGTATATAAGTCCAAGGGCAGGGACGTCGAGGTCATGCGGGATGGCAGGAGGGCGACCCTTGCCCGTCCGCCCCTTGCAAAGCTCCGGGAACTTATGTCCAACTATGCTGTGGAGCGCGTGCCGGGCCTTCCGCCTTTCGCGGGCGGATGTGCCGGTTTTTTCTCGTACGACTTCGTGCACAACTTCGAAAACCTTCCAACTGAAGCGGTAGACGACCTCTCTATTCCCGACGCCCATTTCATATTCGTGGACTCGCTTGTAGCCTTCGACCATATGGACGGCAAACTCTGGCTCATAGCCAACCCCGGTGCGGCGTCCAGAAAGCTCGGGTACGACCTGCCGGACGCTGCGACATGGCCGGAGGAATACGACAAGTCCGTCTCACGGCTGGAGGAGCTGCACAGCCGTCTCGACGGTGCGGCGCCCTTGCGCGATGCAAAGACCAGTGGCTCAAACGGTATAGTGGCAGTGCCTCTCATCCCAAAGGGTGCATACGAGGAGATGGTACGCCGTGCGAAAGAGTATATCGCCGCGGGCGACATATTCCAGGCAAACCTCTCGCAGCGACTTTCCGCCGAAATAGGCGGCATAGACCCCTGGGAGATATACAAAGTGCTGCGCGAGGTGAACCCGTCGCCGTTCGCCTGTTTCATAGACTTCCCCGAGGTCAAGATCGCAGGCTCGTCACCGGAGCGGCTTGTTCGCTTGGCGGGAGACCTGGTGGACACGCGCCCGATAGCGGGCACCAGGCCGAGGGGCAAGGGTGTCCACGGCGACGAGGCCATGCGTGCGGAGCTGCTGATAAACGAGAAAGAGCGCGCAGAACACATAATGCTGATAGACCTGGAGAGAAACGACCTCGGCCGGGTATGCGACTACGGGAGCGTACATGCAGACGAGCTTCTGGTGACCGAGGACTACTCGCACGTGATACACATAGTGTCGAACGTGACCGGCACCCTCGCAAAGGGCCGGGACGCGTTCGACGTCATACGCGCCACCTTCCCCGGCGGCACCATCACGGGCGTGCCGAAGGTGCGGTGCATGGAGATAATAGACGAGCTCGAGCCGGTCGCGCGCGGGCCGTACACCGGCTCGGTCGGCTACATCAGCTATACCGGCGACATGGACTTAAACATCACGATACGCACGTTCGTGATAAAGGACGGCAGGGCGCACGTGCAGGTGGGCGCGGGGATTGTCGCCGACTCCGACCCCGAACGCGAGTACTACGAGACGCTGCACAAGGCGGAGGCGCTTGTCAGGACGCTGGAGAGGCTGTAAAAACTCTCTTGAAAATTCCGGCAATATAGTATACTGATTTAGTGAGTGCCCCGTTTACGGGGCGTTTTATTAAGCCTTTCTTTTTATTGAGCAGATTCTTCGCTTCGCTCATAATGACAGGATAAAACAAGGGCCGACACATGGGTCGGCCCCTACAAATCCGGCACAAAGGTATCGCAGGGTTCGGAAGGGGGAGCGCATCCCCCTTGCGCGGGGGTGCAAGGGGGCAAGGCCCCATTGAAGAATCAAAACATTCTGATTGCGAGGCTGCCATGCAAATCTACATAAACGGCAAGTTCTACCCGAAAGAGGAGGCAAAGGTATCCGTATTCGACCACGGGTACCTCTATGGGGACGGTATATACGAAACCCTGCGCGCATACGGCGGCATGGTATTCAAGCTGGACGAACACATAGGGAGGCTCCAGCGCTCCGCCTTTGCCATGGAGCTTAAGCTGCCGCTTGGTGCAAACGGTTTCAACAAGGCCGTGAACGACACTATCAAGGAAAACGGCCTGTCCGAGGCGTATGTCAGGATAACTGTATCGCGCGGGCCGGGCGAGATAGGGCTCGACCCGGAGCTCTGTCCCGAGCCGACGGTGGTGATAATAGCGAAGGAGTTCAAGGAGTACCCGCCAGAGATGTACGCGAAGGGCGTGAAGGTCGCTGTGGTACAGACAAGGCGGAACCACCCGGAATGCCTCAACCCGGCCATAAAGTCCACCAACTTCTTGAACAACATATTCGCCAAGATGGAGGCCAAACGCGCGGGCGCATACGAGGGCATCATGCTGAACCACGCGGGTTTCGTCGCCGAGGGCACTATATCGAACGTGTTCATGGTGAGGCGCGGCGAGCTCGTAACCCCCCCTGCAATCGAGGGGATACTCGTAGGTGTAACCCGGGAGGTCGTGGTAAAGCTCGCGGGCGGGCTCGGCATCACGGTATCCGAGGAGCCGTTCACCGAGGTGCAGATGCGCCAGGCGGACGAGGTGTTCCTCACCAACACGACTATGGAGGTGATGCCGGTCACGACGGTGGACGGGCACGCGGTCGGAAGCGGCAGCCCCGGCGACGTCGCGAGGCGCCTTCGTTCCGCGTACAGGGAGGAGGTCATCCGTTGTTTGAGAGTGCGGTAGAGCTTGCAAGGCTCATAGACCACAGCCTCCTGAAGCCTACGGCAACGCCCAAGGACATAGATATCCTCTGCGACGAGGCGATAAAATACTCGTTCTTTGCCGTATGCGTCAACCCATGCTACGTACTTCAGGCCGCAAGACGGCTTGACGGCACGGGCATAAAGGTAGTAAGCGTGGTGGACTTCCCGCTCGGCTCCTCCACGGCGGCCATGAAGGTGATGGAAGGCGTCGAGGCCGTGAGAAGCGGTGCGGCTGAGCTCGACGTGGTGATGAACGTGGGGCTCTTCAAGGCGGGCGAGTACGAAAGGGCGGCCAAGGACCTCAGGGACTTCGTAGTCCTTACGCCGGGTGTGGTGCACAAGGTAATAATTGAGACCTGCTACTTAACGGACGCCGAGAAGGCGGGGGCGAGCCGCCTTGTCGCCGAGGTGGGCGCTGAATTCGTCAAGACCTCCACGGGCTTCGGGCCAAGCGGGGCGAGGGCGGGCGACGTCGCCATAATGAAGGATGCGGTCAGGGGCAAGTCCAGGATAAAGGCATCCGGCGGCATAAATGACCTGAACACTCTGATGCTTATGGTACAGGCCGGCGCGGAGAGGATAGGCACTTCATCCGGCGTGGCGATACTGGACGAGTTCATTAAAAGCTCCCGTTAACCTTCCCGTCAGTCCGTTTTTTATGTTATAATATGTTTAAGGCGTTGAAATATTGAGAATTTGTGTAGTCTGGCGCTGTCAGGACGGTTCTATTTACCCTCCTGATGGCACAATTGGAGTTAACCCGACAAAACGAGGAGTTGCGAGTATGAAAGACAGGGTAGAAAGCGTCCTTGCGAAGATAAGGCCCCACCTCCAGGCGGACGGTGGAAGCGTAGAGCTTGTGGGCATAGAGGGAACGGTCGTGAAGGTCAGGCTCGTGGGGGCTTGCGGGACCTGCCCGATGTCCCAGATGACGCTCAAGATGGGCGTCGAGGCGGCCATAAAGGAAGAGATACCCGAGATTACGGAAGTAGTCGCCGTCAAATAAGGGCGGTACGGTATCCGTCGGCAGCCATTCCCTGGCATGAAGGGAGGAGTCCAATGCTGGTAATATCCAATAACCTGAGTTTCAAGAACAGGGATTTCATACGTGCGGCACATGAAGGCGATGCCGTCACGATGTCCGTAATGGCAGAGGTGCTCAAGAAGGCCGGCGCGGACATTATAAGCATAAACCTGAGCCTCGACGGCGACGGCGACGAGAAATACATCGCCAGGGCGGTCGAGGCCGTAAAGGCCGCTTCATTACCGATATGCATTGACAGCAGGAACCCGCTGGCGCACAAAGTCGCGGCCGGGGCCGCAGGAGGGAGGCTGATACACAACTATGTCTCCGCCGATGGCTCAAGGGCGGCCGATATGGACTGCATACTCGAGGTGGCTGCCGGTGGTAAGGCCGACCTTGTCCTTTACGCACTCAGGAAGGGCACCCCGGCGGACGCCGACGAGCGGCTGACCATCATTAACGAGTTGATGGAGAAGGCGAACCGAGCCGGCATCCCGAACGAGCGCCTCATTATAGACCCGGTGATACTCCACCTTGGCGGCGGTATTGGTCAGGAGCATGCGGTGGCGGTACAGGAGACGCTCTACGGCCTTAAGGAACTGGTGGAGCCAGCCGTCAGGACGACCTGCTGGATATCCAATATATCGGCCGGAGCGCCCAAAGACCTCAGGCCCGCAATAAACGAGACGTACCTGGCGATGCTCGCCGGGCTGGGGCTCTGGTCGGCGTTCATGGACGTGACGGACAAGGAGACTATGCGCGCGGTGCGGCTTATCCGGGCGCTCAAGAATGAGACGGTATACAGCCCGGCGGAAGCTGCATGACTCACAAGAGTATTACGTTGTTGGGTTTGGAAGGTAAGACGGCGCTGGTCTCCGGTTCGAGCCGCGGGGTAGGCAGGGCTGTCGCGTTCGCGCTCGCCCGTGCCGGGGCGAAGGTTGCGGTCAATTACGTCAGGAACGAGGCGGAGGCCGATAAGGTCGTCGGAGATATAAAGGCGCTTGGTGCGGATGCGGTCGCCATAAGGGCGGACGTAACCGTCGAAGCGGATGCGGTCCGGCTCGTGCGTGAGACGGAAGGTAAACTCGGCCCTGTAGACATACTGGTCAACAACGTACACGGCAACATCCAGCGTGCGGCCTTCCTCGAATCCACATGGGAAGCTCACCAGGCCCAGATGGACGGGATACTAAAAGGGGCGTATTTTCTGACGGCTGACGTGTTGCCCGGCATGAAGGCGCGCGGCTGGGGCAGGGTGGTGAACATAGGCAACAACATGGTAGTCGAGCCGGTACCCGGCTACAGCGCATACACCAGCTCGATGGCCGCGTTGCTCGGGTTCACGAGGAACCTCGCAGCAGAGGCCGGGCCGTGGGGTGTAACGGTGAACATGGTGTCGCCAGGTTTCGTACTTACGGAGCAGGTCCCGCACACCACGGAGGCTGCGAGGAATGCTATTGCCGGGCATACGCCGCTTGGAAGGCTCGCAACCCCAGACGACATCGCCGGTGCGGTGCTCTTCTTCTGTTCCGAGCTCGGCCGGTTCGTCACCGGGGCGGACCTGTCTGTGGACGGGGGGAAAGTAATGACTTGATGGACGCCCGATGTCTGTTGCAGGCGTCCCCGACGGAGGCTTACTCCTTTTAGGATAATATGGTTGCAACGATTCATGAAGCGATGATGTGGGAGCGGCTGGACGATAGCAAGGTGCACTGCTTCCTGTGCAGCCACCACTGCAAGATAATTGACGGTAAAAGGGGGATATGCGGTGTCCGTGAGAACAGGGGAGGGACGCTGTATACGCTTGTTTACGACAAGGTGATAGCGCAGAACGTAGACCCTATCGAGAAGAAGCCGCTCTTTCATTTCCAGCCGGGCAGCCGTTCTTATTCAATCGCTACTCCCGGCTGCAACTTCAGATGCCTCCACTGCCAGAACGCCGACATCTCACAGATGCCGCAGGACGCCCATGCTATAATAGGCGAAGCGGTGGAGCCGGCCTCCATTGTGGAGGAGGCAAAAAGGTATAAATGCTCGAGCATTTCGTATACGTACACCGAGCCCACCATATTCTTCGAGCTTGCCTTCGACACGGCCCGCATTGCGCACGAGGCAGGCATAAAAAACGTCTTCGTGACGAACGGGTACATTACCAAGGAAGCGCTGACGGAGATAAGGCCATACCTGGACGCGGCCAATATAGACATCAAGGGGTTCAGCGACTCTTTTTACAGGAAGGTCTGCGGGGCGAGGCTCAAGGGTGTGCTTGAGGCCATCAGGCTCTACCACGAGCTCGGTATATGGGTGGAGCTTACCACACTCATAATACCCAACCACAACGACAGCCCGCAGGAACTCCGTGAGCTGGCGAGGTTTATAGCCTCCATCGATACAAACATACCCTGGCACGTGACGCAGTTCCACCCGACGTATAAACTGGCTGACCAGCCGAGGACCCCGGTAGAGACGCTACGCAAGGCGCGCGCTATCGGGCTGGAAGAGGGCCTGAAATTCGTTTACGAGGGCAATGTTCCGGGCGAGGGCGGGGAGAATACCTACTGCCCGTCCTGCGGGGAATTGCTCGTCAAGAGGTTTGGTTACAGCATACTCGAATACCGACTAAAGGAAGGCGCGTGCCCCTCCTGCGGCGGTAAGATACCGGGCGTGGGTATGTAGGAAGGCAGTTTTGCCATGAAGGTGGACGACGAATATATCGGGGAGCGCAAGATATGCGCGGTGTAGCCGCCGGATGCTATACTTAACATATAGCGTTGTCTATGTAACATTACCAGCTACAGGAGGGATGAAAGATGGCGAAAGTACCGGTGGTGGACAAATCAATATGCACAAGCTGCGGACTCTGCACGGAGCTTGCTCCCAACACATTCAGGCTCGACAACGACGACCTCGCTGAAGCGTACAACCCGAACGGCGACCCGGAAGACGTGATACAGGAGGCGATAGAGAGCTGCCCGGTGGAGGCTATCTCCTGGAACGAATAGCATAAGGAGGGTGATATGGTAAAGGTTAAGACCTTTGGACAGGTGCTCAAGATATTCGAGACGCACAAGGAGCTTGCTGCGCTCGACGAAGAGGTCAACAAGTTCATCAAGGACAACAACGTCACGAAGGTCGTATCTGTCAGCGATGCGGTGCTGACCGGCAAGGACGGTATGACCCAGGGCGTAATAAGGGTACTCGCATACGAGTAAACCCTGCAAAGGACATTTATGCGCGGCGGTCTGGTTAACTGGAGGGAGTGGGGGGCGGATGCGTTCGCGGAGGCGGCCGGACAGGCGAAGCTCGTCCTGCTTGACATATCCGCGGTATGGTGCCACTGGTGCCATGTGATGGACGACACCTCCTACTCCGACCCGGAAGTCTCCGCGCTAATCAACGAACGGTTTGTGCCAGTCAGGGTGGATACCGACCGGATGCCGGACGTAAACGAACGCTACAACATGGGCGGCTGGCCGACAACCGCGGTACTTACGCCCACGGGTGAGGTGCTACTGGGCGCGACTTACGTCCCGCCCGATAAACTCATCGAAACCCTGACCGGGCTTGACCAGTTCTACAAGGAGAACAAGGACACCGTAGGCGCACGAATAGCCGAACTCAAAGCGAAGAAAGAGGGGGAACTATCGGCCCTTAAGGCCCCGCCGTCTTCCGATGTCACCTCGAACATAGTGTCCTATGTCCTGGAAGAACTGGACAGGAACTACGACCCTATACACGGTGGGTTCGGCGCTGAGCCCAAGTTCCCGGCGCCTGATGCCGTCGAGTTGCTGCTTACCTCCTACAGGGATACCGGCAGGGCACAGTACCTGGATATGGCCGAAAAGACGCTCGTGGGGATGGACTCTTACGGGATGTACGACCATGTCATGGGCGGCTTCTTCCGCTACTCCGTCACTCGCGACTGGAGCGTCCCGCACTACGAGAAGATGCTCGACGTGAACGCGGGACTGATCGTAAACTACATAAACGCATACCGCGTAACCGGCAACGGCAGGTTCAAAGATACCGCCATGCGTACGCTCGGATACGTGGACGCGTGGCTATGGGCGGACGGCGGGTACTTCTGCGGAAGCCAGGACGCCGACGAAGAATACTATAAGCTTTCGCTCGAAGAGAGAGGCAACAAGGCCCGTCCATCCGTGGACGTCACCATGTTCACCAACCTTAATGCGAGGATGGTCGACGCCTATCTTACCGCATGGGAGGTCACGGGCGAGGACGGGTACAAGGAGAAGGCGCTCAGCGCCCTCGGTTTTATCCTGAATAACATGAAAGGCGACTCCGGCGGGTTTTACCATTACTACGACGGCAGCCCCCGGCGTTTCGGACTTCTGACAGACCAGTCCGCCATGTTAAAGGCGCTTCTCCATGCATACCTGATTACGGGCGACGCCAAGATGTTTGATGAGGCCTTCGGATTATTGGCATTTATGGAGGCGACGCACTGGGATAAGGAGATAGGCGGTTTCTACGACCTGCCTGAGGACCCGGCCCCGGTATCCGCACTGGCATTTCGTGTAAAGCCCATGGCCGAGAACTCCGAGATGGCCCGTTCGCTGAAGGCGCTTCATGCGCTTACCGGCGAGGCAGGGTATCTCGATATGGCGAAGGGCTGCCTCGCCCAGCACGCGCGCGAGTACAGGGAGTACGGTTTTATGGCGGCGGGATACGCGCTCGCGGTGGACTATTATCTGAAACCGGTGTTCGAGGTTACAGTCGTAGGCAGCTCAGGCGGGGCGGATACGGAAGCGCTTGCGAGGGCCGCACGGGCCGTCTTAATTCCACGAGGCATCGTGAGAGTGCTCGACCCGGACAGGGACTTCGAAGAGATAGGCCGTAAGGGCCTGCAGGCGGCTTCGAGGGCCGCGGCCTATATATGCACCGGGTCCGTCTGCACCGCACGGGTAGAGGAGCCGGAGGCGCTCAGGGTGAAATTGTCAGAGGCTGATGTCCACGCCCCTTAAGAATTCCGCGCTCGCCTCTGGGAGCGACGGGTTTATCCTCATGCCGGTCCCAAGCTCGAACCCCGCCGTCTTCGTCACCCTCGGTATTATGGCTATATACCAGTGCAGGTGGCGTGAGCCGGCTTCGGCAGGTGTCGCGGTGCGAAGCGAATAGTTGAAGTCCGGGTTTTCGAGCCCTATGTAGAGCATCCTGAGAACTTTTTTCAGTACCACTGCAAGGTCGTCGAGCTCCTCGACCGTCGCGTCCCCGAAGCAGCCCGAATGCCTTTTCGGGAATATCCACATATGGAACGGCGACATCGCTGCGTATGGTATGAATGCCGCGAAGTGGGTGGACTCCACCACGACGCGCTTGCCGTCGGAGAGTTCGTCGTCCAGCGTGCTGCATAGCAGGCACCTGCCGTTGTCCATGAAGTACCTGTGCGCGTCCTCGTAGCGGTAGCGTATCTGCGTCGGTGTGATGGGTATCCCCACTATCTGGGAGTGCGCGTGCTCGAGCGAGGTGCCGGCGGCCGTGCCGTGGTTCTTGAAGAGTATTACCTGCTCGACCCTAGGGTCTTTGTGGAAGGCGAGGAACCGGTTGTGATAAGCCCTGACTATGTTCTTTACTTCCTCGTCCTGCATCAGCGCTATGCAGAGGTCGTGGCGGGAGGTCTCGACCAGCACCTCGTGCAGGCCGACCCCTGCCATGCTCGTCTTTATCCCTTCCGACTTCCACCACAGCTCGCCCTCGGGTGAAAGGGCGGAGAACTTGTTCGGCACGCACCTTATGGACCAGGGGCCTGAACCCGGGTACCGGAAGGTCTCGGGCGGGGTCATGTGTTCGTTTCCGGTGCAGAGCGGGCAGTTTGGCGAGTGCTGGGGGAGCGGGGCATCCTTTTTGGTTGAAACGAAGTCGTGCGGCCTCTTGGCCCTTTCCGGCGCCAGTATCACGAACTCACCGGTAATCTTGTTTTTTCTAATCTCCGGCATCGCTCACCTCTATTGGTTTATTCTCCGGCCACGAACTCCACGTTCCTTTTCTCCTTGCCTGCCAGCACGCATATCTCCTTGAGCGCAAGTACGAACGCCAGGCACCGGCCTTTCACCTCTTCGGACATCAGCTTTTCCTTCTTGAGGTATTTCTCCAGCTTCACCACGTCGGCCTTGAAGGCGGGCAACTCTTCCGGGGTGATGGTTATGTCCTCGCTCTCGTCCGCGGCGCGGCCCAGGCTCGGGTAATCCTTTTCGGTCACGAGCTTCTTGAAAAGGACGCCGTGTATCATCTTGTCTAAGTGTATATGTTTTTTGTACCTGTAATCGTCGTCCAGTACCGCTATGTCCAGGGGCATGTTGGAGTCTCCTTGTATGGCGTATTTAAGACTAAGATACTAAATGAAGCCCCGGCAGTCAATATAAAACGGTTTTACAGCGTCCTTTTGAAGGTGATGACCGCGAGTGTCATCATGACCACAGTGAAAACCGTCAGGAACAGCAGGTCGCCGTATACCATGGAAAGCGTCTCGCCCTTGAACAGTATGGACTTGAGCGCGTGCACTGCGTAGTATTCCGGGTTTACGTGAGAGAAGGCCTGCAGCCAGCCAGGGAAGCTATCCACCGGGTATACCGCACCCGATGGAAAGAAGAATATGACATTCATGAACCCGGAGAACACACCCACTATCCTGGGGTGGTTGGCCCTGCCCAGAAAAAGGAACATCATGGACAGAAGCCCCAGCGTGGCGAGCGACATCACGGAAAACACCCCGATGAGCCGTGTTATGCTGAAAGATACCGGGAGGCCGGTTATGAGGATGCTTGCGACCAGCACCATGGAGGCCATCACAAGCGTGATAAAGAAGCCCGACACGACCAGCCCCACTACGATGTCGGCCTTTGTTATCGGGGTCATCAGTATCGCCTCGTCCACGCCGAGGAACCGGTCCATCACGAGGTTGAATACGCCGGTAATCATCGTCCCCATGAATATCGCCATGACTACCACACCGGGGACGAGCGACTGGTTGTAGTCCACCACGCGGTATAGCTCCACCCTGCGGGTGTTCACGACGCCCCTGTCCGGCATGACCGGCACGAACCGCTCCTTCAGCGTGCCGACCGCCTCGGTCACGGCGGCGGTAAGCGCGGCCTCGGATATCTGGTCGGTGTTGTCCACGAAAAGCCCGACCTCGGGGCCTGTGCCGAGCTCCACCTTGCGTGAGAAATCGGCAGGCACTATTATGGCGGCCTTGTATTTCCCCTCGCGTACGCCCTCCACCGCCTCGCCCCGGTCGACGAGCTTCGTCACGGTGATAGTCCTGGCGCCCTCCTGCACCGCCTTCAGCACCTCGGACACCCGCCTGCCGTAGAAGCCGGTGTCCTGGTTTACGAGCGCGACCTGCACGCCTTTAAGTTTTCCCTGGAAGGAGTAACCGAGTATCAGGAGGTAGGCGAGCGGCATCACAACGCTCATCACCATGATGACCGGGTTACGCATGAACTTCCTGATGTCGCGCTCTATGACGGCCTGTACGCGTCTCATCGGCCCAGCTTCTGCGGGATGCCCGCGCCCAGGAACATGCTGACCTTCTTTGTCTCCTCCTCGCGGATGGAGCGGCCGGTATGGTGTATGAACACGTCTTCGAGCGTCTGCTTCTTTATGGCCACCGAGTTCACCTTTATGCCCATGCCGGATATGAGCTGCATAAGGAGCGGGGCGTCCTCGCCCCCGCTGTCCACGAAACAGCGCAAGTCGCTCCCTTCTATGGCCGTCTTGTGCACGTAGGGCTGTTTGCCGGCCTCTTCCTCGGCCTTTTCCATGCCGCCGTCGAGAGTAAGCACTACCACGTCGTTGCCGGGCAGGCTTGCCTTAAGCTCGTCCGGGGTGCCCATGGTTATTATCCTGCCGTAGTCTATGATGGCCACCCTGTCGCAGAGTTCCTCGGCCTCGTCCATGTAGTGCGTGGTGAGGAACATGGTAAGCCCGAAATCCTTCCTGAAGCCCTGTAGCATGTCCCATACCACCCGCCTGCTCTGCGGGTCGAGCCCGGAGGTCGGCTCGTCCAGAAACAGTATCTTCGGCATGTGGACAAGCACGCGCGCTATGTCGAGCCTGCGCCTCATCCCGCCTGAATATGTCGCCACGAGGTCGTCCGCCTTGTTGGCGAGGCCCACGCGTTCAAGCAGTTCCTTTGTACGTTCCACGCGTTTATTCCTGGGCACCTCGTAGAACTTGCCGTAGATGTTCATGTTCTCCCGGCCGGTGAGGTCGAGGTCTGATGACATGGACTGCGGGACCACGCCTATAGAGCGGCGTACCATGTCGGGGTCCTTTGTAATGTCGTACCCGGCTACCGTCGCCGTGCCGGACGAGGGTTTCAAAACGGTGGTAAGCATGCGAATCAGCGTGCTTTTGCCCGCGCCGTTCGGGCCGAGGAAGCCGAAGAACATCCCGTCCTCTACCTGGATGTCCACGTCGTTCACGGCGCAGAGCATGCCGAAGCATTTTTTAATCTTGTTTGTCTCTACGGCGTATGAGGGCATGTTGTCCAATACCCCTCCCCACCCGCGGGGGAGGGGCTGGGGTAGGGGTGAAAAAATTAAACTACTTCACCGGTATCGTCACAAGTACGGTCATCCCCGGCTTCAATATCCCTTGCGCGTCCTTGATGCGTATCCTCGTGCGGAATGATGTTATGTCCTGCCGCCCGCGCGTGACGTCGCGCTCGACCGCGAACCCGCCCTCCCGGCCTATGTCGAAAACCTCCCCTTCAAACACCTTGCCGGGGACGCGTTCGAGCGTTACCTCGGCCCTTGCGCCTACCTTCACCCTGTCCACGTCCTGCTGCTGGAGGTCCAACCGTACCCAAAGCGATTTGAGGTCTATGAGCGTGAGTATTGTGTTGCCCGCGGCCACAACCTCGCCGGGCTCGTGTGAGCGGTACTCGACCGTGGCGTCCACGGGCGATAATATTTTAGTATACGAGAGGTTGGCCTTCTGCAGGTCCACGAACCGCTCGGCCTCCGTCACCTTGTCACCGAGGGTGGCAAGCTGGCCCTTGACCGAGGTCACGGCCGCCGCGGCAGCTTGGAGCTGGGCCTTGGCCTGTGCCAGAGCCGCCTTTGCCGCCGCGAGTTCCGCGGCCCGGGTGTTCCTGGCGGTCTCGGCGAGGTCGTAGTCCGACTTGGATATTATCCCCTTGCCCAAAAGCTCCCTGGAACGGTTAAAGTCTTTTTCGGCCTGCTTGAGCTGGGCATCCGCGCTGTCACGGTTGGCCACGGCGGAGTTTACTGCTTCCTCGGCCGCCTTGTGCTGGGCGCGTGAGGTCTCTACGTTCGCTTTACCCGTCTCGAGCGAGGATACGGCGGTCCTTTGCGAGGCCTCCGCCTGAAGGAATGCCGCAGATATGTCCGCGTCCTCGAGGGCGGCCAGCAGGTCGCCAGCCTTCACCCTGTCGCCTTCCCTGAACCCCACGAACACCAGTTTGCCCGGCACCTTGGAGGCAATGTTGGTCTCGACGCCCTCGACCACGCCGGTTGTCTTGACTGGTGGTGGGCCTTTTTGCGACTTGACGACGGCGAAGTAGTACGCCCCGCCCGCCAGGGAGGCCGCTATGACTATTGCAAGGACTTTTCTTATCCTGGGGCTCATGTTATGTTCCGTGGTTATTATCTAAATCTATTATAAAATCCGCGCAAAGTCAACACGGATAACCCTAAACGGGACAAGAATTATATTGACAAACCCCACGCCGGCTATTATCTTATAACGTCATGGACGAAGCCGGGCGGGACAATGGCGTGCAAATGGTTCCGGGACACATGAAAAGAGCCTTATTAACTGCGGTTATGGCTGCCATGGCGGTCCTTTTTCTGGCATCCTGCGACAAAAAGGCCGATACGCCGGGGCCGGAAAGGCTAACTCCGGTAAAGGCCGGGCCGGGCGAGGCCCCGCCTGCCGACCTTATCAAAAAAGAAGAGGCCCGTCCGACCATACACGTAAAAAGGAACAAGGACGGCAGCTATTCCTGGGAGATAACAGGTAAGGACGTAAACGGTATACTGAAGGCCGACAGGACGCTCAGGCGTAGCCTGAAGCCAAGCAGTTCCGGCGGCCCGGAGGATTAGGAGATACAGTTGGGCTTTTACGATATTATAAGGCAGGGCATCAGGGTCGGCAACAGGAACCTCGCCGTACTTCTTACCCAGTTCATCTCCTGGGTAATAATGGGGATGGTGTTCCTCGTTTTATTGACCGGCCTCATTATAATGGCGGTAGGTGCGCTCCCGACCCTCGACATCAACAGCATCAACGCCCATACCATAGACAACCTTATAACAAGCTCCATCGCGCTCGTGGCGATGGCGGTGTTTTTCGCTGTCATATTCCTTATTATAACGGCGCTCGTCGGCGCGTATGTCCATGCCGGGAACCTGGGCTGCTTTATAGACACCGCAAGGGGCGAGATTAAGGGCTTCACGGCCTCGCGGTTCTTCTCGGCAGCGCGCAGGTCCATGTTTCCCATGCTCGGGCTCCTCATACTCTGGGGCTTCGTGCTCGCCGCCGCGCTGCTTTTGTTCGCATTGGTAGCCGGCGTCGGCTTCGGGGCCGTGCTAATGCCTCTTAGCGAAGCAGGCAACAAGCTCGTCGCATTCGGGATAGGTGTGCCGTTTATCGTGGTGCTGATACTTGCGGTCATGCTCGTGATGTTTTTCTTTTACGCAGGCTGGATATTCTCGAGCATAATTCTTGTAGGCGACAGAGAGGGCGTATTTGCGTCGTTTGGCAGTGCGTACCGGTTTATCAAGGGGCATTTCTGGGAATCCATGCTCTTTACGCTGCTCGTGTTTGCTCTCGGTTTCGCTGCTAACATGGCGTCGAACGTGGTGTCCATGCCGTTCAGCATGATGGCCGAGAAACACCCGCTCGCCGCGCTCGGGCTCATCCCGCTTGTCCTTGTCAGCGTCCTGCTCCAGCTGTACGTGGGGCTTATAGCGACGGCATCTTTCGTGGTCTACTACGTGGACCGCACGAGGCCCGCAGTGGTCCCCGCCGCGCCGCCGTCTCCTGTTGCCCCGGAAGGGCCGGTGGAAGAGGTTGTGGAGGCCGACTTGCTGGAGCCGGGGCATGACGAAGATGCCGCCGGACCGCCCGCTTAAGACAGCGTCCGCTGCTTTAAGCCCGCGATGGTGTCAACATTATGCGTTTTCGATTATATTTATGAATATTGGTGGGTAGCAATAAGATGTCCAGAAAGAAAGCCCCTCTTTATTACCTCAGGCAGGCGTCGGCGAAGGTTCCCCGTCCACTCAAGGTTAAGATAATTCTCCTTATTGCCGTGGCGTTTTTTGCGACGGCCGTCGGCGGCGGGTATGCCATAGCCAAATCCGTTTCTACCGACCTCCCTTATATAATAAAGCTCAAGGACTACAAGCCGCCCTTGGGCACGCAGGTCTTCTCGGAGGACGACCACCTTATAGGCCGGATCAAGGCGGACAAGGGTATTTTCGTGCCGCTCGCGCAGATACCGGACAACCTCAAAAAAGCGATAGTGGCCGTAGAGGACGCGAGGTTCTACCAGCACGAGGGGGTGGACTTCCAGGGGATACTTCGTGCCGTGTTCAAGGACGTGCTCTCTGCAAGCCTGAAGGAGGGCGGCAGCACCATCACCCAGCAGCTCGCAAAGGTGATGTTCCTCACCCCGGAGAAGAGCTTCACCCGAAAGCTGAAGGAAGTAGTACTGGCGAGGAGGCTCGAAAAGGAACTCAGCAAGGACGACATACTCGAACTGTACCTGAACAAGGTGTACTTCGGCCACGGCGCGTACGGCGCCGAGATGGCGGCAAGGACGTACTTCGGCAAGCACGTGGGCGACCTGGGCCTTCCTGAATGCGCCATGATAGCGGGCCTTGTGCGCTCCCCGGGCCGGTACTCGCCGTACAACGACCCGGAGCGGGCCAAGCAGAGGCGTGCAGTGGTTCTTGTCAGGATGGTGGACGAGAAGTTTATCACCCAGGGCCGTGCCGACGAGGCCGCCAAACAGAAGATGACGCTCGACAACATGCAGGCGAGGGAGGACGTCGCCCCGCACCTTATAGAGCAGATAAGGATATACCTGGAGGACAAATACGGTGCGGACAAGGTCTACCTGGAGGGCATGAAGGTAAAGACTACGCTGAATTACAGCCTCCAGCTCGCTGCCAAGAGGGCGGTCGAAAGGGGCGTGCTGGAGCATGCGAAGAGGCAGGCGCTGGCCTCCGCCGCAAAGACAGCAAAAGGCAAGGGCAAACCGCCCGCGCAGCCTGAGGTCGTCACGGCAGGCCCGACGGTGCAGTGCGCGCTTGTGGCAATAGACCCGACCACCGGCGACGTCAAGGCCATAGTGGGCGGGCCGGACTTCCAGAAAAACGAGTTCAACCACGCGATACTCGCCAAGAGACAGCCGGGCTCCGCCTTCAAGCCTTTGGTATATGCCGCCGCTATGGAGGCTGGCTTCACGCCCGCGAGCGTCATATCGGACGAGGAGCATAGCTACGGCAGGTGGAAGCCTGAGAACTATGATCGCGCATACACCGGCCCTATGAGGCTCAGGGATGCCCTTACCTATTCAAAGAACGTAATAGCCGTGGAGCTGTTACAGCAGGTGGGTCTGGAAAACGTGCTGGGGCTTGCAAAAAAGCTCGGCCTGTCGGGTCCGTTCGCCAACGACCTTACGCTCGCGCTCGGCTCGTGCAGCGTCACGCCCGTCGAGCTGACGGCCGCGTACTGCGCATTCGCAAACGGCGGGTACAGCGTCAAGCCCAGGACGGTGGTAAGCATATCCGACTCGCGCGGGCGGGTCCTGGAGCGAAACTACAACGAGATGGACATGGCCCTCTCGGCCGAGAGCGCATACCAGGTCACCAGCATGCTCGAGGACGTGGTAAGGCGCGGCACGGCACGGCGGGCCGCGAGCCTCGGCGTCCCTGTGGCGGGCAAGACCGGCACTACCAACAATTATATAGACGCATGGTTCGTAGGGTTCACCCCGTCCATCGTCGCGGGCGTCTGGGTAGGGTACGACGACCAGAAGACGATTGGCAGGGGCGAGGCAGGCGCAAGGGCGGCCCTTCCCATATGGACGGAGTTTATGCGCACCGCCGCTTCCGTATACCCCTCGGGCGACTTCCCCGTGCCTGACGGGATAGAGTTCGTAAGCATTGACCCGGAAACCGGGCTCCTTATAGGCAGGGAGGGGCTCAAGGAGTGCTTCAAGACCGGCACCGCGCCCAAGGAGTACGCCCCGTCCACGGGCGTCAAGAAAGAGCCTGTCACGCCCGAGAAAGAGATACTCGACAACCTGATATACAGGGATTGACGAAGTATTGTATTGCAATCCAACGAAGGTGTTGACACGTGATTAGTGTTGTGGTATAAAGAAGGGATGGAGGGGCCAAGGCGGCCTTCCAGGGACTTAAACCGGGTATTTCCGGGGCGCCGCGAGGGGTTCCGGAAGCGTGATAAAAATAAGATATCAACCCCGAGTTTTTTTCTTGACACTGCAAACGGGGTATGGTATCTTGTTGCCTCTTTTGCAGTAAGAAAAGGCCTTGAAAAACCCGCAGAAAACCGCGTAAATAAAAAAACGCGGGCCTGCAAAAAAGGTCTTGACAAAGCAGCATGCTTCTGATATTCTCCCGACCTCGTCGCAGCTGGCGGGACGGCCCCAAAAGGGCCAGGCACCAAAAGCGCGGCGAAGCTGGAAATAGGCTTTCGGTCTTTGAAAACTAAATAGAGTGCACTACAAAGAAACGACGGGTCCAAGTCAATTGAAGAAAATCCGGACTTCGCGATTTTTAATCGCATAGTCCTGGATCAGATACTCCGATTTTAATTGGAGAGTTTGATCCTGGCTCAGAACGAACGCTGGCGGCGTGCTTAACACATGCAAGTCCGACGAGAAAGTCCCCTTCGGGGGGTTAGTAAAGTGGCGCACGGGTGAGTAATACGTGGGTAACCTGCCTTTATGACCGGGATAACATCTCGAAAGGGGTGCTAATACTGGATAAGACCACGGCGCGGAAGCGCTGAGGTAAAACGATGGCCTCTGACTTAAGCTATCGCATAGAGATGAGCCCACGGCCTATCAGCTTGTTGGCGGGGTAATGGCCCACCAAGGCTTCGACGGGTAGCCGGCCTGAGAGGGTGAACGGCCACACTGGAACTGAGACACGGTCCAGACTCCTACGGGAGGCAGCAGTGGGGAATTTTGCGCAATGGGCGAAAGCCTGACG